>Ga0070665_100000892_pt1 | contig 38344 bp, 30 predicted proteins | sample KBSS13metaG_FD_65862 | JGI IMG/M metagenome (GOLD analysis project Ga0070665, IMG submission 65862) | Switchgrass rhizosphere microbial communities from Kellogg Biological Station, Michigan, USA - KBS S1-3 metaG | ecosystem: Host-associated > Plants > Roots > Rhizosphere > Soil ... | reverse complement strand
CCCCCGTTGTTGGGAAGGACATACTCATCGCGGTAGACTCCCCGCGCTTTGGCCGCGCAGGCGTTCCAGTAGTAGGCGGAGGCGGGCACGTAATCCGCTATTTGGTACATGACGCGGATCTGGTCGTAGTAAACATGGCCCAGTCTCTGATCCAAGGTGAGTCCGGGGGTGTCGAGGTAATTACACACCTGCTCGCCGTACGAGATCATATTCGTCTGCCAATCGGAGAGGTTCGGGATGACGGGCATGCTGCCGATGGCCGGCAGGACCGGCGGGGCCGGCGGCGCAAGCACGTTGAAGGTGTACGGAAATTGCCGCGTGACCCCGTTATTGACCGCGGTCACGAGGATCGTGTGGCTCCCCGTGGGAGTTGTCGGACTGGCGGTCAGGCGCAGGGTGGTGGCGAAAGTCGCACTTCCGTAGAAAAACGAGCCGTCATTTCCGTCACCACAACACGCCGCGGCGAGGTCCGGCCATAAGTGAGAGCTCCCCGCCGGCGCGTTCTGGACCGAAAGGGTCGTATTCCCGCCGGTTCCCGAGAGCGTCTGACCGTAAACCATGATGTACATGTCGTGCCCTTGAACGACGTTACGCGGCCCCGAACCGCTCAGTGAAAAATCGAATTGGGCTTGTGCGCGCGTGGTGCCCGCAAACACGAACAGAAGTAGGGCGAGGGCGACCCATCGTCCGGAAAAGGCCTTGAAGGATGATCCGGTACTTATCGTATTGAGCGGTTCCATGTTTGAATCCTTTCGGGGAGTCTGGGACCAAGATGGATAGACTTGCGTGGTGATGTGCATGCCGAAGGTGGGGAGAACACAAGGGGTTCAGCTAAATCTGTCCCAGAGGATAAGGTGCCAAGCGCTTCGCGGAGGCTGCCCGTGTGCTCCTCACTCTCTTACTCGGACCCGCTCGCAAAGATGCGCACAGGAGTCAAGGATGGATTGAGCAGCAGGTCTCGTTTGCATACGTGTAATACTCCGTAATACAGCCCTCTTGCTCCTCCGCACAGGAGTCCACCCAGCCGCAGATAACTGTCTTGCTCGCGTCAGTGTAATAGGTTGTGACCCGTAAGAGAGGGCAATAGCCTGCAGCAGAGTCTTTGGCCCCAACGGCGAGAATAACGGTGGTCAGGACGAGGCAACTGGCGAATGCCATTGCGCGCGAAAGACAGACGGCAACAACTTTCTTCGCTCTGCTTTGCATAAGAATCTCCAGCTTAGGCATGTCGATTACTTCGGATGCCCCTGCATATTCTAACATATGTAAGTGCGCTATCAGAAGGGTGGACTGACGCCGGAGCTGTCCGGTGTTGGGAACGGTGGCGAGATTCACGGGTGTGAAGAGCTGACATAGAATGGCGCCTCAACCGTGAAAGGAGCCTGCTTTGAAGAAGAGTCTGCGGAAGTTGAACCTGTCCCGTGAAACCCTGCGCGCACTGGAGACCCCGATCCTCGACGTCGTCGGGGGAGGAGGCAAGACGACGACCACCGTCCAGACCGGCGGCGGCAGTTGTGAGTGCACGTTCTCGTGCCCTGAGCTCTGCCCCTCGCAGTACACAACCTGCTGAGGCTGGGCCGGAGGGTTGGACGCGGTTCGGGCCGATCCAAGATAGGAGTAGAGGGAACGGGTTGCGGCGGGCGGGGCTCCCGCGTCTGGACGCGGGGAGCCCCGTCTTTTTCTACAGCTTTCGCTCTCGCCAGCCTGGGGGACGGGCTACTTCGCGGGCTCGAACTTCAGGGACACGCCGTTCATGCAGTAGCGCAGGCCGGTCGGCTTCGGGCCGTCCTCGAAGACATGGCCTAGGTGGCCGCCGCAGCGGGCGCAGTGGACCTCGGTGCGAGTCTGGAAGAAGCTGCGGTCCGTGGAGGTGCCGATGTGAGTGGGATCGATCGGCGCCCAGAAGCTCGGCCAGCCGGTGCCGGAGTCGAATTTCTGCGCGGAGTTGAAGAGGGTCAGCCCACAGGCCGCGCAGACGAACACACCCTTCTGGTGGATGTCGTTCAGCGGGCTGGTGAAGGCCCGCTCGGTGCCGTGCTTGCGCAGCACGTTGAACTGCTCGGGCGTGAGGACCTTCTTCCACTCGTCTTCGGTCTTGACGACTTTCTCGATCACGTCGTTGGATCCTTTCTTCTCGGCCTTGGGCGCCGGCGCCACGGCCGCGACGAGCGCGAGGGCGCCGGACAGCGCGAGGGCGATCAGTGTCACTGCGAATTTCATCGGTGGGTTCCCCTTCGTTGGGCGGCCGGACTCCCGGCCTCCACCCCGTAGAACAGGTCAGACGTCGATCCCGTTCCCGCGGAGGAAGGCGAGGAATTCCTCTTCGTTCATGGTCTGGACCCCGAGCTTGCGCGCGTCCTCGGCCTTGGAGCCGGCGTCTTCACCGACCACCACGACGTCGGTCGACTTGCTGACGGAGCCGGTGGCGCGGGCGCCCAGGGATTCAACGTGCCCTTGAGCGTCGCGGCGGGTGAGCTGGGTCAGGCCGCCGGTGAAGACCCATTTCTGCCCCGCAAGAGGTTTTACGCGCGCCGACCCCTCATCGGACGGCTGGGACGGCTCGGTCTCGACGAGATGGATCTTGGCCGTCAGCTCGTCGAGCACGGCGGCGTTCTTCGGCTCGCCGAAGAAGTCGAGGATCTGCTGGGACATCCGCGGCCCGACCCCCGGGACCTCCTGGAGCGCCGTCTCGTCGGCCGCGCGCAGGCGGGCGAAGGTGCCGAAGTGCTGGGAGAGGTCGCGGGACACGGCGACGCCGACCTCCGGAATCCCCAGTCCATAGAGGAAGCGGGGGAGCTCGGCGGCCGCGGCGGCCTTCTTCAGCGCGTCCACCAGCTTGCTGGCCGACTTCTGGGCGAACCCCTCGAGATGGAGGAGCTGCTCGGCGCGGATCTCGAAGAGGTCGGGGAGCTGGCGGACCAGCCCCTCGGCCACGAACAGCTTGGAGGTCTCGTCCCCCAGACCCTCGATGTCCAGGGCGTCGCGGGAGGCGAAGTGGACGATCCGGCCGGCGAGCTGGGCCGGGCACTCGAAGCTGTTGGGGCAGACGGTGAAAGGGCCGCGCTCGATCAGCGCCGTGCCGCAGGAGGGGCAGGCGTCGGGCATCCGCCACTCGGGGGAGCGCTCGTGATCGGGCTCCTCGATCCGCTCGATCACCTGCGGGATGACGTCGCCGGCCCGCTGGACGCGCACGCGGTCCCCCTCGCGGACGTCCTTGCGCGCCACCTCCTCGCGGTTGTGCAGGGTGGCGCGGGCCACGGTCACGCCGCCGATCTCGACCGGCAGCATGAGGGCGACCGGGGTGACGACGCCGGTCCGCCCGACCGAGGGGAGGATCGAGAGGATGCGGGTGATCTCCTTGCGCGGCGGGAACTTGTAGGCGAAGGCCCAGCGCGGATGGCGGGAGGTCCAGCCCAGGGTGTCGCGGTGGGCGAGGTCGTTGAGCTTGATCACCACGCCGTCGATCTCGTAGCCGAGGTCGTCGCGCTCGGCCTCGAAGCCGGCGTGGTAGGCGAGGATGTCGTCGACGGTCGCCCCGCGGGTCACCCGCTCGTTGACCTTGAGCCCCCAGGCGCGCAGGGCCTGGAGCACGTCCCACTGGGTCTCCAGCCCCGAGACCCCCTCGGAGGCGAGGATGTCGTAGGCGTAGAGGTGGAGGCGGCGGGAGGCGGTGAGCTGCGGGTCGAGCTGGCGCACGGAGCCGGCGGCGGAGTTGCGCGGGCTGGCGAAGGGCTCCTTGCCCTCGGCGATCAGCCGTTCGTTCAGGCGGTCGAAGTCCCTGGCGAACATGATGATCTCGCCGCGGATGGAGAGGAACGGCGGCGCCGGGCGCTCGCCGTCGCGCAGCTTCAGGGGGACGCTGGTGATGGTGCGGACGTTGGCGGTGATCCCCTCCCCCTTGCGCCCGTCGCCGCGGGTGGCCGCCTGGAGGAGGACGCCGTCGCGGTAGACGAGCTCCACGGAGAGGCCGTCGAGCTTGGGCTCGAGCACGTACTCGACGGCGACGTCCGGCCCCAGCCCCTTGCGCAGGCGCTCGTCGAAGCGGCGCAGGGCGGCCTCGTCCTGGCTGGAGTCGAGCGACAGCATGGGCGCCGCGTGCTCGACGGTCGGAAAGCCGTCGACCGGCGTGCCGGCGACCCGCTGGGTGGGGGAGTCCTCGGCGACGAGGTCGGGGTGCTCCCTCTCCAGCTCCTCGAGCTCGTGGAAGAGGCGGTCGAACTCGGTGTCGGAGATCGCGGGGCGGTCCTCGACGTAATACAGGTACTCGTGATGGCGGATCTCGGAGCGCAGTTTCGCGATCCGTTCGGTGGCCTTGTCGCGGGTCATCGGCGGGGTTTCTTCATAGAAACGTTTCAGGGGGAAACTCTAGCATGGCGCTCATCACCCCGGGCGCGGAGAGGAGGTCTGGTTCCTCTCACTGAGGGTGGGGGCGGGTTGGACAGGGGGAGGTTAGGAGGGGGCGCCTCAGAAAAGGCGACGTCCCGGACTCTGCGAGGGCCCCCTCCTGGCCTCCCCCGTTCCGGGGGAGGAAAACGGCCGGCCTCTACCCTTTGCTATTGTTGCGGTCCATGGCCACCCTCTGGACCCGCGCCGGTCTGACCTGGAAGGAGCTCGGGTGGCGGCTGTGGCGGCAGATCTATGAGGACGAGCTGCTCGGGCGGTGCGCGGAGCTGGCGTACTTCTTCCTGTTCTCGATCTTCCCGCTGCTGCTGTTCCTCACCACGCTGCTCGGCTATCTCGCGGAGACCAACCCGAAGCTGGGGTGGGACCTGTTCGTCTACGTGGCGCGGATCTCCCCCAGCCGCGACGTGACGGACCTGCTCAACCACACGCTGACCGAGATCCGCAGCGCCCGCACGGGGACCAAGCTCTACCTGTCGCTGGCGGCGGCCGTCTGGGTGGCCTCGAACGGCATGATCGCGGTCTCGCGCACGCTCAACACGGCTTGCGGGCTCAAGGAGACCCGCCCCTGGTGGCAGCGGCGGATCGTGGCGATCGCGCTGACGCTCACCTTCGCGGTGCTGATCGTCTGCGCCCTGCTGCTGATCTTCTATGGCGGCGCGGTCGGCGAGACGCTGGCGCAGCGCCTGGGGGTCGGCTTCCTGTTCGCGGCGGTCTGGCACTTCTTCCTGCGCTGGCTGCTGATCCTGGTCTTCGTGATCCTCTCGTTCGAGATGGTCTACAACTACGCGCCCAACCTCGGCGAGGTGCAGGGGCGCCACTGGGGGAGCCCGGGGGCGGTCACCGGCGTCGCTCTCTGGCTGCTCGCCTCGTTCGGCCTGCGGGTCTATCTCGACTATTTCCACTCCTACACCACGGCCTACGGCTCGCTCGGCGCGGTGATCCTGCTGCTCGTCTGGTTCTACCTGACCGCCTTCGCCATCCTGATGGGGGGCGAGGTCAACTCGGAGATCGAGCGCGAGCTCGCCCTGCTGCAAGGGGAGAAGCGCCCACGGATCACCCGCCGCCGGCGGCTGCTGAACCGGATCCGGCGCCGCAATCGGGCCGGGCGATAGGGTCTTCTTCCTTCTCCGGGCCGGCGTTTGTCCCGCCTTCTCCGGTCTGTGCACCTCCAATAATAGAAGTAGAGACTACTTCTCTAAATGAAGGAGGAAGCATGGTGAGAAGCTTTGCGAAATGGACGCTCGCCGGCCTGGTGCTGGCGGCCGCCGCGGTCCCGGTTTCGGCCCAGCCGATCACGGTGGCCCCCGGCAACGACGGCTGGGTGACGCCGGCCAATAGCTCCCAGGTCGACCTGAGTGTCTTCCCGATCGCCGCGTTCTTCGGCCCGGGCGCGGTGGTGAGTCCCACCCTTGTCTCGCTGAGCGGTTCGCCGCTCGATCCGCCCAACCTAGGCTCGATCGACACCCTGCTCGAGCGGTTCCCGCCGTCGGTGCTGTTCACCACGTTCCCCGAGACGCACACGTTCAGCCTCGGGATCAAGGCGCTGCGCCTCAAGGGGCAGACCACGATTGACGGCCTGACCTACGACCTGGTCATCGCGCTCTCCGAGACCCCCTCGGGCACGGGCACGATCACGGCCACCCGCCTGACCCCGGACGGCGGCCGGTTCAACTCGAGCTTCCCGGTGCTGCCGAAGCTGACCTTCACCGAGGTCGGCAACCCGGCCAACCGGGTGGTGATCGACTGCGGCGCGGTGACCGGCTGCCCGGGCCCGCTGACGCTGGGCGCCTCGAACGTCTGCTGGGAGGTCGCCCACGGGCCGAACAACTTCGATCCCCTCACCAAGGGGATCACGCCGATCCGCGCCGGCATCGCGGTGGACGGCACGTTCAACGGCGTCAATGAATACACCACGGTGGGCCGCGCGCGCGCCGGCTTCGCCGGCCTCGAGTTCCACGTCGGCTACAACCCGGCTCCCCCCTGGGGTCCGTGCGGCGACGTCACTCACGACCACGCCGTCTATTCGCTGCGCCACGTCTCCAGGCCGCCCACGGACTGCGCGACCACGGGCACCACGGGCATCAACGCCACGAAGGCGATCACCGCGCAGAGGCTCTGCGCGGATGTGATCAAGCCGACCGATCCGACGCAGCCGGCGCAGCCGGTCGACCAGCCGATCGGCGAGCCGGTGTCCACGACCAAGAAGAAGCCGGGCGGCCGCGGGTAGATCCGCCCCGTTCCGCCAGGGGGCCGGCCCGCCCGGGCCGGCCCTTTTCTTTCTCTTAGTTCTCTCAGCTCTCGCCGCCCCACCGCCGCAGGATCTCCGGCAGCAGGCCGACCGTCGTCGCGTAGCTCACCAGCATCGCCGCCGCCAGGAGGAGCCCCAGGCTGGCGTTCGGCTTGATGGCGGAGACGGCGAGCACCGAGAAGCCGCAGGCGAGGACGACGGCGTTCCAGAGCACGCCGCGGCCGGCGGTGCGCAGGGTGGCGAGCACCGCCTCGTCGTGGGGACGGCCGGCTCGCCGCTCGCGCCGGTAGGCGTGGACGTAATGGAGGGCGAAGTCGACCCCGGCGCCCAGGGTGAGGGCCGCGAACATGCTGGTGGCGATGCCGAGCGGAACGCCGGCGTAGCCCAAGGCCCCGAACAGCAGCAGGGTGGCGGCGAGCACCGGCGCCATCAGGACCGCCGTCCAGCGCGGGCTGCGGAAGGCGACGAGCAGCATCAGCGCGATCGTCGCGGCGGTCCAGCCGATCGAGCTGAGCTGGTTGCCGACGATCGATCCCACCACCGCGAGGCCCACCGGCACGTCCCCCGAAACATGGACCCGGGCGCCGTGGCGGGCGGCGAGGGCGGGCAGCCGCCGTTCGAGCCAGGCGCGCAGCTCGCGCCCCCGGGCGTAGTCGGCGCTGGGGACGAATAGGCGGACGCGGGCCGTGCTCTGGTCCGCGGTCAGGTACTGGCGCAGGCTGATCCGGATCGCCAGGATCTCGATGATCTGGCCGGTCCCCTTCACCGACACCGGCGGCAGCCGCGAGATCGGCAACTCGTCCCCCTGGGCGCGGGCGCCGACCTCCAGATACTGCAGCGGCCCGAGCCAGCCGCCGACGTGCGGCGCCGCGCGCGCCAAGCGGTCGAAATCCTCCAGCAGGGCGACCCCGCGGGCGGTCCAGAAGAACTCCCGCTCCGGCCCGGTGAACACGACGTCGAAGCGGTAGCTCCCCCAGAACGAGCGGTTGAAGATCCGCTCGGCGGCGACCAGCGGGGAGCGGGGATCGAAGTTGTCGATCCAGGAGTCTTGCACCCGCAGCCGGAAGAGCCCGGGGATCGCCAGCGCCAGGAGCGCCGCGCCGGTCAGCGCGAAGGCGCGGGCGCGGGCGGAGAACCGCCGTTCGAGATCGAGGTCCCGCCGCGGCCGCTCGCGGCTCCGGCGCTCGGCCCACCGCGGGGGCAGCACGGCGATCAGGGCGGGGACCAGGCTGAAGGTGAAGAGCATGGCGAGCAGCAGCCCCGAGCCGGCGAACAGGCCGAGGTCGCGCAGCGGCGCCATGGCGGCACCGAGGAAGGAGTAGGAGCCCGCCGCGGTGGTCAGCGAGGTGAGGATGAGCGGCGAGGCGATGTCGGCGAAGGAACCCTCGGTCGCCGCCAGCAGGCGCTCGCGGGCGGGGACCTCGCGGGGGATGGCGGCCAGCCGGTGCTGGATCCGCTCGTGCAGGTGGATCTCGTCGGTCATCGACATCGCCATCAGCAGCACCGGCAGGATGGTGGTCACCAGGGTAACGGGCACTCCCGCCCAGCCCATCAGGCCGAGGGTCCAGAGCAGGGTCGCGAGCACCTGCGCCAGCGGGGCGATGACGCCGACCGGCGTGCGCAGCGCGACGCCGAGCAGCAGGGCGAGGGCGGCGACCATCACCGGCACCAGGCGCGTGAGGTCGCGCAGCACGGCCTCGCCGAGCACCGCCTCGGCGGCCACCGGCCCGGTGATCCGCAGCTCGAAGGGGGCGGCAGCCCGCGCCGCCCGCCAGCTCTCCAGATCGCGGATCACCTCGCGGCGGTCGGCCCCCTTGGCGAGCGGGATGTAGAAGGGCGCGGCGCGGCCGTCGCGGGAGAGGAAGATGCCGGCCGCGACCGGGATCCGGCGGATGCGCGCGAGCAGGCCGGCGAAGGCGGCGGGATCGTCGGGGATCTCGTCGAGCGGGGTGACGATCTGGAGCTTCCCCGGCGGCGGCGGCTCGACCATGTCGGCGAGCGAGTGGACGCCGAAGGAGCTCACGCCGGGCAGCTTGCGCATCTCGAAGTAGGTGCGCCGCAGGAAGCGGAACCCCGCCGGCGAGGCGACCGCCGGGCCGCCGGGCCGGGAGCTCACCAGCAGGATGATCTGGTCGGGCTCGAGGAAGGTCTCGCGGTCGCGTAGCGTCCGCTCGACCGTGGCGTCCCCCTGCGGATAGATCGCCGCGCCGTCGGTGCGGACCTCCAGCCGGAACAGGCCGGCGGCCGCCACGGCGCTGCCGAGCAGGAACAGGAGCAGCGTCGGGACCGGCCAGCGCAGGGCGGCGCGTGAGATCCAGAGCATACGCCGGCTCTAAGCGTAGGGCTTGAGGGCCTCGCGCAGGGGGACGGGGATGGGGGTGGGGACGGCGCGCTTCCCCTCGCGGCGCATGCAGGCGATCACCTGCTCGCCGCGGGCGATCAGCTCCTCGCCTTCCTTGTTGGTGCGCCAATATTCGAAACTGAGGGTGATGCGGTTCTGGACGACGCCGCCCAGGCGCATGCGCAGGACGATCTCGTCGAAGGCCTCGAGCTCGGCCAGGTACTCGCAGGAGCAGCGGACGGTGGCGAGAGCGAGGTCGCGGGAGAGCTCGTCCAGGATCTCCGGGGCGTGGTCGTGCAGGAACATCTCGCGGCAGCGCCCCTGCCAGCGCAGGTGGTTGACGTAATAGACGTTGCCGACCAGGTTGGTCTCCTCGAACCCCACCAGATGCCGGTATTCGTAGGCTTTCAATGCGCGCTCTCGACCAGCACGGCGAGTGCCGCGGCGCCCGCCAGCTCGCGGACCGGCGCGACGAAGGTGCCGATGCGCAGATCCCCCGAGCGCAGCAGGAGCCAGCGGTCGTCCCCGCCGCTCTCCAGGACCCCGCCCGCCGGTCCCCTGCTCTCGAGGACCAGCGGCGCGCCATGGGGAGCCCCGGCCTTGGTCAGGCTCTCGGCCGCCGCCCAGACGCGGGTGGCCGCGTCGGCGAACGATTCGCCGCGCTCGCGGGCGATCAGCTCGGCGAGCCGCGAGCGCTCGGGCCCGAGCAGGTCGAGCCAGACCTCCGCCGGCCGCTCGTCCACCGTCTGGAGATCGCAGCCGATCCGGCCGCCGCCGGTGACTGCCAGCACCAGCTCGCCGGCGTGGGAGCGCGAGACGCTCGCCTCCGCCGTCTCGGGCGCGCCGTCCGGCCGGTGATGGAGGGGATGCTGGAGGGGTGGGCCGTCGCCACGGTCGAGGGTCACCCGCACGCCGGAGCCGGGGAGGAGATCCTGCAGCCGCCGCTCGACGTAGGGGGCGAGCAGGGCGGCCGTCCAGGCGGCGGGCGGGGCGATGCGGTCGACAGCGCGGAGGGTCAGGCCCTCCCAGCGCTCGCGCAGCTCCCCGCCGGTGGTCAGCACCTCGAAATCGTAGACGAACTCGTTGCCGTTCCGGCTCCGCTCGCGGGCGGCGAGCAGGAGGGGGGCGTCGGCCGCCAGGCCGCGGCTGAACACCCGCCGGACCGCGGTCGGCAGCAGGGTCGCGTGCGGGATGCAGGCCTGAATGGCATGGATCGAGGCGTCGCGCGCGCCGGGGTCGCCGAGCACCAGGCGGTCCGGCAGATAGCGGCCGAACCAGACGGTGGAGCCGTCGGACGAGATCTCCGCCAGGCATTCGGTGGCGCGCAGGCTGCGATACCCCTGCAGGCGCTGGAAACGCCCCTGGTGGAAGAGGACGCCGCCGTAGAGGTCCCCCGCGGGATCGAGCTCGACGCGGCCGGCCGCCGCCGCCCGGAAGGGGGTGAGGAGGCGCGGCTGGTGGTCGGCCGGCTGGCCGAAGCGGCAGAGGGCGCGGAAGTGGTCGGCCGCGAAGCCGGTGGAGGCGTCGCGCAGCACCACCTCGACGGTGCCCGGCCCGCGCACCAGGGCGGCGACGCGGATCGTGGTCGAGTGCCCGGGCTGCACCGCCACCGGGCGCTGGAAGACGACGTCCTCGAAGCTCGGGATCTCGTCCGTCCGCAGGAGCGCCATCGCCGCCTGGGCCATCGCCTCCATCCCCAGGACGGCGGCGAACAGCGGCTCGCCGCGGAAGACGTGGTCGGCGAGATGGGGGTCGGTGTCGGCCGAGACCACGGCGTCCACCACCAGCTCGACCCCGGGCACGTAGACCCGCGGTGTTTCGAGGTAGCGGAGCAGCGGCAGGTCGGGGCGCTCCAGCGGCAGGGTCGGCGGCTCGCCGAAACGGCCGGCGACCACCAGCGAGACGGCGGGCTGCGGCGTCGAGATCAGCTCGCGCAACAGGCTTATCCCGGTCCCCGGCGGGATCGGCGAGATCCCCCGCGCCATCAGGCTCTCCAGGGTGCCGAGCTTCTCGCCCATGCCGACGCCGGCCCAGACCGACCATTCGAGGGTCAGGCAGCGGCAGCCGGGGTGCTCGCCGGCGAACCGCTCGGTGGCCCGCGCCAGCCATTCGTTGGCGACCGCGTAGTCGGCCTCGCCGGGGAGGCCGATGCGGGCGATGATCGAGCCGAAGGTGACGAGCAGCCGCAGCCGCGCCGGATCGACCGCCGCGAGGACGTTGCGCAAGCCGGCGGCCTTGGGCGCGAAGGTGCGCCGGAACGACTCGCCGTCGAGCGCCGAGAGGGGGCGGGGCAGGTTGGCGCCGGCGCCGTGCAGGAAGGCGGTCACCGGGCCCAGCTCGGCCTCGGCGCGGGCGACCGCGGCGCGCACGGCCTCGCCGTCGGTGACGTCGGCGGGGAGATAGAAGAGGCGCACGCCGGCGGCGGCCATCCGCTCGAGGTTGGCGGCGAGCTCGGCGTCGTTCTCCGGCAGCGAGCGGCCGATCAGGGCCAGGCGGGCACCGGTCGCGCGGGCGAGGTCCAGGGCGCACTCGGAGGCAATCCCCTTGCCGCCGCCGGTGACCAGCAGGACGTCCTCGGGGCCGAGCGGCAGCCCGCCGGATTCGCCGGCCGCCGGCAGGAGGCGCAGCACCGGGACGCGGCGGACCCCTTCGGCATCGTAATGAGCCTCGGCGTAACCGCTGGTGGCGGCGGCGATCTCGGCGGCCACCCAGGTGGCGGCGCCGGGGTGGTCGAAGGGGAGCTCCACGACGCAGGTGGCCGTCCCCGGCATCTCCTGGTGCAGGGTGCGGGCGAAGCCGCCGCCGACGCCCCCCTGCTGGATCAGGACGAAGCGGAGCGGGCCGGGCGCGGCCAGGGCGGCCTGCGCGGCCTCGACGAAGAGCCCGGCGTGGCGCTCGTCCACCTCCACGGGAAGGAAGAGCGCGACGCCGCTCCCCGGCAGCCGGCTGGCGAGCGCGGCGGCCAGCGGATGGTGCGGCGGGGCGATCACGCGCCAGCTCCCTTCGCCCGCGGCCTCCTCCTTGCCGCGGCGGGGGAGGGGGCGCTCGACGAGCTCCACCGTGAACGGCCGCACCCAGGAGTCGACGCCGGCCGGGGCGGCGGGCTCGCTGGCGGCCCCCGGAACCAGCGGCGCCTGCTGCGAGAGCGCCTCCGCCACCTCGGCGACCGTCGCCCGCGCGTAGTCGGTGGGGGAGGACGGCGGGCGCAGCCCCAGCCGGCGCGCCGCCTCGACCACCAGTTGGCCGACGGAGATCGAGTTCAGATGGAGATCGGAGAGCAGGTGGCTGCCGTCCTGCACCGACGCGAGCGGGAGCTCCGCGCGCTCGGCGACGAGCTGGCGCAGCACCTCCCGAGGGGTGGTGAGGGGGAGAAGGCTGCCGGCGGGAAGCCTCGCCTCCTCTTCTTCCTTGTCTTTCTCCTCTCCCCGTACCCGGGGGGAGGCCGGGAGGGGGGCCGCCCCGGTGATCTCCCCCATAAGCGGCGCCATCTCGCAGGGATTCGCCAGGAACTTCAGCGGACGGTCGCGGTCGAACGGCCGGGTGAACCGCCCCTCGAAGAGGACGGCGGTGGCGACCGGCACCCCGAGCGCGAACGCCGCGCCCGCGGCCGCCAGTACCCCGGCGATCGAGGGTCCGCCGACGTCGAGCGGGATCGCCGGCGCGGCGAGGACCTCGCCCACCAGCTCCGAGAGGGCGCGGCCGGGGCCGACCTCGATCCAGAGATCGGCGCGGTCCGCCGCGGCGAGTGCCTCGGTGAAGCGGACCGGGGCGGTGAGCTGGCCGCACAGCAGGGCCGACAGGTCCGTTTCCGGGCCGAGCAGGGTGCCGAGCACGGTGGAGGCGACCGGCCGGGAGAGCGGCCGGAACGGGATCGCCGCCAGCTCGGCGGCGAGGCGCGGCCCGGCCGCCGCCATATGCGGCGAGTGAAAGGCGTGCGAGACCCGCAGCCGCCGCACCTCGATGCCGGCGGCGCGGGCGCGCTCCGAGGCGGCCTCGACGGCGTCCTGGTCGCCGGAGATCACCGTGCGCTGGGGGGAGTTGTAGACGGCGATCGCCGCCCCCGGGCCGAGCAGCGCCTCGACCGTCGCGGGATCGGCGGCGAGGCTCGCCATGGCGCCCTCGGCGCTGGCCGCCGCCATCGCCTTGCCGCGCTCGGCGGCGAGGCGCAGGGCGCTCCCGGCATCGAGCGCGCCGCCCCAGTGGAGGGCCGCGATCTCCCCCAGGCTGTGGCCGACCGCCACCCCGGCGCGCAGGCCGAGGCGGTCGAGCAGCCGCAGGCCGGCCAGCGAATGGGCGAGGATGGCCGGCTGCGCGACGGCCGTATTGACGCTGTCGGCATCAGCCGGCGGAACCAGCAGGGCATCCTCGTAAAAGCCCGCGAGGTCCTCGAAGCGGCGGCGCAGGAGCCCGCCGTCGAGATGCGACGGCGCCCCCTGGCCCGGGAAGAGGAAGCCGATGCGCCGCCCCCGCACCCCGGCGCCGAGGAAGATCCCGTGTCGTGGATCGAGATGGACCGTGTCGCCCCGGCGCAGCCGCTCCGCCAGTCGGCGCAGCCTTTCCGCGGCCTCGGCGGGCCTGGCGGCGACCACCGCCGCCCGCGCCGGGCCGTCCTCCAGCTCGCGCTGGAGCGCCGCCGCGAGATCGGCCAGCTCGGCCCGCGACAGGCGCGCCGCGAGGTCGGCCAAGCGCTCGGCCCGGACCGCCAGAGATTCGGCGTCGGCGCCGGCGAGCAGCAGCAGCTCGGCATCCTGCCAGGAGGCGAGCAGGTCGCGCTCGCGGGCCGCCAGCGACCGGCGGCGCGGCGCGGGCGCGCCCTCGATCACCACGTGGGCGTTGATGCCGCCGAAGCCCATGGCGGAGACGGCGGCGCGCAGCGGCTGGGCGGCGGGCCAGGGCTCGCCGCGGTCCGAGATGCGCAGCGCCGCCTCCGGGCCCTCGAACCAGGGGTGGGGCCGCTCGCAGCCGGTGGCCGGGGGGATCACCTGCGCGTGGACGGCGAGGGTCGCCTTGATCAGCCCGGCGACCCCGGCCGCCGCCTTGGTGTGGCCGATGTTCCCCTTGATCGAGCCGATCGGCGCCAGGGGCGCGTCCGGCGCGGCCTCCCGGCGGGCGGTGGTCAGGGCGGTGAGCTCGGCGGCGTCGCCGACGGCGGTGCCGGTGCCGTGCCCCTCGAAGTAGCCGACGGTCTCGATGCCGAAGCCGGCGCGCCGGTAGGCGCGGGCCAGCGCCAGCTTCTGCCCCTCGGCCTCGGGACGGCTGATGCCGCCGTGGCCGTCCGAGGAGATCCCCCAGCCGCGCAGCACGGCGTAGATCCGGCAGCCGAGCCGCTCGGCGTCGCTCTCGCGCATCAGCACCACGAAGCCGCACCCCTCGCCGGGGATGAAGCCGGCCGAATGGGCGTCGTAGACCCGCATCTCGCCGGGGGTCAGCGCGCCGGTGCGGGCGAAGCCCACCAGCTCGAAGGGGTCGAGCGAGAGATCGACGCCGCCGGCGAGCGCCGCGTCGAGGTCGCCGGCGGCCAGCCCCGAGCAGGCGTTGGCGACGGCGAGCAGCGAGGAGGCGCAGGCGCCGTCCAGCGTGTAGCCGCCGCCGTGGAGGTCGAAATGGTTGCAGATGCGGCCGGCGATGGTGTTCGAGAGACCGCCGGCGAGCGTCTCCTCCATCGGCGCCGGGAAGGGGCTCTTGTAGTCCGGCTCCATGCGGGCGAGGAAGGTGGCGATCCGCCCTTCGTCCCACCCCTCGGCGGCGAGCTGGCCGGCGAGGGTCCGGCGCACGTAGGGCCAGCGCAGGCGCAGCAGGTTGGCGCGCGAGAACTCGCCGGTCAGCGAGTTGCCGAGCAGCACGCCGGTGGCGTCGCGCGGCAGCCCCTCGGCGTCGGGGAAGCCGGCGTCGGCGAGCGCCTGCGCGGCGACCTCGAGGGCGAGCCAGTGGGCGAGGTCGGCCGAGCGGAAGGTGGGGCCGGCGACGCGGAAGCGGACGCGGTCGAACTCCCACCCCTCCAGCACCGCCGCCTCGGTGGCGTAGAGGCCGTCGGGATCGGCGGCGTCGGCGGTGAGGTAGTCCTCGATCCGCAGGCGCTCCGGCGGGATGCGCCGGAAGGCGCGGCGGCGGGAGAGGACGTTCTCCCACAACTCGCCAGGGGTACGCGCGTCGGGATAGCGGCAGGCCATCCCGACGATCGCGATCCCCTCCATGGCCCCATTCCCCAACTCAGGCCTCCGCCGCGATACGGACGTCGGGCCGTTCCCGGGCCTCGGCCCGCTGCGCCGCCAGGCTCTTGGCGTAGAGCAGCGCGCCGCGGCCGGCGCAGACCAGGGTCAGGCCGAAGAACAGGCCGAAGACGATGTGGAACGACATCAGGAGGCCGTAGGCCGCGGCCATCGCGGCGCCGAAGGCGATCTGCCCGCGCCGGGTCACCGGCGTCGTCGCCGGATCGGTCACCATGTAGAAGGTGAACAGCAGGAAGGCGACGCCGGTCATCGGGTTCAGCGAGGGGAGGAAGAGGTTGCCGAACAGGAAGTGGCGCGCCGCGGCCTGCAGCACGAAGACGCCGAGCCAGGTGAGGATCAGCGGGATCCGCTTGGTGAACACCGAGTTGAGGAAGGTGCCCGAGCAGATGATCACCGCCGGCAGGAGCCAGTCCCAGCCGCCCGAGAGGTTCTCGGTGAACATGTACGGCTGGGCGATCCCCACCCAGGGGAAGGCGAGCAGCGTCGCCGTGATCCCCAGGTTCGATGGGTTGAAGAAGTGCCGGCTGGCGCCGTTGGTGCCGATGCGGAACAGATGCTTCGAGCCGATCGCGGCCGCCGCCGCGAAGGCGATCGGCAGCAGCCGGTCGTTGGCGTAGAGCAGCATCGCGACCGCCAGGCCGGTGATGTGGGCCGAGAGCATGAAGTCGACGAACGCCGTGCCGGGGCCGAGGAAGCGGGGTTTGCGGCCGAGCCGGCGCGACTCCAGGGTCTCGAGCAGGATCTCGGTCGCGTAGGCGGTGAGCAGGGCGATCACCGGCTGCGCCAGCGACTGCTCGAAGCCGAGCACCGTGTGCCCGAGCACGTTGAGGATCGTGATGGCGGTGGCGAAACGCCGGAGCGCCGCCAGCCGCATGTCCTTCTTCGCTGCGATTTGTTCCGCCATCTGAATCAGCCCGCCTTTCCCGTGCCCGCAGGTTGCGTCTTGGAGGTCCCGGCGGCCACGGCCGGAGGGGGCGCGGCCACCGTCGGTCCACCGAGGAGAATCGTGTGCCGTCCGGGGGCGAGGCGGATCGTCTCCGCGCGCACCCGGCCGGCGCCGTCGCGCCAGCGCAAGTCGACCCGTAGCGGCGTGCCGGCGGCGGTCCGGCCGAGGCCGAAGTGGAGCTCCGGCGCCCGCTTGCCCGAGTGGCCGCTGCCGCCGTCGACCTGGCCGACCAGGCGGCGGCCGTCGGGGAGCCAGACCGTGGCCTGCGCCCCCACCGCCGGGCGTGACCCGGCATCCATCGCCGGCAGCCGCGGGACGATCTCCAGCGAGCTCCCCCGGCGCGGGCTGACGTTGTGGAAGAAGTCCGACGGCTCCCACTGGTTGGCGACCGCGAAGTCGAGAGCGCCGTCGCCGTCGACGTCGGCGATGGCGATCCCCCGGCTCACGTGGCTGTCGTCGAGCCCCAACTCGGCGGCGAGGTCGTAGTAGCGGCCGTCCCTCGCGCGCACGAAGAAGGGGTTGTGAAGTTGCCCGGAGAGGTCGTCGCCCGGCTTGATGTGGGGCCAGGCGCCGGGGAAGAGCATGTTGTTATCGTTGCCCATGGCGAGCTCGTGCAACTCCGGCCAGCGGTTCTTCTTGCCGCGCACGAAGCCGATCGCCTGCATCGCCTCGGGCACGCCGTCGTCGTCGAAATCGTCGAAGCGGGCGTCCCACCCCCAGCCGCTGCGCGACAGGCCGAGGTCCTCGCCGCGGTCCCGGTAGGGGGCGACCCCTTCGCTCATCGCCTTGCGGTCGCCGGTGCTCACCCAGACGAAATGGCTCTCCTCGAGCGCGTAGTTCTGGGCGATGTTGCTGACGTACAGGTCGGGGGTGCCGTCGCCGTTGATGTCGGCGAAGTCGACCCCCATCCCCTTGAAGGAGTCGCGGCCGAGGATCTTCGAGGTCGGGGTGGTGAAGGTCCGCTTCCCCTGCAGCACGGCGAAGCGCGGGTGCCCCGGCGTCGAGAGGTTGCGCAGCAGGCGGTCGTTGCCGAAGTCGTTGCCGAAATAGATCTCCGGCAGCAGGTCGCCGTCGAGGTCCGCGGCGCCCGCCGCCAGCGTCCAGGAGTAGGCCGTCTGCGGATCGAAGGCGTCGGGGACGTCGGCGAAGCGGACGGTCGGCTCCGGCCCGGCGGTGCCGCCGGCCCCCAGCAGCAGCCGGTTCCGGCCACCGTTCTCCGAGCGCGACATCGAGCGGTGCATGTGGGCGGAGTCGGTCGCCTGGGCGTCCAGCACCCGCATGCCGTCCGGGAAGTAGTTGCCGACGATCAGGTCGAGGTGGCCGTCGCCGTCGACGTCGGCGCTGGTCAGCGCGTTGGTGTTCCAGATCTCCTGGCTCCCGGCGACCGCCTCGACGGGCCGGAAGGCCGCCGCCGCCAGGGAATCCGCGCCGGCGCGGCGCAGGAAGACGACCGGCGTCCGCCCCCAGTAATAGACCAGGAGGTCCATCCGGCCGTCCTCGTTGAAGTCGCCGGGGAGGCACCCCATGGGGGCCATCGTCCGCGCGTCATAGCGCAGCGGGGCGGCGTCGAGGGCGAACATGGGGTAACGGGCGCCGGTGCCCGGCACCGGTTCCACCAGCGCCAGGTCCACCCGCGGGTCGACCGAGCAGAGGTCGTTCGGCAGCCCGTCGCCGTCGAGATCGTTGAGCGCCACCCCGGCGCCGACGCTGGAGATCCAGGACCGGATGTCGTGGAAGCTCGGATGCACCTGGCGCACCGTGCGGCCGAGGTTGCCGGGGGGCACCGCGAGCGGCTCGCGGGTGAAGGCGAAGCGGGAGGCGAGGGCCTGCCGCTCGGGCTCCTGCAGCGTGGGCTGGCGGGCGAAGCCGTAGAGGGCGGCGATCACCGCCACCGCCGTCAGCCGCGTCGCGTTGCGGCGGAAAAAACCGGATTCCTGGGGGTTCATGGTGTCAGCCCCTTTCCTTCCTGAAATGATCCTGGATGCGCCGCCGCCAGATCTCGAACGCCGGCTCATCCGGGCGGCCGGCCGGCAGGCCCGGCAGAGCCGCGTCGGAGACCGCGGCGGCTTCGGCGGCGCTCAGGCCGCAGATCACCTCCGCGGCGAGCTCCGTCGGGGGCACGATGTTGCCGGCCCGCTGGCGCGCCTTGGCCGCGAAGACGGTCCCCTGCGCGAGCTCGGGCGCGTACGCCCCGGCCGCTCGCCGCAGCGCTTCGAGATCGGCGCGGCCGCGCCCTCCCGCGTAGCCGGCGGCGAGCCCGAGGCCGGCCCAGAGATCCGGCTGGCGGCTGGCGGGAAAGGCGCCGATCGTCCGCGGCAGGAGCCGGACGTCGGCGCCGTCGACGAACCAGAGGCTGCGGCCGAGCCCCTGATCGAAACCCCGGCGGGCGTAGCCGTGGAGCTTCCGCGGCACCTCCTGGCGCGCGACCGACCGCGGCCAGTGGAAGTACCCTTCATGAAAGCCGTAGCCGTCGAGGGCCAGCCAGCCGAGGATCGGGTCGAGCCGGGCGAGCAGGCGCTCGGGGGAGAGCGGCAGCCGGGCCAGGATCCACCCCGCCCCGACGTGGATGATGTAGGTGTGGGCGTCCCCCGGGCCGGCGAGGAAGCGGGCGAGGCGGTCCGTCCGCCAGGGGGGCAGGGTGTCGAGCAGGGCCAGGGCCATCCCCGCCCCCTCGTAGGCGAAACCGCGGAACTCGCGGTCGAGCTCGGCGTCGATGCGCGCCGCCACGGTCTCCGGCGCGCTCTCCTCGAGCGCCGCGTGGTAGCCGGCGGCGAACGAGCCCCCCACCCCCTCCAGGCGCTCGCGAACGGCGGTGAAGTCCCCCCGGAAGCCGCGGCGGGCGAACGAGGTCTCCTCCGGCGCGATGCCGAAGAGCGCGCGTTTCACGGCGGCGCCGGGGGACCGGTGGGGCCGCCGGGGTTGCGGGTACGCCAGGGTGGTGTCGCGGTCGCGGGTCGGTATCAAGCGTTCGCTCCTCGGGCTCTGCCTATTGAGGTGCTTCGCGAGCCCGTGAGCGAGTCGGGGACTTGAAAAAGCGTTCCATAAATCGCGGCCGGGGCTCTCCGGCTCCAATTTAGACCGGCCGGCCCGATCGCGCAAGAGTCTTACTGAAAAAGATGAATAGCTGGATGAATGGGGGCCGGGCCCGCTCAGCCCTTGTCTCCGAGCTCCATCTTCACCGAGAAGAAGCGGAGGAGGTCCTTGAGCGAGAGGATGCCGAGCAGGCGGTCCCCCTCGACGACCATCAGGCCGGCGGCGCCGGTGCGGCTCATGCGGGCGAGCGCCTCCATGGCGTCGGTATCGGCCTCTACGGTGTTCTCGGGGGTGCAGCGCTCGGCCAGCGCGCCGACCGACTGGCGGTCCCACTCGTCGCGGGGGAGGTTGCGGACCTGCCGGGAGGTGACGCAGCCGAGCAGGCGCCCGGAGTCGTCCACCACCGGGAACATCTTGTAGTGGTAGCGGTAGATGTAGCTCTGGACCAGCTCCATCACGGAGATGGCGCGCGGCACCGTCACCGGGTCGGGGTGCATGAAGCGCGACACCGGCTCCCCGGCGAGCGCCCGGCGCAGCAGGAGTTGCTGGTAGGAGCCGTTGGCGGCGTTGCGCACGAACAGCCCCATCAGGAACGTCATGAATCCGGGGTAGAAGCCGCCGTTGAGGATGGCGACGACGCCGAGCCCGATCAGCAGCAGGCCGAGGCCGGAGCCCATCCCCGCCGCGACGCGGGTGGCCCAGGAAAGATCCTTCCGCCACCCCCAGAGCAGGGCGCGCAGGATGCGCCCGCCGTCGAGCGGGAAGGCGGGGACCAGGCTGAGCAGGGTGAGGACGCCGTTGAGGCCGCTGAGGTAGAAGAGCACCCCCACCGCCGGATCGACCAGGCCGGCGGCGCTGCCGACGAGGCCGAGGCCGGCGAGCCCGAGCGCGAGGCCGAAGCTCGCCCCCGGCCCGGCCGCCGCGATCACCAGCTCCGCCTCCGGCGAGGGGGGCTCTCCCGGGATCTCGGTAAAGCCGCCAAAGAAGAACAGGGTGATCCCCCGCATCTCGACGCCGTACGTCCGCGCCACCAGCGCGTGCGACAGCTCGTGGAAGAGGACGGAGAGGAAGTACCCCGCGGCGACGGCCGCCGCCATCCAGACGTAGGTGGCCTGGGGGAGATCCGGGAATTGGGCCGGGAAGGCGGTCGAGGCGAAATTCCAGCTCACGAGAACGGCGACCACGAACCAGGACGGGTCGATCCGAATCTTGAAGCCGAGGATTTCGATGATTTCGATGGGTCTGCCGAACAAGCGCGCGCGCCTCTCGGGGGCATTGTAGTACGTCTGGGGCCGGCGCTCCGGTCTGTCTGCAGAGGCTACTCCGCCGTCGCTCCTTCAGAGCCATCGGCAGGGCTGCCCGCCTCCCCCTTCCCGATCCCCGCCCGCACCGCCCCGTCGGTCTCCGCGTCGGCCGGGCAGTAGAGGTCCCGCCGCCGCTCGAGGTCCCGGGTCACGGCCCGCCGGAACCCCTTGGCCCCCGCCTCCTCCAGGCGGGCGGCGCGGTACCCGGCCATGTCGACGATCTCCAGCCGCAGGCGGATCGGCTTGAACAGGCGCGGGAAGCGGTCGCCCGGCGCCTGGATGTGGTGCAGGCCGCCGCTGTAGGCGAGCAGCATCCGCCCCTCGCCCATGGTCTCCAGGATGTCGGCGATGCCGCCGCGCACCGTCATCGGCTTGCCCTGGGAGTCGAGGCCGGTGGCGCGCTTCATCCGCCCCTCGGGGAGGATGAGCACCATGGCGTCGGGGTCGATCTGGCGCAGCACCTCGCTCCAGGTCTCGTCCCGCTCGCGGGTGATCGACACCACCCGCGCGGCGACCAGCCCGTAGAAGCGCCCCACCAGGGCGCGGTCGGTCGTTTTCTGGGCGATCGGAACCACTCCGTGGCGGGCCAGCCGCCAGAGGAAGTGGTTGGGGCAGGCGCCGGTGAACAGCGCCTCGTAGAGGCTCGTATGGTTGAGGATGGCGGCCAGCCGCACGTGGCGCCAGCGGTCGGCCGGCGGGTCGCCGATCCAGGCGACGTCGATCCGGTAGAAGATCCGGGCGAAGACCTTCACCGCGAACAGGATCAGGAAGACGATATAGGAGCGCACGGGTCTCGGATTTCGGGTTCTTGTTGACGGTTGCCGGAATGACGGTCGCCGGGATTCTAGCAGGCGGAGCCCTCTGATAGGCTTGGCGAGGAGATTCGAATGCCTGCCCGATCCCAGAACCCGTCCATCCGGCCCCGTGTGTCGGCGATCGTCACCACCTTCAACGAGGAGGTGCACATCGCCGGCTGCATCGAATCGCTGCTCTGGTGCGACGAGATCCTGGTCGTCGACTCCTTCTCGACCGACCGCACCCCCGAGATCGTCCGTGGCTTCGAGAAGGTCCGCTTCTACCAGCGCACCTACTACGGCTCGGCCTCGCAGAAGAACTGGGCCATGGACCAGGTCACCGCCGAGTGGATCCTGATCTTCGACGCCGACGAGCGCTGCACCCCGGCGCTGCAGAAGGAGATCGAGGATCTGCTCGCCGCCGGTCCCACCCACGAGGCCTACACGATCAAGCGGCGGGTCTACTTCCTCGATCACCTGATCCGCTTCTCCGGCTGGCAGCACGACCGCGTCGTGCGGCTGATCAGGAACGGCTCCGCCCGCTACCCCAACCGCCGGGTGCACGCCGACATGATCACCCGCGGCCCGGCGCCCGAGCTGCGCAATCCCATGGACCACTACATGGCCGATTCGCTCGACGAGTACGTCCGGCGGATCGAGAAGTACAGCTTCTGGGGCGCCGCCCAGAACTGGCGCGAGAAGCGCAGCTCCGGTTTCTCCGAGATCTTCGGCCGCTCGATCTGGCGCTTCTTCCGCACCTACATCTTCCAGCTCGGCATCCTCGACGGCATGCACGGCCTCGTCTTCTGCATGCTCCAGGCGTACGGCACCTACCTCAAGTGGGCCCTCCTCTGGGGGTGGCACATCAACGCCGCCCGCGGCCGCATGCCGAACCTGCCGATCTTCGACGACAGCGAGGAGACCTGGCGGGGGCTCGAGGAGACGGAGGGCGCGGTGGCAGAAAAATAGAGGAAGTAGGCCCGATTAACTTTTATTTGTTGACTTTTATTGCCGTTCAAGTTTAATCTCCTTGAAGAAGATCGAGATCAGATCTTCGAGCCGTGACGAATCTTCCGATCGGCTTCTTTGGAACAAGGAGAGTTTCATGAGCAAGAGAGCCCCCATTCTGTTCATCCTCGTTCTGCTCGCCTTCGTGGGCGTCCAGGTCGCTTCGGCCTGTCCGACCGGCACGTTCTCGTGCACCTGCAACGGCATCCCCAGTTGCCAGAAGACCATCCAGGGCTGCTGGGACACCTGCCTGATCGCTCCCGTCAACCAGCCCGAGAACCTGGTCTCGTTCACCGGCGCTCAGCCGACCGTGGCGGAGATGATGCTGGCCCAGATCATGGCTCCCGCCGAGACGGCGCCCAGCGCGGTCTTCAATCGCTGATCCCGGGATGAGCGCCTCTCCTCCTGGGATTACCCGGGGGGAGGGGCGCCCCTCCTCGCGATCCGCTACGATCCCCTCCGTGAGCCAGACCGCCCAGAATTTTCTCGCCCGGAATCTTCTCGCCCACCTCCGCGCCTGCCAGGAGGAGATGACCGCTCTCCTGCGCGACCTCGTCCGGATCGAATCGCCGTCCCACGATCCCGCCGCCCAGGAGCCGGTCTTCGCCCGCCTTGCGGCGGAGCTGGAGGCGGCCGGGATGCGTACCCGGCGCCTCCCGGGCCGGCGTTTCCCCGGCGGAAAAAAGACCGGCGGCCAGCTCTGGGCCGTGCGCCGCGAGCGCCGCCGGGGCAACGGGGCCCAGCTCCTCATCGGCCACTGCGACACCGTCTGGCCCCTGGGGACGATCGAGCGGATGCCGGTCGAAATCCGTGACGGCCGCCTCTCCGGCCCTGGCGCCTACGACATGAAGTGCGGCCTCGTGCAGGGGATCTTCGCCCTGCGCGCCCTGCGCGAGCTCGGCCTCTCACCGGAGATCGAGCCGGCCTTCTTCATCAACTCCGACGAGGAGATCGGCAGCCCCGAATCCCTCCCGCGCATCCATGCGCTGGCGCGCCGGGTGCGCCGGGTCTTCGTGCTCGAGCCGTCGCTCGGGGCCGCCGGCGATCTCAAGACCCGGCGCAAGGGGTCGCTGCGCTTCACGATCAAGGTCTTCGGCAAGGCCGCCCACTCCGGGCTCGATCCGGAGAAAGGGGCGAGCGCCATCCGCGAGCTCGCCCGCGTGATCCAGTGGCTCTACGGCCTCGCCGATCCGGAGCGCGGGGTGACCGTCAACGTCGGGGTGATCGCGGGGGGGATGCGGGCCAACGTCGTCGCGCCCGAGGCGCGGGCCGAGCTCGACATCCGGGTGCTGGCGGGGGAGGACGCCGCGCGGATCGAGCGCGAGGTGCTCGGGCTCGTCGCCTCCACCCCCGGCACGCGGATCGAGGTGCTGGGCGGGATCGACCGGCCGCCGCTGGAGCCGACGCCCGGCAACCGCGCTCTCTTCGCGGCGGCGCGGCGGCGGGCCGGCGAGCTGGGGATCCCGCTCGGCGAGGGGACGGCCGGCGGCGCCTCGGACGGCAGCCTGACCAGCCGCTTCACCCCCACGCTCGACGGCCTGGGAGCGCTCGGCGACGGCGCCCACGCCGTCCACGAGCATGTGGTGCTCGACCGCATCCCCGAGCGCGCCGCGCTGCTGGCATTGCTGTTGCTAGAGCCTTAGAGCGCCCCCCGGGGGTGAGAAGGTTTCCGGCCGCCGTTCGTAGTAGAAGAAGAAAGCGGCCTCAACAGGGGGGGCCGTCGTTCAGGGTCAAGGGGGTTTTCCGATGTTGTCGCACCGTCGTCGTGCCGTTTCCGTTTTTCCGCTTCTTCTCGCCCTTTCCGCAATCGCCGCCGTCGCCGCGCCCAAACCGTCGGTCTCTGTTCCCAAATCGGCGGCGCTGACCCGCGTCGACATCCGTGAGGCCGAGCAGCGGCTCGCCGAGCTCGGCTACTGGACCGGACCGATCGACGGCGTCTGGGACGACACCTCGCGCCACGCGCTGATCGCGTTCCAGAAGATCCAGCACGCCAGGGCCACCGGCCGGCTGACCCGGGCGGAGCTCAACGCTCTCTCGGTCGCCGCGCCGCCGCGCCCCCGCGAGCTGGGGACGCACATCGAGGTGGACCTCGCCCGCCAGGTGCTCTTTCTGGTCGACGACGAGGGGAAGGTGGGGAACATCCTCCCGATCTCCTCGGGCAGCGGGAAGAGGTTCCACGAGAACGGCTACCCCGAGACGCACGCGGTCACCCCCTGCGGCCATCTGGAGGTTTTCGCCAAGGCCTCCGGCTGGAAGACCAGCCCGCTCGGACAGATGTACAACCCCTTGTACATCGTGGGGGGCATCGCCATCCACGGCAGCCTGGACGTCCCGGCCTACCCGGCGAGCCACGGCTGCATCCGCGTCCCGATGTTCGCCGCCCAGCGCCTGCCGCGGATGGTGCCGAAGGGGACGCCGGTCTTCGTCTACGGCTGCAAGGACGACAAGCCCGTGTCGACGATCGCGGCCGTGCCCATCGCCGGCGCCGAGGAGATCGCGGCGGCCGAGAAGTAAGCCGGGAACCAGAGCGGGCCGCCTCCTGTCCAATCAGACAGGAGGTGACCCATGTCCCTGAAGCCCGCGAATGGAACTGTCCGTAGTGACATCAATGTCACGCCCCTCGTCGACGTCTGTCTGGTGCTCCTCGTCATCTTCATGGTGGTGACGCCGCTGATCCAGGCCGGGGTGAAGGTCGACGTGCCGAAGACGGTGAAGGCCCCCTCCCTGCCACAGACACAGGAGCAGCTCAACGTCACCGTCCAGGCGGACGGCAGCGTCTGGGTCTGCGGCACCAAGACCGCCGAGGGGGACCTCCACGGCGCCCTGGCCGCCATCCACGAGGCGGAGCCGGACCGCGACGTGATCCTCCGCGGCGACCGCCACCTCCAGTACGAGAAGATCTCCGAGGTGCTGACCACCCTGAGCGACGTCGGCTTCACAAGGATCGGGCTGGTGACGGAGAGGAAGGCGAAAGCGTAGCCCGGCGATCCGCGGTCCCCCCTCTCTCTCCCCGAGGCGAAGGAGAGGGGGTGCCGGAGAGCCGCGTCTAGCAGCAGCGGAAAGAGCCGTTCACCAGGCAGCAGCCCATCCCGATTTCAGCGCAGCTTCTGCAGACGCTGATACGGGTTTGGCCCTTATCCTGCGAGGCCAGAGCGAAAAAAGTGATAAAAAGGGCGGCGGTCACGGCTGTGCGTCTGAACATGGTCGCTCCTTGCTGGAATCGGCTGGGGTCATCCAAGCCGACGTTACGATGGGAAATGCGTCTTTTGGCCCCGAAGAGACGCCAGATGATTTCCAGGAGGGCCGCGACTCGATGATGATCCCACGCCGGAGGTTCCACCGCGCCGTCTTCGTCCTCGCGGGCCTCTACAACATCGGCTGGGGGCTGTTCTCCGCCCTCGATCCGCAGTGGCTGTTCCGCTTCGCGTGTTGAGATAAAATCGGGCGATGCCGACACACCGCGATCTGCTGGAGATCCGATGAGCCTCCGCGTCGTCCGGCTCGGAACGCCGCGGGTCGAAGGGGAGGGTCTCCGTCTCGGCACGGTGAGGCGCCCGCCGCGCGGGGTGAAGAAGGAAGACTACTCCCGGCTGAACTATTACGACGTCTGGGTCCCGGACCTTGCGCCGAGCCAGGAGCTGGTGAGCCGGGCGCTGTCCGAGACGATGACTGACCAGCAATGGGCGCAGTGGGCCAGGAGCTACCGCGCCGAGATGCGGGACGTCAAGAATCAGCGCCTGCTCGCCCTGCTGGCCGCGCTCTCCCATCAGACCGATTTTTCGGTGGGGTGCTACTGCGAAAACGAGCAGCGGTGCCACCGTTCGGTGCTCCGCGAGATTCTCCGCGAACATGGGGCCGATGTGCGGTCCTGAGCGGATCGATCATGTTTCTCGCCCACCACCCCGCGCCTCCGCTGTCCGATTTCGTGGCCTCGATCTGGCTCCACGAGGGCCCGGCCGCGCCGCATGGCAAGGACCGCATCCTGCCGACGGGGATGATCGGCCTGGTGATCAATCTCCAGGAGGACGAGATCCGCACCTACGACCGGGAGACCGGCCGCGTCGAGCGCTCCCGCGGGGCCGCGGTGGCCGGCGCGTGCTCGGAATATTTCGTGATCGATACGGCCGAGCAGCAGTGGTGCATGGGCGTGCAGTTCAAGGCGGGTGGCGCGTTCCCGTTCTTCGGCATGCCCGCGGTCGAGCTCCAGGATGCCCACGTTTCGCTCGACGCGCTGTGGGGCGCGGAGGCGGTCGATCTGCGCGACCGCCTCCTCGCGGCTCCGACTCCCGAAGCCAGGTTCCGCGTCGTCGAGACGGCCCTGCTGGAGCGGATGGCGCGCGACCCCGAGCGCCATCCGGCGGTCCGCTTCGCGCTGCGGGAGTTCCTCCAGGTGCCGCACGCGCGGACGGTCGCCGAGGTGACCGATCAATTGGGTCTGAGCCCGCGGCGGTTCATCCAGGTCTTCGCGGAGCAGGTGGGGCTCACCCCCAAGCTGTTCTGCCGCGTCCGGCGATTCCACGAGGTGATGCGCCGGGTGCATCAAGGAGGCCGGATCGACTGGACGGAGGTCGCCCTCTCCTGCGGCTACTTCGACCAGGCGCACTTCATCCGCGACTTCCGGGCTTTTTCCGGTCTCAACCCCTCGGCCTGGCTGGCGCGGCGCGGCGAGCACCTCAACCACGTCCCGATCGTCGACTGAGGGTCAATTTTTTACAAGACGGGCCGGTCCCGCCGCGCCAGAATCTCCTTCGAGGATGGATCTGAAAGGAGAGAAGCCGATGAGCACAGTGAATCCCATTCCAGCCGGTTACCACAGCGTGACCCCCTACCTGATCGTGGACGGGGCGGCGCGGCTGATCGAGTTCATGAAGCAGGCTTTCGGGGCCGAGGAGATCTATCGCTCCCCGAAGCCGGACGGCACCCTCGGCCACTGCCAGGTGCGGATCGGCGACTCCATGGTCGAGCTGGCCGACGGCAACGAGCAGTGGAAGACGATGCGCAGCGCGCTCCATCTGTACGTGCCGGATACGGACGCAGTCTACCGCCAGGCCATGGCGGCCGGCGCCAGCTCGCTCTTCGAGCCCGCCGACATGTTCTACGGCGACCGCTCCGGCGGCGTGGTGGACCCGTCCGGCAATCACTGGTACATCGCGACCCGCCAGGAGGAGCTCTCCGAGGAGGAGATCGCGCGGCGCGCGGCGGCGGCGGGGAAGTGAACCCGTGAGAGGGCAGAGGGTACTCATCTTGCATAGGCCATCTCGCAAAGGAGAGCCTCATGCGAAAGCAGCACCTCTTGATCCTCTTTTGGCTGACCTTCGCCCTGCTGGCCGTCCTCGTCCCGGCGTTCGCCGCCCAGGACCGGTTCGCCAGCGCGAGCTTCGTCCCACCGGCTGAGCCGGGACACATCTTTGTGGTGATCAATTACGACCGGGCCGGCGGGAGGACCCAGACGACCGGGATCAACGTGGACTGGGGGAGGGCCAGCCGACGGATTACGGTAGCCCCTCCTTACAGGGTGTGCGCCCAGACGTCTGCCGCCGGGGTCGTCCTCAAATTGCGGCATCCGCTGCCCGACCAGGTCCCGCTGACGATCAGGACGACCGGCACGATCGTCCGCGGTCCCTATCAGGGCGAGCCTCCTCTCGAGTTGCTCAGCGCCTGCTACCGGTTGAAGAAATAAGCCACGGGCGGGGCCTAGCCTCGCAACGCCAGCCCCAGGATCGCCGGCAGCTTGCCGATCGACGGCGCGGCCTCGAATTCGTAGAGCTTGGGCGTGATCCGGTGCGTCATCTTGTGGGTGGCGAACCAGATCGGCTTGGGCCAGACGTAGAAGGGAGCCTGGATCACGGTCTTCTGCGGGCGGTCGAACATCAGCGTGTTGTGCACGAAGCCGGTGCCGGACTGGATGTCCCGCGGCGTATGGCCGGGGAACGCCCCCCAGGGGGTGACGACCAGGCCGAAGCCGGCCGCTGCCCAGTGATTCACCGAGACGGTGCCGTAGCGGAGATTGGCGATCGACCGCTCGACGGCCTTCTTGATCTCCGGATTTTTCAGCGACTCGGGATGGACGATCAGGGTGACGTTGAGCGTCCCCCAGATCGTGTCGTTGCAGAAGGCCACGGCCTTGTCGATGTACTCCGGGACGCTCGCCGCCGAGAGGCCGGTCTCGCCGCAGACGCCGCAGAAGGCTTCGGTGGTGAAACAGATGTCGTCCCGCTTCTCGGGATCGACGCCGGGGATCAGCATCCACGGGAGCTTGTCGAGAGCGCGGACGCCGAAGATCCGGGCGGTCTCCATATGCGCCGCGAGGAACGCCTCGTAGCGGCGGGGCGCGCCGGGGTAGTAGGCGCGGCGGACGGGAATCTCGGTAAGGAACTTACCGACCCGGTCGAGCAGCTCCCCCCGCTGGTTCCAGGAGGCGTGCTGAATGATCATCCGCCCGGCGTTGCAGTTGAAGCCGGCGTTGTTGGTGATCATCGTCGCCAGGTTCTCGGCCTGGTACTCGAGATCGCCGTCGTCCCACGGGCCGGGCACCACGATCACGGGGCTGACGTTGCCGAGCTCGGAGGTGAAGCGCTTGGTGAGCTGCGGCTCGCCGGCCTCCTTGCGCCGCCGCCCCTCGTCGCCGGGGCCGAAGACGATCGCCTCGTAGGTCTGGTCGGAGCCGGTGATGTGGATCTCGTCCACTCCGTCATGGCGGCAGAGGTAGGCCCCCTCCTCGGCGCCGCCGTAGACGATGCGGAAGAAGCCGCGCTCGATCAGCGGCCGGAACGCCTCTTCCATCAGCGGACCCAGATAGACGTTGACCGGATGGGTCTTCAAGATCACCACCTGATCCTCGACGAACAGCTTGTAAAGGGCGTCCATCGGGCCGATCGAGGAGACGTTGCCACCGCCGAGCACCAGGGCGACGCGCCCCTGGCGGACGGGCGCGTGATAGACCACGGCCTGGGTTTCGGGGAGGTCCTTCTCGGTCACCCCCGGCTCCATCCAGACGTCGGCGGTGACGCCGGCGTAGAAGGCGCGGTCGTAGAGGTCGATGGGGAAGATCCGCGCCACCACCTGCCCGTTCGCCCGGGTGCGCACGCCGCCGGGGATACGGGGGCGGCCGTGGGTCTCGATGTCGAGCAGCGATTCGCGCAGCAGCCGCAGGTTGCGCAGGATGAAGTAGGGCCCCACCAGGGCCTCCTCGCCCGAGGCGGGTTGCGCGGGGTCGAGCCCCTCGGCCTCGATACCGAGAGCGGCCCAGCGCTCGGCGACGGCGAGGAAACCGCGGCTGAGCTCGGCGAGAATCTCCCGCCGCTCGCGCACGGTCACCGCGGTCCAGGCGCCCTTGTTCTCCTGGAGCACCGCGACCGCGGCGTCGATCTCCGCGCGCGAGGAGACGCGGGCCGAGCCGGTGACGATCTGGGGGATGATGCTGGCGATACTCATGGGGTTGTCCTCCGGTCCTGCCGCATCGCGGCAGAGGAGACGATAGCACGCCCGGGAGCCGGCTCCCGGGCGTGGATGTCCTAAACCGGCACCGGATCCTTGGGCATCACGATCCAGAGGATGAAGTAGGTGAGCGTTCCGGGGAAGGCCAACGAGGCCATGGAGATGATCACGTAGGCGATGCGGACCGCCGTGGGGTCCCAGCCGAGCCATTCGGCGATACCGCCGCAGACTCCGGCGAAGATTTTATGTTTGCGAGAGCGGTAGAGCGGCATGTTGTTCTCTCCTCCCGGCCGCGAGGCGCGGCCTGCGCTGGAACCGGTCTTTTTCGCCGGCTCCACCTCATATTACGCAATAGCCATGAAAGGGATTCATCCCCGGGCTCACTCTGGGTAGAGTAGAGGAAATTCGCCTATCAATTCGAGTCTCGGAAGGAGTCCCGCATGAAGAGTTGGCTGAGCCTGTCCGGCCTTCCCTGGCAACGGTCCTGCGCCGCCGCCGTCGTTCTGGCCCTCGCGCCGCCGGTATACGCCGTCACGGCGCCGGAGATCCGCATCACGCCTACGACGCTTTACTTCGGCTCCGCCACGCCCTCGGCCAGTGCCGCCGCCCGGAATCTGGAGAGCCTGGCGCCGGCTTTCTCTCGCCCGGCCGTGTCGAAGGAGCTGCGGGAGAAGGCCGCGAGCACGGGCGCCGCGCGCGTGATCGTCCAACTCGCCGCGCCGTTCACTCCCGAGGGGCGGCTCGCCGCCGGGCAGGCGCTCGCGCAGCGCCAGGCCATCGGCAGCGCACAGGACGCCGCCCTGGAGAAGCTTTCAGGCCAGAAGGTGAAGGTCCATGCCCGCTACCAGCACATTCCCTTCCTGGCCCTGGAGGTGGACGCGGCCGCTCTGGATCTCCTCGCCCGTCTGCCCGAGGTCACGAGCATCCAGGAAGACAGCTTCCAGAAGGCGCTGCTCGCCAGCAGCAACGCGGTGATCGGCTCCGGCGTGGCGTGGTCGCAGGGGCTCACGGGCGCCGGCAAGGTGATCGCCGTGCTGGACACGGGAGTCGACAAGACCCATCCGTATTTCTCCTCGGGAAGCCACAACAAGGTGGTCTCGGAGGCCTGCTACTCCTCGAGCATCCCGGGGGACTACTACAGTTGGACGAGCCTATGTCCGGGTGGGGTGACGGAGTCCACCGCGTCCGGTTCGGGGAAGAATTGCCCGGCTTCGATCAACTCCGACTGCCAGCACGGCACGCACGTCGCGGGGATCGCCGCCGGCAATGACGGGGTGGGCCCCAACTTCGGGGTGGCCCGCGACGCCGACCTCATCTCCATCCAGGTCTTCTCGGCCGAATGCTACAACGGCGGCGGTGGCTCTTGTGACCTCGGGGCCTGGATCAGCGATGAGCTCAAGGGGCTGGAGCGGGTCTACGCGCTGGCGGGGATGTTCGACATCGCCGCGGTCAACGTCAGCATCGGCAACGAGTATGCGTACTATGACCGGGCGAGCTGCGACGCCGCCAATCCGGCCCTCAAGGCGGCGATCGACAACCTGCGCTCGATCGACATCGCCACGGTCGGCGCCGCGGGCAGCAGCAACAGCTACTACTCCTATCTTCCGGCCTGCATCACCAGCGCCGTCAGTGTCGGAGCGACCGACGACAATGATCAGATCCCCTACTTCTCCCCTGTGGGGCCGGCGGTGGATCTGATGGCTCCGGGGGTCTCGATCACCTCCGCCGTGCCGGGAGGCGGCACCGCCACGATCAGCGGCACCTCGATGGCGGCGCCCCACGTGTCGGGCGCCTGGGCCGTTCTGCGGCAGCAGCACCCGGCGGCCTCCGTCTCCGACCTGCTGGCGATCCTGCGCGCCACCGCCGTCCCGGTGAGCGGGGCCGGCTACAGCGACATGCGCCGGATCAATCTCGGCAAGGCGGTCACCGCCGGCCCGTTCGTCACCCAGGAATTCATGATCTACAACGACGGCGCCGGCGTGCTCTCGGTGCTGTCGGCCCAGCTCGAGACGCAGGTCTCCTGGATCCACTGGACGCCCGAGGCCCCCTTCGACGTGGCGCCGGGGGGCGCGAAGCGGGTTTCGGTGACGGTGGACTTCGGGGCCGCCCCGTCCGGCATCACCATGAACCGGCTGATCGTCGGCTCGACCGACGCGGACGAGAACCCTTATCCGAACGCCGTCAACCTCGTCATCGGCAAGGAGGCGTGCTACCCCCTGACGCGAACGCGCACGGGGAACGGCGGCCTTCCTGACGCCTCGCCCGTGAGCTCGTCCGGCTGCCAGCCGGGGGAGTACCGGGCCGGCCAGTCCATCCTTCTGACCTCGCACCCGGCGATCGGCTGGGCGGTCCAGAGCTGGAGCGGGACGGACGGCGACGCGGGCGCCACCGCGACCAAGCCGCTGACCATGCCGGCGGCCCCTCGCACGGTATCGATCGCCTACTACGCCCCCTGCTTTCCCCTCACCCTTTCGCACACCGGCTCCGGCGGCGATCCGGTGGCCTCGCCCGCGAATTCCCCCGGCTGCCCGGCCGGCCAGTACAAGTACGCGGCGAGCCTCCAGTTGACCGCCTCTCCCACGCGCGGGTGGCGGATTGGAGGGTGGACCCATACCGTTGCCGACGGCAGCCACCGGCCGGTGAACTCGTTGATCATGCCGCCGAACGCCCAGAGCGTGGCGGTGGGCTATCTCGAGGGCCTGCCGTCCGCCCTCATCGTCGGCGACCCCTACTATTTCTCCTCCTACACCGCGGCGCTGGACGGCCTGGGCCTGATCTACGACACCTGGGATACCTCCTACCCCAACAGTCCGCCCGATGCCGCGACGCTCGCCCTCTACCCCCGCGTCATCGTGGAAGCCAGCTATTACGGATTGAGCGCTGCCATGGAGAGCGCTCTCACCACCTACCTGAACGCGGGAGGGGGCCTGTTCATGAGCGCCACGGAGTCCTACGGGACCACCCCCTTCCTCCAGGGGTACCTCGGCGTCGAGAACCGGGACTACGGCGACTTTGTCGAGACAGTGACGGGCAGGGGATCGGCGCTCGCCGGGCTGGGACCGCTCACCTTGAACTCCTATCCCCCCTTCGTCTCGCCCACGGCCGGAGCCGAAGTGGCGCTCCAGGACACGACCGGAGGGGTCCACGGGGTGAGCAAGGTCGGTCCGACCTACCGGACGCTCTTCGCCGGCTCCGTCTTCCGGAGCCTGTACTTCCAGAAAGATCAGCGCGACCTGCTCGCCGCCGGCCTCGATTTCGTCGGCACGGTGTTCGTGGACATCACCCGCGGATTCTGGGCGAAGAGCTGGATCGAATCGCTCTACCGCAACGGCGTCACCTCGGGCTGTGCCAGGAACCCGCTGACCTACTGCGCGGGAGGTCTGGTGACCCGGGATCAGATGGCGGTCTTCCTGCTGCGCTCCAAGGACGGGGGCACCTACGTGCCGCCCCCCTGCACGGTGAAGCCGTTCAACGACGTGGAGATCAACAGCACCTTCTGCCCCTGGATCCAGGAGCTGGCGGCGCGCGGCATCACCCATGGCTGCGGCAACGGCAACTACTGTCCGGGAAGCCCGGTGACCCGCGATCAGATGGCGTTCTTCCTGCTGAAGGCCCTCGAGGGGTCGAGCTACACGCCCCCCGCGTGCACCGAGTCGTTCAGCGATGTATCCCCCTCCAGCACGTTCTGCCCGTACATTCAGGAGCTGGCGGCCCGTGGCATCACCAACGGCTGCGGTTCCGGAAGGTATTGTCCGGGGAATCCGGTCAGCCGCGACCAGATGGCGAAGTTCCTGGTCACCACCTTCAGGCTGCCGATCTTCTAGAGTGAATCCTGAGGACGGGTCCGGAGCGCGAGCTCCCGGCCCGTCTTTTCGGTGCGTAGTCAGGCCGCGGACGGCGCGGGGGTCCGCGGGTTCCGGCCGGACACCGCCGCCAGCCAGAGGCAGAGCAGGATCGCCGGCAGGCCGATCGCGCCGGCGCCCGCGAAGAAGATGGCATAGGACTCCATCAGGGTATGCCCCTGGGCCTGGAGGCCGTCGACGACCGCGCCCGAGAACCCCTTGAGGAACTTGCCGACGATCGCGTAGGCGGAGCTGAGCAGGGCGTATTGAGTCGCCGTGTAGCCGAGGCTGGTCAGGCTCGACATGTAGGTCACCAGCGCCACGCCCGCCGCGCTGACGCCGAAGTTGTCGAGCATCATCACGGCGCCGAACAGCCGGGGATCCCCGCCGTAGGTGGCGAGGATCGCGAAGCTCGCGATCCCGACCCCTTGCAGGAGGCCGCCGAGGATCAGCGCCCGCATGTACCCAAAGCGGGCCACCAGGAGCCCGCCGAACGCGATGCCGAGGAAGGAGGCGGCGAGGCCCACCGTGGTCCGTATGGTACCCACCATGTCCTTGGAGATTCCAAGGTCGTGGTAGAAGGGGGTCGCCATCGGCCCCATGACGAATTCCGGCAGCCGGTAGAGGCTGATGAACACCAGCATCAGGAGGCCCACCCACCCCCAGGTCTTGAAGAAGGCGATGAACGGCCCGACCACAGCGTCGAACAGCCCTCTGCCCGTCCAGAGCGGCGCCTCGGCCGATTTCTCGTGCAGCACCTTGTCCGCGCCCGCCGGCTCCGTCGCCTTGAGCGTCGCGGCGATGCCCAGCGTCATCAGCAGGGCCATCAGAACATAGGAGGTCGGCCATCCGAGATGGCTGGCGGCGAAGAGGATCATGGCGTCGCTGATGATGACGGCGATCCGGTAGCCGAGCTGATAGGCGCTGGAGAGGAGGCCGAGCTCCTCGTTGGTGTCGGCGGCCTCGATCCGCCAAGCGTCCACCACGATGTCCTGGGTCGCCGAGGCGAAGGCCACGGCCAGGGCCGCCATCCCGAGGGCCAGGAGGCCGTGCTTCGGTCCGAGCAGAGCCATGGCCAGCAGACCGCAACTGATCACGATCTGCGCGATCAGGATCCACCCCCGCCGCCGTCCCAGCCGTTTGCCGAGCCATGGCGCGTCGAGCCGGTCGATCAGCGGCGACCAGAGGAACTTGAAGGAGTACGCGAGCCCCACCCAGGAAAGAAAGCCGATCGCCTTGAGCGTCAGCCCCTCGTCGCGCATCCAGTAGCCGAGGGTGTTGGCGGTGAGGAAGAACGGCAGGCCCGAGGAGAAGCCCAGCCCCAGCATGATGGCGATCTTGGGCTGTCGCAGGGCTCGGAGGACGTCGCCGATCCTGGGTTTGCGCGGCTTGGCGGGGGCGGGGACGGCGGTTTCGGTGTCGGGTCTCTTGACGGTCTGGCTCAAGAAAGGGCTCTCCTGCCGGCTGAAATCTGATTTCCGGCGGGGAGCTTACAGTGATTCCACGCGGCTCCGCAGCCCCACCAGCCCCTGGGTGACCGCGTCGAGCTCCTCGCGGGCGGTGTTCAGGTGCTCGCGCTCGGCGCGGACGAAGCGGGTGTAGGGGCCGATCGCCTCGTCGATCCGGCGCATGCTCCCCTCGACCTCGCTGTCGAACTGGGCGGTGAGCGAGGTCATGAGCTGGTCGCGCATGGATTCGATCTTGTCGCGCAGATCCTTCTTCGCGTCGCGGCGGCGGTTGGGGATGATGAAGAAGCCGAGGACGGCGACCGTGCCGGCGGCGAGGATGCCGGTGAAGTCCGCGGCCGCGGTGACGGCGAGATGGGTGAGCAGGACTCCGAGGCCGAGCGCCCCCACCTCGGCCAGCGCCGTGGTGGTGACCGCCATCTTGACCGAGTCGGCGAGACGGTTCGACTCCCGCTCGCGGTCGAAGGTCTCGACCGAGCGCTGGGCCGTGCGCCCGACGCTGTCGAGCAGCCGCGTGCGGTCGAAGTCGAAGCTGCGGCCGACCTGCCCGACGATACGGTCGGCGTGCTGCTGCCGCCGCAGCGCCAGGTGCTCGGTCACCGCCTGCCACTGCCGCAGCTCGGAGCTGACCAGCCAGTCGATGATCTCGGTGACCCGCTTCTCGATCCTCTGCGGCAGGTCGGCGACCACGGTGCGCTCGAAGTCGGCCTTCATCTTCGACTTGTTCATCAGGTCGACGACGCGGGCGAGGCGCATGGTGTCGTCGAAGAAGCTCATTCCGCGGTTCTCGAACTCGTTGAGGACGTTGCTGACGTCGGCGAGGCGGAAGCGGAACTCGCGCTGCATGTCCTCCTTGAACACGGCCATCTGGCGCTCGATGTCCTCGATCGCCGCGAAATCCTCCTTGAGCAGGCCGAGCCGGCCGTCGGTGATCTCCAGGTAGCGCTTCGAGAGGTGCTCGGCGACCCCCAGGGGGTTCATCAGCTTGAGGCGCACCCGCTCCTTCTCGTCGAGGGTGTCGACGATGTAGCTCTCCAGCGCCTCGAACCGGCTCTGGGCGAGCAGGGCGGGTTCGTTGCCGATCTTGCCGCGCAGGGCGAGGCGGGCCGCCACCGGGAAGATCTCCGGTGAGAAGCCGAGGAGGGTGCGGGCGCTCTCGGCGACGAAGGCGAGGATGCGGTCGATGTCTTCCTGGGTCTCGACGGTGTCGATCTTGTTGACCACGATCACGATCTTCTTCCCCCAGTCGCGGATGCCCTGGAGGAAGGCGCGCTCGCTCTCGGTGAACGGGCGGTCGGCCGAGGTGACGAAGAGCACCATGTCCGAGCGCGGCACGAACTCTCGGGTGATCGCCTCGTGCTCGCGATGGATGGCGTTGGTGCCCGGGGTATCTACGATGTTGATGTCCTGGAGCAACTCGACCGGCGCGGTGATGACGTCGAGCGCCGTCTCCAGGGCCGTGCGGGAGACCGAGGGACCGTACTTGATGATGTGGACGTGGGTGGTGGTGGGGGTAACCCCCTCCTCCAGGGTCTTGCTCCCCAGTAGGGCGTTGATGAAGGCGCTTTTGCCGGCGTTGAACTCGCCGGCGACGACGAGCAGGAAGAGCTCGTCGAGCTGCAGGGCCGACCGCTTGAGGGTCGCCTGGTCCTCCGCCGAGGCGTCGAAACGCGCCAGAGCCTGCCGCAGATCGCCCAGCAGACGCCGGTTTTCGGCCAGGAGCTCGTCTTGATTTCGATTGAGAATGCGCCGCAGCATGATTGACCCCCCACCCGCTGGGAACGTTAGCACGGGATGTGCCAGGGGGGTGGGGGCCTGATAGACTCCGCGCGAGAACGAACCGAGAGGGAGATCCCCATGAGCCCAGCGAAGAACATTCCTACCGTGGATTTGAACGACTACACCTCCGGCGACGCCGCGGCCCGCTCGCGGCTGATCGAGACCCTGGGGCAGGGCTTGAGCGAGTTCGGCTTCCTCAACGTCGAGGGGCACGGGATCGACTCGTCGCTGATCCGCGGCACCTACGACCTCTGGAAGCGCTTCTTCGAGCTGCCGGACGAGGTCAAGCGGCGGTACGCGGGAGTCGAGGGGGGAGCCCGCGGGTACACGCCGTTCGGCGTCGAGCACGCCAAGGACAATCCGCTGCCCGACCTCAAGGAGTTCTGGCACATCGGGCAGGAGCCGCCGGAGGGGCATCCGTACCGGCAGGAGTACCCGGAGAACGTCTGGCCGGCGGAGATCCCGGAGATCCGGCAGCCCACGCAGCGGCTCTACAGCAGCCTGGAGCGGGTGGCCGAGAACCTGCTGCGCGCGCTCGCCGAGTATTTCGACATGCCGCGCGAGACCTTCGCCTCGATGATGGAGGTCGGCAACAGCATCCTGCGCGTCATCCACTATCCGCCGGTCCGGCCCGACCAGGCCCCGGCGGTGCGCGCCGCTGCGCACGAGGACATCAACCTCATCACCCTGCTCTGCGAGGCGACCGACTCGGGGCTCGAGATCCTCACCCGCCAGGGGGAGTGGATGGCGGTCGAGACCGGCCCGGGGCAGATCGTGGTCGACGCCGGCGACATGCTCTCCCGCTTCACCAACGAGGTGGTCCCCGCCGCCACCCACCGGGTGGTCAATCCGGCGGAGAACGCCGCCCGCGACCGCTATTCGATGCCCTTCTTCGTCCACCCCTACTCGGCGTGCGACCTGACGATCAACGAGCGGTTCGTCAGCGCGGACAACCCGCGCAGGTACCCGCCGATCACCGCCGGGCAGTTCCTGGAGCAGCGGCTGCGCGAGATCGGGCTGAAGAAGTAGGGGGCGGCGCCGCCCGGGCATTGACGCCCGGGCGGGAAACATCCGGCTCCCGATCTCGTTAAGATGGGGTTATGTCCAACCCTCGGAGGAGCCCCTTGATGTTTTCCATCCTCAGATCCCGCCGCGCCGCGGCCGTTCTCGTCGCCGCCTTTCTGCTGGCGGTTCCCCAACCCTCGATCGCGGCGAAGCGGCCGATCACCGAGACCGACCTCTTCAAATTCGTCTGGGTCGCCGATCCGCAGATCTCGCCGGACGGGAGGCGGGTCGTCTTCGTCCGCGTGACCGTCAACGAGAAGAAGAACGGCTACGACACCGCCCTCTGGATCGTGCCCACGGACGGCAGCGAGCCGCCGCGGTCGTTCACCAGCGGCCCATCCGACTCCTCGCCCCGGTGGTCGCCGGATGGCTCGCGGATCGCCTTCAGCCGCTCCGCCATGAAGGACGGCCACGGCGAGCCGCCGCAGATCTATCTGATCTCCACCC
>Ga0070665_100000891_pt1 | contig 38348 bp, 39 predicted proteins | sample KBSS13metaG_FD_65862 | JGI IMG/M metagenome (GOLD analysis project Ga0070665, IMG submission 65862) | Switchgrass rhizosphere microbial communities from Kellogg Biological Station, Michigan, USA - KBS S1-3 metaG | ecosystem: Host-associated > Plants > Roots > Rhizosphere > Soil ... | reverse complement strand
CATGTCCTTGATCCGGTCGACCAGCACGAGGTAGCCGTCCTCGTCGAACCGGCCGACGTCACCGGTGTGCAGCCGGCCCCCGCGCAACGCTTTCGCGGTCTCCTCCGGCCGGTTGAGGTAGCCCTTCATCACGGTCGGACCCGAGACGACGACCTCCCCGGCTCCGCCGTCCCCGACCAACGTCCCGTCCTCGGCCATGATCGCGACCTGCTGGCCGGGCATCGGGAGACCGACGGTGCCGGGCTTGCGTCGACCGTGCACCGGGTTGAGCGTCGACGCGCACGTGGCTTCGGAGAGGCCGTATCCCTCGACCAGGGTGACGCCGTAGCGCCGCTCCACCTCCCCGATCAGCGGAGCAGGCATCGGGGCCGCCCCGCAGATCACGAACCGCAGGGAGGACGTGTCGGGCACCTGGTCCGCAGGCAGGTTGGCCAACATCGCGAAGATGGCAGGCACCCCCGAGAAGTAGGTCGGCCGCGCCCGCTCCACCGAGTCGAAGAAGCTGCGCGGGCTGAACCTCCCCACGATCGTGGTCCGGCCGCCCGCCCGCAGCGGGGTCAGCACGCTCACCACGATGCCGTTGACGTGGAACAGCGGCAGGATCAGCAGGCAGTGGTCCTCGGCGTGGATCCCGGTCGCCTCGATCGACGATCCGGTCATGGCGTCGAGGTTCGCGTGGGTCAGCAACACGCCCTTCGGACGTCCCGTGGTGCCGCTGGTGTAGATGATCAGCGCGACGTCGTCGGCATTCTGCGGTGCGGCATCGACGGGTTCCGCGGTGTCCGCGACGAGGTCGTCCACCGGTATCACCACCGGACCGTCGACCCCGCCGGACTGGTCGGTGATCAGCACGGCCGCACCGGAGTCGGCCAGCTGGTAGGCGGTCTCGGCTGCGGTGAGCATCGGGTTGACCGGCGTGAGCGCCGCGCCCAGCCGCCACGCCGCGAACATCGCGACCACCAGCTCGACGCGGTTGGGAAGCTTCACGGCGACGACGTCCCCGGCACGGACACCCGCCCCGTGCAACCGACCCGCCGCCGTCTCGACCATCGCCGCGAACTCGGCGTTGGACACCGAGGGGTGCGCGTCGTCGGCGAGGGCCACGGCATCGGGTGCGGTGCGGTGGCGCTGCTCGGGAAGGGCGGCGAAGTGCATGAGGTCGGTCCTCGTCGTCGGGGACGCTGCGTGGAGCGGCAGGTGCCGAGACCCTATGAGGACCGGGGTGGCGCACGCCATGGCACGGGCTCCGAACCTGCCGGGCGCCTTCGTGCGAACTGCACGAACGGGCCGCTACGCGAGGACGGCCGACCCCAGCCATCGCGCGGCGTGCAGGGCGACCTGCAGATCGTAGGTCGGCTCGGGGAGGGTCTGCCCGGGTAGCAGCTCCACCGCTCGTTCGACGCGGTACTGGACGGAGTTGCGGTGCATGGTCAGCGCGGTCGCGGCGGCGGACACGCTGCCGCGGGCGCACAGGTAGGTCCACAGCGTGCGACGCAGGACGTCGACGCGTTCGTCGGATCGGCCCAGGTCGCCCAGCTGCCTGTGCACGAACGCCCGCAGCTCGTCGAGATCCTGCACCATCAGCGCGACCGGGGTCAGCTCGCCGAACCGAGCCCACCCCGACCGGCCGTCCACGCCCGCCGGTGGATCCCCCTCGCCGGAGGTGAGGACCAGCCGGACCCGCTCGGCCTGGCGGTAGGAGCGCCGGAAGCCGTCGAGGCCCCGCTCCGCTCGACCGATGGCCACCACCGTCGCAGGCTCGTCGACGGCCGCGACGGGCGTCTCGTCGGTTCCGGGCACGGTGAGCCACAGCGCCGTCACGCCGTCTCCCAGCTCGACGACAAGATGGGCGCGAGCCTGCAACGCCAGACGCAGAGCGTCGACGACGGCGTCCGCCGCCCGGGGGCCAGCCGCGGTCTGCACGAGGACGCACCGGTGCACCCCCTCGAAGCCGTAGCCGAGGACCCGGGCCGCCTGGTCGGCGGCGATGGGCCGGTGCTCCAGCAGGTCGGTCACCACCCGGCGTCGCAGCCCCTCGCTGCCCGACAGCCACGCCTCGCGTTCCACCTCGTAGGCCCGGGCCACCTGCGAGGTGACCTCGTCGAGCCAGGCCGTGCTGCGGCGCACCAACTCGGCCACCACCTCGACCCCGACCTGCCCACCGGACTGGAAGACGAGATCGGTGAACCGGGCGTGGCCCACCCGGTAGGCGCGGATGAGCGCCGACAACGGCACCCCGTTGCGGGCCAGCGCCCGGGCGTAGGCCAGCGCGGAGTCGGGCGCGTCGACCGAACCGGCATCCACGTCGTGGATCAGGGAGTTCACGCCGCCCACGACGTTCTCCGACACGCTCGCCTCGAGCAGCCGCACGATGGCCGCGTCGTGGTCGAGCTCGGGAATCCGCGTGCGCATCTCGCCGATGAGGGCGGCGATGAACGTCTCGCGGTTCTCCAGCAGACGTTCGACGATCGCGACGGCAGGGCCATCACTCATCGCGACAGCGTAGCGAGCCGCTGTGCCGCGGTCGTGGAGCGAGGGCCTCGCTGCAGGTCGACGAGCTCGACATCAGCCGGGCGGGCGGCGCCGAGCCTGCTCCGCTGTTGTGGTGTCCGCCGCGGCCGCGTACTGGAGGCGGTCGGCGAGGACCTCGCAGAGTTGCCGTGTCGTGGCGTCGTCGAGTTCGTGGGTGATCGCGCCCTCCAGCGCGAAGGTCGCCGCGGCGATCTCGGCGTGCCGGCGTTCGGCCGGGAGGGGACGCGGAAGGCGCCTTTCGAAGAGGCCCTCGAAGGTCTGGTGGAACCCGGCGTGCCAGGCCCGGACGGCGTCGGAGACGGCGACCCGGTTGTGCACCGTCGCGACGAGATGCCGCACCGGTCGCAGCATGTGGACCAGCCACAGGAACTGCTCCGCCAGTGGGCGCTCAGCCAGCGACACGTGCTCGTCCAGCAGCGCGTTCAGGTACCGGTCGGCGACCGCGACCAGCACCTCGTCCTTGTCACGGAAGTACCAGTACAGGGTGTTCGCCGTGACGCCGGCGCGCTCGGCGAGGCGAGTCATCGACGTGGCCTCGTACCCGTCGGCGACGAACAGCTCAGCGGCGGCGACCAGCAGCTCCTCGCGCCTCTCCCCCTTCGGGACCGGACGGCGGTTACGCGGCACGCAGCCAATCTTGACGGCCGTCCAAGACGGCTGCAACATATTCTTGATTACCAATCAAGAAAGGCTGGGACATGACCGCCGACCCCGTGCTCGGGCGCCGCGACCTGCACTTCCCCTCCGGCACCGACCGCTGTCACGCCTGGCTCTACCTCCCGACCACACCCGCCGAGGCCGGACCTCCGCCGGTCATCGTCATGGCCCATGGTCTCGGTGCGGTGAAGGCACTTCGACTGGCCGCGTTCGCGGAGCGGTTCCAGGCCGCCGGGTACGCCTGCCTGGTCTTCGACTACCGCTACTTCGGCGACAGCGAGGGCCGACCACGCGAGCTGCTCAGCATCCGGCGTCAGCGCGAGGACTGGCGCGCGGCCATCGCGTTCGCGCGCTCGATCCCCGAGGTCGACGGCGGTCGGGTCATCCTGTGGGGAACCTCGTTCGCAGGCGGCCACGCCATCGTCACCGCCGCCGAGGACGCCGGGGTCGTCGCCGCGATCGCCCAGTGCCCGTTCGTCGACGGCGTGGCCTCGGCGCGGCAGATCTCACTGCCCGCGCTCGCGCGGCTCGGCGTGGCGGCGATCAAGGACCAGGTCGCACGCGCGCTCGGCCGCCCACCGGTCCGTGTCAGGGTGGCGGCCCGCCCCGGTCAGGTCGGGCTCATGGACGCCGCGGACGTCCACGACGGCTTCCTCACGCTCCTGGCCGCCTCCGGTCTCACCGAGGAGGAGGTCCACAACGAGGTGCCCGCCCGGGTCGCGTTGGAGATCCCCCTGCAGTTCCCCGGCAGGCGGACCCGACGGGTCCGCTGCCCGATCCTGTTCTGCGTCTGCGACCACGACACGGTAGCGCCCGCCGAGGCCACCCTGCGCTACGCCGCCAGAGCGCCCCGCGGCGAGATCACCCGCTACCCCGTGGGGCACTTCGACATCTACGCCGGGGAGTACTTCGAGCGCGTGGTCGCCGACCAGCTCGCCTTCCTCGACTCGCGCGTCCCGAACCCGACGACCACCTGAGACCACCCCCCATTTCGCCCCCCGCTTGATCCCCCGCTTGATCCCCCGCAGGCGCTCGTCGGCGACGACTCCAGCGGCAGAGTCAGAGCTCGATGCCCCTTACTCGGGCTGCCAGGTCACCGACTCGACACGGCGCCACGACCGAGCTTGACCTCCCACCTCAGTAGGTCGTCCATGGCACTTTGGCGCTCGGCGGCGCCGACAGCTCCACGCGGAGCCTGGGGCGTTCGGCGGGGCAGCGGTTTGCGCGCGCCTCGTCGACGGCTGCTCGCGCCGACGCAGCACAGCTCCGACCTCTGCGTCGACGTCGTGGTCCAGGACGAAGCGCAACGCGGCCTACGCGCTGCGCCGGGCAGTCTCGACGGCCGCTACTCAGCCACCGCCGACAGGATGGCCTCTGGCCTGCCCGACGGCGGCCGCGACTGCCATCGCCTGAAGCCTGACCGACCCGCAGGAGGAGGTGGTGACGATCCGGCCCGAGCCTTCGACCTCCCCGACCCGCGACGAGATCTCAGCCAACGCGACAGCCGTCCTCAGCATCGACGAACTCGCCCGGGACGGGATCTTCGAAGAAGATGCCGAGACCGACATCGACACCGCCGACGCCTCGGCCAAGGCGGCCCGGTCCTGAACGACGTCGGTCACCGGGTCCCCCGCGGGCAACGGCGCCGGCTCCTCGAAGAGTGGGTGATGGCCACACTCCGGGCACCGCTCGGTCAGATCCGAACCGTTCCACATCCACCGAGGTGAGCCCGAGCACAGTTCGCAGAATGTCCTGAGTGGTCTCCTCGCGGTCGTGAGGATGGTCATGGCGGCCTCCCGAAGGGTCGACAGCCAGCCCGCTACGGATGAGCGGTTGCTCGTGAAGGTGGTGGGGCCGGCTGCGGGGCGCGGTGCGAAGCGCCCGCCCTTCCCCCGCGCCCGACTCCGCCCGGCGAGGCCCGCGTGCAAGGGCGACCGCCAGGTCGTCGGCTCAGCCGATGCGGAAGGCACCCTTTCCCGTGAGACCGGGCCGAGGAGGCGGCCCCACCTGGAGGTACAGCCCACAGGTCGACGTCGCGTCAGCGACCTGCCTTTCACCGGTGAGTGCAGGACACAGCCGGGTCGGATGGCGACCTGTCTCAGACGGCTCTCGGCTCTGGCGTGATCCCGACTCGCTCTCCCGTCGGGACGAGAGGGTTCAGGGTCGGAGGTACCAGGCGTACCAGTCTCGGCTCGACGGGCTGAAGTAGTGCTGGGGAGCGACCTGTTCGGCGGGGAACAAGCGGAAGCCCTTCGCCGGGCCCGACTGCTGGTCGTGGAAGTAGGTGCCGCTGACCCAGTTCGGGTTGATGTCGAGTTCCATGCCGCGCACCACGCCCGCATCCACGAGGATCCGCCCGAGCGTGCACACCGACAGGGCTGGGCCGCCCACGTACACCTCGGTGCCGTCGGCGGTCACGCCGAACCCGGAGCGATGGACGAAGGCGGCCTGGCCGACCGTGCTGCCCCACTCCTTCGGCCCGCCGCGGTCGCAGGTCGAGGCGACCTGTCCGGCGTCGACGAGGGGGAGCAGGTTCTGGCGAACCGAGGCGACGTCCGGCCCCATCCGGACCTCGCTCCCCCACGCGCCGACGTCGGCTGTGCCGTCGGTGTGCAGGACCAGGCTCGCCTTGCCCTCGACCAGCGGGGCGACGGTGCGTCCTTCGCTGAAGTACCCGTTGTGGCTGGGGTCGGAGAGCTTGAAGCCGCCGTTGAACGCGGCGGCGATCCCGGTCCCTGCGCGGCCCATCAAGGAGGTGGCCGCCTGCCAGTTCCCGCCGGGGTCCGAGGTACCCGGGTGCAGCTCGCCGCGGACGAGCCGCGGGTCGATGCGCATCACCCCTGCCACGTAGGAGGTGTGCTGATCGTCCACGCGCAAGCCCGTCACCTCGACCGCGGGACGGCCGTGCGCCTTGACGACGGTCTGCCACACCCCCTCGCCGGGCAGCGGCGCCCCGCCGGTGACCGGGGCGAGTACGTCGGTCGAGCCGGGTGCCAGCGCGCCGGCCGCCGGGGCGATCCCGCCCGCCGGGTCACCGCCGACGCTCGGCGCGGTCGCCGAGTACTGCGCCTTCTCCAGGCCCGTGACCAGCCAGTTCAGCCCGTGGTCGCGGGCCCACTCGGCGATCTTGACGACCGCGGGATCGGGTCCCGGCGTGCTGAGGGCGGCCGTGACGGCGCCCGCCACGACTAGGACGAGGAGCAGCACGACCGCCAAGAACGACCGGAGAAGGCGGCGCCGGGGGCGCGGTGGTGCGGCGGTCATACGGTGCTGGCCTCCGGGGTCGTCGTGGTGCTGCAGCGCCCACGGTAGGCAGCCCGACCTCCGATGCAGGCCAATGCTGGGCAAGATGACGGCAAGATGCGTTCCCGGTCGAGCCCCGAATCGGAGGAAATGCGCACTCCAGACCCCTCGGACCGATCCACTGAGCATCGGACGAATCATCTTTCTGCACGTCAGAGCCGCAGCGGAGTCGTCAGGAATCCGTTATGCGCATAATAGAATCGACCATTCGAGTGGATGCGGAATTCACCTGTCACGCCGTCGACACCGTCGTCGTTATCTCCCCGGGTCGGAGGGTCCGACCCTTGACGGACGAGAGGACGGCGCCCATGAGCGACCGCTTCGACTGCCACAAGTGGGGCGTGACCCCGGCGCACAAGCACTGGCGGGACAAGGACAAGGAGCGGCACGGGCACAAGAAGCCCGCGCCGTGCGAGTCGGCGGCGAAGACCCGCCGCTGATCCGATCCGGGTGGCCCGGCGAGACCGGGCCACCCGGCCGAACGACGAGGGGAGGGTGCCGGTTGTGGCCACGAGTCGACCGCCCGCGGCAGGCCTGCTCACGCTCGTGCGGAGGCTCCTCCCGTACACCGCCGGGCTGCGGCTCCGCGTCGGCATGGTGGTGGTGCTCGTGCTCGTCGCGCCCGGGCTGGCCGCCGCGACGCTCTGGCTGTTCAAGGTCCTGGTCGACGACGTGCTGGTCCCGCACGACTACGCGCGCTTCCCGGCGATCGCGGGCGCCTACGTCGGGCTGACCGCGGCCGAGGGGACGGTCTCCTACACCGACCGCGTGCTCTCGACCCGCGTCGGTGAGGAGCTCGTGCTCCGGCTGCGCAGCGCCCTGTTCGCGCACCTGCACACCCAAGGCCCAGACTTCTTCGCGGCCCGGGAGCTCGGCGACCTGCTGTCCCGGCTCACCGGCGACACCGCCGCGATCGAGGAGCTCCTGCTCTCGGCCTGGGCCCAGGGCCTCACCTACCTCGCGCAGGTGCTGTCGTTCGCGGGCGCGATGCTGCTGCTCGACTGGCGGCTCGCGCTCGCCGCGTTCGCCGCGGCGCCTCTGCTGCTGCTCGTGGCCCGCTCGGTGGCGACGCGGATCAAGGACTTCGGGACCGAACGCAGTCGGCTGGCGGGGACGATGACCTCGGTCGCCGAGGAGAGCCTGGCCAACGCCGCGGCGGTGCGGATCTTCGACCGCGCCGCGGACGAGGTGCGCCGGTTCGACCGTGAGCAGGCAGCCGCCCTACGGACGACGATGTCCGCGACCCGACTCCAGGGGCTCTTCGGGCCGCTCACCGACCTGCTCCAGGTCGCCGGGGTGCTGGGCGTAGCCGCGCTGGCCGTGCACGAGCTCGCCGCGGGCATGATCAGTCTCGGTGGGCTGCTGGTGTTCGTCGGGTACCTGACGCAGCTGTACGGCCCGGTGCAGAACGCGGGCGCGCTCGCCCAATCCGCCGCTGCCGCCGCCGCGGGCGCGGAGCGCGTGGTCGAGCTCCTCGACGCGCCTCCGGACCTCGCCGAACCGGCCGAGCCTGCCGAGTCGGGTCCGGGGCGGTCGAGGGCCCCCGCGGGTCTGCTCGAGCTGCGCGGCGTCCGGGTATGGCATCGGGGTACCACAGCACCCGTGCTGGACCGGCTGGACCTCACGGTGTGGCCGGGCGAGCACCTGGCGGTCGTGGGCCCGAGCGGGGCGGGGAAGTCGACCCTGGTCGCCGTGCTGCTGCGGCTGCGGGACCCCGACTCCGGCACGGTCCGGCTGGACGGGCGACCGCTGCCGGACCTCCCGGCGGCGGACCTGCGCGTCGCCGTCACGGCAGTCCTGCAAGAGCCCGGCGTCGTCGACGACAGCGTCGCCGCGAACCTGCGGTGGGGCGCGGCGGGGGCGACAGACGCCGAGCTGCGGGCCGCCGCGCGCACGGCCGACGTCGACTCCGTGATCGCCGGCCTCCCCGAGGGGTACGAGACCCGCGTCGGCCAACGCGGCCGGCTGCTGTCCGGGGGCCAGCGCCAGCGGCTCGCCCTCGCCCGGGCGCTCCTGCGGGACGCCCCGGTACTCGTGCTCGACGAACCCACCACCGGTCTGGACCCCGCGACGGCCCGGCGGGTGCTCGACCGGCTGTTCGCCGCCCGCCGGGGGCGGACCACCGTCGTCGTGACCCACGACCCGGCCGTCCTCACCCGGATGCACCGGGTCGTCCGACTGGAGGGCGGGCGGGTCTCGCTCGCCGAGCAGGCCACGGCTCCGCTGCGGCGGGTCGAGCCGCTCACCACCCGGTTCCGCGCGGTCCCGCGGGTGCCTCACAGGCCGGTGCGCGCCCGCTACTGACGCCGGAAACGCCCGGCGAGCTGCGGGTCGTCCTCCCACCACAGCCGGGCGGGCTTCGCCGCGTCCGTCGCCGGGTTCGTCTCCGCGTTCGCCTCCGCGTTCGTCTCCGCGGCGTCCATCTCGGCGTCGACGACCACGGCCCGACGCCCGTCCTCGCGGGCCATCCGGGACACGACGACGGCGATGAACGGCAGCCCCACCACGTCACCGCCGACCCACAGCACACCCGCCCCGAGGACCTGGTCCGTGCGCAGGTCGGGGCCCCAGTCGCGGGCGAGCGCGGCGTAGAAGCCCGCGGCGATCAGCGGTCCCAGCCACACCACGACGCCGAGGACGGCGTCCCCGATCATCTCGACGACCGTGATCGCCAGGGTGACCAGGTGCGATCCCGCGCGCGGGACCGGGTCGATCCGGAAGCGCGTCCAGAAGTAGCCGAAGCCCGCGAGCACGAGGGCCGTGGAGGCGACGGCGGACACCGCGGCGCTCCGCAGGGTCTGCTCGTAGAGCGGGCTGAGGTAGAGCACCAGCGGGGGCAGGACCAGCACGAGCGTCACCACGAGCGGGAAGCTCGCCCACACCAGCGGTGTGGAGTGCAGCAGCCGCGAGCACCGCAGGCGTGCCCCCGGACGCAGCATGCCCGCGAGCAGGGTCAGCGGCGCCCCGACCGCGAGCAGCATCGGCACCACCATGAGCAGCACGACGTTCAGCACGGCCCGGACCCAGAACAGGGTGTCGTCGTACACCCCGACGAACGAGCAACCGACGAGCACGAGCAGCGCGACCCCCGTGCCGAACCACACGCTGCGCGAACGCGGCCAGCCAGGCGTCCGGCGGACCCCGGCCGCGTAGCCGCCGCCGAGCACTGCAGCCGCCCCCACCACTCCCGGCGCGAACCGCCAGGCCGTGAGGACCCGGGCGAGGGTGAGTGGCGGGAGAGCCGCGACCGTCGTGGACATCAGGCGTACGGCAGGAGGTCGGAGCCGGTGAACCCACCGACCGCCATGACCGGGCCGCGGCCCGGACCCCCGCGCACGGTACAGCGCCGCGTGCCGAGCAGCAGCCCGGCCATTCCGGCGCGCTCCGAGTAAAGCCGCGCGGCGGTCGGGACGGTCGGCACCGACGACAACGCCGGGAGCTCCTGCATGGTGGTCATCGTCGTCCGTCCGGCCGCTCGGAGTCCCCCAGGCGACGGTCGCCCCGTCGGCTGGGTCCCGGCTGTCGCCGGGCTGTGGGAGACCTCGGACCGCATCCGGAGCAGGACGCCTCAGACGGCGACGGCGAACGGCGGTCTCGGGGTCGTGACACCCACGCCGATGCTAGGCAGGCCCGGCACAGCAGCTGGACAGCGGCGGGTGAGCGGACGGCAAAATGGACGCGGGCCGTACGCTCGGCCTCATGGCACGCCTGCTCCTGGTCGAGGACGACGACACCATCGGCCAGGCGCTCACGACGAGCCTGGGCGCGCACGGCCACGAGATCGGCTGGGAGCGCACCGGGCGCGGTGCGCTGCGCTGGGCGGAGGCCGAGCCGGTCGACCTCGTCGTGCTCGACCTGGGGCTGCCCGACCTCGACGGGGTCGCGGTGTGCCGGGAGCTGCGCGCCCGCCGTCCGGACGCGGTGATCGTCATGCTCACCGCGCGGGACGAGGAGATGGACGTGATCATCGGGTTGGAGGCGGGCGCGGACGACTACCTGACCAAGCCGGTCCGGCTCGCCGAGCTGCACGCGCGGCTGCGCGCGCACCTGCGGCGCGGGAGCACCGCGGTCACCCGGCCGGACGGCGAGCCGGTCGTGCTGGGCGACCTCGTGCTGGACACCGCGAGCAGACAGGTCCGGATCGGCTCCGCGGAGGTGCGGCTGCGCGCGAAGGAGTACGAGCTGCTGGCCCGGCTCGCGGCCGAGCCGGGCACGGCGGTCAGCCGGGAGACCCTCATGTCCGAGGTGTGGGACGAGCACTGGTTCGGGTCGACCAAAACCCTCGACGTGCACATCGCGGCGCTGCGTCGACGGCTCTCCGACGCGAGCCGGGACGCGGGCGGGGACACGGGCCTGCCCCAGATCGTCACCCTGCGCGGGCACGGCTACCGGCTGGACCTGCCCGGCTGACATTTTGCCCGCCTCTTGCCCGCAGCGGTGCAGGGCCGAACCCCCGCCGACCTAACGTCGTGGGTGTGCACATCCTGACGGCGGTGGTCCTCGCGCCGGCCTCGGCCGTGAGCTACGCCGGCTCCGCGGTGCTCCAGCAGCGGGAGGCCTCTCGGCAGGACGCGGGCGGCGCGCGGCTGGTCGGGCGGCTGGTACGCGACCGGGTCGCGGCGACCGCCAAGCTTGAGTGGCTCGGCCGGGCAGGCGCGGCGAAGATCGTCGTCGCCCTCGTCGCAGCGCTGTTGGGGGTGGTCATGGCCCAGCACGCCTACCGGGACGGCGGGCTCGGCGCGCCGCTCGCGACCGTCACGCTCGTGGACCCGCTGACGGCGGGCCTGCGGGGCGTCCTCGTGCTAGGTGAGCCCTTCAGTACGGCCCCGCGGCAGCTCGCGCTCGGCGCCGTCGGGATCGTGCTGGTCATGGCCGGGGCCGTACTGCTCGTCCCACAGGAGGCCTCCCTCCCCGGCTCGGCGCGCGCAGTCCTCGCCGCGGGCTGAGGAAGTCTCCCGTGACGACTCCCCACGATCGCCCCCGGCGTCGGGCGCCCGCCACCGAGGAACACCGCGCCCGGGTCCTCGAGGAGATCACGGCCGCGGTCGACGACGGCAGGCTCGACGTAGTCGAGGGCGGCCGACGGCTGTCCACCGCCTATCGTGCCGCCACCGCAGGCGGGCTGGCCGCACTCGTCGCCGACCTGCACGAGGAGCCGGACGAGCCGCCCACCCCCGACGCGCCGCGGCAGCCCGATCGGGCACAGTACGTCTGGGCGACGGCCCTGATCGTCCTGTGCGCGGTCGCGGCCGCCGTGCTGCTCGTCCTGGTGCTGCGCGGGCCGAGTCCGCCGGTGCTTCCCTGACCGTCGCCAACCCACGGGAGGCCGCCGTGCGCAGACGCATCGTCCTGCTCACCCTCACCGCGGCGGCGCTCGCGCTCACGCTGTTCGGGGTGCCACTGGCCGGGGTCGTCGTCGCCTACATCGACAACGACGAACGGAGCGAGCTCAACCAGATCGCCGACGTCGCGGCGCTGAGCGTGGCGGTCGACCTGGCCCGCGACACCGCGCCGACGCTGCCGCAGTTCCGAAACGACGCCGATGTGGCCCTCTACGACCGGGCCGGGATCCGCATCCTCGGCACCGGCCCGGACAACGCGGACCATTCCGTGCAGCGTGCCCTCGACGACGAGCGGGACACCGCCGACGACGGCGTCGTCGCCGTCGCGGTGACCGGGGACGACCCGCGAGCGGGAGCGATCCGCGTCTTCGTCTCGCCCACCGAGTCCTACGCGAAGATCGGGCTGGTCTGGGCCGCAATGCTGGCGTTGGCGAGCACCGCGCTGGCCGCGGTCTGGTTCGTCGCACGCCACCAGGCGAGACGGCTCGCCTGGCCGCTGGAGACGCTGTCCCTCGCCGCGCGGCGCCTCGGCGACGGCGACTTCACGGCCCGATCGCCGCGCGTCGGCATCGAGGAGATCGACTCCGTTGGTGCCGACCTGGACACCACCGCCGACCGGCTCGGCCGCCTCGTCGCCCGCGAGCGGGCGTTCACGACCGACGCGTCGCACCAGCTCCGCACGCCGCTCGCCGGTCTGCGACTGAGTTTGGAGTCGGCGCTCGAGGACTCGCACGCAGATCCCCGTCCCGCGATGACCGAAGCAGTCCGAGCCGCCGACGGGCTCCAGCGCACCATCGAGGACTTGCTGGCACTCGCGCGAGACGGCGAGACGGACCGGACGCCGCTGCAACTCGGCGCCCTGCTGCGTGAGCTGGAGGCGGGGCGCGGACCCGCGCTCTCCGCCGAGGGACGCGCCCTGCGGATCGTCGTCGAGCCGGACCTGCCCGCCGCTATGGCCTCGGGCGCCGCAGTCCGGCAGATCCTCGCCGTGCTCCTGGACAACGCCCGGCAGCACGGGAGCGGGACGGTCACCGTGACCGGCCGCGACGTGGGTGCCGCGCTCGCGGTCGACGTCGCAGACGAGGGGTCCGGGCTCACGATCCCCGCCGACCGGCTGTTCGTTCGGCGCACGGGTCACGGCGGCCACGGCGAGCGGCACGGCATCGGGCTGGCCCTGGCCCGCACCCTGGCAGAGGCCGAGGGCGGCAGACTCGCGCTCACCCGGGACCGTCCCCTGACCTTCACCCTGCTGCTGCCCGCCCTTCAGGACGAGGAGGCGGAGCCGAGCTGAGATTTTGCCGTCCGCTCACCGTCCGCCGGCGTGCCCCGAACCGGCCGCTTCGTAGCGTCGGGGCATGCAGACGGCAGCCGACGCCACGCTCGTGATCGGGCTCTCGCTGACCCTGGCGTGGGTCGTGGCGATCGTGCTCGGGGCGAGCCGAGGGGTCCTCCGCGGTGCCGGACTGATCGCCGCCCTCTGGGTCGGCGGCGCCCTTGTCTGCCTCACGCTCTACGCCGGTGTCGTCCGCTCGGTCGCGGACTCCGTGCCGCCGGCCACCGCCGACGGAGCGGTGCTGGCGTGGTTCGTCGCCCACCGCAGCCACACCGCGACGTTCATCATGCGCGCGGTCAGCACGGTGGGCGGCACCCTCGGCATGCTCGCCCTCGCGACGATCGGCGTCGCCGCGCTGGTCGTTGCCCATCATCGAGGGGTCGCCGTCGTGGCCGCGGCGGCGGCAGCGAGCGCCTGCGTCCTGATTCCCCTGACAAAGGATTTCTACCAGCGGGAACGGCCGCCGATGGAGCTCCGGCTGACCGTCGAGACGACGTCGTCCCTGCCCTCGGGCCACGCGCTCGGGTCGCTGGCGACGCTGGGGATCCTCGCGGTCGCGGTTGTGACCGTCAGCCGGTCCCCCACGCTGCGCGGCCTCGCGGTCGCCTCTGCCGCGCTCGGCGTCCTGAGCATCGGTGTGAGCAGGCTCTACCTCGGCGTGCACTGGCTGACCGACGTCCTCGCCGGATGGCTCCTCGGCGCAGCCCTGGTCGCACTGGGCTGCGCCGCCCTCACCCTCCTGCGCCGCGGCACCCCGGCGCCGCTCCCCCCGCAACGGACGCCCGTCACGTGACGCCGCGCCACCCCTGCCGGCTCCCGCGCCGCGCCTTCCTGGGCGTCCTCGGGCTCGGGCTCGCCGCCTGCTCCGCGCAGCCCCCGGCCTCCCCCGACACCACCGACCCTCTGGCCCCGCCGACCCTCCCGCCGATCCCCGCCGCGGTGCCCGGCCCCTCCGCAGTGGTCTCCTCGGGAAGCGGCGATAGGGTCGCACTGACCGTGGACGACGGCACCTGCGCCGACTGCGTCGCCGGGTACGTGGACTTCGCGGTGCGGACCGGCGTGCACCTGACGTTCAGCCCCAACGGCACCTATGCGCGGGAGTGGGAGCCGCACGCCGCCGCGCTGGCCCCGCTGATCGCCGCCGGGCAGGTCCAGGTCATGAACCACACCTTCAGCCACCCGAAGCTCACCACCCTGCCCGACGACCGCGTCCGGAGCGAGCTCGAACGCAACGAGGACTGGGCGCAGCGGGTCTTCGGGATCAGCACCCGGCCCTACTACCGCCCGCCCTACGGCCTGCACGACACTCGCGTCGACGGGACGGCCGCCGGGCTCGGCTGGACCCGCTCGGTCCTGTGGAACGGGTCCTACTCCGACTCGGAGGTGATCACCCCTGAGTTCCTGCTCGCGCAGGCCGACAAGTACCTCAAGCCCGGCACGATCATGCTCGGCCACGCCAACCACCCGATCGTCCTCGGGCTGTTCGACCAGATCCAGGACCTGCTGCGCACCCGGGGCCTGCAGCCGGTCACCCTCGACGAGATGTTCGGGACCAGCCGCGCGCTGGGTCGGGCCTGAGCGCGCCGGAGCCGCCCACCGTCCGGTTCGCGGCGCCCTCGACGCGGTCCCCGACAGCGGCGAGCTGAACACCGACACCCTCGTCCTGCTCCGCGTCCCGACCGACCCCACCCACCCGGCGACGGCGGTCTCGATCCCGCGGGACTCCTACGTGGCGTCCCCGGGTACGGGAAACACCAGATCAACTCCGCATACCAGCGGGCCGTCACCACCTCCCGGCAGCGGCACGGCCTGCCGCGCGGTGACCTCGCCGGGTCGGCGCAGCCGAGCCCGGCGGCGGGTCAGCGTGTTCCACCGTCGACCCGCGGCGGCCCGGCGTGGACCAGGTCCTGGCAGCCGAGGTTCTGCCACGAGGCCGTGAGCCGCTGGGTGAGGAACCCGAAGAGGGTCGTCGCGGCGGCGGGATCGGGCGAGGGCGCGGCCCGGGTGAAGGCGCGGTCGGCCGCGAGCCTGGCGGGCGCGACCGCGGCCAGATTGCGGCAGTACGCGGCCCCGTCGCCGGGATCGGCGGCGCCGGTCGGGGTCATGTCCACACCCGCCCGGTACTGGTCGGCCTTCGCGGGCGCGGTGCGGTCGCCGACCTTCGACATCGGGTCGTTCAGCGGCACGGTGGCGACGGGCGCGCGCTGGTCCGCGGCGGCCTGCAGCTCGTTCAGCGCGAGCGACGGCGACGGCGCCGCGCCCGCGGTGAGGTCCGGGGCGGTGAACGGGGTGCAGCCCAGCGCCGGGTCCAGGGCGGTGTCGAGCAACCCGTTGTCCGACGCGTTGGTCAGCACGGTGCCGCCGAGCGCGGCGTTCGCGGGCGTGTCCTGCCCGATCCGCCCGTCCCGCGTCGCGACGTAGCGGGTGACGAGGTTGTCGCTCTGGTCCTGGTCGACCACGCCGAAGTCCCGCGTGGTGGGGCAGGGCAGGCCGTCGCGCCCGGTGCCGAGCGGCGGGACCTTCAGCGCGCCTGCGGTGATGGCGGTGTTCGCCGCGGCGAAGAAGTCCGCGCCGTTGCAGTCCGCGAACTGCCCGAACGGGGACCCGGGGAGGCCGTTGACGCAGGTCTGCCGGTCGGCGGGTGCCGTCGCGAGGGTCAGCGTGACGCCCTGGAAGCCGAACCAGACCCCGACCACCGCGCGGGCGGGCAGGGTGACCGGCACCGGCGGGGCCGCCGGTCGCGTACCGGCGTCGACCACCAGCGGGTGGTAGACCGACAGCGCACCAGTGGCGGGGTCGAGGACGGTCGCCTCCACGAACGCCGACTGCGCGGCGTTCGCCTCGTGGCAGTCGCCGCCGCCACCACTGCCCCGGAGTTGGTAGGGCGTCGCCAGGCCTGCCGCGGTCAGGGGCGCGGGCGGCACCGTGAGCGTGCAGTTCGGGTTCGGGGCGTTCGGTGTGACGGGCGGCGCGACGTGCTGCTTGCGCCCGTCCCGGGTCGCGCCTTCTGCGCGGGAGGTGGCCGCAGGGTCGCCCACCACGGAGTGAGCGGGGTCCGCCGGGGTGTTCGGGTAGGCGGTCGCGGCCGGGGCGGCGGGGTCCGCCGTCGCGGCCGGGGTGGCCGTGGGGTCGGCCGTCGCGGTCCGGCCGGTTCGGCTCGGGGTCCGCGCGCCGCGCGGGCCTGCCGGTGTCGAGACCACCCCGTTCCCGAGCTGGCCCCGGCCCGCGGCGAGGGCGGGAGTGGCCGCGGCGCCGATGCCCAGCACCGCGAGCCCGAGGAGGAGCAGTGGTACCCACCTGCGCGGGTGTCGCGCACGTGTCGTCGAGTGTCGTGAACCCATCGGAGACCTCTCGTGGAGCGGACGCCGGGGGGAGCCGGCGCCGTCGCGCGGAGCCGGCCCGGACCCGGGCCGTGGGGAGAGTGCCGCGCGACGCACCGACGCTAGGCCGCGTCCCGGTGACGAACCGGACACGCTGAGAGAGCGGGTTGCCCGCCGGCGACGAGGTGTCGCCCGCGCGCGCCGACGGGCGGCGCGGGGCGGCATTCGGCCCCTCGTCTTGCTCCGCCCGCGCCCGCGACCTCTCAGATCGTCAGGAGGACGGGGCGGCGCCATCCATGTCCACCACCGTCCGTCTGCCTCCCGAAGCTCCGGCCGACCTACTCGCTCGCTGAGGCAACCGCCGGACGAAGGCGAAGTGGACCACACCGGCCCACCACCAGCACAACGAGCACGACGACCGCTGCAGCTCGACCCATACCCCTCCTCCCGACCCGTCTCCACTGATCATGATCGGGCGCCGTGCGCCGCGTCGGCGGCGGTGCTGCGAGGCGCCGACGGCCCCACCTGAGCGGCGAGGGAGACCGCGATCCGCAGCTGCTCAGGCGAGGGCTTGCGCACGGCGGTCGCCGAGCTGAGCAGGAACCGCCCGCCCGCCCGCGGCGCGTCGAGCTCGATCAGGTCCATCGTCGGCAGGCCGTGCCGGGCGACGTCGGCCGGGTGGCCGTGCCAGGTGACGGTGCCGTCGGAATACAGCCGTGGCCGGTGCGGGTCGGAGAGCTCGGCGGTGTAGCGGCAGTCGTCGAGCTCCAGGACGTCGGCGATCATCGTGGCGACGACCTCGGTGGCGTCGGTGGCGCCGTCCGCCGCCAACCGCGTGGCGGAGACCAGGCCGTCGACGTAGCCCTCCTGCTGTGCCGCGCGGCCGAGCTCGCGGCGGCCCCACTGGGCCACCTCCGACACCGCGACGCCCACGGAGAGCAACAGGAGAGCGGTCTCGATGTCGCGCGGACTGTGGATCGAGAAGGTGTAGAACGGCGGCGCGAGCAGCACGTCGAAGGCCGCGGCGGCGGTGAGAGCGGAGAGCAGACCCGTCCAGCGGTCGCCGCGGATCGCGACGGCCAGGACCACGAGCACGAGCACGAGGGCCGCGCTCGTGTTCGCCACCCAGTCCCGCAGCAGGCTCAGCATCCCCGCCACGACGAACGGAGCGACGATCCCGAGGAGACGGTCATGCCTGGTCATGGCATCGAGCGAACACCCGGGCGGGGGTGGCGGCAACGGACCTTGACGAGACCTTGACACCGACCACCCGACCGGAGCAGTGCCCTCACAGCTCGACGCGCGAGCCCATCACCACGGTCCGGTCCACCGGGAGCTTAAAGTAGGCCGCCGGGGTGGCCGCGTTGTGGGCCAGGCCGATGAACAGCCGCTTGCGCCAGGCCCGCAGACCCGGCTGGGTACCGCGCTCGATCGTCATGCGGGACAGGAAGTAGAAGGCCTCGGCCGGGTCGAAGTCGAGTTCGTCGGACAGCCCACGCGCCTCCTGCAGGACCGCAGGCACGTCCTGCGCGTCCTGGAAACCGAACCGGGCACAGACGTGCACGATCCCGTCGTCCTCGGGGCCGAGCTGATCCACGGTCACCCGCTCCGCCGCCGGCACGTGGGGCACCTTCTCGGTCACCACCGACACGATCACGACCCGCTCGTGCAGCACCCGGTTGAACCGCACGTTGGCCCGCAACGCCAGCGGCGCGGTCGCGCTCGTCGGGTGCGGGAACACCGCCACCCCGGCCACCCGCGGGACCTCGTGGTCGCGCATCCTCTCGACGAACTCCGCGAGCGACCCCTCCAGCTCCCCGCGCCGGGCGGTGACGATCCGGCGGCCGCGCTGCCAGGTCGTCATCACCGTCACCACGACGACGGCCACCACGATCGGCAGCCAGCCGCCGTGCACGATCTTGGTCAGGTTCGCGGCGAAGAACAGCAGCTCCAGCCCACCGAACACCACCGCAGCCAGCACGATCCGCCACCACGTCCACCGCCACGCCGTCGCGGCGTAGATCAGCAGCAGCGTCGTGGTCAGCAGCAGCGTCCCGGTCACCGCCAGCCCGTACGCGGTGGCGAGCCGCTCGGAGCTTCCGAACGCCACGATCAGCACCAGCACGCCGCCGTAGAGCAGCCAGTTCACCGCGGGCACGTAGATCTGGCCGCTCTCCTGCTCGGACGTGTGCCGCACGGTCAGCGCGGGCAGGTACCCCAGCCGCACCGCCTGTCGCGACACCGAGAACGCCCCGGAGATCACCGCCTGCGAGGCGATCACAGTCGCCAGGGTCGCCAGCACCACCAGCGGCAGCTGCGCCCAGCCCGGCGCCAGCAGGTAGAACGGGCTCCGCGACGCCGCCGGGTCCTCGAGGATCAGAGCCGTCTGCCCGAGGTAGTTCAGTATCAGGGCCGGGAAGACCAGCGCGAACCAGGCCACCCGGATGGGCCGGCGCCCGAAGTGGCCCATGTCCGCGTACAGCGCCTCCGCGCCGGTGATCGCCAAGACGACGGCCCCCATCGCCAGGAACGCCGTGAACGGATGGTCGACGATGAAGGCAACCGCATAGGTCGGGGACAGGCCCAGCAACACACCCGGGTGGGCGACGATGTGCGGGATCCCCAGGACCGCCAGCGTGAGGAACCACAGGACCATCACCGGCCCGAAGAGCCGCCCGACGCGGTGGGTGCCCCACCGCTGCACCACGAACAGCACCGTCAGGATGCCCAGGCCGATGGGCAGCACCAGCTCGGCCAGCTGGGGCCGTGCGATCTCCAGCCCCTCCACGGCCGACAGCACCGAGATCGCCGGAGTGATCAACGAGTCGCCGTAGAACAGCGACGCCCCCGCCACACCGAGGGCCAACGCGACGGCGGCGCGGCGCGCGAAGGGCTGCGACACCCTCTGCACCAGCGCGGCGAGCGCCATGATGCCGCCCTCACCGTCGTTGTCCGCCCGCAGCACCAGGGTGACGTACTTGATCGTGACCACGATCGTCACGGCCCAGAAGATCAGCGACACGACACCGTAGACGTCGTCCACCGTCGGTTTCACGGCGCCGTCGTCGATCGAGAACACCGTCTGCACGGCGTAGAGCGGGCTCGTGCCGATGTCCCCGAAGACGATGCCCAGCGCCCCCAGGACCAGCCCACCCCACCCGGCGTGCGCCGCCGGATGTGCGTCCTCGAGGGGCGGGGCGACCGGACCCGGGCCGGGCGGCGACTCGACCGTAGCCGGATCGGCGGCCGGGTCACTCGACGTGGTGGCGTCGTGCTGTTTCACGACCGCAGTCTGCTCCGTGGAGCTTCCGCGGGCACCCCCGACCCGCTACCGTCGCCGACTCCCGCAGCATCCTCGCCGAGCTCGTCGACGTCCACGGTCACGACACCCTTGGCGGTGTCCAGGACGATCCGGACGGCCGCGCTCTGCGGCAACGACGCCAGGTCAGTTCCTCGATCATCCCTGCTCCCCGTCCACGACTCGGATCCCCGATGCCATCCTGCCGCCGACCGATGCCCCCGGCGGGCCGCCGTTCGTCCCCTGTCGACGGGTCGAGTGCCCCGTTCTCAGGCCCGCGGGAGGGTGAGTCGGAAACAGGCCCCCACGTCGGTCGGGACCAGGGCGACGCGCCCGTGGTGGGCGGCGGCGATCTCGGCGACCAGGGCGAGGCCGATGCCGTAGCGGCGGCGCCCCGGATCGGCTGGGCGAGCCCCGGTGGCGAACCGTTCGAACAGCCGCGGGGTCATGGCGGGGTCGACGCCGGCGCCGTCGTCGGTCACGTCGACCCACGCCTCCGCGGCGTTCTCCCGCACCGCCACCGTGACGGTGGTCCGCGCGTGACGCGCGGCGTTGTCCAGCAGGGCGGTCAGCGCGCGGGTGAGCGCGGCGGGGGCGCCGACGACCTCGACCGGGCCAGGGGCATCGACGCGGACCTGCACCCGCCCCTCCCCCACAGAGGCGGCGACCGCGCGGGCGAGCACGGTCAGGTCGAGCCGCTCGGTCGTGCGTTCGCCCAGGGGATCGGCCGCGAGCAGCAGGTCCTCGAGGATCGCGGTGAGCCGGGCGGCGTCGGCGACGACGCCGTCGGCCTCGGCGAGCGCGTCGGGATCGGTGTCGGGTCCGCGGCGCAGCCTGCGTCGCAGGATCTGGGCGCGGGTGCCGAGCAGGGTGAGCGGGGTGCGGAGCTCGTGGCCCGCGTCGGCGACGAAGCGGTGCTGCAGGGCGAGGGCGGCCGAGAGCGGGGTGAGGGCGCGGTACCCGAGCCAGCTGCCCGCGGCGCCGGCGAGCAGGAGCCCGACGAGCCCGGTGCCGAGCATGGTGGCCAGCAGGCCGTTGCGCTCGACGTGGTTCACGGTGAGGTCCAGGACGGCCTGAACCGTGGTGCCGTCGTCCCGGCGTCGGGTCACGATCTCGTACTGGACCTCGTCGACGCTGCGCTCCGCGGCGGGCGGGTCGGCTCCCGCAGCGGCGGCCGCGAGCGCGTCGAGGTCGGCGACGCCGGGAGGGAGGGTGGACGTCTGCGCCACGTGGCCGCTGGGGTCGCGGATCACGAGGTAGACCGAGGTGGGCGGGTCCTCGACGTCGTCGGCCCGGTCGATCGCGCCTGCCAGCTGCGCGGTGACCTGGGCGCGCTGCGCGTCGATCAGCACGACGACGGCGACCCCGGTGAGCACGACGACGATCACCGCGACCAGCGCCGCGGCCTGGACACCGAGGCGGACGGCCGCCCGGCGCACCAGTCGCGCCTCGCCGTCGCGGCCCGCCGGCCCGGCGGTCATCGGCCGAGCCGGTAGCCACGCCCGCGGATGGTGTCGATCACCGTGCGGCCCAGCTTGCGGCGCAGGTAGTGCACGTAGGTGTCCACGACGACCGGGTTCTCGGCCTCGGGGAAGCACCCGGCGAGCAAGTCGTCACGGGAGAACACCTGGCCGGGGCGGGCCGCCAGGATCGCGAGGAACTCGCACTCGCGTTCGGACAACCGGACCGGGCCGCCCTCGGTGTGGACCTCCCGCGCGTCGAGGTCGAGCAGCCCCGGCCCGACGGGGAGGGTGCGCGCGGTGTCGAGGTGGCGACGGCGCAGGGCGCGCAGCCGAGCGAGGAGCTCGTCGATGTCGAAGGGCTTCGCGAGGTAGTCCTCGGCGCCGGCGTCGAGCCCCGCGACCCGGTCGGCGGGGTTGCCGAGCGCGGAGAGCACCAGGACCGGGACGGTGATCCCCTTGCGGCGCAGCCTGCCGAGCAGGTCGAGGCCCTCGATCGCGGGCAGGCCCCGGTCGAGGATGGCGACGTCGTAGGTGCGGGTGAGGCCGTAGTGCAGGCCGGTGTGGCCGTCCGGGGCCACGTCCACGGCGTAGCCCTCCTCGCCGAGCAGCCCGGCGAGCATGCCGGCGAGCTCGGCCTCGTCCTCCACCAGGAGCACCCGCGGCACAGGGGTCACGGCGTCATCATGCCGTGCCCGGATTCCCACGAAGCTCCAAGAATTCCGCGGTCGACTGGTCCCATGAGCTCCACCGACCCCCGTCTCGACGCCCGGGCGCGCGGGCTGCGGCGCGTCGCACACGTCACCGGCGCCGTGGCGGTCGGCGGCCTCGCCGCGACCGCCGCCGCGGCCGTCGTGCTGGCCCAGGCCCCTGCCGCCGCCGCGGACACCCCGGTGGCCCCGCCGTCCAGTGCCCCGACGACCCGCGAACCCGCCACCCCGACCCCTGCCGGCGGCTCGACTCGCCACGGCCTGACCGCGCCCTCCACCGTCCCCCAGACGACGCACTCGCAGCGCTCCCACAGCTCCTCGGGGGCGTCGTGACCGCGCTGCTCACCGACACCGCCACGTTCGACGCGATCGGGACGACCGCTGCCGTGGTGGTCACCGACCCGTCCCGGCTGGGCGAGGCGGAGCGGCTGCTGCGCGCCGAGCTGGCCGCGCTGGATCTCGCCTGCTCGCGGTTCCGGCCGGACTCGGAGATCCGCCGGGTCGAGGCGGCGAGCGGAGCGTCCGTCGTGGTCAGCCCGCTCCTCGGTGCGTGTCTCGACGCGGCCCTGCGTGCCGCGGAGCTCACCGACGGGCTGGTCGACCCCACCGTCGGCGGCTGCCTCGACGGCCTCGGCTACGACCGCGACCTCCCCACGGTCACCGACGGCCCCGCCCGCCGGGTACCCGCGCCGGGCTGGTGGCGGCTGGGCTGGGACCCCCGCTCACGACGCCTCGTCGTGCCCCGCGGGATCCGGGTCGACCTCGGCTCGACTGGGAAGGCACACGCGGCCGACCGGGCCGCCGCCCTCATCCACGCGCACACCGAGGTCGGGGTGCTGGTCAACCTCGGCGGTGACCTCGCCATGGCGGGCCCGGTTCCCCCCGGTGGCTGGCGGGTGCGTGTCGGCGAGGACCACGCCGTCGACGACCCGCAGGACCCCGTCGTGACGATCCACTCGGGCGGGCTGGCCACCTCGGGCACCACCCGACGGCGATGGCGGCGCGACGGCGCGGTCCACCACCACATCGTCGACCCCCGCACCGGGATGTCGACCGCCGAGCTCTGGCGGACGGTGACAGTGGCTGCCGCGACCTGCCTCGACGCCAACATCGCCGCCACCGCCGCGCTGGTCGTCGGCGCGGACGCCCCGGACTGGCTGGCGGCCGCGGGCCTCCCCGCGCGGCTGGTCGGGACGGACGGCGACGTCCGGCACGTCGGGGGGTGGGTCTGATGTGGACCTGGTACGCGAGCCGGGCGGCGGGGCTCGTGTCGCTGGTACTGCTCACCGGGACGCTCCTGCTGGGCATCGCCGGGGTGAGCAGGGCCGCGAGCGAGCGGTGGCCCCGGTTCGCCGTCGGGCGGCTGCACCGCAACCTGTCCCTGCTCGCGGTGGCCTTCGTCGCCCTACACGTGGTGACCGCCGTGCTCGACGGGTACGTCTCGCTGTCCTGGCTCGACGTCGTCGTGCCGTTCGGGTCGGCCTACGAGCCGTTCTGGACCGGGCTCGGCGCCGTGGCGGTCGACCTGCTCCTCGCGGTCATCGTGACCAGCCTGCTGCGCGTGCGGATCGGCCTGCGGGCCTGGCGGGTGCTGCACCTCACCACGTACGCCTGCTGGCCCCTCGCCGTCGTGCACGGGCTGGGGCTCGGGGGCGTCGACAGCACCACCGCCTGGACCCTGGCTCTGACCCTCGGCTGTGTGACCGCCGTGGGTGTCGGACTGGTGGTCCGGACCCGGCGAGGGGTTCCCCGGTGACCGCGGTCCCGCCCGCCGCGCGGCTGCTCGCCGCCTGGACCCTCGACGGGCGGCCCGACGACCTCGCCGCCCACCTGCGCCGCCACGGGCCGCTGCCGCTCCTCGCGCCCGCCGCGCTGGTCGCGGCGGTCGAGGCAGCCGGGCTGCGCGGGCGCGGCGGCGCGGGATTCCCCACCGCGACCAAGCTGCGGGCCGTGCACGCCTCCCGCTCCCGGCGGCGCCCCGTCGTCGTCGCCAACGGCTGCGAGGGCGAGCCCGCTTCGGAGAAGGACGCCGCGCTGCTGCACTGCGCCCCGCACCTGGTTCTCGACGGGCTCGCGCTGGTGGCCGACGCCCTCGGCGCGGACGACGCCGTGCTGGCCGTCCACCGGGCGGGAGGGCTGTCGCGGGCGGTCGCCGAGCGCGGCGCCATCGTCCCGGAGGTCCGGGTCGTCGAGGTGCCACCCCGCTACGTCGCGAGCCAGGAGACCGCACTCGTGCAGTACCTCTCCGGCGGGCCCGCCCTTCCCACCACCGCGCCGCCGCGTCCCGCCGAACGCGGGGTACACGGCGCACCGACCCTCGTCGACAACGTCGAGACCCTCGCCCACCTCGCCCTGATCGCCCGCCACGGACCGGACTGGTTCCGTGCCGTCGGGGACGACGACCTGCCCGGGACCCTGCTCGTCACCGCGGGCGGGGCCGTGCGGGCACCGGGGGTCGTGGAGGTCGCGGCCGGAACGACCATCCGGACGGCCCTCGACCTGGCGGGCGGACCGTCCGAGCTGGTCCAGGCCGTGCTCAGCGGCGGCTATGGTGGCGCCTGGCTACCCGCCCACGCGATGGATACCCCGCTCACCCCCACCGCCCTCCGCGCCGCGGGCTCCACCCTCGGCGTCCCCACCCTGCTCGCCCTCCCCGAGCTCGCCTGCGGACTGACCCAGACCGCCCACCTCACCCGTCTCCTCGCCACCGAGTCCGCCGGCCAGTGCGGCCCATGCCGGTTCGGGCTGCCCGACATCACCGACGACCTCACGGCGATCGCCTGCGCCACCCGCGACGCACCCGAGGCCCACCGGCGACTGCGGCGGCGGCTCGACCTCGTCACCGGCCGCGGAGCCTGCGCCCTGCCCGACGGCGCCGCCCGGCTGGCCCGCAGCGCCCTGCACGTGTTCGCCGACGACCTGCACCAGCACCTCACCGGCAGGCCCTGCCCGGCGGCCGGCGGCGCCCTCCTGTTCCCCGGAGCGACCCGATGATCCTGCGCCTCGACCCGATCGCCTGCGAGGGCCACGGCCTCTGCGCCGACCTCCTCCCCGAGCGCATCGACCTCGACGAGTGGGGCTTCCCCCTCCTCGAGCCCGGCCCCGTGCCCGCCGACGTGCTCCGGCGGGCACGGGACACCGTCGCCGCCTGCCCCGCGCTGGCGCTGCGGCTCGTTCAGCCCTCAGCGGATCAGCCCTGAGTGCCGGTGGGGCGGGGCCGCCTCGCCGCTCAGCGGCAGTCCGGACAGGACCGTGGGCACGGAGGCGGCTACCCCGACCGTCGCGCGGCGACGAGGAAGAACAGTGACAGGGCGGCGCGGGCGAGCAGACGCCTGCAGTGGCGGATCAGCCGGGCCGGTGGGCTGGCGAGGCGGATCCAGGACCATGCCAGGTGGGCGCGACCTCGCGGGCCCGTGGTCGGCCCGGCTCGGTAGATCCACACGCTCGCGTCGATCAGCTCGACGCGGCGGAAGCCTGCTCGGCTGATCTCCCAGCGCAGCGGCAGGTCGTCGGCGTAGAGGTGCCAGGCGTTCCGGCGGGAGGGCCTGCGGACGTCGAAGCCGGTGACGAACAGCCCGCCGGGACGCAGGGTCGCGTGGAGGGCCTCCACGGTGGCGCGGAGCTCGGCCGGCGGCACGTGGGCCATGACGTCGAGCGCGGTGACGACGTCGAATGCCGCCGGCGGGAGCTCGGCGGGCAGGTGGACGTAGGAGGCCTCGACGCCCCGGGCCTTGAGCCGCCAGCGGGCGAAGTCCAGGAGCGGTCGGGCGACGTCGGCGAGGGTGACCTCGCAGCCCAGGGCGGCGAACAGCTGGGCGGTGACCCCGACACCCGATCCGTACTCGAGGATCCGGCTGCCGGGCTCGGGACGGAGGCGGTCGGCGACGATCACGGACTTGGGATAGCCGGTACCGCTGACCTGCAGATAGTTGTACCAGGACAGGTCGAACGCCCAGGACGTCGCCGTGTCGTAGAAGTCCGCGATGGCGGCCGGGGTGTCGCGGGGGCGGGCCTCCCACTCCTCGAGGCTGGCGCTCTCCCAGTCCAGACAGCGGGCCAGGACCTCCTCGGGGGACATGCCGAAGTAGCGGGCGAGGTCGTCGAGGACCCCGGTCCGCTCGCCGCCTCCGCCGACCGGACGCAGGGCGTCGCGGAACAGGGCCATCGTCGGACTCGCGACGGCGCGGGTGTGCGCGGCACTCCACCGCGCGGTGGCGGGGGGCGGCGTCCCGGGGGCGTCGGGATCCACATGGCGCCCCTGCCCGCCCGTGTCCTCACGCAGCAGGACCAACGCGACCCGGTTCAGGACACGGGAGATCGGCGCGAGACGGCGCAACGCCGCCTGCGCCTGCTCGAGGCGGGTCATCGCAGGCCGATCGCGGTGGAGCGGCGGGCCCGATGGGGTGGTGACGCGGCGGAGTGCGCGAGGCGCATGGTGACGGTCTCCTTCTGCGGATACGGGAACAGGTCGGCACGGCTGGGTGGGCCGTGTCGATCACGTCCGCAGGACGCAGAGAGACGCGAGTCGCCGGGCATGGGAGGGCGGCGCCCGGGGCACAGCGACCCGTCGCCGGACCCCGCTGTGGTGCGCGGCGCCCGTCGCGGGCACCAGGCCGAGGACGGACCCGGGATGTTCGGCGGCCGCGGCGTCGGAGTTGAGCACCGCAGCGCGCTGCAGGAATGTGCCCTCGTCACACGGCTCGTCCGACACGGCGGCCTCGGGCACGCTCCCACCGTCGACACTCGACGGGCCGGTGACGGTGAAGGTCCGGGCGGCCTGCGGGTCCGGCTCCTGACAACACGCAGCCGCACCGTGAGCCGCCAGCAACGCCACCACCACGCCGATGGCCAGCAACCAGCCGCGTCGATGCGCGGGTCGGTCGACACCCGTGTGGGCCGACGGACCGACAGTGCGCATCTTTCATCCCGTCCCGGATCCCGACAGCGGCCCCAAGGAGCCATGGCGCCTCGCGCCGTCCATCGGGACATGTCGGCACGGCGTTACGGCGTCAGATCACGGGTACCTGCCTCGTGACGGGTGCGACCGGAGAGGTCCGGGGCGGGGCTGCGAACGCACCCACCCCGGACCAGCCCGTCAGACGGTCGGGAGCAGGTTCTGCATCTCGGTGATCTCGGCCCGCTGAGCATCGATGATCTTCTGCGCGAGAGCCTTCGCGTCCGGGTTCTGACCGTCCGCGAGCTCGGTCTGTGCCATCTGGACGGCGCCGTTGTGGTGCTCGACCATCATCTGCAGGAACATGCGGTCGAAGCTCGCCCCGGAGGCCTGGCCGAGCTGCTGCATCTGCTGGTCGGTCATCATGCCGCCCATGCCCTCGGGCATCGGCGTGGCGCCTGCGCCGTGGCCCATGCTGCTGTGGTTCATGCCCCCCGTGCCTGCCGGAGCGGTCTCCGGCTCGCCCCAGGCCGCGAGGAAGCCCCGCATCTGCTGGATCTCAGGGCCTTGAGCCTGCTGGATTCGGGCGGCGAGCTGCTTGACCTGGTCGTTGCCGGACTGCTGGGCGGCCATCTGGGACATCTGGACGGCTTGGGCGTGGTGCGGGATCATGCCCTGAACGAACGCCGTGTCGGCGGCGTTGTGTGCGGCCGCGGTGGCCGACGAGCCGGGCGATGAGGTGGGCGCTCCGGTGGGGGTGGCGGCTGCTCCGGCCGCGGGGCCGTTCGAGCCGCTACAGCCGGCGACGAGGACCACGGTGGCGGCGGCGGTGCCGAGCACGCCGATGAGGGACTTGCGGTTCATGATCGGGAGTACTCCTGTGTGCAGACGGATGTGATCGGACCAGCGCTCTTCCGCGCTGGAGGCCGATCAGTTCCGCAGCACGCAGAGTTGCGCGAGCCTGACCGATGTCGATGGCGGTGCCCGCGGGCCGACAGTCGGCCGCCCGCCGCCGAGGGGTGTGCCCCGCCGGGTCGCGCTGCCGGTGAGGAGCGCGAACAGTGCCGCGACGGACAGGACGAGCAGGGCTGTCAGCACCGCCAGGCACAGGTGCAGAAGGTCGTGCAGGGCTGAATGTCGCCCCAGAGGTCCGGCGCCGGCGGCATGCATGACCGGCGCTGCGACGGCGATGACGAGCTCGCTCGCCATCCCGGGGCCGGAGGAGGAGTGGGCGAGCTCATCGCCGGCGACGGTGATCGCTGTGGCCGGTGCGGTGCCTACGTCGCCGGATACGACGGTCGCTCGTGTCGTGAGGGACGGGGCGAGCGGGTGCTCGGAGGGCTCGGAGTCACCATGAGGTGCCGCGTGCTGGGTGGGTCCGGTGTCGTCGTGGCACGCGACGGTGGAGTGCATCGTCACGACGCCCACGATCAGCGACAGCATCAGCAGGAACTGCTGAAAACCGCGTCGCCGGACCACGTGCATAGACCCAATGGTAACGACGTTCCGCTCTGCGCCTGGGAGCCCCCCCGCCCGGCGAGCGCGGCCGGGATCGCGGTCCTCGCGCGATTCCCCCTCGCATACGGTACCCCCCTAGGGTATCGTGTCGGGTGGGACCGGAAGGAGTCGTCGTGAACGGGTACGCGGACAACAAGGACAGCCACCTCAAGCGGATGCGCCGGATCGAGGGCCAGGTCCGGGGCATCACGAAGATGATCGAGTCGGACAAGTACTGCATCGACGTGCTCACCCAGGTCGCCGCGGTCAACAAGGCCCTGGAGGCCGTCGCGCTGAACCTGCTCGACGAGCACCTCAAGCACTGCGTCACCGACGCCGTCGCCGAAGGCGGGGCGGTGGCCGACCAGAAGGTCGCCGAGGCAAGCGCGGCGATCGCCCGACTGGTCAAGTCCTGACCGGGGCGAGCACGCCGTCGGCGTAGCCGCCGACAGGACTCGACACCACGACCCGAAGGGGGCGGGCAGCCCTCGGTCGGCAGCGACGACTCGTCGACTGCTCGGTTCGTGCTGCCCGCACCCGGCCCCACCACCCCGAACCACCCCAGACCGGGCCCACGACAGGTGGGCTCGAGACCGAGAGAGGAACCACGAGGATGACCACCAGCACCTACTCCGTGAACGGGATGACCTGTGCGCACTGCGTCGCGTCGGTCACCGAGGAGATCAGTGAGCTGCACGGCGTGCGCTCGGTCGCGGTCGACCTGCCCTCCGGGGCGGTCACCGTCGACAGCGACACCCCCCTCGACCCGGCCGCCGTGCGCGCCGCGGTCGAGGAGGCCGGCTACCAGCTCGCGGCGTCGTAGCCGCACCACCTCCGACCCCCGGCCGTCGAGGTCGGCGGGTCCACGGCAAGGGACGGATCATGAACACTCTTGCGAAGCTCTCCGCCTACGGCGCGGCGCTCGCCCTGCTCACGCTCGGGGCGTACGCGACCGGATCCGCTGTCGGTCCCCCTCGATCCCCTGCCCCGGCCTCGGCCGGGCACGAGGTCACCTCCGGCGCTGAGGGCGCCGGGCATGGGGACACCCACAGCGGCGCCGTCCCGGAGACCGCAGACCAGCCCGCCGGGCTGGCGTCGAGCAGGGGCGGGTACACCCTCACGCCCACCGCCTCGACGCTGACCGCCGGAACCGCGAACGAGCTCACCTTCCGCATCACCGGCCCCGACGGGGCCCCGGTCACGGCGTTCGACGAGGAACACACCAAGCGGCTGCACCTGATCGTCGTGCGCCGCGACACCACCGGGTTCCAGCACCTGCACCCGACCATGGACCCCGACGGCACCTGGCGGACGAGCCTGCAGCTGCCGGCGGGAGGGGTCTACCGGGCCTTCGCCGACTTCACGCCCACGGGCGGTGCGCCGACCACGCTCGGGGTCGACCTGTCCGCGGCAGGCACCTACGACCCGGTCACCCACGAGACGAGCCGGGTCGCCAGGGCCGACGGCTACGAGGTCCGCCTCGACGGTGAGCTCGCCGCCGGGCACTCGTCCCCGCTCACGGTGACCGTGTCGAAGGACGGTCTCCCGGTGAGCGACCTGCAGCCCTATCTCGGCGCGTACGGGCACCTCGTCGCACTGCGTGCCGCGGACCTCGCCTATCTGCACGTGCACCCCGACGGCGGTCCCGGGGACGGGCGCACCGCAGCCGGCCCGCAGGTCCGGTTCTTCGCCGAGGTCCCCTCGGCCGGGACCTACCGGCTGTTCCTGGACTTCCAGCACGCCGGCGTGGTCCGCACCGCCGAGTTCACCCTGCCCACCGGGCCCGCGACGGCGGCGCCCGAACCGGTGCCGACAGCACCCGGGCCGGGTACCCCGCACGACGACGACCACGGCAGCACAGGAGGGGGGCACTGATGTCCACGACCTCACCCGACGCCGCCGACACGGTGACCGAGGTCGAGCTCGCGATCAGCGGGATGACCTGCGCCTCGTGCGCGAACCGGATCGAGCGCAGGCTCAACAAGCTCGACGGGGTGCGCGCCACGGTCAACTACGCGACCGAGAAGGCCAAGGTCAGTGCTCCCGACGGGGTCACGGCCGACGAGCTCGTCGCGACCGTCGAGGCCGCCGGCTACCACGCCCGGCTGCCCCAGCTGCCCGCGTCGGCCCGACCCGGCATCCCGGCGGGGTCGGACACGGGCGACGACGCGGACCGGGAACCCGTCGAGCTGCGCGCCGCCCGGCAGCGGCTGCTGGTCGCGATCGGGCTGTCCGTGCCGGTCGTCGCGCTGGCGATGGTCCCGGCGCTGCAGTTCACCTACTGGCAGTGGATCTCGCTGACCCTGGCCGCACCCGTGATCGTGTGGGCGGCGGCGCCCTTCCACCTCGCGGCCTGGGCGAACCTGCGCCACGGCGCCGCGACCATGGACACCCTGATCTCGCTCGGCACCCTGGCCGCGTTCGCGTGGTCGCTCTACGCGCTGCTGTTCGGCACCGCGGGCACTCCCGGCATGACGCACCCGTTCGAGCTGACGATCAGCCCGTCGGACGGGGCAGGGAACATCTACCTCGAGGTCGCCGCCGGGGTGACCACCTTCATCCTCGCCGGGCGGTACTTCGAGGCCCGCTCCAAGCGCCGCGCCGGTGCGGCCCTGCGCGCCCTGCTCGAGCTCGGCGCCAAGAACGTCACCGTGCTGCGCGAGCAACCGGACGGCAGCCGGGTCGAGGAGCGGATCCCGGTCGCCCAGCTCGCCGTCGGCGACCGGTTCGTGGTCCGGCCCGGGGAGAAGATCGCCACCGACGGGACCGTCGTCGAGGGCTCCTCCGCGGTCGATGTGTCGATGCTGACCGGCGAGTCCGTCCCGGTGGAGGTCGGCGTCGGCGACGAGGTCGTCGGGGCCACGGTCAACGCGGGCGGACGGCTCGTCGTCGCAGCCCGCCGGATCGGAGCCGATACCCAGCTCGCCCAGATGGCCACGCTGGTCGAGGACGCCCAGACCGGAAAGGCACAGGTCCAGCGCCTGGCCGACCGGATCTCCGGGGTGTTCGTGCCGATCGTGATCGCCCTCGCCGCTGTCACCCTCGGGTTCTGGCTGGGCACCGGATCGGGTGCCGCGGCGGCCTTCACCGCCGCGGTCGCGGTGCTGATCATCGCCTGCCCGTGTGCACTGGGGCTGGCCACCCCGACCGCGCTGCTGGTCGGGACCGGGCGCGGCGCGCAGCTGGGCATCCTGATCAAGGGCCCGGAGGTCCTCGAGTCCACTCGCCGCATCGACACCGTGGTCCTGGACAAGACCGGCACCGTCACCACCGGCCGGATGAGCCTGGTCGGCCTGCACACGGCGACCGGGGTCGACGAGCGGGAGGTGCTGCGGCTGGCCGGGGCCCTGGAGGACGCCTCCGAGCACCCGATCGCGGCAGCGGTCGCCCGCGCCGCCCGGGAACGGGTCGGCGCGCTGCCCGAGGTTGCGGAGTTCGCCAACCACGAGGGCCTCGGCGTCCAGGGCGTCGTCGACGGGCACGCCGTGCTCGTCGGGCGGCCACGGCTGCTGCAGGAGTGGATCCAACCCCTGTCCGACGACCTCGCCGCCGTCGCCCGCGACGAGGCAGCCCGCGGCCGCACCGCGATCGCGGTCGCCTGGGACGGCGAACCCCGCGCCGTGCTCGCGGTCGCCGACACGGTCAAGGACACCTCGGCCGAGGCGATCGCCCGGCTCAAAGGCCTCGGGCTCACCCCGATCCTGCTCACCGGCGACAACCGGGCCGCGGCCGAGACCGTCGCTCGGGAGATCGGCATCGACGTCGGACCGGACACGGTGATCGCCGAGGTGATGCCGCGCGACAAGCTCACCGTGATCGAGGACCTGCAGGCCCGGGGTCGAGTCGTGGCGATGGTCGGCGACGGGGTCAACGACGCGGCCGCGCTCGCCCGGGCCGACCTGGGTCTCGCCATGGGCACCGGCACCGACGTGGCCATCGAGGCCGCCGACATCACCCTGGTCCGCGGTGACCTCCGCACCGCGGCCGACGCGATCCGGCTGTCCCGCCGCACCCTCGCCACGATCAAGGGCAACCTGTTCTGGGCGTTCGCCTACAACGTCGCCGCACTGCCGCTGGCCGCGCTCGGGCTGCTCAACCCCATGCTCGCCGGCGCGGCGATGGCGTTCAGCTCCGTGTTCGTCGTCGGCAACAGCCTGCGGCTGCGCCGTTTCACCCCGACGGCACGGTAGACGCGTCAACCGGGCCGGCTCGTCCATCATGGACGAGCCGGCTCCGGCGCGGCGCGCCCGGGAACGGCAGGCCCCCGCCCGCCGAGCCGGCTGCCCACCGCCTCTCCGCGATGAGCGTGGCCCGCCGAAGTCAGCTCGGGATTCGGTTCGCAGGTCCCTGCACGGACGGGGGCACATGCCAGGTGAGGGGCTCTGGGCTGGGCCGGTTCACGGTCAGGGGGTCACGGGCGCGAGGGTGGTCCAGGTGCGCCCGGCGTCCTCGGAGGAGACCACCGCCTCGGTGGTGGCGGCCAGGTAGCGATCGGGGCCGACAACGGCCAGGGCCGTCGGTGCCGCTCCGAGCTCCCCGCTGACCCGCCATCCGTCGCCGTAGCGACCCCAGACCCGCCCGCCGGTGTCGACCCCGACGAGATCCGGTTCCCGGTCACCGTGTAGGTCGGGCACCGTCTCGACGAAGGCGAGCGGGGCGCTCATCGCCGGGACCGGCGTCATGAGGGTGAAGGTGTGGCCGCCGTCGCGGCTCTCGGCAGGACCCTCGGAAGTGGTCGCCCACAGGTGTTGCGGGTCGACCGGATCCACGGCCAGGTCCGTCACGCTGCCGCGGGACCGGGGCACCCATGTCCGGCCACCGTCCTGGCTGGCCTGAACCGTCGCGGTCAGCGAGTCCCAGCCGTAGACGACGGACCCGGCGACGGTGATGGCGTGCAGGTCCGCGGCTCCTCCGAGCGACACCTCGGTCCAGCTGCGGCCGCCGTCGGTACTGCGGATCAGGCCCAGCGACGACGCCGACCCGGCCGGCCCCTCGTGCAGCTCCCCCGGGTGGCCCGAGGCCAGGTACTGCGCCGGCCCGGTGACGGCGAACCCCATGAGGTCGTGGCGGCTGTCGCCCACCGACTCGGCGCCGTCGGGCTCGAGACGGATCAGCCCGCGGTGCGTCGCCACGTACACGAGCCCGTCGCCGGGATCGATGCCCAGGCCGTGGACGTGGCCACTCACCGCGTTCCCGGCCGGTACCACCGGACCGGTGTCGGACTGGGCCGGCTGCGCGCACGCCGTCACGACCACCGCCGTCACGACCCCGGTGCAGAGCCCGATCAAGGTCCTCCCGGGTCTGCCGCAGGCCGTGGTCACCGGGCCACCGCCTCGGCGTTCAGGTCCCAGATCGCGCAACCCGCCTGCTCGGTCGTGCGCAGCACACGGGCGTTGTCGGCCAACCAGGTCGCCAGCGGCCCGCCGGCGGGCACGAGCTGCGGATCCCCGACCACCAGGAAACGGGCGCCTGCCGAGTGCAGGTCCGTGACCTCGTCCGGGGTGTGGCGATCCGCGGGCAGGCTCCATCCCTTCCTGTCGGCCAGGAAGAACACCACCGGCTCCTGGAAGTTGTTGGGCACCGCGCCGTCGGTGGTGCGGCTGGTCGTGCTGACCACGACCAGGTCGGCGGGGGCCGAGACGGCGTCGAGCTCGGTCGCGCACACCCCGAGAACCCCGGCCTGGTCGGGCAGCGACTGAACGAACACGTTGACCGACTGCGCTCCCAGCGCCAGCACCGCCGACACCGCGACCAGCGCCGACAACCCGCGGCTCCACCGGGACCTCACCCAGCCCAGCGCGGCGGCGAGGCCCGCGCCGGTGGCGATCGCGGCGTACGGCAGCGAGTAGACGTGGTACTGGATGCCCATGTCGGAACTGCTGTAGCGACCGGCGGCGAAGTAGTAGACCGCCAACGCGATCGCCCCCGCGCCCAGCAGCGGAAGCGGCGAGCTCCACGCACTGGCGGGTGGGTCGACGCGGTGGCGTCGCCACAGCCACACGGCACCGGACACGGCCAGAGGCAGACCGACCAGGCCATAGATGAAGATCGTCTCCGAGCGCAGGTTGCCCAGGTAGAACTCAGGACTCAGCCACATCGCGAGGCTGCCCCACTTGCTGTCCCCGCCGGAGATGACGCCGAACGTGTTGCCGTAGGTGGCATGCAATGCTGCCGCGTGCCGCAACCACAGCGCGGGCGCCACCAGCGCGGCGAGCCCGGCCGCGTAGAGCGAGACACGGCGCAGCCGGTCCCGCGCCGCGAACACCGACCACAGCCCGATCACGAGACCGACGTGCAACGACGTCGGCTTGACCAACGCCGCCGCCGACGTCGCCGCGGCCGCCCACACCAGGAACACCGGCCGGTCCTCTTGCAGCCAGCGGCAGAACCCGAGCAGCGCGAGCAGGGAGAACGCCAAGACGGTCGCCTCGGGCATGAAGGCCGTACCCCACCGCATGAACGCCGGCGACACGAAGAACGCCACCAGAGCCCACCGGGCCGGTGTGACCGGCAGCAGCCGTCGGGCCAACCCCCAGAACGCCGCCGCCGCGACCAGCATGAAACCCAGCGACACCAGCCGGCCGAGGACGACGTGCTCACCGAAGACGAGGTAGGTGACCGCGGTCAACCACGGCAGCAGCTGGAACTCGGTCTCGACATACCCGGGGCCGGACCCGCCCCAGTTGATCTGGGGGAAGAAGACGTTCATGCCGTTCGCGGCGAAGTTGCGCGCAATGGTGGCGGTATCGCTCTGCCGCCAGATGTCGCCCGGATAGGTCATCGGAGCGAACGCCCGCACCACGGACAACGCCACCACCACGGCAACGACGGACCACACCCACCACGGCAGGCCCTGCCGCCCCGACCTACTCGGAGAACTACTGATCTTCTGGGTGGTCTCGGCGTCACCGGACGGCCGCCACCCAGCATTCTGCTGGGACAGCACAGCTCAACTCACTTCGCTGGAACGCAGATGCGCGCTTCGAGGAGGCCTTCGACGGCCCCGGGAAAGCCGACGCGCTCGCAGGAACGAGGGCGCCGTGCGGACGGGGGGAAACCGTCCGTGCGAAAACCGAGTCGAGCGGCCTACGTCCGCATCACGCAGAGCAGATGTGCAGGTGCGTCGGGAAGATCACCCATCGACGCCGGAGCGGACGACCGCCCGACCACCGCGGTGAACTCTACGGACGCGCCACCGACGATCGCCGAAGGCAGCACGTCGCCCAGAGCCCTCGATGGGGTCGCGACGCTCACCGGGGCCGGTTCCAGCGCGCACTGCTCTGAGTCGGACACGGAGCTGTCTGCGCGGGCAGGCAGGGCGAGATGTCCGTCGTCGAGCGACTGCGGCCGATCCGAGACCGCGAAGGCCGTCGCCTGCTGCAGGGCATCGTCGACCTGCACAGAACCGGCCGGAACGGCTCCGCCCTGCGCGGTCGCCGACTCGTGAGCGTCGCGGCAGCAACACAAGGCCACGAGACCACCGACGATCAGCAGCGCTGCCGCGAGGGCCATGACGCGCAGTGAGCCTCGAGCATGCCTGCGCGTGGCAGCCGAGCGGCCGTCACGCACGGACGGCGCCCACGAAAGCGGCGCCGCGGCTCGAGTCACAGCCAGGAGCGTAATCGCGAACGCTGTGGACACGCTGAAACAGGTGAAGGGCAGACACGACTGCCCCGACGAGCCGCCAGCCGTCGGCGACGATGCGTCAAGGGGTCGAGCTCCGGCTCGGTCGACGTTGCCTCCCCGGCTACTGCAGGTCGGTCGCCGTAGGGCCGACCGACCGTTGGGGCGGGTCTCGACGAACCCTCGGGCCCGGCTCTCGGCCGTGCTCTGAGTACTCCCGTTGACCTATGTTCATGCCATATGCGGTTCCACGTGGCGGACCCCTTGGCTCGGCTAGTGATCACTATTTCGGCGTCTATTCAGCCGCCGCAGGCAGGGGTGTCGTTGGGCCCGCCCCACGGCGGCCGCGGCTACCATTGACGAGAACGCAGGACGGCCGATCCAGGAGGCAGCGATGACGACCCAGCCCGGGCCGACACCCTCCCGCACGCCGACCCCGACTCTCGAGGAGATCTTCGCCAACGCGAAGGCGGTCGAGAGCATCGACGAGCTCGCCCAGGACGGGATATTCGAAGACGACGCCGAGGTCGACGAGTTCATCGCCTACATCGGGCAGATGCGCCGCTCCAGCCTCGCCTGACGTGCGACAGATCATCCTCGACACCGACGTCGCCTCACAGGTCATCAGACAGCGCGTACCCGGACCACTCGCCCACCGTCTGGCCACGGCGGAACACGGGATCACCTTCATCACCTACGGCGAGCTCACCCACTGGTCGATCATCCGCCAGTGGGGAACCACTCGCCGGAGCTTCCTCGACGCCTGGCTCGCCGCACGACCCACGCTCCCGTACACCGACGACGTCGCCAAGATCTGGGGCGAGATCACCGCCTACGCCGCCCGTCGCGGCCGCCCACGTCCCCAGAACGACAGCTGGATCGCCGCCGCCTGCCTCGCCTACGACCTCCCGCTGGCGACGCTGAACGTCAAGGACTTCAGCGACTTCGCCGAGCACGAAGGCCTTGTCCTGCTGGGAGTCTGACGCCCACGCCTCCCAGTTGGTGCGGTACGGCGAGGCGTCGTCTCGACACACGAAGTCGAACCGGAACCGAATTCGTGACCGACGTCAGCCATCTCGCGAGAGTGCACACTGACCGACTGGCCATGCCCCTGCTCGGATTACCGGTTCATTCCACGGACGAGCCGCCCTCGCGGCTCAGGTAGTTCGCCACAGTCTTCCGCAACGTGTCGGCATGGGCGTAGATGTCCTGCGGGGAGTCGATAGGCAGGCGCGTCTCGGTCTTGTTCTCGTCGAAGATGCCCAGGTACTTCTGGGTCCGGTTGAACCACAGCCGGGCGACAGGCTTGCGGTTGTTGTCGTCGAGAAGGACACCGAAGTAGGTCTGGGTGTCCCGTGCCGCGACCCGGTCGACTGCGACCTCGCTGCACACGATGGCACGTACGATCTGGAAGCCCTCGATCTCTTCGTCGGTGGTCACGACGAGCTTGGTCGACTCCGCGTCGCCACCGTCCGCGGCGACGGTCTCCTGGACCGCCACGGTCGTCACCCGCTGCGGCGCAGGCAATGCCGGCGTGACGGCTGCGACGGCGTCGTCACCCAGTGCGGTCTTCAGCCGCTCGTTGACCTGCTCGTTGAGGAACTGGGTCGCAGCCTTGGGGACGAGCGTCTCGAACTGCTCACGCACCTTCGCCGTCACGCTCTTCTCGTACACCCGCGACGCGAAGAACTTGACCCACTCCGTGCTCGGGCTGCGGAACTCAGCCGCCAGCGCGCGCTTGATCTGCCCGATGTACTTCAGCTCGCCCGCGGCGTTGATGACCGAGTCGAGGTCGAACGACTCCTTGGTCAGCTTCGCCAACTCGGGCAGCAGCGTGGCGTCGACCGCCGCGAGGTCGAGAACCAGGAACGGCTTCTCGTCCATCTTGTTCGGCGCGTCGAGGTCTGTGTAGAACTCGTACACCTCGCCATTTGTCAGGACGGCCACCCGGGCGTTGGTGACCGAGAAGTAGCGGAACAGCTGCGACGAATGCTGAATCCGCAGCGGCTCGGCGATCTTCTTCGCCTCGACCAGGATCTGCACCTGGCCACCGTGCACCAGGGCGTAGTCGATCTTCTCGCCCTTCTTCACCCCGACGTCCGCGGTGAACTCCGGGATCACCTCAGAGGGGTTGAAGACGTCGTAGCCGAGTACCGACCCGATGAACGGCATCACGAACGCGTTCTTGGTCGCCTCTTCGGTCTCGATGGCGGCCTTGTGCTGACGGACCTTCGTCGCCAGGTCGTAGACACGTTCGTTGATGCTCACAAGCATTCCCCTCGGCTCGTCGACGTGCCCTGATCGGGCCTCGCACCTACGCACATCGCGCGCGCGATCCAGTTGTTATCCGTTCCTCAACCACCTCATCAGAACTGCCTA
>Ga0070665_100000890_pt1 | contig 38358 bp, 34 predicted proteins | sample KBSS13metaG_FD_65862 | JGI IMG/M metagenome (GOLD analysis project Ga0070665, IMG submission 65862) | Switchgrass rhizosphere microbial communities from Kellogg Biological Station, Michigan, USA - KBS S1-3 metaG | ecosystem: Host-associated > Plants > Roots > Rhizosphere > Soil ... | reverse complement strand
GCAGTACCCCGACGGGTACGACTTCAAGCTGCAGCAGCAGTCGGAGAAGATCGACCAGATCATGCTGGCCGACACCGGTTCGGGTCAGACGACCCTGACCTACGACGACCTGTTGGCTCCCGACTACCAGCAGATGAAGCAGAAGGCTCCCGAGCGGCTCACCCTGGGTGGCAACCCGTGCACCTACTACATCGCCCCGGACAACCGGAAGATCACCAACAAGAAGGTGCGCGAGGCGCTGGCCTGGGCCTACCCCTACAAGAACGCGATCCTCGCGGCGGGTCTGATCCCCGGGGTCAACGCGATCCCGGCGACGAACCTGATGCCTCCGGGTGTGCCCGGCCGTAAGGCGTACAACGTGCTGAACCACGGGCCCTTCGAGACCGACCCGGCCAAGGCCAAGGCACTGCTGAAGTCCGCCAACGCCCTGGGCTACGAGATCAAGTTCCTGTTCCGGACCGACGACCCGGCGAACGTCAAGGTGAAGGACGCCATCGTGCGCGGTCTCACCGAGGCGGGCTTCAAGGCCACCCCGGTCCCGACCACGACGGCGAACTACGTCGCAGCACGTGACAACACGACCGAGGACATCAACATCCGCTCGGCCGGCTGGTGCTCCGACTGGCCTTCCGGTTCGACCTGGATGCCGCCGGTGCTCGGCTCCACCGACCCGACCAAGACCAAGTCGTTCGGGTCCAACTACGCGGCCTTCAGCAACAAGGCTGCCGACAACCAGATGAACGCCATCCAGCAGATGCCGTTGGAGAAGCAGGCCGACGCCTGGAACGCCCTCGACAAGCAGATCGCGACCAAGTACTTCCCCTTGTTCACGACCTACTACGCGGGGATCGCCCAGGCTCACGGGTCCAAGATCAACGGCGACAACGATGACAACACGCTCGGCATGCCGACGTGGAAGGACATGTGGGTCACCCAGTGACCTTCGGGTGACTGAGTGATCTGAATTCCCACCCGGGAGGGCGGGGCACGGAATTCCGTGCCCCGCCTTCCGCCTGCCCGAACACGATCGTCGATCCCCTTCTCGGCGACATTTCAGCAGGCATTTCCGCAGACATTTTCCGCGCATTTCCTCGCGCGTTGTCCGCATCACCCGCGATCGGGTTCAGGCGCCGGTCTCGAACCCGACCAGGCCCAGGGTGTTGCCCTCGGAGTCGATGACGAAGGCCTGCCACTCCACGGTCCCCGCCGGCCCGAGGCTGTCGTCCTCGTGGGTGAAGATCGGGTGCGGCTCGGAGACGACCTCCGTGCGACCGCGCAGGGCCTCGACGGCAGAGCCCACGTCCGGCACCTCGAGGTAGAGCATGGACGCCGGCGCGTTGCCGTCGAGCAGCAAGCGGGTGCCGTCGAGGTCGAAGAACAGCAGTCCGGGAGGTTCGAACCGGCCACTCGGCTCCGTCCCCAGGAGCTCGGAGTAGAACGCCGCGGCGCGTTCGAGGTCGGTGGCCCGCAACGCCACCTGGACGAGTCTGGTCATGCCGTACCTCCCGATCGCCAGGGTGTCACCGCGGCGTACATCGTGACCACCTTGTGACCTCGGCGATTCTCACCGCCTCGACGCCAAGTCGTAGCCTGACCCGGGCCCGTGCGGTGGGCGTGTCTGAAGGGAGCTGTGCGTGACGGGGTTCATCGTGCGCAGGATCCTCAGCTCCATCCTCGTCGTCATTCTGACGTCGATCTTCGTGTTCGTCCTGTTCTTCAAGGGCCTCGGCGACAGCCCCGCACGGAACTACTGCGAGTCCCTGCACAACGGCCAGTGCTCGACGACCACCTTGAACTCCATCAAGCACCAGATGGGCTTCGACAAGTCCGTGGCGTCGAACTACGCGACCTGGGCCAAGGGCATCTTCGTCGGCCGGAACGACGTCTACGTCGACGGCAAGCTGTACAAGTGTCCGGCGCCCTGCCTCGGCATCTCGGTGATGACCGACGACACGGTGTGGAACGACCTCAAGGAGAAGTACCCCGCGACGCTGACGGTCGCGATCGGCGGCGCGTCGATCTACCTGACCTTCGGCGTCATCATGGGTGCCTTCGCCGCGCGCTGGCGTGGCAGCATCCTCGACCGTTTCCTGGTCGGCAGCTCCCTGATCGTCTCGGGGATCCCGGACTACCTGATCATCCTGCTGGCGTGGGTGTATCTGTCGTTGAAGCTGCATCTCTTCCCGAACATCGGCTACTACCCGGTCACCCACAACCCGCTGAAGACGATCGGCTACATGATGTTGCCCTGGCTCGTCCTCGGCGTGACCAGCCTGACCGACTACGCCCGGTTCACCCGCGGGCAGATGGTCGAGACCCTCGGCGAGGACTACATCCGCACCGCCCAGGCCAAGGGCGTCAAACCGACCAGCGTGCTCTTCCGGCACGCCCTGCGCGCCGCGATCGTCCCGGTGATCACGATCTTCGGGCTCGATTTCGCCACTCTGCTCTCGGGCACGATCTTCATCGAGCAGATCTTCGGCATCGACGGCATCGGCCACTGGGGACTGCAGGCCCTGCAGACCCCGATCGACCTCAGCGTCCTGAGCGCCACCGTCCTGGTGGGGGCGATCCTGGTCGTCCTGGGCAACCTGGTCGTCGACATCCTCTACGGCTTCCTCGACCCACGCGTCACCGTCGCCTGACGCCGGAACGGGGATCCGTCGTGCCCGGGCCCCGGACGGGGTAGCCCGGGCACGACGGGGCTGGGTGTCCCTCGATGCTCAGAGATCCATGTGCTCCAGGGACAGGTAGGTGCGGGCCACCCGTGACACCGGGTCGGCCGCGAAGTGACGCTGCAGCGCCCGGTCACGCAGCGCGTTGTCCAGCGACGCCATGATCATCGACTGGTCGAGCACCAGGATCCGGTGGCCGACCGAGCCGGTGGTCGGGTTCACGGCGTCGAAGAAGCCACGCGATCCATAGGCGTCGGGGAACAGCGACTTCAGCTTCATGATGTTCGCGTACGCCGCCTGCGGTGCGGCGTCGAGCGCCAGGAACGACGCGTGCGGGGTGACCGTGCTCTCGTCCGCACACTGGTTGCACTGCGACAGCTGCAGGTTGGGGTCTGCGGTGGTCGCGCCGGCACCGTGGTAGGGGAACGTCTTGCCGGCGACCCCGAACCCGGCGTAGCCGCCGGAGTCGTCGGCCGTGCTGGACGGCGACATGCCCCAGACCGGGTACCCGAGCTCCTCGGTCGCGTACTTCCGCTGCACCTCGACCGTGCGCTGGTCGGCCAGCCCGAAGCCGTGGGTGCCCCACGACGTCTCGGGCACGACCTCGTTGGCCATCAGCGCCTCGAACATGCCACCGGCGAAGGTGGGGATGAACTTCAGGTCGGTGCCGGGATAGGTGTAGGAGCCCTCCCAGACGTCGAAGACCTTGCCGGACTGCGGGTCCGTGATCTTCTGCCACGACCCGTCCATCGGCCACTGCCCCTGCCAGGAGAAGTCGGGGTCGTCGGCGCAGTCGGCGTACGGCGCCGCCGGCGGCAGCTCACGCCAGCTCCGCCACCACACGTTGCCGGGCATCTCGTGCCGGCCCATCCCGAGGTACGCCGAGATCCGCGGGTCGGAGTACAGCGCACCGTTGTGGTAGTAGTGACCGCCGGTGTCGGTCTCGGGCGGGTTGCCCTTGTAGTAGCCGCCGTACATCTGCCCGGTCGGCTGGTTGCCGGCGATGTCAGGGTTGACGTTGCAGTGGGTCTCGGCGCGGGCGTCGTAGAAGATCGAGAAGTCCATCTTCGCCAGCAGCGCGGACGCCTGCTTGGCCGCGCCCGGGAACGCCTGCTGGGCGACCACGAGGCCGGAGGCGTACCACCCGTTGTCGACGTTCGAGACGAACGAGCAGTTGTCGTACGTGCCGCCGGTGGTGGCGCACTCACCTTGGCCGGGGTTGAGCAGCACGTGCCCGTTGGTGGTGTCGTACCACTGGTAGAGGAAGCCCTTGAACGCCGGCAGCGTCGCGACCTCGCGCAGCGTCTGCTTGGTCATCGAGGTCGCCTGGTCGCGACTGATCAACCCGAGGTCGGACGCCGAGACCAGCGACCAGAGGTAGACGCCGATGTTCGCCGACGACGTGTAGGTGCCGCGACTCGTCGGGGTCGCCGAGCCGTTCGCGTAGGTGAGGTTGTCGAGCGGTAGATGGGTCGTCGGGTCGACGTCGTCGCCGAAGAACTTCCAGGTGTCCTTCGCGATGGACATCAGCTGCGCCTTCTGTGCGGAGCTGAGTCCGGTGTACGGCGCGACGCCGGTGCCGTCGGCCGGCTCGGCGGCCGTGGTGGACGACGCCGCCGCGCCGCTCGTCGTCGGTCGAACTTCGCTCGTCGTCGGTCGAGCGCCGCTCGTCGTCGGTCGAGCTTCGCTCGTCGTCGGTCGAGCTTGTCGAGACCACGACGACGATCCGCCGTGTGCCTGCGCCGGGACGGCCAGCAGGGTTGCTCCGAGGGCCGCCGCACAGGCGACGGTGCTGCGGAGCCGTGAGGGACGGTTCACGCTGGTTCCAACCTTTCCGAGACGCCCGAGCCGGAGGCTCAGGGGTGGGGTGCGGCGACCGCGTCGAGCAGCGCCACGGTGTAGTCGTCCTGCGGGTGCTGCAGGACCTGCTTGGTGTCCCCGCGTTCGACGACCGTTCCCTTGTTCAGGACCAGGATCCGGTCGGTGACGACCCGCGCACTGAGCAGGTCGTGGGTGATGTAGAGCAGGCTCAGGCCCCGGTCCTGCCGGAGCTTCTCGAGCAGCCGCAGCACGCCCGCCCGCAGTGAGACGTCGAGCATCGAGACCGGCTCGTCGGCCACGATCAGCTGCGGGTCGCAGGCGAGCGCACGGGCGATCACGACCCGTTGACGCTGTCCTCCGGAGAGCTGGTGCGGGAGCTTCGCGGCGTACTGCTCGGTCGGCGTGAGCCCGACGATGTCGAGCAGCTCGTGCACGCGGTTGCGTGCCTGCCTGGCGTTCATCCCGAGGTAGTTGTGGCACGGCCGGGCGACCGTGTAGGCGACCGTGTGCAGCGGGTTGAGCGCGCCGTAGGGGTCCTGGAAGACCATCTGCACGTTGCCGTGGAAGGCCCGCAGCGCGCGTCCGCGCAGGCGGTCGACGCGCACGTCGCCGAACGTCACCGTGCCGCTGGTCGGCCTCTCGGACGCGGTGACCAGCTTGGCCAGCGTGCTCTTGCCGGAGCCGCTGGCCCCGACCAGGCCGACGGCGGCACCGGGTTCGAGGGTGAAGCTGACGTCGTCGACCGCGATGGTCTTCGCACCCCGGGTGCGGCCGCGCGCGGCGTACACCTTGGTGACGCCGTCGACCCGGAGCTCGGGCATCTGGGCGGATCGGTGGTCAGACAACGGAGGCCTCCTCGGTCATGCCGGCAGCTCGCACGTGGCAGGCGGCCTCGCCCGCGCCCAGCGGGGTCAGCGGCGGGTCGACCTCGAGACAGATGTCCTCGGCGAGCGTGCACCGGGGCGCGAAGGTGCACCCCTGCTGGGGCAGGGAGAGGTCGGGTGGCGAGCCCGGGATCCCGCCGAGCACGACCTCGTCGGCGCGCGGGTCGGCGTAGCAGCCGAGCAGGGCCTCGGTGTAGGGATGGTGGTCCCCGCGCAGCAGCTGCCCGCTCGGCTGGTCCTCGACGATCCTTCCGGCGTACATCACCAGCACCCGGTTGGTGGCCTCGAGCACCACACCCAGGTCGTGGCTGATCAGGATGGCGGTGAAGCCGCTCTCGCGCTGCAGGTCCTGGATCGTGGCCATCACCGCCTTCTGCACGATGACGTCGAGGGCCGTCGTCGGCTCGTCGAAGACGATCAGCTTCGGGTCGAGCGAGAGCGCCAGCATGATCGAGACCCGCTGGCGCATCCCGCCCGACAGCTCGTGGGGGAACTTGCCGAGCACGTCGGCGGGCAGCCGGACCTTGTCGAGCAGCTCGACCCCGCGACGGCGGACGGCGGCCTTCGAGGTGTCCTCGCCGTCCCGGGCGTGGGCTCGCACGATGTCGCGGAGGTGGTGCTCGACGCTGCGGACGGGGCTGAGCGCGTTCATTCCGCTCTGGAGCACGAGCGCGATCCCGTTGCGGCGCTGGGCCCGGAGCGCCTCGCCGTCGAGAGACGCCAGGTCGGTGCCGTCGAACAGGATGCGGCCGCCGGTCAGCCGCGCCGGGGGCTGGAGCAGCCGGGTCAGGGCGAACCCCAGGGTCGACTTGCCGCACCCGGACTCACCCACGATCCCGACGAACTCGCCCTGCCGCAGGGACAGGCTGACGTCGCGGACGGCGTGGACGGGCGAGCCGCCGGCGGGGTGGTAGGTGACGTCGACGTGCTGCGCGTCGAGGAGCGTCGGGGTGCGGTCGGTCATCTCGTCGCTCACTTCTCCCGCAGGCGCGGGTTGGAGAGGGCGTCGACGCCGAAGTTGACCAGCGTGAACGACACCGCCAGCAGGGCGATCATCAGTCCGGGCGCGAACACCAGCACCCACGACCCGGTCAGCATCGCGTTCTGCTGCTGGGCGTAGTAGAGGATCGTCCCCCAGCTGACGGTGTTCGGGTTGCCGAGCCCGAGGAACTCCAGGCTGGCCTCGGCCATCACCGCGGCGGTCGCGGCGGAGAAGAAGCTGCCGGCGACCAGCGAGGTCATGTTCGGCAGGATCTCGCGGAAGACGATCCGGAACAGGCCCTCGCCGGAGAACACCGCGGACGTGACGTACTCCCGCTCCCGGATGGAGGTGGCCTGGCTGCGGACGACGCGGGCGCCGGTCGCCCAGCTGGTCAGGGCCACGACGATCACGATCGTCCAGATCGAGCGGTTGGGCACGTACGCCGCCAGGATGATCATCAGCGGCAGCCCCGGGATCACCAGGGCGAGATTGGTCAGGAAGCTGAGGACCTCGTCGATCACGCCCGGGCGGTAGCCGGCGATCAGTCCGACCGTCATGGCGACGAGGGTCGCCGCCGCGCCGGCGACGAGGCCGACCAGCAGCGAGACGCGCGCGCCGTACACGATCTGGGAGAAGACGTCGTTGCCGTTGCCCGTCGTCCCGAGCCAGTTGCTGCTCGACGGGCCCTCGTACGGCGTGAAGCTGGTCGAGGTGGGCGAGTGCGGGGCCAGCAGCGGGGCGAGGATGGCGATCAGGATCATCGCCGCGAGGATCACGATCCCCAGGCGCGCCTTGCCGTTGCTCCACAGGGTGCGGAACGCCCGGGTGAGGAACAGGAGCGGGCCGGGCAGGTGCGACTCCGCGGCCGGCTTGGACACGACGACCGTGCCGGGGTCGGCGGACGGCTGGGACGTGCCGGAGAGGATGGACACCGGTCAGCTCCTCCTCACCCGTGGGTCGAGCCGCGCGTAGAGCAGGTCCACGATGAAGATCGCGACCAGCATGCTGACGCTGATCACCAGGAGCAGCGCCTGCATCAGCGGGTAGTCGTGGTTGTTCACGGCCGTGTAGAGCAGGTTGCCCAGGCCGGGGTAGCTGAAGACGCCCTCGACCAGGACCGACCCGCCGACCACCGCGCCGAGCGACAGCCCGAACGCGGTGACGTTCGGCAGCAGCGCGTTGCGCGCGGCGTACATCACCGCGATCGTGCGGCGCTTGAGACCGTTGGCCTCGGCGAAGGTGACGTAGTCCTCCCCCAGGGTGTTGATCATGTTGTTGCGCATCCCGAAGACCCACCCGGACAGCGAGGTGATCGCCAGGGTGAGGGCCGGCAGGAAGCTGTGCGAGATCGCGTTCGCCACGAAGCTCGGGCTCCACTCCGGGGTCAGGCCCGGGCTGTAGCCACCCTTGATCGGGAAGGCGTTCATCCGGAACGCCAGCACGTAGAGCAGCAGCAGCCCAAACCAGAACGGCGGGAACGCCGCGAAGAGGGTCGCCCCCACCGTGACGGTGGCGTCGGCCTTCGTGCCACGCCGCCACCCGGCGTACACCCCGAGCAGGGTGCCGATCACGAACGCGACGACCGTGGTGATGCCGACCAGCAGCAGGGTCCACGGGAGTGCGGTCATGATCGTGTGCCCCACGGTCTGGGTCGGGAACGAGAACGAGGTCCCGAAGCGGAACCGCACGACGTCCGCGAGGTAGTCGAGGTACTGCGAGAGCAGGCTGCCGTGCGGGGAGCCCAGCTGGATCTCGACCGCACGACGTTGTGCGTCGGTCACCGGCTGGCCCCCCGCCGCGAGCTTCGCGAGCACCGCGTCGACCGGGGAGCCCGGCATCAGGCGGGGTAGCAGGAAGTTCAGCGTGACCGCGGCCCACAGCGTGACCACGAACAGCACCAGCTTCCGGAGGACGTATCTCATCGCGGCGTCATCTCACCGTCATGTCCGTCCGCCGCTCACGAGGCCCGCTGGAGATGGGTGACCACCTCGAGGATCTCGTTGTTGTAGCTGGTCGGCAGGGCGTAGGGGTCCTTCGCGGAGGGCCATCCGACGAAGTTCTTGGTCGAGAAGAGACCCCAGCTGCCGCCGTAGTACATCAGGACGATCGGCACCTTGTTGTACATGTCCTGCTGCAGCTGGTCGACGGCCGTCTTCTGGGCCGCCTCGCCCGTCGCGCCGGCCAGCGTGTTCAGCGCCTCGTCGACCGTCGGGTCCTTGAACCGCTCGAAGTTGTTGGCGGTGGCGGTGCCGATCGGCGCCGCGAACGCGCTGTTCAGCATGTTGTTGAAGTCGGTGTACGGGTCACCCGTGCCGCCGAACCCACCGAACGCCACGTCGTAGTTGCCGCTCTGCGTGGCGCTCGTGTACTGCGTCGCGGTGGGCGTGTCGAGGCTGGCCTTGATCCCGATCGCGCCGAGCTCGTTGACGACCTCCTTGCCGGCCGCGACCCAGTCGCTGTAGTTCGACGGCAGCATGATCGACATCGCGACCTGCTTGCCGGACGAGTCGACGAGCTTGCCGCCCTTCTGGCTGTAGCCGGCCTTCTGGAACTCGGCCAGGGCGCCGTTCGTGTCCTGCGCGACGTTGCCCTTCTCCGGGATGCTCGTGTCGAGCCACTTCTCGAGGTTGGGCAGGATCAGCCCGGACTGGCTGGCGCCCGTCTCGTAGCCGTTGACCGCCTTGTCCGCGATGGTGCCGCGGTCGATCGCCAGGCTCACGCCCTTGCGGAAGTCGACGTTCGAGTAGGGCTGCTTGGTCAGGTTCATGAAGAGCCCGATCGTGCCGCCCGGCGGGAACCAGTAGGTGTTGTGGGCCTTGTCGCGACTCACGAAGGTCTTCTCGACGTCGGGCAGGTAGTTGTAGGACCAGTCGAACTTGCCACTGGTCACGTCGAGCTGGTTCGTCGACTGGTTGGTCGACTGGGCCGGCATCACGACCTCGTCGGGCGCGATCTTGTCGGCCTGCCAGTAGTCGGCGTTCTTCTTCAGCGAGTACTGCGTCGGCGCGAACTTGTCGAGCGTGAACGGTCCGGTCCCCACGGGCTTGGTGTTGGTGAACTTCGCCGGGTTCTTGATCGTGGACCAGATGTGCTCGGGGACGATCACCTGCGCGGCGAGCACCCCGACGAACGGGACGTTCGGCTGCTTGAAGGTGACGGTCACCTTGTTGCCGGAGGCGGTGGCCTTGGTGATCTGCGACCAGATGCCCGTGGCGTCGAGCTCGGGGTACTTCTTGAGCAGGTCGTAGGTGAAGACGACGTCCTGCGCCGTGAACGGCTTGCCGTCGCTCCACGTCACGCCCTGCCGGATCGTGAACACGACCGTCTTCGGGTTCGTGAACGTGTGCCCGGTCGCGAGGTACGGCGTGAAGTGGCCGTCGATCGGGCTGCGGATCTCCAGCGGCTCGTACATCAGCTGGGCGCCGTGCAGCTCGGTCGGGATCACCAGGGGGTTGAAGTTCTCCACCAGCTGCGGGTTGCCGGCATCACCTTGGATGGTGAGCGTCCCGCCTCCGGCGGCCCCCGTGTTGTTGTCGCTGCCCGCGCAGGCCCCGAGGGCCAGCGCCGACGTGACCAGGAAGACCGACGCGAGCGCGGTCGTCCTCGTCCTCGTGGAGTGCTTCATCGGGTTTTCTCCTCATCACTCGCCGACGGCAGGTCACCGTCGAGCAGTCGGATCCGCACGACCCCGGGCTGAGGCAGGGTCACGGTGACCGTGGCCGTCCCGGAATCGGGGGAAAGGTCGTCGATCCGTTCGGTGTGCAGGTGGTCCGCGTCGCGCAGGAGCTGCCACTCGGCCTCGTCGGGCCACTCGGCACCGCTCGCCACGGCGCGGATGTTGGAGTGCTGCTCGTCGATCCGGGCGAGCTCCACGGCGTACGTCGCGGACGTCAGGCCGTCGATCGTGACGGTGACGTCGCGGACCAGCCGCTGGTCGCCGTGCAGGAGGTCGGCGTTCACGGTGCCGTTCCAGACCAGGACGTCGACAGTGCCGTCGTCGTGCCGGCTCGCCCACGAGCGGACCAGGACGTCGGCACCGTCGCCGCTGACCCTGCTGGGCAGCACCCGGTCGCCCATGTGGGCGGCGAGGTGCAGCGCCCAGTAGCGCGGCTTGCGCAGGTTGCCGAGCGTGAGCAGGCCGAAGCCGTCGTGGAACAGCCGCGGCGGGCGGCCGAGCTCCTCGAAGTGGTCGCTGACCACCCAGTAGGCCAGCGCCGCCATCCGGTGCTGGGCGCTCTTCATCCCGCTCAACACGAACGGCGCGCCCGAGACGCCGTCGTGGATCGGCCCGAAGTGGGTCGAGCCGACGCCCCACTCGGTCCAGAGGATGTCGGCGTCGCCGAAGCCGTGGTCCTCGAGCACACCGCGGAAGTCCAGCGGCAGGTTGCCGTAGGTGTGGGTGGTGGCGAGCTCGAGCGGCAGCGCGTGCTTCTCGCAGTACGCCGCCAGGGCCTCGACCCACTCCGACGCGGCCGTCGAGGGACCACCGACGGTCAGTCGCGTGTCGACGGCCTTGAGGGCGCGCGCCGCCTCGTCGTACAGGCGGAGGTAGTCGTCCTGGGTGCCGGTCCAGAAGACCTCGAGGTTGGGCTCGTTCCACACCTCGAAGCCCCACCCGGACACCTCGTCGACGCCGTACCGCTCGACCAGGTGGCCGGCCAGTGCCGAGACCGTGCGGTGCCAGTCGGCCCAGTCACGCGGCGGCGAGATGATGCCGCGGTACTCGAACACGGTCTGTCCCGGGTCGGCGGCGATCGCGGCGGGCATGAAGCCGAGCTCGACGACGGGGCGGATGCCGAGGGCCAGGATCTGGTCGTAGAGGTCGTCGACGATGGTGAAGTCGAAGGCCAGGGTGCCGTCGTCGGCGCGGGTCACGACCTCGTTGTCGTCGTGCAGGATCGCGTGGGCCCGCACGGCCACGACACCGAGGTCCTCGTGCGCGATCCGCAGCGCCTCGGCGAACTCCTCGCCGATGGGATGACCGTTGCCGAGGTCGCCGAACCGGAGCTGGGTCAGCCGCTCGCTCCCCACCAGCCACCAGACGCGCTCGAGCTCGCCGGCGTCGCCCGCGGCATCGACGGAGACCGCGACCTCACCACCCGGCGTACTGCTGGTGGCGCCGTCGACCGGGTCGCTCCAGTGCCAGACCGGGTGCTCGTTGCCGAGCACGGCGCCGACGCGGTAGCGGTAGGTGACGCCGTCCTCGACGCCGGTGTCGGCGAACGCCGTGTCGACGACCGCAGGGACGTCGCTGCCGCCGTGGGCGACGATCGCCGGTTCGTCGGCGCCCTGACCGCGCTCCAGCACGTAGCCCGCGGCACCACGCACCGGCTGCCACTCCAGCCGCACGAAGCCGTTGCCGGGCGACGTCGCCAGCCCGCTCGGAGCCGCCAGCTCGGAGGCGGGGTCGGCCTCGGTCGTCTCGGTGAGACGCCGGTAGATACGCCGCTCCCAGTCGGTGCGGGCGTCGGTCATTTCGTTCCTCCTCGGGGCGAGCACCCGCAGCTCGCCCGGAGGACGAGCTCGGTCGCGAGCACAGCGGTGTGGCGGGGTGCGGACGGGTCGGCCAGCCGGTCGAGCAGGGTGCGGACGGCGGTCTCGCCGATGTCGCGCATGGGCTGGCGGACGGTGGTCAGGGTGGGGCGGACGTGGCGCCCGGTGGCGATGTCGTCGAAGCCGATCACCGCGACGTCGCCGGGCACGCGGAGCTGATGGCGCCGTAGGACCCCGAGGCCTCCGACGGCCATCTCGTCGTTGCCGAAGACGATGGCGCGCGGCGGCGTACGACGAGCGGCCAGGAGCTCCTCCACCGCCCGCGCCCCCCCGGCCTCGGTGAAGGCACCGTGCACCTCGGGTGACTTCGGTGCGCACAGACCCGCGCCGGTCAGCGCCCGGGTGAAGCCGACGAACCGCTCCTTGGAGTCGGGCGACCGCGCCGGGCCGGCGACGAACGCAAGATCGCGGACGTCATGGGTGTCGAGCAGGTGCTCCGTGGCCGCCCGGACGCCGCCGCGGTTGTCGGCACCGACGAAGTCGAGCCCGTGGGGAGCCGTGTGGGTCGCCATCAGCACGACCGGAACGCGCGCGGCGATGTCGGCGAGGTGCTTGGGCGCCAGGCTCCCGGCGAGCACGACCAGGCCGTCCACCTTCCCGACCAGGGAACGCGCGAGCTGGAGCCCGTCGCGGCCACGGGTGGCCGCGATCAGGATCGCGTCACCGGCGAGGGTGGCCGCACGCTCGGCACCCCGGATCACCTGGTCGACGTACAGCGGCGATTCGCTCTCGAGGGCGCTGTCGTCGCTGGCGAAGTCGGAGAAGAGCAGGCCGACGATGCCGGAACGCCGTCGAGCCAGGCTGCGGGCCGAGTGGTTGGGGACCCAGCCGAGCCGGGCGGCCGCGTCGAGGACGGTCTCGCGGGTCGCCTGGCTGAACCCGGTCCCGTCGTGCATGACGCGGGACACGGTGGCCGTCGAGAAACCGCTCATCCGAGCGACTTCGTAGATCGTGGCCTTGTCGTTCACTTGGCGCTGACAACTCCCGAGGTGAGTAACCGCTTACGTTGAGTAACCGGTTACGTTGCCATCGTGTGACGGGGATGTCAACGGCAGGTGTCCGGTCCGCGGGACCGGGCGACGTCAGGGCTTCGTCAGAATTCGACAGCAGCAGCAACGCCGCTCATGGCTACCGTTGACTCTCATGGACGTCAGGATCGAGGAGTACGCCGGGTCGCACCGCGACCTGGCGTGGTCGTTCCGCGAGGCGGAGGACTCCGAGTCTCTGCTGGCGTCGTACATCGACCTCGGCGGCGTCTGGGTCGCGCGCACGCCCGATGGCGAGGCCGTGGGCCATCTCCAAGCGGTACCGCGGGAAGGCGACGTCTGGGAGGTCACCAACACCGCGGTCACCGAGGCGAGCCGCGGACTCGGCATCGGGCGCGCACTGCTCGAGCGGGCGATCGAGGAGGCGCGGTCGGCCGGCGTCGGCCGGGTGGTCCTGGCAACCGCGACCGCCGACCTCGGCAACCTCCGGTTCTACCAACGCTGCGGCTTCCGGATGACCCACGTCGTTCCGGACGCCTTCGACGAGCACCACGGCTACCCGCCGGGCATCGTGGTCGACGGCATCCCGATGCGGGACCAGGTCTGGTTCGAGTGTGTGCTGTGACCAGGTGTGACGGGTGCTGCCCGGGTGCGGATCGGTAGCATCAGGGACGGGCCCGAGCCGGGTCCGACCTCGATCCGGGAGCCACTCGCGCCACGCATGCCAGCACAACAGGCCGCTGACCAGGAAACCGGTCAGCCATCGCGTCCGGCCCTGCCCGACCGGCTCCGTCGACTGCGCCACGTCGCGGTCGTCCTGTTGTTCGTGAGCGTCCCGATCGCCTCGGCCCTGGTCGCGGTGCGCGTCGCGCCGCCGGCGAAGGTCGAGATCGCCGGACAGCCGGTCGCGGTCAAGCCGGTGCTCGGTCAGGACACCAGCCGACTCCAGGGCGGTGCGCTGGTGCGACCGGAGCACGCGCACCTCCGGGCGCTCGGCACCGACGTCGGCGTCGACATCAGCGCCGACTGGAACCAGCTGATCCCCAGCAACAGGCAGACCCGCCAGTATCTGCAAGCGCTCTGGGACGACCCGAAGCCGGAGATCCGGCGTATCCAGCAGGCGGCGCGCGACTACCTCGTGGCGTGGAGCCTGATCGGCTTCCTCGTCGGCGCTCTCGCCTCGGGCGGCGTCGCGGTGCTCCTGCGCTCGCGCCGACGCCGGCTCGCGGCGTACCCGCCCGAGCAGGCCGACCTGATCGGCGCCTACAACCGACGGTTGCGCACGGGTCTCGTCGCGGCCGGCGTCACAGGTGCACTGGTCCTCGACGCGGCGGGACTCGCGACCTACCTCCATCGCGACCACCACGTCGTGGCGAGCAGCCCGGTCTTCGCCGGCACCACCCTGGAGGGGACGGAGGTGAACGGGCTGATGGCGGAGGTCCTGCCGTTCCTGTCGATCCTCCGGCCCCGCGACACCTTCTACGACACCGTCGCGCGCAACCTCGAGGCCGCGCTGACCGACCGGGCCGATCTCCGCCCGCACGGCGACGACATGACGTTCGTCCTGGCCGAGGACTTCGAGGACGTCAACGGCATGGCCCGGCAGGTCGGCCTCACCGCCAAGCTCGTCGACGCGGACTTCATCGCCCTCACCGGCGACCTCACCTTCGCCGGCAAGCCGGTCGAGAGCTACCTGATCGACACCGTCGACTACTACTCCGACCAGCGTCCGGTCTACTTCGCGCCGGGTCTGCACGACACCGAGGCGATCGTGCAGGCCGCCCAGGCGCGTGGTTGGCACGTCGCCGACGGTCACACGGAGACCGTGGGGGGTCTCACCCTTCTCGCCGCCCCCGACCCTCGGGTCTCGCTGGTGGGCGACTTCGGGGTCGGCGACGTGCTCCGCAACCCCGACGTGGACCTGGACACCTTCCTGTCCGACACGACGTCCGAGGCCTGCCTGACCCGCCCCGACTTCGTGCTGCTCCACGACCACGTGCTCGGTCGGCAGATCGCCGAGTCGGGTTGCCAGCGGGCCGCGGTCCTCGACGGCCGCTCGTACCAGCTGATCGGGTCGCAGCGCGTCGCCACGAGGTCCGGCGGCCGCGCCTGGGAGCTCACCACCGGCAGCGCCGGTGGGCACGTCAGCACCGACCCGGACCCCGGCGATCTCCAGCACCCGGCCCGCTTCATGATCCTGACCTGGTCGCCCGCCGACCAACGTGGTGGCTACGCCGTGGTGACCGTGTTCCCCGGCGGGGAGGTCACCGTGTCCCCACGGCTCGGACTGCACCGGCCGTACGTCGATCCCGCGGGTCAGTAGTTCTGGCCCGGGTTGTACGCGCAGGCGTCCGTGTCGTCCTGGGTAGGCGACACGGCGTGGTGGGCGTGCTTCGGCTTCGCCGCCAGGGCCTTCTGCACGACCTGGTGCATGTAGTCGAAGTCGGGGTTGCCCGGGCTGAACTGGGCCGACAAGCGGAAGAGCACCGACTTCGCCCGATGGTCCTTCGACTTCAGAGCGAGCTGGACGAAGGCCGGGAGCAGCTCTTTCGGGATGTCCGTCCGGACCACCCGGGTGCCGGCCGCGGCCAGGGCCTGGTAGCGACGGAGCAGGTTGACCGGGTTGGCCTCGTCGATGATCGCGTTGATCACGCAGCGCTGACGGGACATCCGCTGGTAGTCGTCGGCGCCGTACCGACCGCGGGCGTACCAGAGGGCGTGGAAGCCGTCGAGGTGCTGGTCGGGCCCGGGCTGGATGTAGGCGGTCGGCGGGATCCCGGCGTCGGTCTGGCCGTTGATCGCGACCGGGACGTTGACGTTGACGGTGATCCCTCCCATCGCGTCGACCAGCTGGCGGAAGCCGGTGAAGTCGACGAGCACGTAGTAGTCGACAGGCAGTCCGGTGGCTCCCTCGACGGCCTGCTTGATCGCATCGGCGCCCTCGTCGGCCGACGCCCCGAGGACGTGCGGGTGCAGGATCGGGATCTCGCGGTAGACGGCGTTGAGCATCCAGCTGCCGGGGTCGCCGGGGCCGGTGAAGCCGTCCGGGTAGAGCGTGTGCAGCGGGCTGCCCTCCGGGAACGGCACGTCCATCAGGTTGCGGGGCAGGCCGAACGTCACGGTGCGGCCGGTCCTGGTGTCGAGCGACGCCAGCATCATGGTGTCGGTCCGGGTGCCCTCGCGGTTGGGACCGGAGTCACCGCCGAGCAGCAGCACGTTGACCCGGGTGCGGCCGTGCCACGGGTCCTTCGCGGTCACGTTGGTCGGCCGGGTGGCCGTCTTGTTGTGGGTGAACACGGCGTTCACGACATGGGCCTGGGCGAAGGCGTCGCGGACGACGAGCCCGACCGGGGCGATCACCACCAGGCACAGCGCGCCGACGAAGGCGCCGCCGCCGGCGAGATGCCATGGCCGCTCGGCCGGACTGGGTCGCAGGACGACGAACGTGCCCACGACGACGCCGACCCAGAGCACGAGGCAGATCGCGGTGATGACGGCGTCGCGGGTCAGTCGCGAGGTGTCGAAGGCCAGGTCGAGCGCCCCGTGCAGGTTGTGGGGCATCGCGACCGCTGCCCAGACCACGCCGACCAGGGCCACCAGCAGGACACCGGCCCCGAGGCGCTCGCGCCGGCTGTGCAGGAAGCCCGCCCCCGGGACCACGGCGGACAACGCGGTCCACCCGACGGCGTGCCGCACGGAGTCGCAGCGGTGCGGTCCCGCCCGACGACGACCCGCCCGGCGACGGCCGGGCTTGACGCCGTACGGCGGCATCGACGACATGCGGGACTCCTCGGGGCGCGTCCGAGACGCTCTGAACAGCAGGGCGGCAGGGGATATTGAACCCGATCCGGCCGATCCGCGGGCGTCTGCGGCTCCGTCGGCGTGGCTCAGCCGGACGTCGGTTGGGCGGCGTGCAGGTAGAGGATGCCGTGCAGCTCCGTGCGGCCGGCCCTCCGGAAGCGCTCGGTCGCCTCGTCGCAGTAGGCGATGATCCCGTCGCCGGTCACGTCGACGGGTGACTCGATGACGAGGTCGTGGGCGGTCGTCACGTAGCCCAGGCTGTCGAACAGGTCGAGCACATCACGCGGCTCGTGGCCGTTCGCCCGGATGCCGTCGGGCCAGTACTCCAGCCAGATCGCCGGCCTCGCCCGCTCGAGGGTGCGTCGGGCGCCCTCCAGCGTCGCCCACTCCCACCCCTCGACGTCGACCTTCAGCACGGTCGGGAGCCGATCGCCGAGGCGGCTCGCGCACAGGTCGTCCACCGTCACCACGTCGACCTCGACGGAGTCGCGGACGTTGGGCACCAGGTTGCCGTTCAACGAGTGGTTGGCGAAGTTCGTGGCGCTGCGGTACAGCGAGATGGTGCCGGTCCGGTCACCGGCGGCCGCCGCCACGATCTCGACGTTCTGGTAGCCGCTGGAGCGCACGTTGTGCTCCAACAGGGCGCGCGTGTCGGGCTCCGGCTCCAGAGAGAGCACGAAGCCGTCCGGGCCGACCTCGGAGGCGAAGTACGTCGTGGTGTAGCCGTAGTTCGCCCCGACGTCGACGACGACGTCGCCGGGTTCGACGTACGGCTCGAGGTACTGCGTCTCGTAGGCCCAGCTCACCCCCGACTCGAGCACGTCGCCGTAGTGACTGGCGTCCTCCCGGAGCACCGTCAGCTCGTCACCCCACGGCGTCCGGATCGTGACGGGTGTCCCGCCGAAGTCCTGCTCGTCCGCCATCGCGACCCCCTACCTCTCGGCGTCTGCTGGTCAGGGTCTCACGCGTTCGCCTGGCGCGGCAGAGTGCGACCAGGGAACCTGCGGGGGTGGCCGGGGCGTCTACCGAACGAGGGCACGGAGGAGGTGACGACGGCGTGGACGAGGACGACTTCACGACGTACGTCGCCGCGCAGTGGCCGCGGCTGGTCCGCTCGGCCGTCCTCCTCGGCTGCAGCCCGGTCGAGGCCGAGGACGTGGTGCAGTCGGCGCTCGAACGCTGCCTCCTCCACTGGCGCCGTGTGCGAGCGGCGAGCGACCGGGACGCCTACGTGCACCGGGTCCTGATCAACACCTTCACGTCGGCCCGACGGCGCCGGTGGACCGGCGAGCGGCCGACCGCCGACCTCTCGGAGGCCGTCGCCCCGGACGAGACGTCGCACGTCGACGACGCCGACGCGATGGAGCGGGCCCTGGACCGGCTCGGCCGGGACCAGCGCACCGCCGTCGTCCTGCGCTACTACGCCCACCTCACCGAGGAGCAGATGGCGACCGTGCTCGGCGTTGCCCGCGGCACCGTCAAGAGCCGGCTCGGCCGGGCCCTCGCGGCCCTGGCGGAGGACCCGGCGCTGGGCGACCTGAGAGGAGCACCATGACCGACCACCACCTCACCGACCTGCTCGAGCGGGTGGCCGAACGGACCGACGTCGGGCCGGCGCCGTTGGCGGCGATCCGACAGGGCGTACGTCGTCGTCGCAGGCGCAACGGTGTCCTCGGCGGCGCCGGCCTGACCGCTGCCGTGGTCGCCGCGACGATCGCGGTGCCGGTGCTGTCGAACCCGGGTCGCGAGGCGACGCCGCCGCGGCCGGGGACGACCCAGACTCCCGTCGTCTCTCCGCCGGCGCCCGAGGTCCGCTTGGACGGCACCTACATCGTGATCGCTCTCGTCCGAAGCAACGGACGGCCGGCCCCGACGACGTACGAGCACACCCGGCTTCACATGAGCTTCCGGGACGGGACGGTTCGCGCCTTCGACGGCTGCAACGAGCTCAGCGGCAGATACGTGCTCCAGGGGACGCACCTGCACTGGAAGGGCTACCTCGGCAGCACGCTGGTCGGATGCATCCCTGGTCCGCCGCCGTTCTTCGACCGGCTCGACGACGTGACCTCCGTAGCGCACGACCAGGGCGGCACCTACCTCGAGGACGCGAACGGCAAGGTCGTGGTCGCCCTCGCCCGGCCCGACCGGCGTTAGGCGAGCGGGGGCTCGAGCAAGGTGACGGTGCGAGCGTCGGCGTCGAGCCGCGCCCGGACGCCGATCGGCCAGGTCTGCACGTGCCCGCCGTGGCCGAGGTTGGCCCCGGTGATCACCGGGACCCCCAGGTCGGCGAGGCGGTCGTCCAGCACCCGCTGGAGGCCGGCCTCGTCGCCGGAGTTGGTGAACGTCCCGGCGACGACGGCTGCGGCGTTCTCGAAGTAGCCGGACCGCCGGAGGTGCGTCAGCATGATGTCGGTGCGCGGCGGGTCCTCCTGCTCGTCCTCGACCAGGACGATCCCCGACGGTGGCGTCCAGGCGGTCGAGGTGCCGACCGACCCGGTGAGCAGCGAGAGGTTGCCGCCGGCAGTCAGACCCTCCGCTGTTCCGCCGACCAACGTCTTCCCGGCCGGGAACGCGATCGGGCCGTAGCGGTCCGGCGACGCGAGGCACGACCACAGGCACGAGAAGGAGTAGGACTCGCGGAACTCTCCCTCCGCGACCATCGGTCCCATCACCGACGCCCAGCCGAGCCGGCTCGCCAAGGCCTCGAGCAGCCCGGTCACGTCGGAGTACCCGACGACGACCTTGGGTGCGACCGCGTCCAGCCCGGACCAGTCCATCACCTCGAGCATCCGCTGCGAGCCGTAGCCACCGCACACGGTGAGCACGCCGGCGATCGAGTCGTCGAGCAGGGCCCGGCGGAGGTCGGCGGCCCGCTCGGCGTCGGTGCCGGCCAGGTACGGATGCACCGGGCCCCGCGCCCGCGCCGTCGGGAGCTCGACCGGCTCGAGCCCGCAGAAGCGCAGCACGTCGATGCCCTCGTCGATGCGTTCGAGGTTCGACGGGCTGGACGGCGTCAGCAGGGCGACCCGGTCACCCGGACGGAGCCGGGGCGCGCGGCGGAGCGCCGTGCGCACGGGGTCGTGCTCGTTCATGTCGTCACCTCGGAGGGGTCGGCGACCGGGAGCGGCGGGCGCGCGGCGAGGTCGGAGTGGACGCACGCCACCTGGTGGTCACCGACCGCGGCCGGTAGGACGGGGATGTCGGTCAGGCAGCGCTGGGCGGCGTCCTCGGGGAGGGTCGCGCGGAGCGGGCACCGTGGATGGAACCGGCACCCGGCGGGGATGGCCGTCGGGTCGGGCGGCTCGCCACGGAGCACCGCCGTGGACTCCTTCTCCTCCGTCGACGGTACGGCGTCCAGCAGCGCCCGCGTGTAGGGGTGCTGCGGCCGGAGCAGGACCTCCTCGACGGTGCCGAGCTCGACGATCCGCCCGAGGTACATCACCGCGACCCGGTCGGCGATGTTCCACGCGAGCCCGAGGTCGTGGCTGACCACGAGCGCGGCCAGGCCGAGCCGGTCGCGCAGGCTGAGGAAGAGCTTGAGGATCTCGCCACGCACCGAGGCGTCGAGGGACGAGACCGGCTCGTCGGCCACGAGCACCTCCGGGCCCAGCGTCAGGGCGCCGGCGATCACGACGCGCTGCTGCTGGCCGCCGGAGAGCTGGTGCGGGTAGCGGTCGTAGAAGTGCTCGGGCGGCCGCATCCCGACCTGCTCCAGCGCCTCGGCGACGCGCCGGGTGAGGCCGGCTCGCTGGCCGTGCAGCCGGAGGCCCTCGGCGACGGCGTCGTGGACGTTCTGGCGCGGGTTCAGCGCGCCGTAGGGATCCTGGAGGACCAGCTGCACGTGCCGGCGGAACTCGCGCATCCCGGACCGGCTGCGCTGCAGCGGCTTGCCGTCGTAGCGGATCTCGCCCCGATCGGGCTCGATCAGGCCGACGAGCGCGCGCGCCAGGGTCGACTTGCCGCATCCCGACTCGCCGATCAGGGCGAGGACCTCACCACGGGCGAGCGCCAGGTTGACGTCGTCGACCGCCCGCGCTGCGCCCTGGCCGCGGCGGGCGGGGAAGGTGACCGCCAGGTCGCGGGCCTCGAGTACCGGCTCAGCCATGGCGCACCACCTCGTCGTAGCCGGGGACGTGCACACAGGCTGCTGCCCGGTCGCCCTGCTCCACCAGCGGGATCCGGCCGGTGCGGCAGCGGTCCTCGACCTCGGGGCAGCGGGGCGCGAACGGGCAGCCGTCGATCTCCTCGCGCAGGTCGGGTGGGTCACCGGGCAGCCCGCCGGGCGCGAGCCGGGAGGCCGGGTCGCCGAGGGTGGGGAAGGCTCCCGCCAGCGCCCGCGAGTAGGGGTGCAACGGGCCGCGGATCACCTCGCGCGACGGGCCCGTCTCGACCAGCCGTCCGGCGTACATCACCGCGATCCGGTCGCACGTCGAGGCGAGCACCGACAGGTCGTGGCTGATCATGATCAGCGAGATGCCCCGGTCACGGACGAGGTCGGTGAGGAGCCCGAGGATCTGGGCCTGCACGATCACGTCGAGCGCGGTCGTCGGCTCGTCGGCGATGACCAGGTCGGGGTTGCAGGCCAGGGCCATCGCCATCATCACCCTTTGCCGCTGCCCGCCGGACAGCTCGTGGGGGTAGCTGGCGATCCGCCGCGACGGCACGCCCACGCTGTCGAGCAGTGCGCGGGCACGCTCGCGGGCGACCTTCTCCCCCACCTTCTCGTGCAGCAGGATCGGCTCCACGATCTGGTCGCCGACGGTCTGCACCGGGTTGAGCGCGCTCATCGCGCCCTGGAAGACGACCGACGCCTCGGCCCAGCGGACCGCCCGCATCCGCCCCCAGTTGGCCTCGAGCAGATCCTCGCCGCGGAAGCGGATCTCCCCGGTGACCGTGGTCTCGGCGGGGAGAAGACGGAGCAGGCTCATCGCCACCGTCGTCTTGCCCGACCCGGACTCGCCGGCCATCCCCAGCGTCTCGCCGGGAGCCAGCGCGACGTCGACGCCGCGCGCGGCGTACACCGGGATCTTGCCGGAGTGGTAGGTGACGGTGAGGTCGCGGACGTCGAGCAGCGGTTGCCCGGGTGGCCCGTCGGTACGCCGCTCGGCGGCGGTGTCCGGTACGGCGGGTCCGGTCATCGCGGGGACACCCGGGCGTTGAGGGCGTGCTCGACGGCGCGGCCGACCAGGGTGAACCCGAGGACGATGATCAGGATCGCGATGCCGGGCGGGATCAGGTACCACCACGCTCCGGCGGTGACCGCGCCCTGCATGAAGGCGTTGTTCAGCAGCGATCCCCACGAGACCGAGGTCGGGTCACCGAGCCCGAGGAACGTCAGCGTCGCCTCGGAGAGGATCGCGCTCGCGACGGTGAGCGTGCTGGAGACCAGGATCAGCGGCATCACGTTGGGCAGCACCTGGCGGGTGATCAGCTGCGTGTCGGTGGCGCCCAGCGCGCGGGCCCGCTCGATGAACGGCCGGGCCTCGACGGCCAGGGTCTGGGCGCGCACCAGGCGCGCCGTACCGGTCCACGACGTGACGCCGATCGCGATCGTGATCGACGTCGCGCCCTGCCCCAGGACGGCGGCGAGCGCGATCGCCAGCGGTAGGCTGGGCAGCGCGATGAACCAGTCGGTGACGTGCATCAGCAGCCGCCCGGTCCGTCCCTGGTAGTGGCCCGCGATCAGGCCGATGCCGGCACCGAGCACCATCGTCAGAGCGGTCGCCATCACGCCGATCGCGAGCGACGTGCGCGATCCCCAGATCACCAGCAGCAGCACAGACCGCCCGGCGGGGTCGGTACCGAGCGGGTAGCCGTGCTGAGGAGCCGAGAGCAGCGGCCCGGTCGCCTGGGTCACCGAGAGGTCGCTCGGGTGGATGAAGAGCGGCGCGCACACCGCCATCAGCACGAAGGCCAGCATCACCAGCACGCCGAACAGGCCGCTCGGCATCCGGAGCACGGTCACGACGAAACGGCCGACGGGCACCAGCCGCGACGGGGCCTTCTCCACCACCGGCGTCTCGCGGGCGGGCGACTGCTCGGGCGCGCTCACTGTCGCCTCACCCTCGGGTCGAGCGCCCGGTAGAGCAGGTCGGCGATCAGGTTGCAGACGATCACAGCGGCGCTGAACACGATGAACGTGCCCTCGAGGAGCTGCAGGTCGGGGATGCGCAGGGCGGTGAAGGTCAGGTAACCGAGGCCGGGCCAGGAGTAGACGACCTCGACCGTGATCGCGCCGCCGATCATCCCGCCGATCTGCAGGAAGATCACCGTCACCGACGGCAGCAGCGCGTTCGGTACGGCGTGCTTGCGGCGGACCACCTCGTCGCGGAGGCCCTTCGCGCGCGCCGTCAGCAGGTAGGGGTTGCCGCGCTCGTCGATGATGGACGACCGCATGATCGTGACGTACTGGGCGAAGATCACCGCGACCAACGTCAGGCACGGCAGCACGAGGTGCCAGGCGACGTCCGTGATGTGCGACGGCGCCAGGCCACCGGCGGTGCCGTGGGTCTGCATGCCACCGGCGGGGAAGATCGCCGGCATCCCGCCCACGCTGCCGCTGCCGAACACCACCAGCAGGATCAGTCCGAGCCAGAACGTCGGCACCGACCACAGGGCGAGCGAGACCGCGCTGGCACCCCGGTCGAGCGCGCTGCCGGGTCGCCACCCTGCGCGGATCCCGAGCCACATGCCGAGCCAGATCGAGATCAGGGTCGAGGTGCCCATCAGCAGCAGGGTCGGCCAGAGCCGGTCCGCGATCAGCGTCGAGACCGGCTGGTGGTACTCGTAGGAGTAGCCGAGGTCGCCGGTCAGGGTGTGCCCGACGAAGGTCAGGAAGCGCTCCCACAACGGGTGGTCGAGCCCGAGCTGCTGCCGCAGGTGGTTCATCTGCGCGTCCGAGGTCGGCCGCCCGCGGGTGAGCGCGGAGACCGGGTCGGACGGCATCAGGCTGAAGATCACGAACCCGACCACGAGCAGCATCACGAAGCTGACGATCGCGGCCCCGATCTTGCGAGCCAGGTAGACCCAGAAGTCCGACCGCTCGGGCCCCTCCTCGGGGCCCGAGACGGTCGGTGCTTCCAGTGGGAGGCCGACGCTCACCGGCGGCTCACTCGCGCTCCGCGGCGGTGCGCCGACGCAGCAGCACCACGACGCCACCGATCACCAGGACCACCAGCACACCGAGGCCGATCCACTTGAAGGCGTTGGAGCTCTGCTCGCTGGCCTTCTCGCTGGCCGAGGCCGCACCCGCGGCGGGCTGCGCCTTCCACCAGCTGGCGAAGCCGTGCTGCAGCGGGTAGAACCCGTCGGACTGCTTGGCCCCTTGCAGGTAGTCGGACACCTGGTCGGTCCGCAGGGCGTCCAGCCCGTTCTTGTAGAACAGGATCAGGTCGGCGTTGCCGGCGTACAGGATGCTCTGCATCTTCGCGATCGTCGCGGCCCTCGCCTGGGCGTCGAACTGCGTCTGCTGCTGGGCGTAGAGCCGGTCGTACTTCTTGTTGCAGAAGAACGCGTCGGTGTTGCCGTTCGACCCGTTGTCCTCCGGCAGGGTGCCGCAGGTCTGGATGGAGAGCAGGTACGTCGGGTCGGGGCCCGTGCTCCAGCCGTCCATCAGGATGTCCCAGTCACCCTTGGCCAGGTCGTTGTTGAGCTGGTCGAAGCTCATCGCGTTGACGGTGAGCTTGATCCCGATCGCGGTCATCCACTCCTTGAGGTACGGCGCGATCGCGGCGTCGGTCGCGTCGTCGGAGTGGATGCCCAACCGGAACTCCAGCGGCTTCCCGTCGGGCGCCACGCGCACGCCGTTGGAGCCCATCTTGTAGCCGGCCTGGTCGAGCAGCTGCTTGGCCCGCGCCGGGTCGTAGTCGAGCGACTGCGACGGCGACGGCTTCCAGAAGAACTGCGGGTAGCCGGGCGGCAGGTAGCCGGCACCCACGATGCCGTTGCCGTCGAGCACCTTCTTGACCAGCTCCGGACGGTTGACCCCGAGGGCGATGGCCTGGCGGACACGGATGTCCGACAGGATCGGGTTGCCCGTGCCCAACGGCTTCCCGGTCCGGGTCTTCGCCCCCGGGTTGATCTCGATCGCGGTCCATCCGCTGGACTGCGTCTGGTAGGTCATCACGTTCGACTTGCTCGACATCGCGTTGAACTGCGCCGGGGTGAGCCCGCCGATCTGGTCCAGCTCACCACTGGTGAGCGCGGCCGCCGCGGCATCGCTGTTGGAGTAGTAGTTCGTGACCACCTTGTCGTAGTGCGGTGCGCCGAGGAAGAAGTCCTTGTTGGCCGTCATCTCGGCGAACTGGTTGGTCTTGAAGCCGGTCAGCACGAACGGGCCGTAGCCGACGACCGGGAAGTCCATGTTCCGGTAGTTCTTCAGGCCCGAGACATGGCTCTTCCAGATGTGCTCCGGGACGATCGGGATACCCGACACCGGGACGCTCAGGTAGAGCATGTTGGCCTGCGGCTGCTTGGTCTTGATCACCAGCGTGGTGGCGTCAGGGGCCGTGACGGACTTGAAGTTCGCGACCAGCGAGCCGTTCGAGGTCGCCGCGGTCGCATTGTGCATGATCAGGTTGAAGGTCCAGGCCGCGTCCGCGGCGGTCAGCGGCTCGCCGTCCGACCACTTCAGGCCCGGGTGGATCTTGAAGGTCCAGGTCAGCTGGTCCGACGACGTCGTCCACGAGTCGGCCAGGTACTTCTCCGGCGTACCCGTGTCGTCCAGCATCGTCAGCGTGGGATAGATCGCGCCGAGGATGTTGAGCTCACCGTCGTAGTAGCTGAGGAACGGGTTGAACGTCGTCATCTGGGTGTCGGCCTGGACCGTCAGGGTGGTGGGATCGGCCGCCTGCGCACTCGTGCCGGCCAGCTGGCCGGCCATCATCGCGGCGGCCGCCAGGGCTGCGGCCGCGAGTGCCGCGACACTTCTGCGTCTCCGGAGTCCTCGGGTGGGCCCCTCGTTGAGCGTCATGGGTGACTCCTTCCTTGCCGGGACCGTGCACCGTCGACGGTCCGGGTGAGATCGAGCGGCCGCCCACGGGAGGGCGGCGGGGTTCGGTCCCCGAGCGTGAGGGAGCCGTCGGGGCGGAGGAGGACCTCCAGGGCCGGCGGCCGGCCGTTGTAGCGGGACGAGAACGACGCGCTGTAGGCACCCGCCTCGTGGAGGACCACGAGGTCTCCTCGCTGCAGCGGAGGAAGGGGATGCACCCCGAAGGTGTCGGTCGACTCGCAGACCGCGCCCTGTACGACCACGTCGCTGACGTCGACCTCGGGGGCGTCGGACCCGCTCACCTCGGTGAGGGCCGTGACCGGGTGCCGGCTCCCGTAGAGAGCCGGGCGGATCAGCTCGGTGAGGCCCGCGTCCAGGATCACCTGCCGGTCGTCCCCGCGCAGGCGGGTGTGGAGCACACTCGCGACCAGCCAGCCGGCCGCCCCGACCACCACACGGCCGGGTTCGATCGCGGTGACGGCCGGCAGGGCCAGCCCCGCCCGGTCGAGCTCCTCGGCCAGGGCAGCGGCGAAGTCCGCCGGGGACGGCTCGGTGCCGTAGGCCGGGAACCCGCCTCCGAAGTCGACCGTGTCGGGCGTGCCCGGACCGGCGTACACCTCCCGGACGCGAGCCAGCACGCGGACGGCGCGGCAGCCCGCGAGCGCCCAGGACGAGACGTCGCGCAGGTGTGAGCCCATGTGCACGTGGACGCCGAGCAACCGGAGGCCGCCGCTCCACAGCGCCGCCGCGGCGAGGTCCTCGAGGTCGGCGGCGCTGAGGCCGAACTTGCTGGCCGCCAGGCCGACGGCCAGGCCCGGTGCCGTCTCCGGCTGGACGTCGGGGTTGAGCCGGAGCAGCACGGGCAGGTCGACGTCGCGGCCGGTCTCGTCGACGCGCAGCCGGTGGAGCTCGGCGAGGCGGGTGAGCTCGTCGGCCGACTCGACGGCGACCCAGCGCAACGGCGTCCCGGCGACGGCCTCGTCGACGACCGCCAGCAGCTCGGCGTCGGACTTGCCGACGCCCTCGAACGTGATCCGGCCCGAACCGACACCGGCGACCCGGGCGCTGGCCCACTCCCCACCCGAGACGACGTTGGCTCCCCAGCCGCGCCCGGCCAGCAGCTCGGTGACGGCCGGCAGGTCGTTGGCCTTGAGGGAGTACTGCCGGATCCAGGGCTCCGGGAAGGCCCGCTCGACCGCGCCTGCCGCCTCGGCGATGGCGGCGGTGTCGACGACGTACAGGGGGGTCCCGAACATCTGCGCCGCCCGCCGCAGCTGTTCGCGCAGCCCCAGGTCGGGTGCGGCCGAGCCGGCGTAGACCGGGCCGGGAGCCGCGCTGGGGGTCGTGTCGGTGACCACGCGCGGCAGTACAGCACCATTCAGAACACCCGGTCAACGCTCTCGTCTGAATGAAATGAATCAGTTACGCTGCGGTCCATGTCATCGGGGTCGGCGGCTCCGCTGGGCGTGACCGAGCGGGTACGCCGCAGCCTCGGGGAGCTCAGCAAGGCGGAGCGGAAGGTGGCCCGGGCCCTCCTGTCCGGCCCGCCCACGATCGGCCTGGAGTCGGTCAGCGAGCTGGCCGCCCGCGCCGAGGTGAGCGGCCCGACCGTGAGCCGCTTCGTCTCCCGGCTGGGCTTCGACAACTACGCCGGCTTCCAACGTGCCCTGCGCGAGGACCTCTCCGCGCGGGTGCTGTCGCCGGTGGAGGTCTACCGCAGCCACCTCGCCGACTCCGACCACACGCCGCTGGGCCTGGCCGGCACCGCCCTGGCCGACGCGGTGACCGGGACCCTCGCCCAGCTGAGCCCGCCGGACTTCGAGCGCGCGGTCACCCTGCTCGCCGACGAGCGGCACCGGGTGCTGGTGACCGGCGGTTGGACCAGCCACCTGCTCGCCGCGATGCTCACCTCCCTGCTGCGTCCCTTTCGGCACGGCGTCCTGCACGTGCAGTCGTTGGCGGCCGAGCGCGCCGCCGCACTCGCGGACCTCCGCCGGCGCGACACCGTCGTGCTGTTCGACTACCGGCGCTACGAGCGGGACACCTTCGAGTTCGCCCGGTTGGCCCATGAGCGCGGCGGACGGCTGGTGCTGCTGACCGACCCGTGGCTGTCGCCGATCGCCGACCTCGCCGACGCCGTGCTGCCCGCGCAGGTGGACGGCCCCTCGCCGTTCGAGATCCTCACGCCGACCGTGGCCCTGGTCGAGACCCTGGCGACCGACGTGGCGCGCCGGCTCGGCGCCACCGGGACCGAACGGCTCGACCAGTACGGATCGATCGCCGACCAGTGGGTCCGGCCCTACGGCGCGCAGGTCCACCCCGATCACGACCCGCCCCTTGCCACCACCCACCACACGGAGGACCAGGACACATGACCGCAACCCCGGTACGGGTCGCCCACGTCGGGCTCGGCGCCATCGGCCGCGAGGTCGTCCGGCTGGAGCTCCGGCGTACGGACGTCGAGCTGGCCGCGGTGTGCGACATCGATCCCGACCTGATCGGCGCCGACCTCGGCACGGTTCTCGGCCTGGACGGCATCTCGGGCACCGTCGACGCGCAGATCGTCGCCGGCCTGGCCGATGCGGGACTCGATGCCGCCGTGGGCGACCTCGTCGTCACCCACACCACCTCGTCGTCGCTGGCCCGCTGCCTCCCTGAGCTGCTCGCCGCCGTCGAGCGCGGTGCCCACGTGGTGTCGTCGTGCGAGGAGCTCTCCTACCCGTGGGTCCAGGCACCCGAGGAGTCGGCACGGCTCGACGCGGCGGCCCGGGCGGCCGGCGTCGCGGTGGTCGGCACCGGGGTGAACCCCGGCTTCGCGATGGACTACCTCCCGGTCGTGCTCTCGGGCGCGACCAAGCGCGTGGACGCCGTGCGGGTCCACCGGGTGCAGGATGCCGGACAACGGCGCGAGCCCCTGCAGGCCAAGGTGGGCGCCGGCATCACCACCGACGAGTTCGCACGTCGCGTCGCCGCCGGCTCGATGGGACACGTCGGCCTCACCGAGTCCGCCCAGGCCGTCGCGGCGGCGCTCGGCTGGGATCCGGCCGACACCACCGAGACCATCGATCCGGTGCTGGCCGAGACGCCCACGCCGTCCGCGTTCGGCACGATCGAGCCGGGCCGGGTCGCCGGCATCGACCAGGTCGCGGTCGTCCGCGCCGACGGCGTCGAGCGGGTCCGGCTGCACCTGCAGATGGCGGTCGGCATCGGGCCGTCCCAGGACGACGTCTGGCTCACCGGGGAGCCGGACCTCCACCTCATCGTCCCCGGTGGTCTGCACGGCGACCTCGCAACCGCGGCCGCCCTCGTCAACACCGTCGGCAGCATCCGGCACGCGGAGCCCGGGCTGCGGGTGATGAGCGAGCTGCGACCCCCACGTCCCGCGCCGACCCGGTGAGGGTGACGGCATGAGGCCCGCGGTCGCCGTCACGCTCGGCTACGACCTCCCCCGCAACCCCGGCCAGCTCGGTGTCCGCGGGGCGATCCTGGAGACGCTGGCCGCTGCCGGCGCCTCACTCCGGCTCGTCTCCGCGCTCGACCACGTGCCGTTCGACGCGGCGTACGTCGACGGCCTCGACGGCCTGGTCCTTCCCGGCGGACCGGACCCGCACCCCGCGCGATGGGGCGAGCCCGTCCATCCCGCCACCGTCATCGACGAGGCGCGGGACCGGCTCGAGTACGACCTCCTCGCCGCCTGCCTCGAGCGCCGTATCCCGGTGCTGGGGGTCTGCCGCGGTCTGCAGGTGGCCAACGTGGCGCTCGGCGGGACCCTCGTGCAGGACCTGCCGCTCGAGCCGCTCGACCACCGCGGTCCGCGCGACCGGACCGTCCTGGCCCACGAGCTCCGGTTGCTGCCGGGGTCGCGGATGGCCGAGATCTCGGGCACCACCGAGCTCCGCGTCAACACCGCCCACCACCAGGCCGTCGGCCGGCTCGGGGACGGCCTGGTGGCGACCGGCTGGGCCGAGGACGGCTGCGTGGAGGCGCTCGAGTGGGCGGGCGACGACCAGTGGCTGGTCGCCGTCCAGTACCACCCGGAGGACCTGCACCCGGCGGAGCCCGCGCACCTGCGGCTGTTCACCACCTTCCTGGACCGGGCCCGGGAGCGGTCCCGGCAGCGCGGCGTACGACGAGGACCCGAGGAGAGGACGCTGTGTACGACCTGATCGTGAGAGGGGGGCTCGTCCTCGACGGGCTCGGTGCCGAGCCGCGCGCGACCGACGTGGCCGTGTCCGACGGGCGGATCGTGGTCGTCGGCGACCTGGCCGCCGACGAACCGGCGACCGTCGTCATCGAGGCCGACGGTCTGGTGGTCTGCCCGGGCTTCGTGAACCCGCTGTCCCACTCCTACCTGTCGGTGCTCGAGGACGGCACCTCGCTGGGCGAGCTGGTGCAGGGCGTGACCACCCAGATCTTCGGCGAGGGCGAGTCGATGGGCCCGGTGCCGCCGGCCGGGCGCGACGCGCTCGAGCGCGAGGCCACGACGTACGGCGTCGAGGTGACGTGGAACCGGCTCTCGGAGTACCTCGCCACCGTCGAAGGCGCCGGCTGCACGCAGAACGTCGCCTCCCTGATCGGGGCGGAGACGCTGCGCGTGCACGGCGTCGGCTACGACGACCGACCCGCCACCGACTCCGAGCTCGACGTGATGCGCGGGATCGTGGCCGAGGAGATGGCCGACGGCGCCCTCGGCATCGGCTCGTCGTTGATCTACGCCCCGGGCAGCTATGCCGGCACCGAGGAGCTGGTCGCGCTCTGCGAGGTCGCCGGTCGCTACGGCGGCACCTACGCGTCGCACGTGCGCGACGAAGGGGCCGGCCTGCTGTCGGCGATCGACGAGCTGCTGGAGATCGTGCGTCGTTCGGAGGTCCACGGCGAGATGTGGCACCTCAAGGCGGCCGGTCAGCCGCAGTGGCCGCTGATGGAGCCCGCTCTCGCCAGGCTGCAGGAGGCTCGCGACCGGGGTGTCCCGATCGGCGCCGACGTCTACCCCTACACCCGCAGCGGCACCGGCCTCGCCTCGACGATCCCGGGCCGCTGGCACGAGGGCGGCGCCGACGCTTTGTACGACCGGTTGGCCGACCCCGAGGTGCGCGCTCGGATCCGGGCCGACCTGGTCTCGCTCGGGCGGTACGGCGACACCCCGAGCGCCGACGACGTGCTGCTGCTCCGGCTCGCCCACGCCGACAACGCCCGCTGGCAGGGGCACACGCTCGCCGAGATCGCCGCCGACCGCGGCCAGGACCCGGTCGACGTCGCCCTCGACGTGATCGCCACCGAGCGGGCCTCGGTGTTCACGGCGTTCCACTCGATGAGCGAGGACAACCTGCGGCGGCAGCTCTCCGTGCCGTGGGTGGGGATCTGCTCGGACGCGCAGTCGACGGCTCCTGCCGGCCGGATCCTCGAGTCGCCCACGCACCCGCGTGCCTACGGCTCGTTCGCACGGGTCCTCGGCCACTACACCCGCGAGCTCGGGCTGCTCACCCTGCCCGACGCCGTACGCCGGATGACGTCGCTGCCCGCGTCGACGTTCGGGCTCACCGACCGTGGCGTGCTCGCCACCGGGTTCGCCGCCGACCTCGTCGTCCTCGATCCCGACCGGGTCGCCGACCGCGCCACCTTCGCGGAGCCCCACCAGCTCTCGGTCGGGGTCCGTGACGTCGTCGTGAACGGTGTCGTCGCCCTCCGCGACGCCTCGCCGACCGGGGCACGCCCCGGGCGCGCGCTCCGGCGAGGGCGTTCCTAGCATCGAACGCATGCCTCGCTCGCAACCGGCCCGACCTCCGGCCACCCCGCTCTCCGATGGCGTCGTCACGCTGCGCGCCCGCCGGGTCTCCGACGCCGACGCGGTCGTCGCGGCCAGTCACGACGCCGAGACCCAGCGCTGGCTCGAGGACGACCCGCTCGAGCCGCTCGCCGACGACACGGCCCGACAGGCGGCCGTGGAGCGGGCCGAGGACGCGTGGCTCACCGGACGGGCAGCCCCGTTGATCGTGGCCGACGCCGTCACCGACGAGCCGGTGGGCTTGGTGAACCTGCAGTTCCGCGACGACCGGACCGCGACGATCGCCTACAGCGTCTTCCCCGCCCATCGCGGGCGAGGCGTGGCACCCCGGGCCGTGGAGCTGGTCACGCCGTGGGCCCGTGCGGACCTCGGCGTCGAGGTCCTGCTGCTCGAGGCGGACGCCGAGAACGTCGCCTCCATCCGAGTCGCCGAGAAGTGCGGCTTCACCCCCGTCGACGAGGTCGTCTCCACCGACGCCGACGGGCGGGAACGACGGACGAAGGTGTTCCGCCAGACGCGGCCTGCCCAGGAAGCGAAGGCCCGAGGAGACGTCGAGCTCACGGAGCCGGGGCGGCCCTCATCAAGATGAGGGCCGCCCCGTTGTCCCTACGTGACGCGAGCGCGGACGACGCGTACCCGACGTTCTGCCTGGGCCGCCTGGCGACTGAGGCGATCGGCCCGCGCCGTCGCTCGAGCCGCCTTACGACGGAGGTGTCGAGCCCGAGCCGCACGGTGCCCCGTGCGACGCTGCTCGGCCTCCGCCACCCGGTCCCTGATCAGGACGCGGGCCACACTGACTTGCACTGAGTTCAACAACGCTCCATTCATGGGTCTCGAGGGTGAGGTGTCGCCCCACGACGGGGGTCCGCGACAGGTGGGCCGAACCCGTCCGGGAGGCGGGCCGTACGCCGTTCCGGTGGGCTCGGGCAGGTCGCCCGACCCGCTCCGTGGCGGCCCGGGATCGCCTCCTCTGGGCGAGGATTTGCGTCCGTTTTCGAGATCTGATAAGTTGAAATTGAATATCGGTTTATTCTTTTTCGATCTCACTTCCAGATAATATCCGCGAATTCTTTTCGCGTCGATATCCAGCACCATTTTTCTCGCGGTTCTCGCCCTGCCGTCGGCGCGCTCGCCGATCGGGACGGGCCCGCCGACCGCACGGTGCCGGCCGTCCCGGTACTCTGGAGGCGACTGCGAGCGCCAGGACACATGTCAGGGCCCCGGACCCCGGCTCGGCCGGCCTGCTGGCCTGACCGCCGCAGCGATCAAAGGCGGTGGCTGATGGCCACGCACACCTCTGTCCCGCGACCCGTCGTACGACGCCGTCCAGATGGGGTGAGCCGGCAGCTGCGCACGCAGCTCGCCCGGTTCTCCGCCTTCTGGTCCGCCGAGGCGACGCGACTCGTCCCCGTGCCCGTCTCGCCGCCGGAACGGGACGCGCGGGCTCTTCCGCGCCGTTCGCGGTGACCGAGCGCCCCTTCCCGTCCACGCCCGCACCGCCCAGGAGCTTCGCCATGTCCCAGTCCCACGCCAACCTGCCCGCTCCCACCTCGTACGGCGGGTACGGCGAGCTCACCGCCCAGATCCGCAGTCTGGGCTTCCTCCGGCACCGACCCTGGTCGTACGCCGCGACGTTCGCCGTGGTGATGACCGGCCTCGTCCTGGTGGTCGCCGCGATGGTGCACTGGCAGCACTCCTGGTGGTTGCTGCTGTTCGCCCCGGTGCTCGGTGTGATCGCCACCCAGCTGGGGTTCCTGGGCCATGACGTCGGGCATCTCCAGGTGACACGCAAGCCCACCCAGAGCCGGGTGCTCGGCCTCATCGACGGCAACCTGATGGGCGGCCTCAGCTATGGCTGGTGGGTCACCAAGCACAACGCCCATCACGCCCACCCCAACGACCTCGAGAGCGATCCCGACGTCCGCGCCGGCGCCCTGGTCTTCGACTCCCGCCAGGCCGGCGAGCGCCGCGGCCTCGCGGCCTGGACCACCCGACACCAGGCGGCGCTGTTCTTCCCGTTCCTGCTCGGGGAGGCGGTCAACCTCCACGTCGCCAGCATCCGTCGGCTGTACCAGCCGGGCCTACGGTTGCGCGTCCCCGAGACCCTTCTCATCGCCCTGCACTTCGTCGGGTACGTCGCGCTTCTGGTCACGACCCTCACCTGGCCCCAAGCGCTGCTGTTCGTCGCGATCCACAAGGGGGTCCAGGGCCTGTACCTGGGGTGCTCGTTCGCCCCCAACCACAAGGGCATGCCGATGCTCGACGCGGAGCAGGCAGCGGACCCGTTGCTCCGGCAGGTGCTCACCTCGCGCAACATCCGGGGTGGCCCGTTCATCGACGTCGCGCTCGGAGGCCTGAACTACCAGATCGAGCATCACCTCTTCCCGAGCATGCCGCGGGCCAACCTCCGACACGCACAGCCGGTCGTGCAGCAGTTCTGCCTCGACCGGGGCATCCCCTACGTGGAGTGCTCGGTCATCGCTTCCTACACCGTCGCCGTCCGGCACCTCCACGACGTGGGCGCCGCCTTGCGGCAGAACTGACGCGTCGCGCGTCACCGATCCCGAGGAGTACCGATGTCGCAGACGATCACCTACCGAGGACCACCGGTCCTGGTCGGTGCCCTGGCTCATCTCCTGCGTGAGGAGGGGGTCGAGTTCGAGCGGCCGGCCGACGACCGCCGCGTCGTGGCCGAGACCGTGGAGGTCGTCCTGGTCGTGCGCGCCGTCGGCCCGGTGCTCGAAGGGACCGTCGACGGGAGTGTGGACACCGCCGTCACCAAGTTCAAGAAGCGTTTCGGCGATCTCTCCGCCTCCGTCGAGGTCGAGGACACCCGCGGGCTCACCTGAACGCTCCACCTGATCGAGACGGGCGTGTCGAGAACGGCTCCCACGGGACGGCACGGCTAGCGTCTGCCTGCGGCGCCGGGACCCCGTCCCTTGCGTCGTGTGGCGCCCGCAGCCGCCCCCCGGCTTCGCACTGCGGGCGCCACCACACGCCCCCGGTCGAACGCTCGGAGCCCCCACTCCGTCGCGCTGTCCGTTGGTTGAAACGTAACCCTCCGACCTGGGCCGGAGATGCCGAACGGCCACCGAGGGGGGCCACGGGCCTACGAGATTCACCCGATCGGCCAACCGGGAGGACCAGAGGGGCGCCGTTCGGACGACCGGCGCCGCAGGCGGGCCGCCTAGGCGGAGCTCGGACGCCGCGCGGTGACCAGCCAGGTCGCCGAGGGCAGGAGGACGCCGTCGGCGGTGGCGTTCCTCGACAGCAGCTCGTGCAGTGAGGCGCGCGCCTGCGCACGTCCGTCGTCGTCGAGGTCGTCGTCGATCCAGGTCTCGAGGAACGCCTGGGCGTCCTCCACGGCTCCGAACGCCAGCGGGATGTGGAGAGCCTCGAGCCCGACATCGACGTAACCCGCCTGCTGCAGCAACGAGGCGCAGACGTCCGGGTCGGCCAGCGAGAACGGACCCGGGGCATACCGGTCAGCGTCGTCCTCCCCCTCCTCGGCCGCCCCGAGGGCGCTGTCGATCGCCGTGAGCCACTCGTTGTCCGCGACGGTCTGCCACACCGTCAGCGCGAGTCGGCCTCCCGGTCTCAGGGCCCGACCGACGTTGGCGAACGCCGTGACCGGGTCGCCGAAGAACATGCAGCCCATCCGGCTGACCGCGACGTCGAAGGACGACGCATCGAAGGGATGGACCTGGGCGTCGCCCTGCACGAACGAGATGTTGCCGATCGCGTCGCGCTCGGCGGCCTGCCGGGCGACGGCGAGCATCGGTCCCGACAGGTCGAGTCCGAGCGCCGACCCGTCAAGGGCCCGTGCCGCCAGGGCACGGGTGGTCGCCCCGGTGCCGCAGCCGATGTCGAGGCACCGATCGCCGGGACCCACGCCGCCGGCCTCGACCAGGCCTGCGTCGAAGACTCCCAGCAGGCGCTCGTACTCCCTGTGGTAGGTCGCCCAGTACTCACCGTCACCGCCGTCCCACTCGCCGGCCTGCTCGGCGTTGGTGGGATCCACGGGGAATGCTCGCTCGTCGATCGTGACCACGTCCTCTCCCTGCGGCCGGGTCCTGCCGACCCTCCCAGCCCTCCGCCGCCCGCGTCCAGGACCCTAGGGTGAACGACGTGGCGGAGCATGTCTGAAGCGTCGTCGTCCTCTCCGTGGAGCCGGATCACCCTGCGCCCACGGCGTGGCCGGCAAGCGCCGTTGCGGGACTTCCTGCTCACCGAGTCGGGCAGTGCCGGAGTCCTGGTCACCGCGGTCGTCGCTGCGCTGGTGTGGGCCAACGTCGACCACGCGTCGTACGAGTCGCTGTGGTCCACCCGGCTCTCGCTGCGGTTGGGCGACCACGTGCTCGGGGACGACCTCCGGGAGTGGCTGAACGGCGGACTGATGACGCTGTTCTTCCTGGTGATCGGCCTGGAGGCGCGGCGCGAGTTCGACCTCGGCGACCTCCGCGAACGACGCCGGTTCGTGCTGCCGGTCGTGGCGGGGCTGACCGCGATGGTGGTCCCGGTGCTCCTCTACCTCGCCGTCAACGCCGGTCACGGCACGTCGCACGGGTGGGGCGTCGCCATGTCGACCGACACCGCCTTGTCCCTCGGGGTGCTCGCGCTGCTGGGGCGCGACGTCCCGGACCGCGCGCGGGTGTTCCTGGTGACCGTGTTCGTCGTCGACGACCTCGCCGCACTCGTCGTGATCGCCGTGGTCTACAGCCGGCACATCGACGCCACGCCGCTCGTCGGCGCGGCGACGCTCTTCGTCCTCCTCCTGGTCGCCTTGCGGACACGGCTGCAACAGCGCTGGGTCTTCGCCCTTCTCGGGGTGCTGATGTGGGGCACGCTGCGGGCGGGCGGGGTGGACCCCATCGTCGCGGGCCTGGTGATCGGGCTCGCGGCCCCGGCGTACACACCGAACCGCGGCGAGCTCGAGGAGGCGACCGGGCTGGTCCGTCGCTTCCGCGAGGAGCCCACGCCGGAGCTCGCGCGGAGCGCCCGCAGCGGCCTGACCGCGACCCTGTCGCCCAATGCGAGGCTCCAGTCCTTCTACCACCCGTGGACCAGCTATGTGATCGTGCCGCTCTTCGGACTCGCCAACGCCGGCATCGTCCTGAACCGGCACTTCCTCGCCCATGCCTACGCCGCCCCCGTGACGATCGGCGTCCTCGTGGGCTACGTCGTCGGGAAGCCGATCGCGGTCGTCCTCGCGAGTCGCCTGGTCACGGTGTTCAGCCGGGGGCGGGTGCGGCCTCCCGTGGGCTGGGCGGCCGTCGTCGGCAGCGGGACCATCTCCGGGATCGGTTTCACGGTCGCGCTGTTGATCGCGAGCCGTGCGTTCGAGGGGGAACGTCTGGCCGAGGCCAAGCTCGGGGCGCTCACGGCTGCGCTCGTGGCTGCGCTGCTGACCTGGATCGTCTATCGACTCACCACGCTGCTCGCACCCGACGCCCGGGCCCGCGCCCTGCTCGGCGACATGACCCTGATCCAGGACCTGATCCCCGAGGTGGACGTCGCACGCGACCACGTGCGAGGGCCGCTCGACTCCCCGGTCACGGTGATCGAGTTCGGGGACTTCCAGTGTCCTCACTGCGGAACCGCCGAGTCGGTGGTCCGGCAGCTCGTGGCCGACACCCCCGTGCGCTACGTCTGGCGCCAGCTGCCCCTTCCGGACGTGCACCCTCAGGCTCAGCTCGCGGCCGAGGCGTCGGAGGCGGCGGCCGCGCAGGGCGCGTTCTGGGAGATGCACGACCTGCTGCTCGCACACCAGGACCACCTGCGACTGGTCGACCTGCTGGGCTACGCCGAGACGCTCGGACTCGACGTCGACCGCATGCGCGACGACCTCACCCGGCGTCGGCACGAGGCGCGAGTCGCCCGCGATGTCGAGTCCGCCGATCTCTCCGGTGTCTCCGGAACCCCGACGTTCTTCGTCAACGGCCAGCGCCACCACGGCGCCTTCGACCTGGCCAGCCTGAGCGCGGCCGTCCGCACCGCCCGCGAGTCGCTCCGCGTGAGCCAGCCGTGACGCCCGGCCGCGCGTTGCTAGACCTGGCTGCTGCGCGGGGGTTTCGCGCCGGCCCGGGACAGCTTCCGGCGCGCGGCGACGTCGGCGTCGTCGAGGTCGACCACGCCGCGCGCGAGCAGGAACTGGTCGTCGAGGATCGAGGCGAGCACCGTGCGCGCGTCGGCATCGTCGCCGGCGTACTCGGCCACCATCCGGGTCGCCTCGTGCAGGAACGCCTTCCACTGCTCGGCGTCGCCCTCGAGGACCAGCGTCTCGACGCGGTAGCGCAGGTCGCGCTCGACGTCGTCCGGCGAGCCGCCACCCGTGGCTGCGAGACGAGCCAGGAGCGGCGGCACCAGCGCCTCGACCTCGGGCGGCAGGAAGAGCCAGGCGTCAGGGTGAGGCGACACTGCGCTCCCCCGTGGCCGTCGCCTCGAGCTCCGCGATCCGCGGCAGGAGCTCGCGCAGCCGCTGCTGGAACCGGATCACCGAGAACTCCTGCTCGTCGTTGAGGATCCCGGAGTGGTACGACGGCGCCTGGACGCCGCGCTGCACCCGCGTGGTGATGTCGACGTCCTGACCCATGATGTCGACGTTGAGCTCGCGCATCAGCTCCCGCGCCCGCCGATCCTGCTCGCCCGCGTCGGGGTGCACCAGCGTCATGGTCGTCGCCCGCGTCCGGTGCAGTCCTGTGGGCTCGAGCTGCCACATGTCGATGTGGTGCGGGTAGATCTCGAAGAACGTCGTCGGCCAGATGCAGACGTGGCCCATCGCGTTCTCGAACTCCCCGGGCATGCCCGGCATCCGGCGGATCAGGCTCTGGTACTCACGCTCGCGGGGGTCGCGCGACGGCCTGGTGCGGTAGGGCACGCGCG
>Ga0070665_100000888_pt1 | contig 38364 bp, 32 predicted proteins | sample KBSS13metaG_FD_65862 | JGI IMG/M metagenome (GOLD analysis project Ga0070665, IMG submission 65862) | Switchgrass rhizosphere microbial communities from Kellogg Biological Station, Michigan, USA - KBS S1-3 metaG | ecosystem: Host-associated > Plants > Roots > Rhizosphere > Soil ... | reverse complement strand
AGCCGGTGCCGGCATCCGTGCCGAAGCCGGTGCCGGCATCCGTGCCGAAGCCGGTGCCGGCATCCGTGCCGAAGCCGGTGCCGGCATCCGTGCCGAAGCCGGTGCCGGCATCCGTGCCGAGGCCGGTGCCGAGGTCCGTGCGGCGGGGCGGACGGGGATGGACGCGTGGCTGCTCGCCGCCGCGGACCGGCGGGCCGCGGCGGACCTCGTCCGGGCGACCGACGTCCGACGGTCCCGCCCCCACCTGGTCGACCTGGCCTCCAACGACTACCTGGGCCTCGGCCGCGACCCGCGGCTCCGGGAGGCGGCGGCCGCGGCGCTGGCCGAGCACGGCGCCGGGGCCCGGGCCTCGCGGGTGGTGACCGGCACGAGCCCCGCCCACGTCGAGCTCGAACGGGAGCTGGCGCGGCTCACCGGCCAGCCCGCGGCGCTGGCGTTCTCCAGCGGGTACACCGCGAACATCGGGCTGCTCACCGCCCTCGGGGACCCGGACACCCTGCTCGTGTCCGACGCCCACGTGCACGCCTCGCTGGTCGACGGCGCCCGGCTCTCGCGCTCCCCCGTCGCGATCTGCCCGCACGCCGACCTCCCGGCCCTCGCCCGGCTGCTACGCGAGCGCCGCGAGTCCCGGGCGGTGGTGGTCGTGGAGTCGATCTACTCGGTGCTCGGCGACGCCGCCGACCTGGCGGGGATCGCCGCCCTGTGCGCCGAGTCCGACGCGCTGCTCGTCGTCGACGAGGCCCACGGCGTCGGGGTGGCGGGCGCGGGCCGCGGTGCCGTGCACGCGGCGGGGCTCGCCGGCGCGCCGCACGTGGCCGTGACCGCGACGCTGTCCAAGGCGCTCGGCGCCCAGGGCGGCGCGGTCCTCGGGTCCACGCTGCTGCGCGAGCACCTGGTGAACACCGCCCGGACCTTCGTGTTCGACACCGGCCTGGCGCCCGCGGCCGCCGCCGCGGCGGCCGAGGCCTGCCGGATCGTCACCGCCGAGCCGGAGCGGGTCGCCGCGCTCCACGAGGCCGCGGTCCGCATCGCTGAGGCCGCGGGCGTCGACCACGCGCCGGGGGCGGTGCAGTCGATCCTCGTCGGTTCGCCGGTCGCGGCCGCGCAGGTGGCGGCCCGCCTGCTCGCCGAGGGGATCGCCGTCGGCTGCTTCCGCCCGCCGAGCGTGCCGGACGGGATCTCCCGCCTGCGGCTCACCGCCCGCGCGGGCATGGACCTGGACCGGGCGGTCGAGGCGGCGGCCAGGGCCGCCGAGTACAGCGCCGAGTTCAGGACCGAGTACAGCGCCGAGCACGGGACCGAGCACGGGACCGAGCCCGGCGCCTGCTACCGGCCCAAGCACCGGACCGAGCCCGGCGCCGAGCACGGGACCGAACATGGCGCCTTGCGCAGGCCCGAGCACGGCGCCGAGCACAGTCCCGAGCACAGTGCCGACGCTGGGCATCCGCAGGGTGGCGGCGGGGCCGCGCTCGCAGCGACCGGCACCACCTCAGGACGGCGCACGACATGACCGTGCTCGTGGTGACCGGCACCGACACCGGGGTGGGCAAGACGATCACGACCGCCGTCCTGGCCGTCGCGCTCGGCGGCACGGTGGCCGTCTACAAGCCGACGCAGGCCGGGACCGAGGACGGGGAGGGCGACGTCGACGTCGTCCGCAGGCTCACCGGAGCCCCCGGCAGCGAAGGCATCCGGCTGGCGGACCCGATGGCGCCGGTCGCGGCCGCGCGCCGGGCCGGGGTCGCGCTGCCCGACCTCGCCCGGCACGAGGGCGCCGTCGTGGCGCTCGCCCGCGCGCACGACCACGTGCTCGTCGAGGGCGCAGGGGGCCTGCTCGTCGAGCTCGACGACGACGGGCGCACCCTCGCCGACCTCGCGGCGCTGCTGGCCGCACCGGTCGTCGTGGTCTGCCGCAGCGGGCTGGGCACCCTCAACCACACGGCCCTCACCGTCGAGGCGCTGACCCGGCGCGGCCTGCCCGTCGCCGGGATCGTGCTCGGCTCCTGGCCCGCCGAGCCCACGGCCGTCGAGCGGGGCAACCGTGCGCACCTGGAGCGGTACGGCCTGCTCGGCGCGATCCCCGAGCACGCAGGCCGACTCGCTCCCGCCGAGTTCCGTCTGCGGGCACCGACCTGGCTGAAGACGATGCGGTCTGCGGTGCTTCCTCCACCAACCGATACGCGGAGTGCATACTCCACGGGGTGAACGTGGAGGACCTCGAGTGGTTCGTCGCCCTGGCCGAGGACCCGAACATGACCCGCGTGGCCGAAGCGCTGCACACCACGCAGCCCACGCTGTCGCGCAGCCTGGGGCGGCTCGAGCAGGAGGTCGGCGCCCCGCTGTTCGACCGGGTCCAACGGCGGCTGCGGCTCAACCCGTCCGGTGAGGTGCTGCTCCGGCACGCCCGGCGCAGCCTGCTCGAGCTGCGGGCCGCCACCGAGCACATCCGCGCGCTGCGCGACCCCGACCACGGGACCGTGCGGCTGGGCTTCCTGCACTCCGTCGCGACCTGGCTCGCCCCGGAGCTGATCCGCGGCTTCCGGGCCCGTGCGCCGCAGGTCCAGTTCGTGCTGACCCAGGCCGCGGGCTACGAGCTGACCTCGCTGGTGAGCGAGGGCAAGGTCGACCTGGCCGTGACCGGCCCCCGCCCGGACGCCGCGGGCCTGGGCTGGCACGAGATCCACCGCGAGGAGCTGTGCCTGGTCGTGCCGCGCGACCACCGGCTGGCCGACCGCGACCGGGTGGGGATCGCGGAGGCGGTCGGCGAGCCGTTCATCATGCTGGGCGCGAGCTTCGGGCTGCGCAGGCTGACCGACGACCTGCTCGCCCAGGTGGGCGCCGACCCCGCCGTGGCCTTCGAGAGCGCGGAGATCGCGACGATGGAGAGCCTGGCCGCGGCGGGGCTCGGCGTCACCGTCGTGCCCCGTCCGCGCCCGCACCGGGCCGACCCCAACGCCGCCTACATCCGCCTGTCCGACGACGCAGCGCACCGCGTCCTCGGGCTCGTCTGGCCGGAGGGCGGCCCCGAGTCCCCGGTGGTGCGCCGCTTCCGCGACTTCGTCCTGGCGCAGGAGTGGGCGGGTCTCTAGTTCAACGGCCGGCCTTCGCCGCGCGCACCGCCTCGTCGTGGAAGCCCCGGGCGATCGGCTCGAGAGCCTCGAAGGCGCCGGGAGGGGTGCCCGGCAGGGCGCGGCGCGCGTCCCTGACCCGGCCGAGGATCGTCTCCGCGGCGGTGTCGGCCTCGGCGGTCAGCCGGGGCAGGTCGACGCCGGTGAGCACGCCGTCCCGCTTCACCACGCGCCCGTCGACGAGCACGGTGCGAACGTCCGCGGCCGTGGTCTGGAAGACCAGCGTGGCGTAGGGGTCGATCCGCGGGTGCTGCTCGACCGCCCCGCCGCCGACGAGCTGTAGGTCGGCCCGCTTACCCGGGGTCAGCGAGCCGATCCGGTGGCCCAGCCCCAGGGCGTCGGCGGCGTTGACGGTGGACCAGGCCAGCGCCTCCCGCGCGGTGGTGGTGACCGCCTCGGGCATGGCGTTCGCGAGGTTGACCGCCTCGGTCTCCTCCCAGCGCGTGAGCCCGAGCCCGAAGCGCAGTTCGTGCCACAGGTCGCCGGAGTTGAGCGAGATGACGTCCGCGGACAGCGTCGGGGCGAGCCCGTGACGGCGGCAGCGCCCGAACGCCGGGCGGCCCATCCCCATGTTGAGCTCGGTCTCCACGGAGATCGACACCTTGCCGCCGCTGCGGGCCAGGGCCTCCCACTCGGCGTCGCCGAGGGTGTTGCAGTGCACGTGGACCATGTCCGGGCCGAGCAGGCCCAGGGCGTCGAGCTCGGTGATCCCACCGGTCAGCACGCTGCCCCAGACGCAGCCGGTGTGGTTGACGATCAGCGCCCGGCGCTCGCGGGCGGCGGCCAGCTCCGCGACCGTGCGGTCCCAGGGCAGCCCGAACAGCTCCGACAGGGAGACGCCGAGGGTGAGCAGGCCGTCGTCGGACGGGAAGTAGGTGTCGGCGATCCGGTGGTAGTCGGCGAGGCGGGCGGAGTGCTCGCCGAACCGGGTGGCCTCGGGCGAGCTCTCGAAGAAGCCGTAGCAGAAGGCCGCGCGGACGTGGGCGTCCTGCAGGCCGAGGACGGCGGCGTCGCTGTGGTCGGGGGTGTTGTTGCAGTGCGAGAAGTCGAGCAGGGTCGTCACGCCGGCGTTGAGCGCGTCGAGGGCGCCGAGCCGGTTGCCGAGCCGGACGTCGTCGGCGGTGTAGGCGGGCGAGATCGCGAGCCGGATGCCGAAGTAGTAGTCCCCCAGCGTCCAGTCCCCACAGATCCCGCGGACCAGCGACTGCCAGGTGTGCCGGTGGGTGTCGACGAGCCCGGGCAGCACGAGGTGCCCGGTCGCGTCGACCACCTCGGCGTCGGTCACCGGCAGCGACGGGGCGACGGCGGCGATCACGCCGTCCTCGATCAGGACGTCGCCTGCGGGGAGGTCGCCGAGGGCGGGATCCATCGTCAGGACGTGTCCGCCGCGTACCAGGGTGCGTGTCATGCGGCCCAGCGTGACGACGCGGGCGGGCGGGAACATGTGCCGAAGTGGTTGCGATCGCGGGGCCCGCGCGTCGTACCATCGCGCGGGACACGAGGTGGTGGGGACATGGACGTCCGATCGCTCCGGTACGCGGTCACGCTCGCCGACACCCTCCACTTCGGACGGGCGGCGGAGGCCCACTACATCGCGGCCCAGCCCTTCGGCCGCCGCATCCAGGCCCTCGAACGCGAGCTGGGCACGCCGCTGTTCGAGCGGACCAGCAGGCGGGTCGCCCTCACCCCCGCCGGGGAGCGCTTCCTGCCCCGCGCACAGCGGCTCCTGGCCGAGCTCGACGCGCTGATGGTCGAGGTCGACGGGGCCGTCCACGAACCCGGCGTCCTGCGCGTGGGAGTCCTGGGCTTCGGGCTGGCCGACCTCTGGCCGAGCGTGCGGGACCTGCTCGCGGTGCGGTGTCCCGGCCTCGCGCTGGCCCCCGTCGAGCTGGAGTGGGCGAACCAGTACGACGCCGTGCGCAGCGGCGAGGTGGACGTCGCGCTCGTGCACGACCTCGGCGACGCGGACGGCCTCATCCTGGACCCGACGCTGGAGATGGACCGCGTCGCCGTCGTGCCTGCGGAGTCCGAGCTCGCCGAGGCGGACCGGCTGACCCTCGCCGATCTCGCGGGCCGCCGGACCGTCTCGCCGGTCGGCGGCCCGCCCGGGCTGGACGACTGGGGCGACACCTCCGGCAGGCGCGGCGGCATCGGGGTTCGCTCGCCGTCGGGCGTCGCGGCGGCCGTCGTCACGAGCGGCTGGCCCGGCCTGCACGCCGAGCCCGCGCAGCGCTTCTTCCCGCACCCCGGGGTCCGGTACGTCCCGATGGAGGGCGCACGGGCGCGGGTCTCGGTCGCGACCCGCCCCGGGGACCGTCGCGAGCCGGTGGCGGTGTTCCGGGCGGCCGCCCGTGCGGCGGCCGATCACAACCGATCCGGACCATGATCGACGGCTCGTCCGGGGTCAGGATGGAGCCGTCCGACCCGCGCGTCCCGACCGACCGGACCGCGCGACAGCGATGACCGACGACGACCCACGACGGGAGCGCGATGCGCTGGAGCAGCTACAGCGACGCCGAGGGACGGGAACGGGCCGCGGTCTGGCGGGAGGACCGGCTGCATCCCGCGGACGGCGCGCTCGTCGACCTGCTGGGGGACCTGCGTGGCGCGGCGGCCCGGGCGCTCACGGGGCCGGGCCTCGACCCGGCCGCGGTGACGCTGCTGCCGCCCATCCCGCGGCCGCCGTCCGTCCGGGACTTCATGGCCTTCGAGGAGCACGTCGTCACGGCGAGCGCCGCGATCGGGCTCGAGGTCGACCCGCTCTGGTACGCCCAGCCCGTCTTCTACTTCACCAACCCCGCGGCACTGCGCGGCGCGCACGACCCGGTCGCGGTCTCCCCCGGCAGCGCGGCGTTCGACTACGAGCTCGAGGTGGCCGCGGTGATCGGGCGCGAGGGCGCCGACCTGACCCCCGAGGAGGCCGTCGAGCACATCGCGGGGTACACGCTGTTCTGCGACTGGAGCGCCCGTGACCTGCAGGGCGAGGAGATGAAGCTGAACCTCGGGCCTGCCAAGGGCAAGGACTCGGCGTCGAGCTGCGGGCCGTGGATGCTCACGCCGGACGAGCTGCCCGCGGCCGCCGCGATGACGGCCTCGGTGAACGGCACGCCCTACAGCGCGGGCCGCCTCGACGCCCTGTACTGGAGCTTCGGCGAGATGATCGCCTACGCCTCGCGCGGCACCCGGGTGGTGCCGGGCGACCTGATCGGCAGCGGGACGGTCGGGACCGGCTGCATCCTCGAGCTGTCCCGGGTGCACGGCGCGGCCGCGTACCCGTACCTCGTGCCCGGCGACCGCGTCCGGCTGGAGGTCGACGGGCTCGGGGCGATCGATGCACCGGTCGTCGAGGGCGCAGCGGTCCGTCCACTGCGGAAGGGGATCGCATGAGCGCGCACACGCACGACATCACCGTCCCCGGCCCCCCGAGGCTGGAGGAGGTCTCCGACGGCATCCACGCCTACGTCCAGCCCGACGGCACCTGGTGGATCAACAACACCGGGTTCGCGGTGGGTCCGCAGGGTGTGGTTGCGGTGGACTCCTGCTCCACCGAGCGCCGCACCCGGGCCTTCGTCGACGCCATCCGCTCGGTGACCGCCGCACCCGTCCGGACGCTGGTCAACACCCACCACCACGGCGACCACACCTGGGGCAACGCGTTGTTCGACACCGCGACGATCGTCGCGCACGAGCGCGCCCGGGAGGAGATGATCGCCTTCGGGCCGCCCCGGGAGCTGCCGTTCTGGGAGAACCCCGAGTGGGGGTCGCTGCCGCTGGACCCGCCGTTCCTCACCTTCACCGAGGGCGTCACGCTGCACGTGGGTGACCTGCGGGCCGAGGTCCGGCACGTCGGGACGCCCGCGCACACGACCAACGACTCGCTGGTGTGGTTCCCCGAGCGGTCCACCCTGTTCGCGGGCGACCTGATCTTCAACGGGGGCACCCCGTTCCTGCTGATGGGGTCGGTGGCAGGCGCGGTCGACGTCCTGGAGAACGTGGTCGCCCCGCTCGGCGCGACCACCACGGTCCCCGGCCACGGGCCCGTGTTCCACGACCGCGCCCCGCTCGACGCCACCCTGGACTACCTGCGGTTCGTCCTCGACCTGGCCGCCCGCGGCCGCGCGGCGGGCGTCGCCCCGCTGCAGGCCGCGCAGGACACCGACCTCGGCCGCTTCACCGACTGGCCGGACGCCGAGCGGATCGTCGGCAACCTGCACCGCGCCTACGCCGAGCTCGACGGGCTCCCCCGCGGCGGCCCGATCGACGTCATGGCGGCGCTGGGCGACATGGTCACCTACAACGGCGGCAAGCCCCTGACCTGCCTCGCCTGAGCCGCTCCGGAGGAGACCCCCGAGACGGCAGGCCCGTCACGGGGACCGGCGGACGACGAGGAGCGCGACGTCGTCGTCCGCCGGGCTGTCGCCGACCATGGCGGCCATGACGCGGGCACAGAGCCCGTCGGCGGAGTGGTCGGCCGCGGAGAGCACCGTGCGGAGCCGCTCGAGGCCGACGTCCGGGGAGAGCCCGCGGCGCTCGACCAGCCCGTCGGTGTAGGCGCAGAGCACGTCCCCCGGGCCGACGGTCGCGGACGACGTCGGCCGCTCCCGCCCCGCACCGACCACGCCCACCGGGACGCCGGGCGGCAGGTCCGCGAACTCGGCGGGCCCGCGGTACCGGGCGACGACCGGCGGCGGGTGCCCGGCCGACGCCATCCGGATCCGGCCGTCGTCGGGGTCCAGCACTCCACACCACACGGTGGCCAGCTGCCGCGGGTGGAACGTCCGCATGTGGCGGTCCAGCCGGGTCAGCAGCTCCGCCGGGTCCTCGGTCTCGAGCGCATGGGCGCGCAGCGCCGTGCGGACCTGGATCATCGTCTGGGCCGCGACGAGGCCGCGGCCCATGACGTCGCCGACCACCGCGAGCAAGGCACCCGAGGGCAGCAGCACCGTGTCGTGCCAGTCGCCGCCGACGATGCCGCGGCGGTCCCCGGCGACGTACCGCGAGGCCAGCTCGAAGCCGTCGAGCTCGACGGGACGCTCCGGCAGGAACGACCGCTGCAGCATCGCCGCGGTCTCCCGCTCGGCCTTCATCAGCTCGGCGTGGATGGCGAGCGCGGCCCGGTCCGCCATCAGCTGCAGGTACTCCTCGTCCCCCGCGGTGAAGCGGCGGGGCGCCAGGCTGCCGACGTGCAGGACGCCGAGGAGCTCTCCGTCGACCAGCAGCGGCGCGCCGAGCAGGGACTGGATGCCCGCCTGCCACAGCAGCGGGTTCAGCACCGTCTCCGGGTCGACCCGGTCCACCGAGACCGGCCTGCGCTCGGCGGCCACCCGCCCCGCGAACCCCCGGCCGACGGGGACCTGCACGCCCTGCTGGACCTCTCCGGCGATCCCGCGTGCCGCGGCCGCGACCAGCATCTGCGCCGAGGCGTCGACGAGCAGGACGGCGGCGGTGTCCGCCCTGAGCAGGTCCTGGGCCTGCTGCACGATCTCGGTGAGGAGGGCGTCGACCGTCTGCGACGCCAGACCCGCGGTCGCGACCGAGGCCCGGCCCGCAGGCCGGTCGCCCGGCGCGACGTGGGCCGTCACGATCCGACCCCCGGTCGCAGGCCGCGGAGGCACGACTCGGGCCCGAGCACGTCAACGACAGCCTCTCAGCAGTGGAGATAGGTGGAAGGGCTGGGAGCTCAACCGGTCCGCGCTGCGGATGTTCTCACCCCCGCTGCGAGAACACCAGGGCCGGGTCAGCCCTGGACCCTGTCGTCCGTCACCGCATCGCACGGCCGCCTCGCCGTCCCAGGAGGCAGAGCGAGACGGCGAGACAGCCGACCGCGGCGGTGAGCAGGCCGGTCGAGACGACGTGGCCTCCCGTTCGGTCGGACACCTCGCCGAGCACGAGTGGAAGTGTCCCGTTCGTCGCGTAGCCTGCGAGATGGATCCACGACAGAGCACGGGACAGTCGGGCGCCTTCCATCGTCGCCTGGAGCATTCCGTTGACGATCAGCTGCGAGTACCCCGACCCGATCCCGGCCGCGAGCCCGGCGACGGCGAGCAGGGCCGCTGACCCGAGCGCCATCGCCGCTGTGGCGAGGACGCAGCTGCCCACGTTCAGTGTCAGAGCGACGCCACGCCGGTACCGATCGGCGGTCCGCGCGGCGAGGAGCTGCCCGACCAGACCGCCGCCGAACAGGGCGCCCGCCAGCCGACCTACCACCGCGCTGTCGCCGCTTCCCGACACGACGGCGAACAGCACCGCACCCATGGCGAAGAAGAAGCCGATGGGCGCAGCCCCGCACACGGACTGGACAGCCGCCGTCGCCACCAGGCGGACGGGGAACGGAGGTCCGGTCGGGTCCGTTCCGCCCCGGCGTCGGCGCAGCCTGCCCGCTCCTGTGAAGCGCGTCATGCCGAGACCGATCAGGACGAGGACGGTCGCGACGACGTAGACGGCTCGATCGGGCGGGTACGACAGACTCCCGAGCAGGCCGGACCCGATGGCGCCGATGCCGCCGCCGAGCGAACATGCCGCCGTCACGACGGACACCGCGAACGCGGCATTCGGTCCGGTCCCGAGGGACAGGGCAGCCGACACCCCGACCGCCGAGCTGACCCCGGTGGTGATCCCCGAGAGGAACCTGCCCAGCGCGGTGGCCGTCGCGTCGGCTGAGAACGCCATCAGCAGACTCGCCAGAACGCCGACACCGAGCCCCGCGACGAGCACCCGCCTGGTGCCCAGGCTGTGCGCGAGTCTCGGCGACAGGAACAACGAGAACACGACTCCGACGATGTAGCTGACCCAGATCAGTGAGACGCCGACCGCATCCAGCTCGAGCCGACTCTGCCAGCTCGGCGGGAGCGAGAAGGACGCGAGCCCTTGGTAGTAGCCGACGAAGGGAACGACACTCGCGGCGACGATCCTCGCTCTCACCCGGACACGGAGCTCCTCCACGTCACCTGCCTCCACTTCGCTACCCGGTCGCTCGAGTGGTCGTGCCTGGGGCGGGCCCGGGGAGCAGGCCCGCCCCGACCACCGCGCCGCTACCGGTAGGTGATCGGCAGGACGTGCCGGATCGTGGTCCCTTCGAAGACCACCCCACCGGCGATCACGGCGTCGATCTCCTGCGGCGCCAGGCCCGCCTCCGCCAACACCTGGCGGCTGTGCTCGCCTGCGCCCGGCGGCGTCATCGGACCCCGTCGCTGTGTCCGGCTGAAGCCTGCGTACCGACCGGTCATCATGAACGGATGTCCGTCGTCGGATCGGCGGATGTGGAAGGCCTCCGCCTCGAGCAGCCGGGGATCGCGCAGCACCTCGCTGACCCGACGGGCCCTGGTGGACGGGACCCGGGCCTCGGCGAGGAGCTCGAGCGCCTCCTCCACCGAGGTCCGAGCCACCGTGTCACGAAGCGCGGACGCGTCATCGGCGGGGCCGAGGAGCCCCACTGCGCGCAGTCGCTCCTCGGCCCCGACGTCCGCGGCGGGGACGTCGACGTAGAGCCAGCCGTCCTTGGCCTCCAGGTAGGACTGCAGGGGACGCAGACCGCGCAGGTCTGGCTGCCCGACGGGCGCAGGCTCGCGACCGGCGAACCGGACTATGTCCTCCATCTGCAACAGCACCGAGGTGCCTGCGAGCGAGTCCCACGTGCGCTGCCCCTCCCCCGTGACCTGCCTGTGGTGCAGGGCGAGGACACAGGTGAGAGCGCTCAGTGCCGCCGTGGCCACGTCGTTGATCGCGATCGTGTTCGAGACCGGGATGCCGTCCCCGCCCCAGGACGACATCATTCCGCTCTCGGCCTGGATGACCATGTCGACCCCGGGCCGGGCGGACATGGGGCCACCCTCGCCGTAGGCCGACAGGCTCATCGTGATGATGTCGGGCCGGTGCGCGACGAGGCTCTCGTAGTCGAAGCCGAGCTTCTCGGCCACCCCCGGTCGCATGGCGTCCATGACCACGTCGCAGGTGGCGGCGAGCCGGTGCAGCGCCGACCGCCCCTCGGGCGTGGAGAGGTCGATCGCGATGCTACGCATGCCCCGGTTGAACGTGTAGCCGGACACCCGGAACGGGTCCCCGCTGTACGGCTCGACCTTGATGACGTCCGCACCGAGCTCGCTGAGCAGCAGCCCGGCGTAGGGCGAGGCCACGAACGTGCCCATGTTGACGAATCGGAACCCGGTCAGCGGGCCGGGCACGAAGCGGGGCGGGCGCTGCGGGTCGACGGGCGCCTTGGGGGGCCAGGGCGTCATCCCGTTGTGCTCGCCGGGCTGTGGCGCGTGCCGACACACCTCACCCGGCGACCGGGTGAGCACGATCGGCACCCCCGGCATCTGCACCGGTCCGCGAACCGGGTCCTGGACCTCGACCCGCATGCCGATCGCCGCGATCTGCTCGCTGTCGAACCACTCCTCCCGCGAGCTGACGGGGCCGCACGGGATGCCGAGACCCGTGATGAGCTCGAGGAGCTCGGCGCGGGGCCGCGCCGCGAACGCCGCACTGATCAGCGCGTTGCACCAGCCGAGGTTGTCCGGCAGCGACATCCGCGCGGTCACCCCGTCGATCCGCGGATCCTCGAGGACCTCCGTCAGCCCCAGTGCCCGCAGCAGGGTGGACTCGAACTTGGGTCCCAGGGCACCCACCGAGATCCAGGCGCCGTCGGCGCAGACGAAGTGCCGGTAGGTCGGATGGCGACCGGCCGGGCCGACCGTCGTCGATGCGTCGGGCAGTGTGGGGTCCATGCTCAGCGCGTTGACCGTCGCCTCGAGCACCGCCTGGACCCCGGAGACCGTGACCGTCTGTCCGCGCCCGGAGACCGTGCGCTCCACCAGCGCCGAGACGGCGCAGGTCGCGGCCCAGATCCCCTGGATGTAGAGCAGGTGGGGTGACATCGACTCGATCGGGCCGCCCGCCGTCGACGCCTGACGCGTCGCCTGCCCGCCCGCCGCGGCCAGCAGGCCGTGCGACTCACCACCTTCCCAGGGCTTGTGGTCCGGGAGGTACGCGGGCAGCGAGACGACGACCAGCTCCTCGTTCTCGCGAGCGGACCGGGCCACGTCGACCCCCCAGTCCTCCAGCCGGACATCGTCGCCGAGGATGCAGACGTCGGCCCCCCGCACCGCCATGGCGAGCCACTGCACGTCGTCCGTCCGCTGCGGGTCGACCAGGACGCTGCGCTTGTTCCGGTTCCACACCGCGTAGCCAGGGCGACCGAGCGCCGGGTCCGGCTCCGGAGAGTCGATCTTCACCACGTCGGCGCCGAAGTCACCGAGGAGCATGCCCACCACCGGGCCCGCCACACCGTTGCTCAGGTCGAGGACCCGCAGTCCCGCGAGCGCGCTCACCGGAGCCCCATGCGACCGCGGTCGAGCACGACGTCGCCCGCGCCGTCCAGGGTCCGGAACACCGCTCCGTCGTCGGTCCGCCAGATCTGGACCGTCAACCGCGCGCCGAGCGGGACCGTCTTGCTGAAGCGGGCGTACATCGAGCCGAAGGAGCCGGGATCGGACTTCGCGACCTCGTGCAGGAGCGCGCGCCCCGTGAACCCGTAGGTGCACATTCCGTGCAGGATGGGCGCGTCGAAGCCGGCCCTCCGTGCGAAGACCGGGTCGCTGTGGAGCGGGTTCCGGTCACCGGTGAGCCGGTAGAGCAGTGCCTGCTCGGGGAGTGTCTCGTACTCCACTGTGGAGTCGGGCGCCCGGTCCGGCAGGGTCCAGCCGTCCTTCGGGCCCCGGTCCCCGCCGAAGCCGCCCTCGCCCCGCACGAACAGCCCGGACCCCAGCCTCGCCACCGGCGCCCCCGTCTCCCGGTCGACGACCTCGGTGGAGGTGGAGACCAGCGCACCGGAACCCTTGTCCCAGATGCCCTCGATCCCGGTGACCGAGGTGACCTCGCCCGCGGTGGGCAGCTCGCCGTGGAGCTCGAAGCCCATCTCGGCGTGCAGCATCCGGGTCATGTCGATCGAGAATCCGTCCGGGAGCCGCCCACCCGCCGCGACGCAGATGAAGGACGGGAGCACTCGCTGCGGCATCTGCGAGTTCTCCGTGGTGAACTCGAGTTCCCGCGACGGGTCACCGTGCCCGGCACCGACCGCGATCGCGTACAGCAACGCGTCCTTCGACTCCCACGAGCGGTCGGACGGGGTGCCCGTCCGACCGACGTAGCTCACGTCGATGGCCATTCCGCACTCCTTCGTGAGGGACCCGTGCACCACGCCGGTGCGGTGCACGCGTCGACCAGGACCTCCATCACTCGCCTACTTCTGCAGCTGGACCATGAACGGCGACGGGGCGAGACCGTCGGCGAGCGGCCGGAACGCGTTCTCGAACTTCGACGCGAGCTCGTCCAGCTCCCATCGCGACTCACCGTCGATGGCGGCGATCTGTTCCGGCATGTTGTACAGGCCGATGTGGTAGCCCGAGCTCGAGATCGTCCGACCGGACAGCCAGTCCGTCTCCTCGGAGCCGATGTAGGCGGCGACCACCGCGATGTTGTCCGGCGAGCGGCGCAGCTCCTCCGCGGCGTCCACCTCTCGGGGCTTGATCCGCTTGTCGTCCGGGATCGTCGCCGTCAGTCGGGTCGCGGCGCCCGGAGCGATCGCATTGGCGGTCACGCCGTAGCGGGCCAGCCCGTTCGAGAGCGAATGGGTCAGCCCGACGACCCCCATCTTCGCCGCGGCGTAGTTGGGCTGGCCGGGCGAACCGTGCAGCCCGGAGTCGGAGGTGAAGTTGATGATCCGGTAGTGCCCGTCGGGGTTGCGCTGGGCCCGCCAGTACGCCGACGCCGGCCGGATCGTCGAGTAGTGCCCGCGCAGGTGGACACGGATGACCGCGTCCCAGTCGGCGGGCTCGAGGTTGAAGATCATGCGGTCGCGGAGGATGCCCGCGACGTTGACGAGCACGTCGAGCTTGCCGAACGTCTCCACGGCCGCGGAGACGAGCCGCTCGCCCGTCTCGACCTCGGCGATGTCTCCACCGTCCGCGACGGCGACCGTGGTACCCGCCGCCTCGTTGAGCTCCGCTGCGATGTCCTGCGCCGGACCGCTGTCCGCTCCCGTCCCGTCGCCTGCCGACCCGAGGTCGTTGACCACGACCTTCGCGCCCTCCTGCACATAGCGCCGGGCGATCGACGCGCCGATCCCGCGACCAGCACCGGTGATGATGGCCACGCGGCCGTCCAGTACTCCCACACCCACTCCTTTGTGTCGCCTGTGTCAGCTGTGTCAGCGCGCCCCACTCCACTGAATCAGTCTCTGTATACACAGGAAGCATGATCCGTACAAGCATCCGGTCGTCAGCTCGACGCCCAGGATCGAGGTTCGTGCCGACGGCCTGCGTGATCCGCTGCTGCGCGGCCACGGTCGGCCCCTTCGCACTCAGCCCCGCTGTCCGCGCCATGTATACGCTATGCTCGCGACGCCCCGCACCGGCGCCGCATGGGGCGGTCGCCGGGGGCGCCCCGAGGAGGCGAGATGAGCTCCGGCCCGGTTCCGAGCCCGACACCTGAGACCGCACCGTTCTGGGAGAGCACCCGCGCCCACGCCATGCGGCTCCCGTTCTGCACCGCGTGCGGCCGCGCGCACTTCTACCCCCGCAGCCAGTGCCCGTTCTGCCACGCCCCCGATCTCGAGTGGCGCGAGGTGTCCGGCCGGGCGACCCTCGCGTCCTACGTCATCGACCGCCGCCCTGCGCCGGTGTTCGAGACCGAGTCCCAGATCGTCGCGCTGGTGGACCTCGACGAGGGTCCACGGATGATGACGACCATCGTCGAGGTGGAGCACGACCCCGCCGCACTCCACCTCGGCATGCCGCTCACGGTGCGCTACACCGAGCGCGGCGACCAGGTCCTCCCTCTCTTCGTGCCGTCGGGAGTCGACGCATGAGCAGCATGCACGGGGGCGCCGTGGCGATCGTCGGCGCCGCGGAGACCGAGCGGGTCGGAACGATCCCCGATCGTTCCGTCCTCCAGCTCCACACCGAGTCGGCCATCCGCGCCGTCGCCGATGCGGGACTCACCCTGGACGACATCGACGGCATCGCCAACGACGGGATGCCGCCGCACGACGTGTCGCACTACCTCGGGATCCGCCCCAGGTGGGTCGACGGCACCTCCGTCGGCGGCGGCAGCTTCATGCTGCACGTGCGCCACGCCGCTGCGGCGATCGCGGCCGGCGCTGCCGACGTCGTCCTCATCACCCACGGCGAGTCCGGTCGGTCCGGGGTCGGCACCAAGCCGTGGTCGCGCGACCCCGCGTCACTGGGCGGGCAGTTCGAGCAGCCGTTCGGCGCGCTGGCGCCGTACTCGACGTTCACGACCCCCGTCCTGGCCTTCCTCGAGAGCCGCGGCATGGGCCGCAGGGACCTCGCCGAGGTCGTCGCGGCCCAGCGGGAGTGGTCGAAGGGCAACCCGCGGGCCGCCCGCAACACGGCCATCTCCGCCGACGAGGTGCTCGCGGCCCGGGAGATCGCCTACCCCTTCACCCGTGACATGTGCTGCGTGGTGACCGACGGCGGGGGCGCGCTGGTGCTCACGAGCGCCGAGCGCGCCCGTGACCTGCCCAGCGCGGCCCGCACCGTCCATCTCCTCGGCTCCGGTGAGGCGGCCGAGACGCCGCTGGTGTCCCAGATGGACGACCTCACCTCGTTCGGCGCGTTCCGGGCCGCGGGCACCGAGGCCCTGCGCACCGCGGGCATCACCCACGACGACGTCGACCACCTGATGTTCTACGACGCCTTCGCCCACCTGCCGCTGTACATGCTCGAGGACGTCGGCTTCGTGGGACGCGGAGAGTCCGGCGACTTCATCGCCGACGGCCACACCCGGCCCGGTGGCAGGCTCCCGCTCAACACCAACGGCGGCGGGCTGTCGTACACGCACACCGGCAAGTACGGCATGTTCGCCATTCAGGAGGCCGTGCGACAGCTACGCGGCGAGGCGTTCCGCCAAGCCCCGGACGTGGAGATCAGCTTCGTCCTGGGGGTCGGGATGTTCTTCGGCACCGCGGGTTCTCTGGTGCTCACCAACCGACGCTGACTGCTCGGCCCCGCAGGCTCGTGGAGTGGCGCACGGGGATCCGTGGTCGCCTGAGGCGAGGCCCCGCCCCGGACCCCCTCGCCGTCTAATGAAGGAAACGTGGAGCGGCGGCCAGCAACAGTGCGAGCCCCCGCTCCACGTCGGGCTCCGGGTCCTCCACCCAGCGCTCGATCGCGGCCATGCCGCCCCCGGCGACGTAGGCGGCCAGGAACTCGATGGCTGCGTCGTCGTCGGGTGAGATGCCCTGAGGCAGGCGCTCGGGATGGCGGCGGAGGTGTTCCTCGTTGATCATCCGAAACGGCGGGAACAGGGTCTTGCGCAGGGCGGCCATCAGCTCGCCTCGGATCGGCCCGCCGTACACCGCCATCCATCTCGAGATGTGCTCGAGCGCCAGCCGCGGACGCATCTCCGGATCCGCGTCCGGAAGGCCGGCGTCGAGCGCGTCGTACTGCGTGAGCAGCTCGTCGCCCAGCGCCTCGGCCAGCAGCTGCACGGGCGTCGACGCGTTGCGGTGGAAGTCCTCGCGGTTCACGCCCGCCTCGCCGACGATGGAACCGACCGTGAGCTCACGGTCAGGGTGCTCCGCGGCGAGCCTGAGGGCGGCGGCGCGAAGCCGCTCCACGGTCCCGTGGTCCGTCATGCGAGGAGGATACGGTGGCCGGACGGGACGGCACACCCGACCGCGACCCGCCCGAGTCCGCCGCCGTCGCCAGGGTCGGACCACGTCGAACTATGATGCCGTGCGTGCGGGCCAGCGATATCGCCTACGAGCAGCTCCGCGCGGAGATCATCGACTGGGTCCTCAAGCCGGGTGCGCCACTCAGCGAGATCGACACCGCGGAGCGCATCGGCGTGTCGCGTACGCCCGTTCGGGAGGCACTCGCCCGGCTGACCGCTGAAGGACTGGTGTCCAGCATCGGGCGGACCGCGCGGGTCGCCCCGCTCTCCCGGGACCACGTCGTCCAGCTCTACGAGGTCCGCGAGGCCCTGGAGACCTACGCGGCCCGGCTCGCCGCACGCAGGCGCGAACCTGCGCGGTTCGAAGCCCTTCTCCAGGAGTTCCGGCCCGCCACCGACAGCCACGCACCGGATGCGGAGCATTCCGCGCGGTTCGCGGGTGCGCTCGAGGCGGAGATCGACGTCGCTGCGGCCAACCACTACCTCACCGGCCAACTCGACCACCTGCGCGGGCAGCTCGCGCGAGTCCGCAACCACGCGCACGCGTCCGCCCTCCGACTCCGGCGTGCGTTCGACGAACAGATCCTGATCGCCGAGGCCGTCCTCGCAGGTGACGAGACCCTCGCCGTGCATGCGACGGCGATCCACCTTCACAACAGCCTGGCCGCCGCTCTCCGCATCCTCCCAGAGCTCGACACGAGCCCTGTCGGGACGACGCCGCCCTGACGGACCCGGGGTCGACACCAGTCGACCCCCTCGGTATACAGCGCCTCCACGTCCACCTCGTCGACCCGCAGGTTTTCCCTGTTTCGCGCCCCGCTCCGGGTGCTTCGCCAAGGGAGACGAGTTCTCATGTATACAGAAGGCTCCTGACGCGGTAGCCTCGAGGGACGAACGACCGGCACCGTTCACCAGGGACGCCGGTCCTGGGCTAGGAGGGATCATGCGGATCATCGTCGACCGCGGGCGGTGCACCGGCATCGGCATCTGCGAGTCTGTGGATCCGGACCGTTTCGAAGTCGCAGCCGACGGCTCCCTCGTCCTGACCAGCGACGAGTACGGCGAGGACGAGCGCGAGATCGTGGAGGAGGCGGTCCGTTCGTGCCCGGCGGCCGCGCTCAAGCTCGAGTCGGTGTCGTGACGAGCAGGCTCGTCGTGGTCGGGGCGTCGTTGGCAGGCCTCCGCGCAGTGCAGGCGGCGCGGCGTGCGGGACACGAGGGTCCGATCACCTTGATCGGGTCCGAGGAACATCTCCCCTACGACCGGCCGCCGTTGTCGAAGGCGTATCTCGGCGCGACCGGCACGCCCGACCACTTCGTCACCGAACAGGATCTGGCCGCACTCGAGGTGGACCTCCGCCTGGGCTGCACGGCCGAGTCGCTGGACCCCGGTCGCAAGGTGGTCGTCGCGGCGGGGGTGGACATCGCTTACGACAGCCTGGTGGTGGCCACCGGGGCGTCGCCCCGATCGGCGCCCGGCATCCCGGACCTGGACGGAATCGTCACGCTCCGCACTCTGGACGACGCGAACGACATCCGGCGGCGGCTCCGGGCCGGTATCGAGGTCGTGGTGGTCGGCGCCGGGTTCATCGGGTCCGAGATCGCGTCCTCGGTCGCCGGTCGCGGCATCGGGGTCACCCTCCTCGACGCCGCACCCGTGCCGTTGGTCCGTGCCGTCGGCGAGACCGTCGGAGCAGCCCTCGCACGTCTGCACGAGCGCAATGGGGTGAGGCTGATCCAAGGGGCGCGGATCGTCGAGGTCGGCGGTGGAGGCGGGCAGGTCACCGGGGTCATGCTGGCGACGGGCGAGTGGATCCCGGCGGACCTCGTCGTGGTCGGCGTGGGTGCCGCACCGGCCACGGCCTGGTTGGGCGGGTCCGGCGTCGGCCTGCATCCGGCCGATGGTGGTCTCCTCTGCGACGAGTACCTCGAGACCTCCGTCGCCGACGTCTACGGAGCCGGCGACGTCACGCATTGGCCGAACGCGACCTTCGATGTGACCATGCGACTCGAGAACTGGACGAACGCCGCCGACCAGGGCGGCCGCGCGGGTGCCAATGCCGTGGTCTCCCGCCAGGCGCGGACCGCCTACTCGACCGTCCCCTATTTCTGGAGCGACTGGTACGGCAGCCGGATCCAGTTCGTGGGGTACGCCGCGGCAGACGATGTCGACTTCGTCGAAGGGGGCCCGGACGACAGTCGTTTCGTCGCCTTCTACACCAGCGGTGAGCGGCTGGTGGGCGTGGCGACACTGAACGAGCCTCGCAAGATCATGAAGTTCCGCAGGCTGATCCGCGACCGTGCGACGGTGACCGACGCGAAGGCGCTGCTCGCCTCGCTCGCCCGTCCGGCGGCCGGCCTCAGGGCCGGAGCATGACTCCCTGACGTCGACCGGGAGAAGCGCAGGAGAGCCCCCGCACCCTGCCGGGTGCACGAGCGAACCGGTGGGTGTACAGCCGCGTCGCGACCGAAGCGGGCGTACGACTCGGAGACGCCCGGCGCAGCCGGGCGAGTCCCAGGCCCGCGCAGGATCTGAAGGGACCGTCGTTGAAGCTGCCGTCCGAGGTCTGGGCGCTGTCGCTGATCTCGTTTCTGTCCGCCGCCGGAATGGGCTTGGTCGCGCCCGTACTTCCCGCGCTGGCCGAGGAGTTCGGCGTGGGTATCGCCGCGATGAGCGTCGCGGTCAGTGGATTCGCGGCCGCGCGTCTCGTGACCACGCTGGCACTCACCCGAGCATTGAGACGGCTCCGGCTCCGCCCGGTGCTGGCGGCGGGTCTCGGGTTCCAGGCGGTCACGACCGTCATCTCGGGCCTCGCCACCGACTACACATGGTTCATCGTGTTCCGCAGCCTGAGTGGGATCGGCAGCGCGGCCTTCACGATCTCCGCGACGGCCCTCCTCGTCGCGCTCGCTCCGGCCGACCGTCGAGGGCGGGCGATGAGCCTCTACGGCAGTGCGTCCGGGATGGGCATCGTGGGCGGTCCCGCGATCGGTGGCGCACTCGGCCTGGCCCAGCCGCACCTTCCGCTGCTCGTCTACGGATCGGCGCTCGGGCTGGGCAGCCTCGTGACGATCTTCCTGCTTCGGCGGGCGGGCGATCTGCGGACGGTGGACGAGGTCGTCACACCACTGGAAGGCGGCGGGACCGGTTCAGCTGCGACACCGCCCCGGAGAGGGGGCGCTGCGGTACGTCTGCTCCGCGACCCCCTGTTCCGGGTGGTGCTGGCCTGCCAGGTGGTGCAGGGCTGGGTCCATTACGGACTCCGCATCGCGATCATCCCCAGCTACCTCGCAACCCTCGGTCACGGACTGGGGTTCATCGGCGCCGGGCTGTCGGTGGCGGCGGCCGCCCAGCTCGCCTCGACCTCGGCAGGCGGCTCGGTGTCCGACCGCATCGGCCGCAAACCGATCCTCCTCGCGTCCTGCGCCGTGGCCCTGAGCGGGATGACCTTGTTCGTGTTCGCCACGCCCGCGTGGGTCGCGCTGCTCGCCTTCTGCGCGATGGGACTGAGCAGCGGAGCGCAGCAGTCCTCGTCGTCGGCACTCCTCGCCGACTCCGCCAACGGTCGTAGCGCGGCCGCGGCGGGAGCCTTCTGGATGACCTTCGACGTCGCGGGAATCGTCGGGCCGGTCGTGAGCGGCTTCCTCGTGGAGACCGTCGGCGTCCCCTGGGCGTTCGGTGCGAGCGGTCTGGTCATCCTGGTGGCCTTCCTCGTGACGGTGCGCATGCCGAGGCCACCCGCCGCGCAGGCTCACACGGCCTGACACGAGGGTATACACGAGGAGGCCTTTCATCCGACTCTTGGCCAGAAGAGCCACATACGGTATACATAACCCCCGCCTCGCCTCAGGCGCCGAGGTGGAGATCACGACGGAGTGACATGACCATCACCGACAGCCCGAAACCCTTCTCCAACTCCCATCCGGTGACGACGTCGGAGGATCTCAGCTCGGACGCGTTCTGGGACCAGACCTTCGAGCAGCGCGACGAGACCTTCGCCAGGTTGCGCAAGGACGCGCCCGTCAGCTGGCACCTCCCCCGGCACGTCGTCGACGTGCCCGCCGAGGAGGTCGACGCCGGGTTCTGGGCGCTCACCAAGCGGGATGACATCAACCTGGCGAGCCAGGATCACTCGACCTTCAGCTCGGACCAGCAGAAGGGCGGGATGACCTTCCGCTCGCTCGACCGGGCGACCCTCGGTCCGCCGACCTTCCTGTCCATGGACCCGCCGTTCCACACGCGCTACCGGCAGATCATGAGCGCCGCGTTCACCCCCAAGGCCGTCGGCCGACTTCGCGAGCAGATCGAGGCTCGGGCCGAACAGATCGTCGACCGGGTGGTCGGAGGCGGTCGCTTCGACTTCGTCGGCGAGGTGTCGGCCAAGCTCCCGATGTTGACGGTCGCCGACCTGGTCGGGGTGCCCGAATCGCAGGTCGAGGCCTTCGCCGAGGCGGGTGACAACTTCGTCGGCGCCGGCGACCCCGAGTTCCTCGCCCCCGGGGGTGACCGACTCGCCTGGGCCATGCACCAGATCGACGTCCTCCGACAGATCGGGGTCGACCTGGTCGAGTACCGACGGCGGAAGCCGTCCGACGACATCGCGACCGCGCTCGCGAACGCACGCTTCGACGGGGAGCCGCTCGGCCCGGAGGACATCGGCTCGGTCATGCTCCTGTTGAGCGTGGCGGGCAACGACACCACGAAGCAGACCACGACACGCACCGTCATGTCCCTGTGGCAGAACCCGGAACAGCGCGACTGGCTCGCGGCGGACTACGACGGCCGCATCGGTCAGTCGATCGAGGAGTTCATCCGGCACGCCTCCCCCGTCCTGGAGTTCGCCCGCACGGTGCTGCGCGACACCGAGATCCGCGGGCAGCAGATCCAGGCCGGCGACAAGGTCGTCCTCTTCTACTGCTCGGGCAACCGCGACGAGGAGGTCTGGGAGGACCCCCACCGCTTCGACCTGCAGCGGGAACGGCGGCCCCACGTCGGGTTCGGCGGCGGCGGCGTGCACTTCTGCCTGGGCAACGGCGTGGCCAAGGCCCAGCTGCGGGCCCTCTTCTCGCAGATCCTCACGAGACTTCCCTCGATGGAGGTCGGCGCGCCCGACTACCTCCGGAGCGATTTCATCAACGGCGTCAAGCACCTGCCGGTGGTCGTGCCGTGACCCGCGCCGCCGTACTGCGGAGCCACGAGGCTCCGTTCTCCATCGAGGAGGTCACCCTCGACGCGCCCCGGGCGGGCGAGGTGCTGGTCGAGATCGTGGCGACCGGCCTGTGTCACACGGACCTGCTGCTGCGCACCGAGGCGATGGCGACACGCCTGGGCCCCACGGTCCTGGGTCACGAGGGGGCGGGTGTCGTCCGCGAGGTGGGGCCCGGCGTCACCCGGGTGCGGGCGGGCGACCACGTCCTGCTCAGCTTCGACTCGTGCGGCTGGTGCCGGTCGTGTCTGCGCGGGGCGCCCGCCTACTGCACGGAGTTCGGGGTCCGGAACATGTCCGGTCGGCGACCCGACGGCAGCGTCGGCGCCCGGGACCGGAACGGCGCCGAGGTCGCGAACAGGTGGTTCGGTCAGTCCTCGTTCGCCGAGCTCTCCCTCGCCACCGAGCGCAACCTGGTCGTCGTCGACCCGTCGCTGCCGCTGGAGCTGCTCGGCCCGCTGGGCTGCGGTCTCCAGACCGGCGCCGGGTCGGTTCTCAACGAGATGCGGCTCGCGGCGGGACAGTCGATCGCCGTCTTCGGGGCGGGCGCGGTGGGGTTGGCGGCGGTGATGGCCGCCAGGATCGCGGGCGCGAGCGACATCGTGGTCGTCGACCTGCACGACTCGCGGCTCGAGACGGCGCTCGACCTCGGTGCCACCCGGGTCGTGCGCGGCGGCACGGACGACGTCGCGGGCCAGGTGCGCGGCAGCGGTTCCGGCGTCGACTTCTCCTTCGAGACCACGGCGGTCGGCTCGGTGATCTCCACGGCGGTCGAGGTGCTGGACGTGCCCGGCAAGGCGGTCCTGGTGGGGGCGGGGCCCGGCGAGCTCCGCATGTCCCCCACCCTGCTCGTCGGCCGGACGGTCACCTTCGCCCTCGAGGGCGGCTCCGTCCCCCAGCTGCTCCTGCCGGAGCTGATCGCGCACTGGCAGGCTGGACGTTTCCCGTTCGAGCGCCTGGTCACGACCTATCCCCTCGACGAGATCGACCGGGCCGAGGCCGACTCGGCCGCAGGCAGCACGATCAAACCCGTCATCAGCTGCGCCGCGTGAACGGCCGGAGAGGAAACCATGTCGCTCACTGAGGAGCCCGGGTCCTTCACCGCCGCGGTGGGCGGGACGAGTCCGTCGACGGGGGCCACCTTCGACGTCGTCGATCCGGCCACCGGGCAGGTGTTCGCTCAGGCGCCCGCGCTGGCGCCGGAGCAGCTCGACGGGGTGTTCGAGGACGCCCAGCGCGCGTTCTCGACGTGGCGGCTCGACGAGGCCGCCCGGCGGGACGCGCTCCGCGCCGCGGCGGACGTCCTCGACCTGCGCGCCGCCGACCTGGCACCGATCCTGACCGCCGAGCAGGGGAAGCCCCTCAAGGAGGCGGCGAACGAGTTCCACGGCGCGGCGACCTGGCTGCGCTACTACGCCGAGCTCGAGACCCCGCGAGAGATCCTGCGCGACGACGAGTCGGGCTTCGAGGAGATCCGTCGGCGCCCACTCGGGGTCGTCAGCGCGATCACCCCGTGGAACTTCCCCATCATGCTGGCGATGTGGAAGATCGCGCCCGCGCTCCGCGCCGGGAACACGATCGTGGTCAAGCCGTCCCCCTACACGCCGCTGTCCACACTCGCCCTCGGCGAGGCACTGCGCGGGGTACTGCCCGACGGGGTGCTGACCGTGGTCACCGGCCTCGACCCGCTGGGCGCGGCCATGGTGTCCCACCCGATCCCCCGGAAGGTGAGCTTCACCGGCTCGACCGCGGTGGGCAAGCTGGTGGCACGCGGCGCAGCCGACGACCTCAAGCGCGTCACGCTCGAGCTCGGCGGCAACGACCCGGCGGTGGTGCTGGGAGACGTCGACGTCGCCGAGATCGCGCCGCGGCTGTTCTGGGGAGCGTTCGCCAACAACGGCCAGATCTGCCTCGCGGTGAAGCGCGTGTACGCCCACGAGAGCGTCCAGCCCCAGCTCGTCGAGGCGCTCGCCGAGATCGCGTCGAGCGTCCGGGTGGGCCGCGGGACCGAGCCGGACGTCCAGCTCGGCCCGGTGAACAACCGCCCGCAGTTCGAGCGGGTCGAGGGCCTGGTCGCCGACGCCGTCGCCGCGGGTGCGCGGGTGGCCGCAGGCGGTTCCACACTGGACCGTGACGGCTACTTCTACCGCCCGACGATCCTCGACCGCGTGTCCGACGGGATCCGGATCGTCGACGAGGAGCAGTTCGGCCCGGTCCTCCCGGTGATCCCCTTCCGAGACGAGGCCGACGCGGTGGCCAGCGCCAACCGCAGCGAGTACGGCCTCACCGCGTCCATCTGGTCCTCGGACGTGGAGCACGCGGCGAACCTGGCCGACCGGCTCGACTGCGGCCAGGTCGCCATCAACCAGCACGGCCGAGGGGTGCAGGTGCACCTCCCGTTCGGCGGACACAAGTGGAGCGGCGTGGGAGTCGAGAACGGCCCCTGGGGTCTCCACGGTTTCACCGAGCTGCAAGTGATCGCAGGCCCCGCCCGTCACACGGCATAGGCGGCCCCTCAGTCCCCGCACGCGTCCCGACGGGGCGCGTGCGGGTTCCACCCCACCCCGGCAGCACCGCCGACTCGATGAGGAGTTGCAGACATGAGCGTCAACCCGGTCTCCCCCGCGCGGAGACGACGGAACCCGTGGTGGGTGGTCATCGGTGGCGGCGTGGCCGGCACCGTCGGCCCCGGACCGCTGATCCTCTCCACCCTCGGCGTGTTCGTCATCCCGATCACCGGGGAGACGGGCTTCGGCAGGACCACGGTCACCGGGGCCTACTCCGTCGCCGCGGTCGGCATGGCCATCGGACTCGTGGTGGTCGGCCGCATGCTCGACCGCTACGCCGTGCGCCACATACTGGTGCCCAGCTTCGTCCTGTTCGGCGCCGCGGTGGCGGCCATCGCGATCACCCCTCCGGTCGCCCCCCTGTTCCTGCTGCCGTTCTTCTTCGTCGGCCTGTTCGGCGCGGGTACCTCGATCCCGTTCACGAAGGCGCTCGTCAGCTGGTTCGACAACAAGCGTGCGCTCGTCATCGGCATCACGGCGGGCATCTCCGGCCTGGGTGCTTCGATCACGCCCATCCTCGCGGGGGCCCTCATCGGCGGCCTGGGCTGGCGCCCGGCCTACGCGATGCTCGGTCTGATCGCGATCGTCGTGTCGGTCACGCTCATCATCGGGTTCGTCCGGGCACGCGCCGAGCGCCACGTCCGCGGCCGCCTGGTGACGGAGACCATCGAGGACGGTCGCGAGGTCAGCCTCGAGCTGCCCGGCCTCACCCTGCGCGAGGCGCTGCGGAGCAGGCACTTCTGGCTGATCACGCTGGGCCTCGGGCTCGTCGGAATCGTCGTGGTCGGACTCCAGGTCCACCTGGTCCCGATGATGAGCGACCGCGGGCTGGACCCCGCGCAGGCCGCCCTGCTGCTGACCGTGTTCGGCCTGGCGTCGCTCGTGGGACGGGTCCTGGGAGGCTTCCTCATCGACCGCGTGCACGCCACCGTGGTGGGCCCCATCGTGATCCTCGCGCCCATCGTCGGCATGCTGTTCCTCCACCCGCCGTTCGGTTCGGCAGCCGCCGCGGTCGCCTTCATCGGCATCGCGTTCGGCATCGAGTACGACCTGCTGGCATTGTTGATCACCCGCTACCTGGGTATGAAGGCCTTCGGCAACCTGATCGGGCTCATCAACTCGGTCTTCCTGCTGGGTACCGCCTTCGGGCCGCTCCTGCTCGGCATCGGCTACGACACCACCGGCTCGTACGACGCGGTGATCCCGTTCCTGATCGGGACGCTCGTCTTCTGCGCGATCCTCATCGTGCTCCTGGGCGGCTACCGCTACCCCGCGGTGGCCGGCTTCGACCGCGTCGCCGCCGAGGACGAGCTCGCGGCGGCCGAGATCCTCAGCGACATCGCGGAGAACGAGGACGAGGTCTCCGCACACCACGGGAACAGGCCGGGGTCGACCCGCTCCGAGGCGCTCGACCCGGCGGCGGACTGACCCGGAACAGGCCGTCCGACACCAGGCTCGTCGATCTTGCGCAAGCCCCGATGGGTGGCCTGCGTGTCCCATGAAGCGCAGGTCGTTGTCGCCCCCACCGGCGAGGCGCAGTCTCGTCTGAGACGACAGTCGCTCTCCTTCGCACACAGCCCACAGACAAGGAACAGAACGATGAGCAACCAGAAGATCGCGCTGGTCACCGGCGGCAACCGCGGCCTCGGCCGCGCCGACGTCCTCGCGCTCGCCGACACCGGCGTCGACGTCGTCCTCACCTACCGCACCGGCAAGGACGAGGCCGAGCAGGTCGTCGCCGAGGTGGCGGCGAGGGGCCGGAGGGCCGTCGCCTTCCAGCTCGACACCTCGGTCGTGGCGAGCTTCGACGACTTCGCGGCGCAGGTCCGCGACGCGCTCCGGACGACCTGGGACCGCGACAGCTTCGACGTCCTCGTCAACAACGCGGGCTTCGCCCACGTGGCCCCGTTCGCCGAGACCACGGAGAAGGACTTCGACGACATGGTCGACGTGCACTTCAAGGGTGTCTTCTTCCTCACCCAGAAGCTGCTCCCGCTGATCGCCGACGGTGGCTCGATCGTCAACTACTCGACCGGCCTCACCCGGTTCGTCGCCGAGGGATCCTCGACCTATGCCGCGATGAAGGGCGCCGTCGAGATCCTGACCAAGTACCAGGCCAAGGAGCTCGGCGGACGCGGCATCCGCGTCAACGTGGTCGCCCCGGGCCCGACCGCGACCGACTTCGGCGGCGGCTTCATGAAGTCGGACGAGTTCCGGGCGGGTGTGGGCTCCCGGGTGGCCCTCGGCCGAGTCGGAGAGCCGGAGGACGTCGGCGACGCCATCGCGGCGCTCGTCTCGGACGCGGGCCGGTGGATCACCGCTCAGCGCATCGAGGTGTCCGGCGGCGCGCTGCTCTGAGCAGACCGCATCGAGACGGCGCCCGGTCGGTCCACGACCGGGCGCCGTCTCGTCTCGTTCGCCGCCGGACGGTCTCGCGCGCGGGAGCGCACCGGCCCTCCGCGCCAGTCGGTCGGCCGGTGGTCTACGCCCGGTCCCAGGCGGGCGGCACCGGGAGCCCCAGGTGCCCGCGCAGGGTGCTCTCCTCGTACTCGGTCCGGAAGTAGCCGCGCGTCTGGAGCTCGGGAACGAGCTTGTCGCAGATGGCCTCGACCGAGTCCGGGAAGACCGGGGCGTTGAGGCTGAACCCGTCGCAGGCGCGCGACTCGAACCAGTCGACCATCCGGTCGGCGATCTGCGACGCCGTGCCCACCATCGTCGAGTGCCCCGCGACGCTGCGGAAGCTGACGAGGACGTCGCGCAGCGAGTAGTCCTCCTCGACGGTGAGGTCCCGGAACGCGGGGAACCGCCCGACCATCGCGTCGGGGATGTTCTCGAAGTACTCGAGGGGGATCTTCTCGTCCAGCGCGACGCTCGACAGGTCCACCTCGAGCAGCGACTCGAAGACCTTGCGGGTGGCCTCGAAGTCCATGTAGTCGTCGAGGCTCTCGAACTTCTCCCGAGCCTCCTTCTCGGTGTCCCCGATGTAGGGGCTGAGCCCGGGCAGGATCGTCACGTGGTCGGGGTTGCGCCCGCGCGAGGCGACGTTGGCCTTGTACGCGCGGTAGTACTCGATCGCCTTGGCCTTCTGTGGCTGGACGGTGTAGACGACGTCCGCGACGTCGGCGCCGAAGTCCAACCCGCTCGACGACTGGCCCGCCTGGATCAGCACCGGGTGCCCCTGCGGTGAGCGGCGCTGGTTGGTGAAGCCTTCGACCCTGAAGAACTCACCGGTGTGGTCGATGCCCTGGATCAGGGAGGGATCCAGCCACCGACCGGCCTCGCGGTCGACGATGACCGCGTCGTCGCTCCACGCCGACCAGAGGCCCCGGACCACCTCGACGAACTCGGCCGCCCGACGGTAGCGGTCGACCTTGCTCGGCAGCTCGATGCCGTAGTTCTCCTGCGCGCTCGAGGAGGTGACGATGTTCCAGCCGACCCGTCCGCCGCTCAGGACGTCGAGCGCGCCGAGCTGACGCGCCAGCGTGAACGGGTGGTTGAAGGTCGTCGACATCGTGAGCATCAGCCCGATGTGCGAGGTGCCCGCCGCCACCGCCGAGAGCGCGGTGACCGGCTCGTAGGGCGCCCCCAGCTTGACGTCGCCGGACAGCAGCGGACGGCCGGAGAGCGTGTCGGCCATGAAGACCGAGTCGAGCTTCGCGCCCTCGAACCGCTGGGCCGTCTCGAGGATGACGCCGAGCGTCCCGATCTCCTCCGCCCTGCTGTCGGGCCTGCGCCATGCCCGGGCGTCGTACCCCGCCACCTGGAGTATCGCCGAGAGGACCATCGTGCGGCGTGCCATGTCTGTCTCTTCCTGTCGTCGTGAGGTGCTCGCTGAGGTGCTCGCTGAGGTGCCCGCGGCGGTCGTCGACGGTCGTGTCGCGTCGGGACCGGGGCGGGTCAGGCGTCGAGGTGCCAGCGCTCGGCCGCGGCGCGCGCACCGTCGAGCAGGATGCCCTTGTCGAGGTCGGCGACCACGACGTCCGGCACCTCCCCGAAGAAGGCCTCGGCCGCCGCCCGGTCCCGCGCGCTGGCGACGATCAGCTTCCCGACGCCGCGGGTGGCCGAGACGATGTCGCGGACGGCGGCCCTGACCTCGTCGCTGCGGTAGGTGTCCGCGACCGGGAAGCCCATGCTGACGGCGAGGTCCACGGCGCCGACGAAGATCCCGTCCACGCCGTCGACCCCGACGATCCGCTCCACGTTCGCCAGGCCCGTGACGGTCTCGATGATCGGGAAGCACTGGACGATCCGGTTCGCCTCCGGCGGACGCGGCGAGCCGGGGCGCATCGGCCCGAAGGAGCGGACGCCCAGGGGCGGGTAGCGCGTGGCGCCTGCCGCGGCGCGGGCCTGCTCGACCGTCTCCACCATCGGCACGACGATGCCGAGCGCGCCGAGGTCGAGAGCCCGCATGATGTCCTCCGGTCGGTTCCAGGGCACCCGGACGAAGGGTGTCGCCCCGTGCCGCTCGATGGCCAGCGCCAGGGCGTGCACCTGGTCGGGGCCCGCCGCGCCGTGCTGGAGGTCGAGCAGCACCATGTCGAGGCGGTCGGCGAGGGCCTCCGCGACGAGCAGGTCGGGGATGCAGCACATCGCCCCGACCGCGGGCTCCCCCTTGGCGAGCCGGTCCCTGTAGCGGTCCACGTCGGTCATGACGGTCGTTCTCACTTTCCGGTCAGAGGTGCATCGCGGACGTCAGCAGGTCCTTGGTGTACTGGTGGCGCGGTGCACAGAACACGTCGTCGGGGGTGCCCGACTCGACCACTCCGCCGTCCTTCATCACGGCGACGTAGTCCGCGAAGTTCTGCACGGTCGCGAGGTCGTGGGAGATGAAGAGGTAGGAGAGGTGGAACTCCTCCTGCAGGTCGCGCAGCAGCCGCAGGATCTGGGTCTGGATGAGCACGTCGAGTGCGGAGATGGGCTCGTCGAGTACGACGAGGGCGGGCTCGATGGACAGCGCCCGCGCGATCGCCACCCGCTGGCGCTGGCCGCCGGAGAGCTCGTCGGGCCTGCGGTCGGCGAAGCCGCTCGGCAGCTGCACGGCGTCCAACATGGACAGGACCTTGGCGCGGCGCTCCCGAGCCGTGCCCAGCCGGAAGGCCCGGCCCGGCTCGTCGATGATCGCGCCCACCGTGAGCCGCGGGTTCATCGAGTCGAAGGGGCTCTGGTAGACCACCTGGATCTCCCGCCGGAGCTCGCGCAGGCGCTCCCCCTTGGCGTGGGTGACGTCCTCACCGCGGAAGGTGAGGGAGCCCGCGGTCGCGTCCTCGAGGCGCAGGACCATCCGCGCCGTGGTGCTCTTGCCCGATCCCGACTCACCCACGATCCCGTAGGTCGAGCCCGCGGGCACGGCGAGCGACACGTCGTCGACGGCGACGAGCTCCTTCGCGGCCCGGCCGTGACCCGAGCGGAAGACCTTCCGGAGCCCGGTGGCGCGCAGGAGCGTCTCCGGGTTCGTCGGCGCGAAGAGCTCACGTGCGACGCGCGGGGTCGTCTGCGCGGCCGCGGCGACGTGCTCGAGGCGCAGGTGGGGCGAGTTCTCCAGGAGCTCGCGCGTGTAGGGGTGGGTGCTGTGCTCGGAGATCTGCTCGGAGGTGCCGCCGTCGACGACCCTCCCGCTGCGCATGACGACCACGTAGTGCGCGCGTCGCAGGGCCATCGCGAGGTCGTGGGTGATGATCAGCAGGGCCTTGTGGTGCTCGCGGACCAGCAGCGACAGCCGGTCCATCACGGCCCGGGCCACGGTCACGTCGAGCGCGCTCGTGGGCTCGTCGGCGATGATCAGGTCTGGGTCGCCCGCGAAGGCCATCGCGATGAGCACCCGCTGCCGCATCCCCCCGGACAGCTCGTGGGGATAGGCCTGCATCACGCGTTCGGCGTCGGACAGCCCGGCCTCGCGGAGCAGCTCCACCGCCCGCACCCGCGCGGCGGGGCGGGTGTGCGTCCCGTGGATCAGCATGGTCTCCATGACCTGTGGCCCGATCCGGGAGGTCGGGGTGAGCGAGGTCATGGGGTCCTGGGGCACGAAGCCGATCCGCCGCCCGCGCAGCTCCCTGACGTCCCGCTCACGGAGCCGGGCGAGGTCCGTGCCGTCGAAGCCGACCGTGCCCGCCAGGATCTCCCCGTTGCCGGGCAGCAGCCGGACGATCGTGGTCGCCAGGGTGGACTTGCCCGAACCCGACTCGCCGACGATCGCGACGATCTCGCCGCGCTCCACGCGGAGCGCGACGTCCCGGAGCGCGTCGACCGACGCGCCCTTCACCCGGTAGGCGACACCGAGACCCTCGACCCCGACGAGCGCGCCGCCGTCCGTGTCGAGGAGATCCGCGGCCGGGGGGTGCCCCTCCTGCGCAACGCTCATCGCTGGTTCCCTCGCTCGAAGTATCGGGAGATCTGGTTGGCGCACAGGATGATGAGGACGAACGTCAGCCCCGGCACGACGCTCATCCACCACGCGTCGGCGACGTGCCGCTGGCCCTCGGCGACCATGGCGCCCCACTCGGGCGCGGGCGGTGCCACGCCGAAGCCCAGGTAGCCGATGGCGCCGATCGTCAGCAGCGAGGCGCCGAGATCCAGCGCGGTCAGGGCGATGACCGGGCGGATCGCACCGGGGATCACGTGCCGCCACGCGATCGTCCAGCCACGGACCCCGCTCGCGCTCGCCGCCTCGACGTAGGTGAGCGAGCGGACCCGGTACACCTCCGCGCGCATGAGCCTGCCGAACGACACGCAGCCTGCGAGACCGACCGCCACCGCGATCGGCAGGGTCCCGTTGCCCAGCACGGCGAGGAAGGCGAACACGATCAGCAGGCCCGGGATGGCCAGCACGGAGTCGAGCAGGCGGGTGATCACGGCGTCCACCCAGCGCCCCAGGGTCGCGGCCACCACGCCCAGGGTGACCCCGATGACCAGGGAGAGCGAGGTGGCCAGCAAGGCGGCCGGCATGGAGGCGCTCGCCCCGAACACCATGCGGGAGAGCAGGTCGCGGCCGACGTTGTCGGTGCCGAGCAGATGTGGCCACGACGGCGGCCGGTAGGCCTGGGAGGGGTTGGCCCGCAACGGGTCGAACGCCGCGAACAGGCCGGGCCACACGGTGACCAGCAGGATCAGCACGAGGAAGGCGAAGGCGGCCAGGGTGACCGTCTCCCGGCGGGCGAACGCCAGGAGCCGGGCGCCCGGCCGCGGTGGCCGGACGGTGTCGGAGATCGGGACGGCCATGGGTCTCAGCTCCTCATCGCCCTGCGCATGCGCGGGTCGAGAACGGGATACAGCAGGTCGACGAGGAGGTTCACGCCCACGAAGATGACGGCGCAGATCATCACGATCCCCTGCACGACGGGGAAGTCGCTCGCCTCGACCCCCTGCAGGATCTCCCGGCCCATCCCGGCGCGGGAGAACACCATCTCGATCACCACCGCGCCGGTCAGCAGCGCCCCGGTGAGCAGCCCGATCATGGTGAGCACCGGGATGGACGCGGCACGCAGGCAGTGCCGCAGGAGCAGCCGCCACCGGCCTGCCCCCTTCGTCATCGCGGTGAACGCGTAGGGGGACCTGCTGGCGTCGAGCAGCGAGGTCGCCAGCACCTGCGCGACGGCGGCCGAGCAGACGATGCCGAGCGTCGCCACGGGGAGGACGAGACCTCGCACGTCACTCGAGCCGAACGAGGGGAACCAGCCGAGCTGGAAGGAGAACACCATGAGCAGCAGCACACCGAGCCAGAACGTGGGGATCGACATGCCGAGGACCGGCAGGGCGAGCAACACCCCGCGCACCCACCGCACCCGCGTGTAGGTCGCCAGCAGGGCGATCGTGGTGCCCAGCACCGCGGCGACGAGCAGCGAGAGCGCTGCGATCTGCACGGTGTTCGGGAGCGCCGCCGCGATGAGGTCGATCACGGGCCTGCCGTTGCGCAGCGACTCACCGAACTGGAACGTCACGACGGAGAGCAGCTGGGTGGCGTAGGCGGCGTACCACGGCCGGTCGAGCCCCAGCTCGGCACGCAGAGCGGCGAGCTGTTCGGGGTTCCCGTCGCCGGCGCCACCGATCCGGGCGATCGCCGCGTCGCCGGGAGCCAGGTGGAGCAGGAAGAACGTCAGGGTGAACGCGATCAGGACCACGATCACCGACTGCAGGACGCGAGAGCCGATGTAACGGAGCACGAGGGGTCTCCTTCCCGCTCGGGACCGGGTGGGGCCCGAGCACCGGGTAGCCCGGTCGGGTGCCCGCGGCAGCGCCGCGCGCGGACACCCGACCAGGAGGACGGTCAGCCGGTGGGGGTGAGCCAGATCTGCGACATCATGTAGAGCCCGCCGACGTCACGGACGGGACCGTTGACCCCCGGGGCCCACCACGGCGTGTTGATGGACTCCCACAGCGGTGCGAGCCAACCCTGGTCCAGCAGCAGGGACTCCATCCGGTCGACCGTGGCGCGGCGTTCGGGGAAGTCCGTCGTCGCCGCACTCGCCGAGGCCAGGGCGGCGAGCCCCTCGGGAAGGTCACCGTCGAACAGCAGGGTCAGCACGGTCGGCTCGGCACCGGTCTGGATGTTCACCCTGGCCTCGATCCGACCCTCGGCCCGCGCCGCGACCTCCTCCTGGAACGTCACCACCCGGATCCTCAGCTCGATGCCGACCTCGGCGAGCTGCTGAGCCGCGACCGCGAGGGCGTCCGCGATCGTGGCGTTGCCGATCGTCTCGATGCTGAGCCGCTGCCCGTCCTTCACCCGGATCCCGTCGGTTCCCCGCACCCAGCCCGCGCCGTCGAGGAGGGCGTTCGCCGCCGGGACGTCGCGTCGGAGCTGGGCGGACTGGTCGGTGTGGAACGGGTGAGCGCGATTGAGGACACCCGCGGCCTCGGTGTAGGTGGAGGTCCCGGTGGCCAGGACCAGGTCGGACCGGTCGAGCGCGAGGTTGAACGCCCGCCGGGCCGTCTCGTCGCCGCCGAAGACCCCGCGGCCCGGATAGAAGATGACGTTGCTCGCGGTCGCCGGGTCGGGCTCGTTGAAGGACTGCCAGCCCGCCTGCTCGAGCTGCGGGCGCAGGGAGTCCGAGAAGCCCTGGACGAGCTGGGCGTCTCCCGCCAGCCCGGCCTGTCCGATGATCGTCTGGTCGGTCACCTGGTTGACGGTGATGGTGTCCAGGTAGGCCGCGCCCTGGTTCGCCATCGGCCGAGCGGCCCATGCGTAGTCGGCGTTGCGGGCCAGGACCGCCTGCTCCCCGGCCCGTCGGCTCTCCAGGGTGAAGGGGCCGGAGCCCGACGCCTGGCCCTCGCAGCGTTGTCCGGCGGGCAGCCGGGCGGTCGCCGTCGACGACAGGGAGAGGTTCGGGGTCGAGATCCCGTAGAGGAACGGGGCGTTCGGCTGGGAGAAGGAGACGTCGACGGTGCGGTCGTCCACCACCTCGGTGCCTGCGTAGTTCCGCAGGAAGTCCTGCGCGACCGCGTACCGCGGCTCGGCCTTGAGCGCGTCGAGGTTCTCGGCGACCGTCTCGGCGTTCAGCGTGGAGCCGTCCGAGAACCGGACGCCCTCCCGCAGCACGAACCGGAACCGGGTCGCGTCGGCGTTCACCTCGTACGACTCGGCCAGCCAGGGGTGGAAGGCTCCGTCCCGATCCTCGAACAGGAGCGAGTCCTGCAGCTGGCGCTGCCACTGCAGCGCGGCGCGGATGACGGTCTGCCACGGGTCGAGGCACGTCATCTCACCGAGCGAGATCACCGTGAGGTTCCCGCCCGGGGTGGGCGTGCCACCGCCGGTGGAGCCGCCGGGAGAGGTCGATCCGCCTGCGCAACCGGCGAGGGCCAGCGCGGCGACGGCGACCGAGGCGATCACGGCTTTCCTCAGCCGGGATGAGGGGAACATGCGTGGGTTACCTTCCTTGCTATTGGATGGCCGGAGGAGTCGGGGTCCCCGGCGGTGACGGGGGCGAGCGGGCCCGGTTCGATGCGGGCGGGCCGGGCGGGCCGGGTCGACATCCACACCGCCGTCCCGGGGAGGACGAGACGTCGTCATGGGCGCGGGCCGTCTCGACGGCCGCCGAATGCCGCGATCAGCTGTCTGGTGTAGCCGTGCCCGGGCTCGGTCAGGACCTGTTCGGTCGGCCCGCGCTCGACGATCCTCCCGGCCCGCATCACGACCAGCTCGCGACACGCGAACGCGGTCGCGGGCAGCCCGTGCGAGATGAACAGCAGCCCGGCCCCATGGGTGGTGCAGTACTCCTTGAGCAGGTTGAGCACCTCCCCCTGAACGGAGACGTCGAGCGCCGAGACGACCTCGTCGCACACCAGGAGACGGGGCCGGACCACCAGGGCACGGGCCAGGGAGGCCCGTTGCCGCTGGCCGCCGGAGAGCTCGCCGGGAGAACGGTCCGCATGCGTCGCCGAGAGACCGAGGGACGTGAGCGTCTCGTCGACGGTGGCGTCGGCCTCCTCCGTCGACATCCCGCGGAGCCTGCGCAGCGGCAGCCGCAACGACTGCCGGACCGTGAGCCGTGGATCGAACGACGACGTGCTGTCCTGGCCGATCAGCTGCACCGTCTGGCGCAGGTACCGGCGATCGGCCCGACTCCGGGCCAGCCCCACGACGCTGCGGCCGTTCAGCGACACCGTGCCGGTCGTGGGCCGGTCCAGCCCGACCGCCATCCGCCCGAGCGTGGACTTGCCCGAGCCCGACTCGCCGACGACGCCGATCGCGGACCCGCCGTCGAGCTCCATGCTCACCCGGTCGACCGCGGTGAACACCCCGTGCGCCGTCCGGAACCGTCGGGTGACCTCCTGCATCTGGAGCAGCGCGTAGCCCGGGCCCGCACCGGGATCCACCGGGTCCGGGGTCCCGCCCACGCCGATCTCGGAGGCCTCCGTCGTCATGCCGTCCTCCGAGGCTCGGGGGCGACCGAGGCAGGCCCGGTGACCTGACCCGGGCGGCGGGCGGCCAGGTCGTCGGCCAGGGTGGGCATGGCCTCGAGCCGGTAGCTGTCCAGCGTCGGCACGCAGCGCAGCAGGCCCCGCGCGTAGGGATGCGAGACCGACGCGTCGAGATCCGCAGCCGGGCCCCCATCCACGATCCGGCCCCGATACATCACCAGGACGCGGTCCGCGAACTCCTGGCAGAGCCGGATGTCGTGGCTGATCACCAGCAGGGCCGAGCCGCTCTCCGCCACGGAGGCGACCAGCAGCTCCATCATCTCGCGGGCGAGCGACGCGTCCAGGGCGCTGGTCGGCTCGTCGGCGATCAGCAGCGAGGGACGACCTGCCAGGGTCATGGCCAGCATCGCGCGCTGGCGCATCCCCCCGGACAGCTCGTACGGGCGGGCGGCGAGCACCCGCTCGGTGTCGTCGAGGCCGACCCGACGCAGCCACCCGGCCGCCTCGGCGGCCGCGTCGGAGCGCCGCACGCCGCCGCGGGCCCGGACCACCGCGACGAGCTGGCTCCCGATCCGCCACACGGGATCGAGCGACGTCATCGCGTCCTGGAACATCATCGCCATGCCGGGCGTGGCGTGCGGGATGGCCGAGGGGCGCACACTCCGGTCGAGGGTCCGGCCACCGAACACGACCCGCTCCGCCGACACCCGTGCGGTCGGAGCCGTCTGGAACCCGGCGATGGCCAGGCCGAGGCTCGACTTCCCCGACCCGGACTCGCCGACGAGCGCGACGCGCTCGCCGCGGGCGATGTCCAGGTCGACGGCGTCGACCGCGACCGCCGACGCCGCGCCCGTCCCGTACTCGACGGTCAGGCCGCGGGCCGTCAGGACCGCGTCCTCCCGACCGCCGAGGTCGCCGTCGCCGCCCCCGGGGGGTGACTCCCCTGCTCGACGCGGGCTCACGGAGTCGGGCTCATCATCGAGAAGTCGGCCATGTTGTCGTTGCGCAGCGCCCACCCGGTGTAGCCGTTCCCGAGGGCGACGGTCGGCTGGATCCGGGCCGCCCAGAGCATCGGCGCCTGGTCGAGCGCGATCCGCTCCGCCCGGGAGAAGGCGGACCCGGCCTCCGGACCGAACTGGTCCCGGAAGGACAGCCCCTGCGTGTAGAGCGCCGAGAACTCGGCGTTGGTCCACTTCGAGTAGTTGAGCGCGCTCTGCGGGCCGAGGAACAGGTTCAGCTCGTACTGCGGGGTGAGGTTGATGGCGAAGTTGTTGAAGGCGAACACCTCGTACTGCCCGGTGAAGGTCGTCTGACCGAACTGGGCGGGCGGCTGCTCGTCGAGGGTGATGTCGAAGCCCGCCGCCCGCGCGGCGTCCCTGATCTGCACGACGGCGGCGACGATGTCCGGGTTGCCGTTGGACACCGCCACGCTCAGCCGGACGCCGTTCGGGTGTCCCGCGGACGCCAGCAGGGACCGGGCGCGGTCCGGGTCGTAGGTGTAGGGGACCTCGCCCGTCGCGGACGGCGTGCTGGCGAGGAACCCGGGCGTCTGGACCGCGCGGCCGTGGTAGACGCCTCCGGTGATCTGGTCGTAGGGGACGGCGTAGCCGAACGCCTGGCGCACGGCCGGGTTCGCGAGCGTGGGGTTGGTCGTGTTGAAGCTGAGGATCAGGAAGTTGTTGGGCTTCTCCACGGTGGGCACGAACGCGACGTCGTCGGCGATCAGCGCGGCCTGGTCCGCCGGCGTGAGCTGTTCGGCGAAGCCGATGTCGCCGCTGCGCAGGCCGTTGGCCCTGGTGCCCGCGGCGGCCACGACCTGGTAGGTGATCGTCTTGATCGCGGGCTCCCCGAACACGTAGTTCGGGTTCGCCGAGAGGACCAGCTGCTGGCCCGCCGTGTAGCCGGAGCGGTAGTAGGCACCGAACCCGTACCGGAAGTTGGAGTAGCTCCAGTCGATCGCGTACGGGTCGGCGGGCGTCGCGTTCGCCTTCAGCTCGGTGCTGTCGTAGATGCTGCCGATGGCACTGGCCGACAGGCTGAGCAGGGTGGCCCCGTATCCGGGCTGCGCGATCGTGAAGGTGACCGTGTGGTCGTCGACCTTGCGGACCTGGTTCCGCGGGTCGGTGATGACCGATGCCATGATCGACGGCGCCGGGGAGGCGGGGTTGGCGAACTTCCGCTCGTAGGACCAGACCACGTCGTCGGCGGTCAGCGGGTTGCCCACCACGCTGCGCACGTCGCGCCGCAGGTGGAAGGTGTAGGTGAGGCCGTCCGGGCTGACCTCGTAGCTCTCGGCGAGGACGCCTTCGAACCTCGTGAGGTCCTGCTCGAGGTGGTCGCCGACCTGGACGTAGGGGTTGCGGAGGAGGCGCGCCTGGGTGTTGAGGCCGTACTCGAGCGACATGATGTTGTTGGCCGCGGCGCCGTCGGTCCCGAACGCCATCGGCAGCTGCGAGGTGGCGACGACGAGACCGGTGTCCGCACCGGTCTGCGCCTCGCCGCCTCCGCCGCCTCCGCAGGCGACGACGGACAGCAGGACGGCGAGCCCGGCGACCGCGAGCCGGACGAGGCGCCGACGAGGGGACCGCACTCCCGTCGGTGGTGTGCCGTGCGCAGGCGACGTCATGGGAGAACTCCTCCGGGGTGGGTCTGGTCGGATGTCGGGCTCGGCCGCGGGGACGGCCGCCGTGAAGTCGGCTCGTCGCGCCCCCGGCGCGTGAGCCCGGCCCGGCGCGGCCGACTCGCGCGTCCGGTCGTCCAGAGGTTCGACCCCACCCAGGCCGTCGTCGCGCCCACCGCGATCAGCACGAGGAACGGGACGAGGGCGGACCACCACCTCCCCACGGAGGCGTCGGCCGCGCCGAGCGCGAGCATCGCTCCCCACTCGGGGGTCGGCGTGGGCAGGCCTGCGCCGAGG
>Ga0070665_100000885_pt1 | contig 38397 bp, 25 predicted proteins | sample KBSS13metaG_FD_65862 | JGI IMG/M metagenome (GOLD analysis project Ga0070665, IMG submission 65862) | Switchgrass rhizosphere microbial communities from Kellogg Biological Station, Michigan, USA - KBS S1-3 metaG | ecosystem: Host-associated > Plants > Roots > Rhizosphere > Soil ... | reverse complement strand
TCTGTTTCCTATGGTGGCGACGGAAGAGTCGGCCGAGTCCGAATCGGAATCGTCGGACGAAACGCAGGAAACGGCGCCCGGCGCCTTGGCTGACCGCACTGCGTTTGGCGTGCGACTGCCTGACAGCACTCGACGCCCCGCCACGGCTACGGTGCTCCTCGAACTGCAGTCTGCGCGGCGCACGAATCGAGCCTTAAAGCTCTCGCCGCTGGGCGCGCGCGACCGCTTGAACGGTTGCGGCGCTATCTTGCGCTGTTGAAACGCGGCCGCTGGTCGCTGTTTTCTTTTCCGCGCGTAACTGGGTAGCGATCCGGTTCGACCTGTGCCGTTATGGCGTCGAACTCGGACTTCTCCGTCGTCGCGCGGGTTCACGCACACCCATTCGATTCGTCTGAGCCTTGTGTTTGGGGCCTGCGCTTTTGCCAGCGCGGCGCCAAGCGACAAAACGCTCGCAGGCAGAACCATCGATCCGCGCCCACAGGCGCCAGGGTCGTATTAGGAGCATTGCAGCTATGTCCGAGATCAAACTTTCGCCAACCACGACGTTCTCGCGCGATTTGGGCGCCGGGATTGTCGTATACATCGTCGCGCTCCCGTTGTGCTTGGGGATCGCGCTGGCCTCGAACGCGCCACTGTTCGCCGGAGTCATCGCCGGGGTTGTCGGCGGTATCGTCGTCGGCTCGCTCAGCGGGTCGCATACCAGTATTAGCGGGCCTGGCAACACGTTGATGGCCATCGTGGCCACGCAGATCATTCTGCTGGGCTCGTTCCCGGCGTTTTTAATGGCCGTCGTCGTCGCCGGCTTGATTCAGATTGGGCTGGGCGTGGCCCGGATGGGCTTCGTCGCTGCGTTCTTTCCGACCAGCGTCATCAAAGGCCTACTTGCGGCGATTGGCGTCATTTTGATTCTGAAGCAAATTCCGCATCTCCTGGGGCACGACACCGATCCGGAAGGGGAAATGTCATTTGATCAGCCGGATCACGAGAACACGTTCTCCGAGTTATGGAGATTGTTTTCCGATGTTCACCCGGGCGCGATTGTGATCGGCCTGACGTCGATTGCCCTGCTGGTTTTCTGGGAGCGCTATAAGCCGCTGCGGCGAACGGGCATTCCGTCGCAGCTTGTCGTCGTGTTGTGGGGAGTTTCGCTGAGCATGCTGCTACGCTCGATCGGCGGACAGTGGCTGATCGAGGCCCGGCACCTGGTGCAAGTGCCAGTCGCCAATGATTTGGCAGGCTTTTTGGATCTGTTCCAATGGCCGGATCTATCGCAATGGCGAAATCCGGCGATCTACTCGGCCGGGTTGACGATTGCCGTGGTGGCGTCACTCGAGACGCTGTTGAATCTCGAGGCGGCCGACAAGATCGATCCACGCCAGCGTCACTCGTCGCCAAGCCGAGAATTGATCGCGCAGGGCGTTGGCAACGTGACTGTCGGCATGCTGGGCGGAATTCCGATCACGTCGGCCATCGTGCGCAGCTCAGTCAACATCTCGGCCGGCGCGCAGACAAAGGCGTCAGCGATCACACATGGAATTCTGTTGCTGTTCAGCGTGCTCTTTCTGCCTACCGTGCTGAACACGATTCCGCTGTCATGTCTTGCGGCAATCCTCGTGGTGACCGGTGTGCGGCTGATCAGTTGGACGTTGCTACGACGAATGTGGTTGCAGGGGCGTTACCAGTTCGTGCCATTCGCCGCGACCGTGGTGGCAATCGTCTTTACCGATCTGCTGACCGGCGTGTTGATTGGCATGGTGATCAGCATCGGGTTCATTCTGAACAGCAACTTGCGCCGGCCAATGCGACGCTTCGTCGAACACCATTTGGGCGCTGACGTGTTGCACTTGGAACTGGCCAACCAGGTCGGCTTTTTGAATCGCGCGGCCATTTCGAAGGCGCTGGCCGAGGTGCCGCGCGGCGGTCACGTTTTGCTCGACGCGCACAATACCGACTACATCGATCCGGACGTGCTCGATCTGATCCGCGATTATCAGGAGAAAACGGCGCCAGCGCGGCAGGTGAAGGTCAGCCTGCTCGGCTTCCGGCACAAGTATCACCTGGCCGATCGGATTCAGTACGTGGATTACTCGACGCGCGAGTTGCAGTCGTCGTTAACGCCGCGGCGCGTGCTGCAAATTCTCAAAGACGGCCATGAGCGTTTCAAATCAGGGCGACGCCTGACGCGTGATCTGGGACGCCAGGTACACGCCACGGCACAGGCGCAACATCCCTTGGCCGTGGTGCTCGGTTGCATCGATTCGCGCGGGCCGGCTGAGTTGATCTTCGACCTCGGACTGGGAGACGTCTTCAGCGTCCGCGTGGCCGGAAACGTCACAGGCCGAAAAGTCTTGGGAAGCATCGAGTACGGTTGCGCCGTGGCCGGGGCGAAATTAATCCTCGTGCTAGGGCACACCCGTTGCGGCGCCGTCACAGCCGCGTTGCAAGCCTGCGGGGCCCAGGATCCCGCGGATAAGGACGGCGGGTGCCGGCACATTCCGCCAATCCTGCACGACATTCAGCAATCGATCGATCCGAGCACCGCGCGAGAATTCGCCAGGGCAAGCACGTCCGAGCAGTCGGCCATTATTGATCGCGTAGCGCGGGCCAACGTGTTGCGGACGATGTCGCAGATCATGCAGCAGAGTGAAACCATCGCGGCGCTAGTCGAAGAAGGCGCGGTGGCGATCGCTGGCGCGATGTACGACGTGACCAGCGGCGAGCTCACATTCGTGGCGGTCGAGGACCACGCCACTGCGAATGTGCTGAGCATCTGACCGTAGTTGTCAGGTACGCACCTTGTGCGTACCAAAAAACAATCGTCAAGCCGAGGGTGAAGTTGGTACGCACGGAGTGCGTAACTTACGGTTTGCGCAATCTATGGGCCAGCGGCCGCGGCGCTATGGCCGCGGCTGGCCGGGGTTTTCTTCCATGCCGCCGGGCGGGGGCGATTGCACGTTCTCGCTCGGCGGCGGCGGCGTGTAGTCCTTGTCTTTGGCGCCTTTGCCGCAAGCCGCGCAGGCCAGGGACACAATTAGTATGGCAAGCAATCGAAATTTCATAACGCGCTTCGCTCCGTCGCAAGTAGCGGCCATCAGACTTGGATCATAAACACGTAACGGTCTCACACGCGCGAACCCGACGCGCTAGAGAGAGCGGATTTGTTCCGCCTCAACTCGCGCGTCGGGTTCGTGGTGAATGTACTTCAGCAATTACTTCGGCGGCGCCTTTACTTCGGCAATGCCGATCACGCCAACGGCCACGCGTCCGCCAGCGTCGCCGGTGGGCTGCGTGAACTTGTCTGGGTTGGCGTGAACGACCAGACCGCGACCGAGGATCGAATGGGGACCGCTCAGTTCGAGCATGCTGTCCTTGATGTTGATCTCGGCAACGCCCTTGTCGTCGGCCTTGATGTTGCCGAGGTCGCCGACGTGGCGAACCTTGTCTTCTGGTTTGCCGTGATCTTTCCCTTCGGGATTGAAGTGGCCGCCGGTCGTCAGGCCGTCTTTGCTGCCGGTGACATCGCCGAACTGGTGGACGTGAAAGCCATGTTCGCCCGGCTTCAGACCGGTCACCTTGCCGGTGACGTGGACGGCGTCGCCATCTTTGGTGAAGTAGACCACGCCGGTGACGCCGCTATCGCCAGTGGCGACCAACACAGCGACTGCTTTGGCTGGACCGGCCGTTGCGGCGGCAGGCGCCGCATGAGCTACGGCCCGCAGGCGCGGAACTACGCGTGGGGCCAGTTTGGGTCGCGCGGGGGCTACCTTCCCAGCGGGGGGAGCATCTTGGGCGAAGACGCCAACCGTGGCTGAGAGCACGATCGAAAACGCCAAAAAGATCGATGTTTTACGCATGGGGAGAGGTCCTCTTCGCTGTGGGTATGCTACGGTTTCAGTTCATTAGGACGGGGGCTGTCTCCAGAAAAGCTATGTCGTTTCGCCCCTTCACGCAAGCGGGTGGTCGATTTGCCCCCAGGGCCCCGGCCCGATGCTAGTGCCCTGTTTCGGACCGGCGGGCAAAGGTAAGATGGCCAGTTCCAGTGAATACCGCGCCGAACATTCCGCACACCCTCCCCACCTTATTTCCTACCTGCTGCAAAGGGATCAAATGAAAACCAAATTATTGACGATCGGACTGGTCGTCGCGCTGGCTGGCGTCGCCTGGGCTCAGGCCCCTCAAAAGTCAGCCCCGGCCGCCGGCGCTGGTCCCGCTGCAGCCCCGGCAGTACCCGGTGGCGATAAAACCAAGGTCGGCTACGCAATTGGCTTTCAAGTTGGCTCATCGCTTAAAGAACAGGGCGAACCGATCGACCTGAAGGCCGTGATGTCCGGTATGCAAGACGCCTTGGGTGACGCCAAGCCGGCAATCACCGAAGCCGAGATGCGCGAAGCATTGATTGGACTACAGAAGCGAGCCCAGGCGCGCATGATGGAACAGGCCAAGGCCGAGACCGAAACGAATAAGAAGGAAGGCGAGGCATTCCTGGCCGCCAACGCCAAGAAGCCAGGCTTCAAGACGACCAAGAGCGGCTTGCAATACAAGGTGATCAAAGACGGGACCGGCGCCGTGCCGAAGGCGACCGACACCGTGAAAACTCATTACACCGGCACCTTCATCGACGGCAAGAAGTTTGACAGCTCCGTCGATCGTGGAGAGCCAGCAGTCTTCGGAGTTACCCAGGTCATTCCAGGCTGGACCGAAGCGCTCCAGATGATGAAGGTCGGCTCCAAGTGGCAGTTGGTAATTCCCTGGGACATTGCCTACGGTGCCGATGGCGGCGGTCGGATGCCACCGAATAAGGTTTTGTTGTTCGATATCGAACTACTCGGCATCGAAGGCGAATCCGTCAAGTAGTTTTGTGCGATCATGGCAACAACTCGTGTGCCACTGGCTCCGCCAGTGTTTGCCCTCGGATTGACTGTCAGGGCAAAGCACTGGCATAGCCAGTGGCACACAATGAGAAGTGCACACTCCGCTTTCAGCCCTTGCATACTGTAGACGAATTGGATCCGCACGGCATGATTCACGTGATTGCGACAATTGAGTTGGCGCCGGGCGGGCGCGAGGCATTCCTGAAGGAGTTCCACGCGCTGGTGCCGCAGGTGAAGGCCGAAGATGGCTGCATTGCCTACGGACCAACCGTCGACGTGGCCAGCGGAATTCCGGCGCAGGGCAGGCTGCGAGCCGACGTGGTGACGGTGGTCGAGCAGTGGCGAGACGTGCCAGCGCTGCAAGCCCACCTGGTCGCCCCGCACATGCAGGCCTATCGTGGCAAGGTGAAAGACCTGGTCCGCGGGATGCAACTGCAAGTGCTGGAACCAGCCTAGTGAGCGTTGGTTTGCCCGATCGAACAATCGGGCGAGCGCCGGTGGCAGGCATCGCGAACCTGGCGTCCGTCACTCGTTGTCAGGCTTTATGATGATGTCGCAATACGGCAAAGCCGTCGTGGCCGGCAATTCAGCGGCGTCGCCGGGGGCGAATCGATGTTGATACAACCGCCAGGCCGAACTAAATTGGGAGAGCGATCCGGAGGGTACGCGAATGGTTAGCAACCTGACTCGAAATCAGGCGCCGGGCAACCGGTTGAGGGTTCGACTCCCTTGCCCTCCGCTCTAGTCGGATCCCTAGCCCCCGCAAACACTTGCGGGGGCTTTTTTATGCGCTGAACTCAGGCTGTCAGCGCAGCGGCAACGCGTCAGGCGCGCCCACGGAACTTCACGCGTCGAACGTCGTAAATCCGCCCCCCAAGTGGAGTGGATTTCTCCGATTGGGCAGGTTTTCTCGCGAATGTCGACATCTATAGTGGGGGCACTTACTCTCCGAGATGAGCAATGGATTCAAGATGCAGCCGTCCGACGAGCGCAGTCTGAACGAGCAGTTTCAGTCCATGTGGCGGCAGGCTGAAGATGCCTTTCCGGACATCGTTGCGTTCTTAAGTTCCCATCGCGAGGCCTCACAGAGGGAAATTGCCGATGTGGTATTGATCGATCAGCATTTTCGCTGGCATCGCAATATGGATCCGCGGAACGCGGAGTTCTACCTGGAGCGATTTCCGACCCTCGCGGCTAACCAGGAACAGAAACTGGAGTTGGTCCAGGAAGAGATCAACTATTGGACTCAGTTTGGTCGGCCAATTGTTCCGGAAGACTTCAAATTCAGATTTCCAGAGCTTGATCCGGCGGAGCTGTTTCCAGACGCCGACGCTGCGCAGTCTGAAGATCGTCCCCCTCCACGAAACTTCGCACTGCATTTGAATTGTCCTCATTGTCGCAATCCGATCGAGATTGTGGCAGAAGAGTCCAGCGAAGAGTTGGTTTGTCCATCTTGTGGCAGTACATTTCGGCTGAACGCTCAGAAGACATTGAGCCGAGTGCCAGGCAAGCTCCCCAAGTTGGGCCAGTTTGAGTTGTTTGAGAGCGTGGGGAATGGCGCGTTCGGCGCCGTTTATCGGGCCCGCGATACGCAGTTGCAGCGAATCGTGGCCGTAAAAGTTCCGCGGAATGGGCAACTTCCGACTGCCGAAGCTGACGATTTCTTTGTGCGCGAAGCTCGCAACGCGGCGCAGTTGCAACATCCTGGTATTGTGCCGGTCTTCGAAGTGGGGCGGAGTGAGGCCTTTCCTTATATCGTCAGCGAGTTCGTTGAAGGCCTGACGCTAGCTGATGTCCTGAAAGGTCGGCGATTTACGTTTCGTGAATCCGCAGAGCTCGTTTCGCACGTGGCGATTGCGCTGCAGCACGCCCACCATCAGGGCGTGATTCATCGTGATCTAAAGCCTTCGAACATCATGATCACGCCCTCGGGCGCACCACGCTTGATGGACTTTGGGATGGCCAAACGCGACGTGGGCGAGATTACAGTCACGCTCGACGGTCAGGTATTAGGCACTCCGGCGTATATGAGCCCAGAGCAGGCCGCGGGCCGGAGCCATCACGTCGATGGTCGCAGCGACGTCTATTCGGCAGGCGTCATCCTGTATGAACTGCTGACGGGCGAGCGTCCGTTTCGCGGCAACCAGCGGATGCTGTTGCATCAGGTGATGCACGACGAGCCGCGCACACCGCGAGTTCTGAACGACCGCATTCCCAGGGACCTGGACACAATCGCCATCAAGTGCCTGGAGAAGGAGCCCGCGAAGCGCTACGCCTCGGCGCAAGCCCTGGCCGACGATCTACAACGTTGGCTGGCGGGAAAACCGATCCTGGCTCGACCGATCGGGCGAGTTGCGCGCTGTTGGCGATGGTGTCGGCGTAATGCAGTGTTGGCAGCTTTTGCAGGCGCGCTTGTTGCGGCGCTGCTCGCCGGCACACTCATCTCGACGTATTTCGCAATCCGCTCTGGCCGTTTCGCCAGGGACGCAATTGCCGAAAGTGAACGCGCGGACGCCAATGCGAGCGAAGCCGCTGCGCGTGCTCAGGAAGCCGTTGCCGAACGTGATAAGGCCGCGGCCAGCTTTCAGCAGGCGCGAGACGCTGTTAACGATTCGTTTGCGGCAATCAGCGAGAACCAACTGCTGAATGTGCCAGGCTTGCAACCCCTGCGCAAACAATTGCTGCAAGCTTCGCTGAAATATTATGAAGCGTTCGTGCGGGAGCATGCTGCAGATCTCGCCCTGCAACGGGATCTCGCCCGCACGCATCTCCGCATCGGGAACATTCGCGATCATACTGGCGAACCCGGCGCCGCGGAGCAATCGTTTCGGCAGGCGATCACAATTTTCGAGACGCTATTGCGAGAGCATCCCTCGGAAGCGAGCTACCAAAACGACTTGGCCGCCGCCTTCAAGAGCCTCGGAGACCTGCAAGACGATACTGGCCGAGAAACCGAGGCCGAATCTTCGCTGGAGAGGGCGCTGGAGATTTGGCAACAGCTCGCAGGCGAGAATCCTGGCGTGGCGAAATACAAAATTCGCCTGGCTCAAACGTTGAGTAGTCTGGCCGAACTCCAAAGGGTCACCGGCCGAAATGCAGCCGCGGAGGCGACGATCCAACAAGCCATCCAGATTTGGGAACGACTCGCGCAAGTAGAACCTACCGACGCTTTTTGCCAGAGCGAACTGGCCAGGATCCTGAACATCCAGTCCATTGTGCAATACGCGCTGGAACGCCATGCCGAGGCGAAAGCGTCCTGCCAGAGAGCGGTCGAGATTCGCAAGAAATTAGCAGAGGATTACCCGACGGCGCAAGATTACCAAAGTGACCTGGCAACAAGCTTGATTTACTTCGGAGTCTTACAAAACGGCACAAACGACAAGGCGGAAGCGTCGTTTCGAGCGGCTATTGACGTGCTCGAGAAGCTCGTTCGAGAGAATCCGGCCGTACTTGGCTATCAGGGTAGGTTGGCAATCGTCGTTGGCAATCTTGGTGGGCTATTAGACACCTCGGGTCGAAATGAGGAGGCCGAAGCAGCGTACCGTAGGGCAATTGAAATCACGCGGAACTGTGCGCAAATCAACCCGACGGTGACGGAATACCAGGGGCAACTTGCCCAAAGCTTTAATAATCTCGCGGTGCTACAACAGAAAACCAATCAAGTAGTGGAAGCGAAGGCGTCGTATCAGCAGGCCATCAAAACTCTGGAGACGCTTGCTAAAAGCAACCCTACCGTGCCGAGATATCGCAATGACCTGGCGACGACCTACGGGAACCTCGCAAACCTGCAACGCATTACCGGCGACGCTGTCGACGCAGATGCCAATTATCAACGAGCCATCGATCTCTTTGGGCGACTTGCCAGTGAGTATCCCAAGGAAGGTTCCTACCGGATCAAACTCCTCAACTATCAGGCCGGTCGGGCATTGCTTAAACTCTCGCGGCCGGCCAAGCCCGAAGTCGAGAAGCAACAACCCAATTCTAATGAATCTAAAAATGAGTGACCCAGCATTTGCCTAAACCGAACCATCAGTGAACTTACTTGTGTGGACGCGCTGCGTCGAGGTCAGCTTTTGCGTAGTCTCGCTCACAGGTCTTCTTTCACAATCAACTTGAACGTGATCTTGGCGCGCGAGACGATCGCAATTTGCAATGAGCGTTCCAGCCGCCGTTAAGCGGAATCGAATATGTCTGATGAATCTGTGGCATGGTTAATCGCTCGTTGCAGCGAGGGAGATTCCCGAGCCGAGGCGATGCTCTTCGAAAGATATTTGCAAAGCCTGTTGGCATTTGTCCGCGAGCGGATCTCGCCCAAGCTGGCTGCACGGTTTGACGCAGAAGACGTCGTACAGTCCGCCTACCGTAGTTTCTTCGGCGGCCTCGGCAACGGCAGATACTTGATCGAGGGAGAAGATGCCCTGTGGGGTCTGTTGGTGGCCATTACGATGCATAAATTGCAGCGACAGATTGCTCACCACCATGCCCAGAAGCGAACAGTTCTTATCGAGCAACCGCCAGCGGACGATGGCAGCACCAGGGACAAGCCGCCGGAGGTAGCGGCGCGCGCGCAAGCTCCGCACGAAGCTTTGGCGCTGGCTGACGAGATCGAGCGGATCAAGAGCCCGCTCACTTCATTGCAGCAATGCATGCTCGAATTGCGCTTGCAGGGCCATTCCATCAAGGAAATCGCCGAGCATACCAGTCGCTCAGATCGCACCGTGCAACGCTTGCTGGAGAAAGTAAGAGCAGAACTGCAGCTGCGCCTACGACAAAGCGTGGGCGTGTGAGATCGAGCATCCGGCGCCGGGCGGCCGGTTGAAGGTGCTACTCTCACTTGACCTCCGCCTCAATTGAGACCTCCACTCACCACAAAGAATCGCTGAGGATTGTTCGAGCGCTGAGCACGCATCGGCATTGTCACTATCTGCCAGTGTCGCGAGGAGGCGTTCACTCGGCGACTGGCCGGATTTCAGTAGCGGATGGTCGGTTGGGGCGGGCGCCGCGTAGCATGTCGACTGCCTCGGTCAGTCCGTCGATCGTAAGTTCGAACATCGGAAAGACGCGGCGAACGATGCGAATGGTGGGCGCGTTCCAGCGCTCGCGCGGCTCGGGGTTGAGCCAGATCGAGTTCGGCACGCGCTGTCGAATTCGCATCAGCCATGCCAGGCCGGTATTCGAATTCCGGTGGTTCAGGCTGATCGCGCCGCCGAGATGCGTCAACTCGGAAGGCGCCATCCAGGCGTCGCCGACAAAAATAACCGACCAGGTGTGATCCAACGTCTTGAGCAGTTCGGCGGTTAGTTCTCCCTTCCAGATGCGCATGTCGGTAAAGAGCCGCTCGTAGACGCAGTTGTGAAAGAAGCGGTGCTCGAACTGCTTGAAGTGGTTGGCCGCGTGCGCGGCGCTGAATAGCCGCTCGCAGAGTTGCGTGTAAGGGTCCATCGAGCCGCCCACGTCCATCAGCAACAGCAGCTTGATTCGATTGCGGCGTGGCGGGCCGAACACCAATTCGATCTCTCCGCCATTGCGCGCGCTTTCGTCGATGGTCTCGTCGAGCTGCAATTCCTCCGGACCCGTGTCTTTCGCCAGCCTTTTGAGACGGCGCAGGGCGACGCCGATCTGTCGCGTGTCGAGAATCTGATCCGAGCGCAGATTGCGAAAGCGCCGCTCGCCGGCGATTTGCACTGCCGAGCGACCGCCCCCTTCGCCGCCGACGCGCACGCCGGCCGGATTCTCTCCGCCGTGGCCAAAAGGAGACGTGCCACCGGTGCCGACCCAGCGATTGCCGCCATCGTGGCGTTCTATTTGCTCGGCGAGCAACTTGCGGAACCGTTCGGTCAGCTCGTCGAGGTCAAAGGCTTGCAGCTTCGCCCTGTCTTCCTCGCTGATCTTCGGCAGGACCGGATCTGCAAGCCAGTCGAGCAGCTGCTGGCTGATATCAATCGACGATTCGATGCCGGCAAAATACGAGGCAAACGCCCGGTCGTATGTGTCGAACTCGGTTTCGCGCTTTACGAGCAGCGCGCGGGCGAGATAGTAGAACGTGTTGAGATTGGCCCGCGCGTGCCCTTGCGATAGCGCTTCCATCAGCGCCAGCCATTCGGTGCTCGACGCCTTCAGGCCGAACTGGCGGAGATGATAAAAGAAGTCAACGAACATAAAAGGACTTTTTCAAAATCGTATAGGCGTGCCATGCTCACGCTTGCGTGAGCATGCAAATGCAAACACGTGCGGCGGCAGCATGGCCACGGCGAGCGTGGCAATGGCACAAGCATCTGACTACCAACTCACGGACACACACTAGCTCACGCGTCCAAAACGGCGATTCGACAGCACCGTTTCAATATCGCTCTCGCGCTTGAGCAGCACGCCCATGAAGGGCAACTGTGTTTCAATCGCCTCGGGCGCAATGCCACCCCGCCTGAGCGCAGCAATCCAGTCGATCAGCTCGCTCGTCGAAGGGCGCTTGCGAACGTCAGGCAGATCGCGCAGCCAGTAGAATCGCAACAGCACCTGGCGCAGCAGCTCGGCCTCGACGTCGGGGTGATGGACCCGCACGATCTCGGTCATGATCTCCTTGCCGGGGAATTCGATGTAATGGAACACGCAGCGGCGCAGAAAGGCGTCTGGCAGTTCCTTCTCGTTGTTTGACGTGATCACAACGATGGGCCGATGCTCGGCCTTGATCTGGTCGCCGGTCTCGGCAACGGTGAAGCTCATCCGGTCGAGCTCGTGCAGCAAGTCGTTGGGAAACTCGATGTCTGCCTTGTCGATTTCGTCGATCAGCAGCACCACGCGCTCTTGCGCTCGCAGGGCCTGGCCCATCGGCCCGAACTTGATGTACTGGCGGATGTCGCTGATATCGCGATCACCGAAGCGGGCGTCGTTGAGCCGCTGCACGGTGTCGTAGACGTACAGCCCGTCTTGCGCCTTCGTGGTCGATTTGATGTTCCAGGTCAGCAGCTGCTTGCCGAGGTTTTCGGCAATTGCTTCCGCCAGCACGGTTTTGCCGGTGCCAGGCTCTCCGCGAATCAAGAGCGGCTTTTGCAAAGCGCAGGCGACGTTCACGGCGTCGCGCAGCTCGGGCGTGACAAGGTACGTGTCCGTTCCGGTGAACGAATGGAAGGACATAACAGCTCCCGTTCGAGTGTTGCAGTCGAGTGATGGATTTGTGCCGCAAGCCAGCGATGGCGCCGAGCGGGCGTTCGCGGGGTCGTCTTTACAGCACAAGTGTATTCGACGGCGCAACTTCGGCTAGCCCACGGCGCGGTCCGTTGGCAGCAACCCAATATCAGGGCAAATCGCAGATTTCGCCGATTGCGCAGCGCGGCCGCTGGCCGTATCCAAAAAGCTGTGGCTCGCCGATGGAAGGTCGCCGATCACCGTCCTTCGGACTTCGATTGTCCTCTGAGCCTCAGCGCTTCAGCGGTTCATCCCTTTGTCTCTCAAGTAGCGAAGAGGCTGAACCGCCGAGGCGCCGAGACGCGGAGGAGGCGCAGGCGAACTGCAAGTTCACTCGTTATCAAAACTGTCGTCCGGCGTCACATAGCTTTTCGTGACCACGACCTCTTCGACCTCTAGTCGTCGCACGACCAATTCGTCGATTTCGAGTCGGTCGAAATGCGATCGCCGGACCGAGAGTCGCCGGATCGCCAATCGTCCAATGGCGAGTGCTCCGATGGCGACGGCGCCGACGGCCAACGCGCCGATCGCAATGGATCCGATCCCCACGGCCCCCGAGGCGCCCGCGCCAACGGCCACGGCCTTGTACGCCCGCGACTGCTTCTGCGAGCGCGGGTCACTGAGCGCAGCGTCGTGCGGATGGGTCATTGCCGATCGCGGATCGGACTTGCGGGCAGTGCGGTGAAAGTTGTCGTTCATGCCGCAATTATACCGCAAGACTGGCTAAATGCCGCATTACTGCTGATCGCAGGCGCGTCCGATTTCGAGGGGAAACGTCGGCCTAGGTCATTAAGTTCGTGTTCGCGCCCGCACTGTGACACCAATGGGGAACAACCGAAATCGCAGGTATACTTAGGCGTCAAGCGGATTTGTGCATGTCCGTCGAAGGGGCGCAGTTAGTAAGGAACGCGATCGGTGCGAAGTAATCGGATCCTGCTAGCGATCGTGTTTTGTCTCGCCGTCGGCGTGGCTCGCCAGGCTGCGGCGATTCCGACGGATGAGCTGCTCAAGTCATTGAAGCCGTCCGGCGACGTCAATGATTTCGCCGGCATTCTTTCGCCAGCCGAAAAGGCCACGCTCGAAGCGCGCTGCCGGCAATTGCGCGAGAAGACGGGCGCTCAACTGGCAGTCGTCACGCTCAAGTCGCTCGAAGGTGGGCAGATCGACGATTTTGCGAACAAGCTCTTCGCCCAGTGGGGCATTGGGCAAAAAGATAAGAAGAACGGTCTGCTGCTGATCGTTGCGATGGAGGATCGCAAATTTCGAATCGAGGTCGGTTATGGCCTCGAGCCCATCATTCCCGACATGCTGGCCGGACGCATTCTCGACCATGAGCTACGGCCTCGATTTCGCCAGGCAAAATTTGGCGAGGGGCTCTCGGCCGCGGTGAACGCGCTGTGCGAGTTGGTGGAGCGCGGCGAACCGGCCGATCGCGAAGCGCTGGCGGCCCAGGCCAACGCCAATGACACTCCGGCGATCGTGGTCATGTTCCTGACGATCTTTGTGCTGGTCGGTTCGCTCCTGATGGGGATCGGCTTTGGGTCGCGCACCGTCGCGCTAATCTTATTCGGGCCGGTGTTCGCCGGTTTTCCGCTGGCGATCAGTGCGGCCGCCGCCTGGCCGTGGGCGCCGCTCGTCCAGGTTCCGCTATCGCTGCTCACGGTCGGCCTGGGCTATTACCTGGCGCGGCAGAGCGCAGACATGAGTCGCCGTGGCCCGCGTTCTCCTTCGGGCGGACAACCGCGCAGCACAGATTGGACCTGGGGCGGTATCGGCGGCACGGGCGGAAATTGGAGTTCGGGCGGAGGCGGCTTTTCGCAAGATTGGGGAGGCTTTGGAGGCGGCTCGTCCGGAGGCGGCGGAGCCAGCGGTGGATGGTAGACTTTCGGCGTCTGTTGCGCACCAGTGATTACACACCTCTCACGACTTCAAGCGACTTTTTGGCGCCTGCAGCGACCAATGCCTGATCGAAGCGGCGGAATGCGACCATGACCCCAGAACAACTAGCCGCGCAACTCGCCGAGGCGGTTCCCCAGCGGTTGAAATCCGTGATGTTGTACGGATCGGCCGCGGCGGGTGATTTTGTGCCGGGGGCGTCGACCTACAACCTGCTGATCCTGATGACGCCGGTCGCCACGGCCGAGCTCGACGCGATCGCGCCGACGATTCTCCAATGGAGCCGCGCCGGGCATCCGGCCCCGCTGATCTTTACGCCCGAGGGCTTCCTGTCGTCGACGGACGCGTTTCCGATCGAATTGCTCGATATTCAGCAGTCGCGCCGTGTGCTGTGGGGACCGGATTTATTGGCCGAGATGCGCGTGCAGCCGAATCATTTGCGTTTGCAGGTCGAACGCGAGTTGACCGGCAAATTGCTCTCACTTCGTGGCCGCTACCTGCTCACCGCCGGAAAACCGGAAGCTAAGTTCGAACTGATGACGCGTGGGTTATCGACGATTTTGGTGCTGTTCCGCGCCGCGCTCAGGCTATATCAGAGCGAGGTCCCACCCCAAAAGCTCGATGCGCTACGCGCGCTGAAGAAGCACATTGATTTCAATATCGAACCGTTCGAGCGGCTGTTTGATTTGAAAAAAAGTAATGCCCAGGCGCCGGACGCGCCGCAGGTCTCGTTCGAGGCCTATTTGCGAGCGATCGAGGCCGTTGTGAATGCCGTCAATCTTCTCTCTCAACTACCAAGGAATGAAACATGAGCACCGCAACTCCGACCATGCCAGGCGCCCGCGGGCGTGGACTGCCGATCCTGTTGGGCGTTGTGGGGCTAGTAGTCGTGTTGGGGCTTTGGTTCATCTCGGCGGGCAACAAGCTGGTCGCCCTGCAAGAGAACGTCAACACCGCCTGGGCCCAGGTCGAAACGGTTTTGCAGCGCCGTTTTGATCTGATTCCGAATCTGGTCAACACGGTCAAAGGCTACGCCGCGCACGAGAAGGAAATCCTCGAAGAGGTAACCCGGCTGCGCAGCCAATGGGGAGCGGCGAAAACTCCGGAGGAAAAAGCCAAGACAGGCTCGGAGCTGGAAGGAGTTCTTTCGCGATTGCTCGTGGTCTCAGAGAACTATCCGGACTTGAAAGCGAATCAGAATTTCCGTGATTTACAGGTCGAGCTGGCTGGCACAGAAAACCGGGTCTCGGTCGAACGGCAGCGCTACAACGATGTTGTCCGGACGTACAACACGGCGGTGCGGCAGTTTCCGGGGAGCCTGGTTGCCAGCCTGCGTGGATTTACGACCGACAAGCCGTACTTTGAAGGCTCCGCCGCGGCGCAAGACGCTCCGAAAGTCGATTTCACCAAGTAGCATATTGCGCGCAGGTGTTCTGCTCGCGCTGGCGTGAGCACGCAATCGGCGGATTACTCAAATCCGCTTTGCCCTGGCCGACGCATGGCGTCGCCCTGGCGCCCACTTTTTGATGGCCGGGCGCCAGGGACGATCTTGCGAATTCTTCGCACGGTAGCAGATTTCAGCCGCCTCGAGTGGGCGTTTTTCTGCCAGCGCCGCGGCCGGCCCAGGCTGCGTCGGAAGGTTGGGCCGGTATTCCCGGTCGCACGACAGCGCCGTCCCGCGGAACTTTTCGGAATGCCAGTCCGCGGCTTCGGAAATGAAGTATGAATTGAATGGCGGACGGGCTTCACGGCCTTGCTCCCGCCTCATGTCTTAGGCGTTATCGCCACAGCGATTCAGCACGATTGCGGAATGTTCCTTCTCATCGCACTGGGTGGAGTTCCGCGCGCTCATCATTGACTTTCAGCATTGAAGCCGCGCCATGTTCTACGAATGGATACTCCCACGACGCGGGGCAGTTGCGCGTATTGGTAAAAAACCAGCGCGCCCGCGGACAGCCGTTCGCCAGCGCGCGCTGTTGATCGAATGCCTTGAGTCCCGGTTGGCGTTGTCGATCGTGGCCGGCGGCACTGGCGCGGGGAACACAACTCCGCCGATTGACGATCCCGGCTTTTACAACGTCGGTAGCCGAGGTGGGGCCAGCGCCATTTACTTGGGCAACGGTTGGGTGTTGACGGCCGCACATGTCGGCGCCGGTGGCACGACCTTCAATAGCACCTGGTACGACGCAGTCCCCGGCTCGGCGATCCAAATCGTCAATCCGCCCGGCGCCGCCTACACCACGTACAGTGATCTGACGATGTTTCAGATCGCTGGTCGCCCGAACCTGCCGTCGCTGTCGATCGACGCCACGGCGCCGCAAGTCGGTTGGAATGTGACCATGATCGGAAACGGTCGTGACCGCGCGCCGGACTTGTACTATTTCACGTCGTCCTGGGCGATCAGCCCCACGCCTGCGGCATACGCCGGCTACATCGTCGGATCGACGCAATCGATTCGTTGGGGCACGAACACCATCGGGTCGACTGGGTTCCCCACCGGCGCCGGGGCAAATTCCAACTCTGCGTTCTCCACGCAATTCGACAACATCCCCAACGACGCGCAGGGCTACAGCGGCGACTCTGGTGGAGGAGTCTTTCACAAAGACGGCTCCGGCAATTGGAGCCTGGTCGGCGTGATGTTCTCGATCAGCACGAACGCATCGCAGCCGAGCAACCTTTCCATTTTCGGAAATCAAACGTTTATCGCCAACCTCTCGGTGTATCGTAGCCAGATCCTCAGCATCATGGGCGCCAATCACGCGCCCAGCGGCGCCAACCAAACGGTCACCACTTGGCAGGGGGCAGCGTTCACGTTCGCTATCGGCGATTTTGGTTTTAGCGATCCCAGCGACACGCCGGCCAACGCGCTGCAATCCGTAAGAATCAGCACGCTCCCCTCGGCCGGCGTGTTGATGAACAACAACGTCGCCATCGTCGCCGGCCAATATGTCTCGGCCACGGATATCTCCGGGGGCAAATTGACGTTTGTCCCCGCCGGCACAGGCAGCGGAGCGGGGTACGCCAACTTCACGTTCCAGGTGCAAGACAACGGCGGCGCTGCCAATGGTGGCGTCGACCTCGATCCGACGCCAAACACGATCACGATCAACGTCACCAATATCAACGACGCTCCATCCGGCGCCAACACCACGGTTGGCGTGGCGGTGAATAACGCCTATGCGTTTTCGCTCGCCGACTTCGGCTTCAGCGACGCCAGTGACGCGTCACCCAACTCGCTGCAGGCGGTCAAAGTCAGCGCGCTTCCAACGGTCGGCAGCCTGACGAATAACGGCGTGGCAGTCACTGCGGGGCAGTTCGTTTCCGCGGCAGACATCAACGCCGGACTGCTCCGCTTTACGCCAGCGGTCAACGCCACGGGCGTCGGCTACGCGACGTTTACGTTCCAATTGCAGGACAACGGCGGCACGGCGAACGGTGGCATCGATCTCGACCCCACGCCAAACTCGATCACGGTCAACGTCACCCCCGTGAACCATGCGCCAGTCGGGGTCGACAAGACGATCACGATGCTCGAAGGCGCCGTTTACGCCTTTGTCGCGTCGGACTTCGGTTTCAGCGATCCCAACGACACGCCGGCCAACACGCAGTTGGCAGTCAGAATCAGCACGTTGCCGGTGGCCGGCATACTGACCAACAATGGCGTCGGGGTGAGCGCGGGTCAGAACATCTCGCTGGCCAGCATCAACGCCGGGCTGCTGCGATACACGCCTCCCACAAACGCGAACGGCGTCGCCTACGCGAGCTTCATGTTCCAAGTTCAGGACAACGGCGGCACGGCGAGCGGTGGCGTAGATCTCGATCCCACGCCCAACACGATTACGTTCAACGTCACGTCCGTAAACGACGCGCCCGTCGGGACCAACAAGACGATCACGATGCTTGAGGGCGCAGTCTATTTGTTCACCACGGCCGATTTTGGCTTTAGCGACCCGAACGACGCGTCGGCCAATTCGCTGTTGGCCGTAAAGATCAGCTCGACGCCCACGGCTGGCGGCCTGACGAACAACGGCGTGACGGTAACCGCCGGACAGTTGATCGCCGTGGCGGACATTAACGCCGGCCTGCTTCGCTTTACTCCGGCCGCCAAGGCCAGTGGAGTGGCGTACGCCAGCTTCACGTTCCAGGTTCAAGATAACGGCGGCGCGAGTAGCGGTGGCGTCGATCTCGCCTCGCCGAATACGATCACCGTCAACGTCGCAACGGTGAACGACGCGCCCGTCGGCGCCGACAAATTGATCACGACGCGCGAAGACGTGCCTTACACGTTCACCGCCGCGGACTTCGGCTTTAGCGATGGCAACGACTCGCCGGCCAACGCGCTGTTGGCGGTCAGAATCAGCACGCTTCCGGCCGCTGGCAGCCTGACCCGAAATGGAACGGCGGTCACTGCCGGGCAGTATGTCACGGTGGCCGACATCAACGCCGGGTTACTCCGCTTTACTCCGGGCGCCAATGGCAACGGCGCGGGGTACGCCAGCTTTACGTTCCAAGTGCAGGACAACGGCGGGACAGCAAACGGCGGCGTTGATCTCGACCCTACGCCGAACACGATTACGTTCAACCTCACCGCGGTGAACGACGCCCCAACAGGCGCCAATCAGACGGTCACTACGCAGCAAAATACGGCCTATGTGTTCGCGGCGTCCGATTTCGGGTTCAGCGACGCGAACGACTCGCCATCCCATTCGCTGCTGGCAGTGAGAATCAACTCGGTGCCCACCGCTGGCAGCCTGACTAACAATGGCGTTGCTGTTGTCGCCGGCCAGTACATTTCGCTGGCCAGCATCAACGGCGGATTGTTGCGGTTCACGCCAGCGCAGAACGCCAGCGGCGCCGGGTACGCCAGCTTTACGTTCCAGGTCGAGGATTCGGGCGGCGTCGCCAACGGCGGCGTTGATCTCGATCCGACTCCGAAGACGATGACCGTGACCGTTACCGCGGCCCAGGTTGGGCAGACGCCAGTCACGAACAGCGTCTGGTCTTTGAGCGCCGTGCCGGCGACGATCGACAGCGGCGATCCGCAAGGGGTTGAGGTCGGCGTCAAGTTCAGCTCGAGCACCAGCGGTTACATCACAAGCGTGCGATTCTACAAAGCGGCTGGCAATACCGGCGTTCATACTGGTAGCCTTTGGTCGGCCACGGGGCAACTCCTCGCGACTGGCGCGTTCACCAACGAGACGGCTAGTGGCTGGCAGACGCTTGTCTTCTCTTCGCCCGTCGCGATTTCGGCCGGAGTAACCTACACGGCCAGTTATCACACGAACGTCGGGCACTTCTCGGTGACTCGCGGTGGGCTCAGCGCGGCGCTCACCAGCGGGCCGTTGACCATTGCGGCCAATGGTGGGGTGTACGCTTATGGAGCGGGCGGCTTCCCGTCGTTGACCTATGGTGGCAGCAACTACTGGGTGGACGTTGTGCTGAGCACTACGCCTCCAGTCGACACGACCGCGCCAACGGTGACTGCGTTCAGTCCGGCTGGCGGCGCCACCAATGCTTCGACAAGCGGCGGCCTGTCGATCACATTCAGCGAAGCCCTGAGCGCCGCGAGCGTTTCGTCGAGCTCGGTTCAATTGCTCGATGGCGCGAGCGTCGTCGCCGCCACGGTCAGCTACACCGCCGGATCGAACACCGTCACGCTGACCCCAACCGCGCCGCTCGCGAATTCGAAGACCTACACGATCTCGATCACTGGCGGCGCGGGCGGAATCAAGGACGTAGCGGGCAACCCCTTGGCCGCGACCGTCACCAGCACGTTCACCACGGCGGCCGCAGCGCCTGCCACGAGCAGCGTATGGTCGACTAGCGCCGTTCCGGCGACGGTTGATAGCGGCGATCCGCAGGGGGTCGAAGTCGGCGTGAAGTTCAGTTCGTCGACGGATGGCTACATCACCGGCGTGCGATTCTACAAAGCGGTCGGCAACACCGGTGTGCATACCGGCAGCCTATGGTCGGCGAGTGGTCAGCTGCTGGCGACCGGAACCTTCGTGAACGAAACCGCCAGCGGGTGGCAGACGCTTGTGTTCGCGTCGCCAGTCGCGATCTCGGCCGGCGCGACGTACACGGCCAGCTACCACACGAACGTCGGCCATTTCTCGGTCACTCGCGGCGGTCTGACTTCGGCCGTGACCAGCGGCCCGCTGACCGTGGTGGCCAACGGCGGCATGTACCTGTACGGCGCCGGCGGCTTCCCGTCGCAGACCTACGGCGGCAGCAACTACTGGGTTGACGTTCTGCTGAGTGTGACGGCCCCGGTCGATACGACCGCGCCGACGATCGCGGCGTTCAGCATTGCCAATGGCGCCACATCGGTGTCGACGAGCGCCAGCGTGACGATCACGTTCAGCGAAGCCCTCAGCGCTGCGAGCGTCAGCGCCGGCACTGTCCGCCTGCTGGACGGGGTGAATGTCGTCGCCGCGACCGTAAATTACACGGCCGGATCGAACACGGTCACGCTGACGCCGACGACGGCGCTGGTGAGCTCGAAGACATACACTATTTCGATCACCGGCGGCTCCGGTGGCGTGAAGGACGTGGCCGGCAACGCGCTGGCTGCGACCGTTACCAGTGCATTCACCACAGCCGCGTCGGCGCCTCCGACGAGCAGCGTGTGGTCGACGAGCACGGTCCCGGCCACAGTGGATAGTGGCGACGCGAAATCCGTCGAAGTGGGCATGAAGTTCACCGTCAACGTCAACGGTTACATCACCGGCGTGCGATTTTATAAGGCAGTGACGAACACCGGCGTTCACACCGGCAGCTTGTGGTCATCGACCGGTGAATTGCTGGCAACCGGAACGTTTGTGAACGAGACGGCAAGCGGTTGGCAGACGTTGCTGTTCGACACGCCTGTCGCCGTCACGGCCGGCGTTACGTACACGGCCAGCTACCACACGAATGTCGGTCGCTTCTCCGTGACCCGCGGCGGATTCAACTCGGCCTACGTGAGCGGAGCGTTCACCGTTCCGGCCAATGGCGGCGTCTATTCTTACGGCGCCGGCGGCTTCCCGTCGCAAACCTACGGCGGCAGCAACTACTGGGTCGACGTCTTGTTCGCCTCGTAAATGCCCGGGCTCACGGGTGCCATGCTCACGCTCGTGTGAGCATGCCGTCTTTGTAGTTCGCCACCGGTCATTCTGCCTGGACGGCGCGTTCTCAGAAAAATTCTTTAAACGCGCTATTGCCATTGCTTAACTGTATTAGTACGATTAGTACAGTTGGAGGCACGAAGTGCAGTACTCGATCAGACCCGCCACTGGCGTTCCGATTTACCAGCAGCTCCGCGACCAGATTGCCGCTGGCATCGCGCGCGGCAAGCTGCGGCCCAACGAGCGGTTGCCCAGCGTCCGCGATCTTTCGCAGACGATGGTCGTGAATCCCAACACCATCGCGCGGGCGTACACGGAACTGGAACGCGAGGGGCTGCTGTACACGCGGCCCGGCCTGGGCGTGTTCGTGGCCGAGGCCCCGGCGCCAGCCTCGAAAAAGGTCCGTCGCGAGCGCTTGCAAAAATCGCTCGACGCCCTGCTGGTCGAGGCCGTGCAGTTGGGTTGCTCGTCCGACGAACTGATGGAGCTGGTCGCTGAACGGGCGAAGCAATTCGAATGGGCAGAATCGACGGCCGGATGAACTCAAGCCTGTCGAACCGAAGGGTTGATGGAATCTAGGGGGAGAACCGATCGGCCATGAGCGACGCAATTGTCATCGAGCGCCTGACCAAACACTACGGACGCAAGCGCGTCGTCGACACGGTCAGCCTGCGCGTGCCGACAGGCTGCGTGTACGGTTTTCTTGGTCGCAACGGCGCCGGCAAGAGCACACTGATCAAAATGTTGATGGGCATGGTCCAGGCAGATTCGGGACGCGCCACGCTGCTGGACCAGGACAGCCGAGATCAGACGCCGGCCAATCGCGCCAGAATCGCCTACCTGGCCGAGGGGCATCCGCTCTATCGCGGCATGAGCGTGGGGGAAGCGGTTCGTTTCACGCGCAGCTTCTATGTCGACCAACCGTTTCGCGCTGTGTGGCATGATCGGTTTGTCACGCAAGTGCTCGATCACTTTCGGATTTCGACCACGGCCAAGATTCGCCGGCTATCGAACGGTCAGCGGGCCCAGGTTTCATTAGCGCTGGCGCTCGCGCCCGATCCCGATTTGCTGGTGCTAGACGATCCGACGTTGGGGCTGGACACCGTCGTCCGGCGCGAATTTCTGGAATCAATCATTCACTTGATCCAGCGCGCTGGACGGACGGTGTTTTTTAGCTCGCACATGCTGGCCGATGTGGAGCGCGTGGCCGATCGGATCGGGATCCTTGTCGACGGCGTGTTACGCGTCGATTGTCCGACCGAATACTTCAAGACCGTGGTGCGGCAAGTGGTGCTCGAGTTCGTCGGCACGGCGCCGCGCTTCCCGGCCTGCTCAGGACTGGTCAGCCAACGTCAGATCGGCGGCCGGCTGGAGTTGGTCATCGTCGGCTATGGCGCCGAACACGAGGAGATTGCCGAATCGCTGGGCGCGGTCAACACCGAGGTGATGGAGATGAACCTGGAAGACGCCTTCATCGCCTACACACGCGGCGACACGGCGCCGCTACCGACCTTCGAATGGGAGAGGGCCCGATGAACCTGGCGATTGCCCGCAAAGAGCTGAAGGAAATGCTGCCGCTGATCGTGCTGGCGGCGCTGGTGCAGCTGTGGCTCCTATTTGGCACGTTGGGGTTGCTGCCCGAGTGGCTCGGCAACTTCAACACCGGCTACATCATTCCCTTTCTCGATCCGTTTTTCGATGGCGACGTAGTAATGGCCATGGCGCTGGTCGGGGGGGCCCTGGCAATTGCGCTCGGTTTGGGGCAAACGCTTTGGGAGTTGTTCCGAGGAACGTTTCCGTTCTTACTCCACCGCCCACTCTCGCGCACCAAGATCTTTGCGACCAAGCTGTTGGTCGGCGCAGGTGTGTGGTTGGCGCTAACGGTGCTGCCGATGGCGATCTACGCTCTTTGGGCGGCAACGCCTGGGACGCACGCCAGCCCCTTTGCCTGGTGGATGACTGCAAGTGCGTGGCAGCTTTGCCTCAATGTGTTACTGGTCTACCTGGCGGCGTTCTTGTGTGGATTGCGGCCGGCTCGCTGGTACGTGAGCCGTCTTCTGCCTGGGGTGTTTGTTGGATCGCTGCTTTTGATTTTGCAGATTGCGCAGTTCGTATTCGCGCCGCTGGGAGCGGCGGTGACCCTGACCATTCTACTGGTGGTTTGCGCCGGCTATGTGATGGCAATCTTGTGTGTCGCTGAATCGCGAGATTATTCCTGATGCGAGAACTATCGATGAACCGCTTTGCGCGAACTTCGCTCGTTCCTGCGTTGATTCTGGCCGCGATCCTGGCCGGCGGCGCCGTCACGGTGTGGGGCCTGGCTGTCGGCATAGTCGGCGGTGGCTACCTCGGATGGAAAACGGATCGGCAGGTCCAGGAAAGTCTGCGGATAACCAGCAGCGGCCAGCCAGTGCTCGAATTGTGGCGCGCCGGCAGCCGCCAATCGCATCAATTCTATGACCTCAATCGCCAGCCTGTACGGCTCCCACAGCCCAACGAATATTTGCGCGGTTGCTTTCTGCCGAAAGCGCAGTACCTGTCGCAGGGGAGCGCAACTGCGCGGTTCTCGATCCTTGGGCTGAGCGGCGGCCACTCGGCAGCCAACTGGTTTCTGCAGTACGGCGACGACAGACAGCACGCCTATCTGGTGGCGTTCGATTCCCAAAGCAAACATTGTGTCGGCTACATCGGCGTCAGTGGGCTCCGTCTCGACCAGCCGCCTCTCGATGATCAATTTGCGATTGGCGAGCGATCGCTGAATGTTGGGTCGCAGGCCCTGCATTCGCGTTTCGGCAGAATTGAGTCGTCGAACAACCAAACGGCGCCCATCGTGATCATCTCCGACGATAAGTTGTATTTGATCGACCTACGCGCCGCCGAGGCGCTAGGTCGGCCCTATACTCAGGCAGAAGCTGATCGCGCGGACCAAACTGTCCGGCTGCTGTCGCTCTCGGAGCCAGTTGTTTCGATGGCCTTTGCGCCGAAGCCTGCGGACTCCGAGGCTCGCGAACAGCAGAGGATTGTCGTCCGCACGTCCAAACATGTCTGGTTGCTCGGTCTCGATGGCGAAACGTTGCGGTCCGTTAGCATTCCGCCGGCGTACGTCGATCGGCAGTTCACCGTGCGGTTTCCGCCGGGGGACGAGATCTTGTTCGAGGACTATCGCATTGCACCAGGTTCGCGCGAGATCGACCTTACCTGGGTTGATACGAAGTCCGCGGCCATACGGAGCGAGCACGTCACTTTGCGCACACAAAATGACTATGTGTGGCAGATCATCTGGTTGGGCTCGGCAATTGTTCCTTCGCCGGCTGTGCTGGCCTCGTGCTACGGCTTCTTTCTTACGTATGACCAACACCCGTTCGACGACTCGCTAACCGCCGCGAAGTGGACGCAGATTCAGAGCGCTTCGTGGCCTCCGTTCTTGCTGGTCTGCCTTGCGTCTGCGGTCGCGGCCGCGTTTACGTATCGTCGGCAAAGGCGCTACGGACCGCGCGGCGCCGTCGCCTGGGCGATCTTTGTATTGATCGTTGGTCCGGCTGGGCTGCTGGGCTACCTGTGGCATCGCCGCTGGCCGGTCTTAGAGCACTGCGCGTCTTGCGGCGCTGATGCACCGCGCGACCGTGGCGATTGCGTCGCCTGCCACACGGAATTCCCGGCGCCCCGGCAGCTCGGCTGTGAAGTCTTTGCCTGACGCGGCCCTCAGTCAGGCGATGGCTGCTTGGACCGGGCGTCTGCGGCACTGTTGCGCGATCGCTACGATCGCGAGTGGTAAACACACGATCGGCGCGGAGAAGATCATCGCGCCGTAATGGTTGCTGAACCAGTGCGTCAGCTCGTACGCAAACGACGCCGAACCGATCGCGCAGAACAGCGCGCCTACAATGCCGACAACGCGACCGCCGCTACGCCACGCTAATGTGTAGCCGGCAATGCCGCTGGCGTAGGCGGCAAGATACGTCAGCACGACCGGAAGGCTGTAGGGAAACTGGTAGGGAACTCCCCAGCCTGACTGCCAGATGTATTGGTAGTACTGGCACTCGAATCCGGCGTCGCCAAGCCCAGGCACGATCGTGAAGGACGTTGCGGCCAGCGATAATAAAACAGCGTGCAAAACGAGGAGAGCAACGCGGATCGCCATGAGAGCCCCGACGAGTAGCGCGGAGAATGTTGCCCACGAACAAATCGTATTCGCAGGCGACTACTGAATCTTAGAAACTTCAGGCGCGACTTTGCGATTTTCGCCGTGAGGCCACTTTTTGCCGCGACGGCTGGGCCGCACTAGACGTTCGCGACCAACTGTTTCAGCCAATCATCAAACCGCGTTGCGCCCAATCGTGGGTTGGCGCCCGGCGTGAGGCTTTGATCGTTTGGCAAAACGCCGAAGTAGAGCGCCGTGGGATCTGTGACCACCTGACGCGGGTCGTTGGTGGCCACGAGGAACCTGCGGACCAGTTCGTCCTGGCGAATCGGTTCGGGGCCGGCCAACTCGATCATGCTGTTGGTTGGTTCTTCGAGAGCGATCTCGGCCAGTGCCTGGGCGACGTCGTCCGAGACGATCGGCTGCATCAGGGCAGGGGGCAGTTTGATCGTCTGTCCCTCGGTCGCCCCCTGGGCGATGGCGCCGACGAACTCAAAGAACTGCGTTGCCCGGACGATGGTGTACGGAATCTTCGCGGCCTGGATCATTTCTTCTTGTGCCAACTTCGCGCGAAAGTATCCACTGGCCAACAGCCGCTCTGTGCCCACGACCGACAGCGCCACATGATGCTTGACGCCCGCGGCGGCCTCGGCCGCCAGCAGGTTTCGGCCGGACTTCTCGAAGAACTCCAGCACGGCCTTGTCTTCGAACGACGGCGAGTTGGCGACGTCGACAACCACTTGCGCTCCAGCGAGCGCCGCGGTGAGCCCTTCGCCAGTGAGGGCATTCACGCCCGAGGATGGCGAAGCCGGCACAACGTCATGCCCCTGCTCGCGAAGCTTTGCCACAAGCTTCTTACCGATCAACCCACTGCCGCCGATGACTACGATCTTCATATTTGATGCTCCTGAAATGTCATGACTTTGCGAGGATGGAGCCTCGGAAGCTCCATGCCATAAGCACGGCACCGCCCAATACACTCAGCAGCCGGGTCGAGGGTTCAGGAATCGCCGAGTATTCGACAATATATCCTTGGGTATCACTCCCTTGAAAGTCATTCCACTGGCTCCAACTCGTCGCGCCGTTCGCGCCATTGGGCCCCCAGATGGCCAACGAGTTTTCAGTATTTAAATTGTTCGGTTCGTTCGTCGCCCAGTTATTGTAGGCGCCTGCGACCGGCGCCCCATGCTGATCTCCTTGCCAGAATATTTGCTGCGCTTCGGGACCTGCTACCCAGCGCCATTCGCCTTCGACGGCAGCGTCACTGCCGGCCAGCCAAGCGCCCCACTCGGCGTTGGCCAACAAGGAAGAAACAAATGCGTTCTCGTCTGCTGAAGTGACGGTGGCCAGGTAGCCTGGCAAATTGAGATACGATCGGGAATTCGCTTCCGCCAACGCAGCCGACCAGTTCAGCCGTGTCGGAACATATTCATAGTAATGACCGTTTGCTGACCATTGGACTGGCGCCGCCAACGCCTCAACAACAGGGCCCAGCGCGAGAAATAGGATGAGCACAACAATCAACCGCATACCGAATCTCCTGAGGGCGGATAGATCGTGTCGCCATCTGGAATGTATCGCCGCCGGCGACTTCACTTCGCCTGCGTCGCGCGTTCCTCTTCGCTGAGCAAGCCGCGGAAGATGATTTCGAGCATCGACGTTGCCTGCTCGGCCAAGGAGACGGAGCGGCCAGTGAAGTGGTTCGTGAACATCGTGCCGTAGAGCAGGTTGCCGATCACGTCCATGATCCGCTCGACCGGCAGGTCATTGCGCTCGCGGCCCAGATCGATCAACGATTGATGCAGGTCTCGCCACTTGTGGCGGTTGGCGTCGCGGTATTCGAAGTAGGTAGGCTTCTTGCGGTTCTTGAAGTAGGCCCGCTCCTGAATCAGTAGTTCGACCTGTTCCGGATGGTCGTCAAAGAACTGCAAGTACGCCCGGATGCCGCGCGCGATTCGCTCGAAGGGCTCGCTGGATCCGTCGGCCGCGCTGGCCACGGTCTGCTGCATCTGTTGCATGCCGGTATCGACGCAGGCGTAGAACAGCGACTCCTTGCTCGGGAAGTAGAGATAAAGTGTCCCCTTCGCGATTTTCAGCTCGGCGGCGACCCTTTCCATTTCGCAAGCTGTGTAGCCGACCTCCGCAAACAGGCGCGAAGCGGCCTCGACGATCGCTTGTCGCCGTTCTTCGCGGCGATTTACTGGGCTGACTTGGGCCGTTGGGGGGTGCGTCGACATTGCTTGGGTGGCCGGTAGTCGGACATATGCCGGTCGTGGCCGTAGGTCTTTACTGGTCAGGGATTGCAGCACCAATACGTCCACCTATAATGTACCGAGGCCAGTGCTGACTGACTAGTCAGTCAGTAACAGAAATTATTGATTCCACTACCCGCCTGCCAGTTACACCGACGAAGCGGAATTCGTCGGTCGCCAACTGCTCGAAAGAGTCGACGGCTCCCGCCACTGCTGCAGATGTGAACTGTTCGCGCACAGGATTATGATTCCACCCGAAACGACAGCGCCCTGCGCCATCGCGCAAGGCCTTTGTGTCTCCTTTCCGTCTTGCGCTGCTCGTTGCGGTGTGCCTGCGGCGCGCGTTGCCCAGATCGCGCTGCTATTGCTCATTGCGGCTCCGCTCGGGGGATGCAATCGGCATCCGGCGCCGGCTGGCCCTCCCAAGGCCCAGGAAGTGTTGTTCACAACGCCGGTCGAAGAGGTCATCACCGAGTTTGAAGAATTCACCGGTCGCACGTTCAGTGTGAAGTCGGTCGATATCCGGGCCCGCGTTGGTGGTTATTTGGATAAAGTTGCCTTTGTCGACGGCGCCGACGTCAAGAAAGGCGATCTGCTGTTCGAGATCGACCCGCGCTCATTCACGGCCGCCGCCGCGCAAGCTGCGGCAACGGTCGATCAGTATCACGCTCGCATCGAGCGCATGGAGCGCTCGGTCACGCGCGCCAAGCAATTGATGGAAGTTGAGAAGAAGGCAATTTCGATCGAACAATACGAACAACAGACATTCGACCTGGCCGAGGCCAAGGCCACGCTGCAAGGAATGATCGCGGCCAAAGAAATGGCCGACTTGCAATTGAGCTTCACGAAAGTCACCGCGCCGTTCGATGGCCGGATCAGTCGCCGGCTCGTCGATCCGGGCAATCTGGTGCAGGCTGATGTTTCGCCGCTGGCGACAATCGTTGCGCTCGATCCAATCTATGCCTACTTCGATATCGACGAGCGGACCGTGCTCAAGCTGCAACGCCTGGTGCACGAAGGCGTGATCAAAGCGACGCGCGAATCGAAGGTCGAAGTGCAGGTGGCGCTGGCCGACGATCCGGAGTTTCGGCTGCGCGGGATCGTTGACTTCGTAGATAATCAGGTCGATCCGACCACGGGCACGCTGCGCATGCGAGCGGTCATTCAGAACGAAGACCGTCTGCTGACGCCCGGCCTGTTTGTGCGGCTACGGTTTCCAGTGGGCGATCCGCACCCGGCGCTGTTGATCCCAGAAGAAGCGCTGGCCACGGATCAAGGGCAGCGTTTCGTCTATGTCATTGATGAGAAGAGCCACGTCGTTTATCGACCAGTGAAGATGGGCATCCTGCTGGCTGGCAAGCGAGTGATCACCGAGGGTTTGCAGCCGACCGACAGAGTGGCTGTAACCGGACTGCAGCGCTTGAAGAAAGACGCTGAAGTTGTGCCGAAGCCTTGGACGAACCCGAAGTCGCGGCTGGCCTCGCCCGGGGCGCCTGCCAGTCCGCCGGTTGCCCAGCCGAGCGCGCCGCCGCCGCCCAGTGAACCGTCGGGCGCGAAGCCAGTCGGCATTGTTCTAGAGAACAAACCAGGCGCAGCGACGACCCACTAGCGTTTGACGATGCGGTTCGAGCAGTAGAGAGAGCAGCGGCGCCTGAGAGTAGCGGCACGGACGACGGGTGTGTGATTCGAAAGGGGCTGCGGTAGCGGAAGCGATCCTGTGCTGGTCAACGTGTCCCTCCCTGTCTTCTGAATGAATGGAACGGGGAAAAGCCTGGTGATGTGACTCTGTGTTTTCACGATTCTTCATTGACCGGCCGATCTTTGCGGCGGTCATATCGATCCTGATTACGCTGGCCGGAGGCGTGGCCTTTTACACGCTGCCGCTGGCGCAGTATCCGCCGGTCACCCCACCGACGGTTCAGGTCGATTGCAACTATCCGGGCGCCAGTGCGCGGGTTGTTGCCCAATCTGTCGCTGAGCCGATCGAGCAGCAAGTCAACGGCGTCGAAGACATGCTCTACATGTCCTCGCAAAGTACGAACGACGGTTCCTACACGTTGACCGTCACGTTCAAGCCGGGCGTTGATTTGAATGTGGCCCAGGTCCGCGTGCAAACGCGCGTCGGCCTGGCGACTCCGTCGTTGCCCGAGGTGGTGCGGCAAACGGGCGTCACAACCAAAAAGCGATCGCCAGACATGCTGATGACCGTCAGCATCAATTCGCCGAATGGCCGCTACGATCAGCTTTATCTCAGCAACTACGCGCTCCTTCGCGTGCGCGATGAGTTGACGCGCCTGGGCGGCATCAGCGAGGTGATGGTCTTCGGCCAGCGAGACTACAGCATGCGTGTCTGGCTCGACCCAGACCGGCTGGCGGCCCGCGGGCTGACGGTCTCGGACGTGGTCGCCGCGGTGCGCGAGCAAAACGCACATGTAGCGCTTGGGCAGTTGGGCCAGCCTCCGTCCATGGACAACCAAGCGCGGCAAATTCCACTGACGATCCAGGGGCGTTTGACCGAGCCGGAAGATTTCGGCCGGATTGTGATACGCAGCACGCCGGATGGGCGACTGTTGCGGATCAAGGATCTGGGCCGCGTCGAAATGGGCCCGCGCAGCCAGGACATCAGCAATCGATTCGACGGCAAGCCAACCGTGGGTCTGGCGGTCTTTCAATTGCCCGACGCGAACGCGCTCGAAACGGCCGATCGCGTGGTGGCCAAAATGGAAGAGCTGTCGCACGATTTTCCGGATGGCGTGGTTTACGAAGTCGGTTACGACACCACGCCGTTCATTCGCGAGTCGGTGCGAGAAGTTTTTAAGGCGCTGCGAGACGCCATCGTTTTAGTGGCGCTGGTGGTGCTGGTTTTCCTGCAAGGTTGGCGCGCGTCGATCATTCCGTTGATTGCGGTGCCGGTGGCGATTATCGGCACGTTCGCCGCCATGGCGATCGTTGGCTTCAGTCTGAACAACTTAACGCTCTTCGGCCTGGTATTGGCGATTGGCATCGTCGTGGACGATGCGATCGTGGTCGTCGAAGCGGTCGAATATCACATCGAGCATGGCCGCGAGCCCAAGGCAGCCGCCATTCGCGCCATGGAAGAGGTCTCGGGCCCGATCATCGCCGTCGGGCTGGTCTTGTCGGCGGTGTTTATCCCGTGCGCGTTCATCTCCGGCATCGTCGGTCAGTTTTTCCGGCAGTTCGCGCTGACGATTGCTATATCGACGTTCATCTCGACGATTAATTCGCTGACGCTGAGCCCCGCGCTCGCGGCGCTGCTACTGCGACCGCGCCATGGAAAGCAGGACATTGTCACCCGCTTGTTGAACTTCACTTTGGGCTGGTTCTTTCGGCTGTTCAACTTCAGTCTGCAGAAGTCGACCGACGTTTACCTGGGCATGGTCGGCAAGTTCTTGCGCGTGCCGGCGCTGGTGTTGATCGTCTACGGTGGTTTGCTGGCGCTGACGTACTGGGGCTTTGGCCAATTGCCAACTGGCTTTATTCCGACCCAGGACAAGGGCTATCTCGTCGCCAGCATTCAACTGCCTGACGCGGCGTCGGCCGAGCGCACGCGCGAGACGATGATCCAGATCGAGAAGATCATTCTCGAAACGCCAGGGGTTAAGAACGCGAACACCGTGGCCGGGAACTCGTTCATGCTCAGCGCCTACGGTTCGAACTTTGGTTCGATGTTCATCATCCTCGATCAATTTCACGAGCGCCAGACTCCCGAATTGAGCGCCGATGGCATCATGGCGACGCTTCGTAAGCGCTTCAATAGCGAGATCAGCGGCGCGCTGGTCAGCGTGTTTCCTCCGCCAGCCGTTTCGGGCTTGGGCCGCGCCGGCGGTATCAAAGTGATGGTCGAAGACCGCGGCGATTTCGGTCTCGAAGAATTGCAGCGCCAGACAGATCATCTCATAGCTGAAGGGAACCAATCGCCGGCCCTGAATGGTTTGTTCACCGTGTTCAAGACCGACGCTCCGCAGCTCTATGTGGACGTCGATCGCGAAGCCTGCCTGACGCAGGGAGTGAGCCTGAACGAAGTCTTCAGCACGTTGCAGGCGTATCTGGGATCTCGCTACGTCAATGACTTTAATCGCTTTGGCCGGACGTGGCAGGTGATCATTCAGGCCGATTCGCGGTTTCGCGATGAGGTCGAAGATGTCAAGCGCCTGATGGTTCGCAACGCGCATCAGCAGATGGTTCCTCTCGGCACGCTGATCAGCGTCAAGCCGATCGGTGGTCCGCTGGTGCTGACGCGCTACAACATGTACCCGTCGGCGGCCATTCAGGGGAACGTTGGCGCCGGCTTCAGCACAGGGCAGGGGATCGCCGCGTTCGAACACATGGCCGACATCGAACTGCCGAAGTCGATGAAGACCGAATGGACCGAGCTGGCGTTTTTGGAAAAACTCTCGGGCAATACCGGCATGGTGGTGTTCGCGTTCTCAGTGATCTTTGTGTTTCTGGTGCTCGCGGCGCTGTACGAAAGTTGGTCGATGCCGCTGGCCGTGATCCTGGTCGTGCCGATGTGCGTGCTATGTTCCATCGCCGGCGTGGCCGTGGCTAACATGGACATCAACGTCTTCACGCAGATTGGCTTTGTGGTTTTGATCGGGCTGGCCTGCAAAAACGCGATTCTGATTATCGAGTTCGCAAAATTGCGACGCGAAGAGGGCGCTACGGCGCGCGACGCCGCGCTGGCCGCCTGCCGCTTGCGCTTGCGGCCGATCTTGATGACGTCGTTCGCGTTTATTCTTGGCGTGCTGCCGTTGGTGATTGCCACGGGCGCCGGCGCCGAAATGCGCCGCGCGTTGGGTACAGCCGTGTTTAGCGGCATGTTGGGCGTCACGATGTTCGGTCTGGTGCTGACGCCGGTCTTTTTTAGCGTGGTCGATCGTGTTGGCCACTGGCGAATGTTTTCGACCGGGCCGATTGCGAGAGTTGGGGACTGGCTGTTGGGACTTTTCCGCTTACGGGCCGTGCGAGCGACAATCGGTGGGTTCAAGTCCCGCGCCATCCGCCACGTCGCGATGGCCGATGAACCACTCACGCCTGTTGTTCCGCCGCCGCGATCGATACCGGCCGGGGCCCCATCGCGCACTCGTCCTGGCCGCTGGGCCCGCTGGTTCAAGGGCAAAGAAAAGTCGCGACGGATCGAACCGCCGCCGGTTCATGCGAACGGGCATGCTGAAAACGGTCACAGCGAGAACGGGCATTCCGGCAACGGAACGCCGATCTCGATCGAGTTGGAGCTCGATCCGACGGCGACAACTTCGATCACCTCCACCACCACGACAACCACGACGACCACCTCGACCGATTCGCGGTCGTAAGCCAGCCGGCGCGCAGTAAGGCGTTTCATGTTTTCGCGATTCTTTATCGACCGACCGATTTTTGCCACCGTGATGTCGGTGGTGATCACGCTCTCGGGCGCGATTGCCATTTGGGCGCTCCCGGTCACGCAATACCCGGAAATCACGCCCCCCACGGTTGAGGTCAGCACCACCTACGCCGGCGCGAATTCGGCCGTGGTTGCCGACACCGTGGCCGCGCCGATCGAGCAGCAGGTCAACGGCGTCGAAGGCATGATGTACATGTCTTCGCAATGCACGAACGACGGCAATTACGTGCTGACCGTTACGTTCGAGCCGGGCACTGACTTGAACATGGCGCAGGTGCTGGTGCAAAACCGCGTGGCGCTGGCGCAGCCAATTCTGCCAGCGCTCGTCACGCGCCGTGGCGTGACGGTGAAGAAGAAAGCGCCTAGCGTGTTGATGATCATCAACCTCTTCTCGCCCGATGGCAGCCGAGACAACCTCTATCTCAGCAACTACGCCACGATTCGCCTGCGCGACGATCTCTCGCGCCTGCCTGGGGTGGGCGATATCACGTTCCTCGGCCAGCGAGATTACAGCATGCGCGTCTGGCTCGACCCGCAGCAGATGGCCGTGCGCGGGATCAGCGCCAACGATATCGTGCATGCCATCGAGCAGCAGAACACGCAAGTCGCCGCCGGCCAGATCGGGCAGCCTCCGGCGCCGAATGGCCAGGTGTTTCAATACACCATGACCACGTTGGGCCGACTGGCGAACGCCGAAGAGTTCGGCAATATGGTGCTGCGGGCCGATGACGAGCGCCGCGTAGTGCGATTGCATGATGTCGCCCGCACGGAGCTGGGCGCCTTGGCGTACAACCAGGTTTGCACGCTCGACACCAAGCCCTCGGTGGCGCTGTCGATCTATCAATTGCCCGGCTCCAATGCGCTGGAGATTGCCAATACCGTCCGCGCCAAAATGGACGAGATGAAGGAGAGCTTTCCGGAAGGGATCGATTACGCGATCGTCTATGACACCACGCCGTTTATTCGTGAAAGCGTCAACGAAGTTTTCAAGGCGCTGCGCGACGCGATCATTCTGGTGGCGATCGTCGTTCTGGTGTTCTTGCAGGGGTGGCGGGCCGCGATTATTCCGCTGGTGGCCGTGCCGGTCGCCATCGTTGGCACGTTCGGCGCCATGGTCGCCGCGGATTTCAGTCTCAACACCTTGACCCTATTCGGTCTGGTGCTGGCGGTAGGTATTGTCGTTGACGACGCGATCGTGGTCGTCGAGGCGATTGAACATCATATCGAGCTAGGCATGGCCCCGCGCGAAGCCGCGATGCATGCCATGGACGAAGTCGCCGGGCCGGTCATTGCCGTGGGCCTGGTGTTGACGGCCGTGTTCGTGCCGTGCGCGTTCGTCTCCGGCATCGTCGGGCAGTTCTTTCGGCAATTCGCCGTGACGATTGCGATCTCGACGTTGATCTCTGCGTTCAACTCGCTCACGCTCAGTCCGGCGCTGGCCGTGCTGCTATTGAAGCCGCGCTCATCGGGTCATGGCGAAGCGTTACCGCGGTTTCTGCTGACGTTGGCCGGCGCCTGGCTAGGTGGGCGTGTGGTGGCGCCGCTGATCGAAACAGCTACGGGTGGCGCCCTGTCGGCAATGGCCGATCAATGGCCGCAATCGATCGGCTCGCCCGAAGTGTGGGTTTGCGCCGCGCTCGGCGGTTTGATTGCCGGCCTGGCCAGCGGGTTGATCAATCGAATCCTCTCGGCGTTCTTTCGCGGATTCAACTATGCCTTCAATATTCTCACCAACGGGTATGTCGGCACGGTTCGCTTTCTGCTGCGGATCAGCGTCGTCATGTTGCTGATCTACGGCGGCCTGGTTTATCTGACGTACGATCTGTTCCAGACCACGCCAACGGGCTTTATTCCTGCGCACGATAAAGGCTATTTGATTGTCAACGTGCGCTTGCCAGACTCAGCTTCGCTGGCGCGGACCGAAGAAGCCATGCAGAAGATCGAGAAGTTGGCCGCCAAGGCGCCGGGGGTGCACCACACCGTGGCAATCGCCGGGCAGTCGTTGTTATTGGGCGCCAACGCTCCGAACTTTGGCTCGATGTACGTAATGCTCGACGAATTTCACGAGCGCGCCCATTCAGGTCTCTCGGCCGACAGGATCGCCGAACATCTGAAGCAACTGTTCGAGAGCGAAGTTACCGACGGCGAGGTCAATATCCTGGGCGCCCCGCCCGTCGATGGTCTGGGCACCGCCGGTGGCTTCAAGGTCGTGATCGAAGATCGCGCCGAAAACGGGCTCGACGCCTTGGAAAGCGTGAGCCGAGAGATCGTGATCGAGGCGAGTGGCGCGCCGCAACTGCGCGATGTGTTCACCAGCGCCCGCGCCAACACCACCTGGCTTTTCCTGGACATCGATCGCGACGCCGTCAAAGCGATGGAGCTCTCGATGGCCGAAGTCTTTGCCACGTTGCAGGTCAACTTCGGCTCGCTCTACGTGAATGACTTCAACCGCTTCGGCCGCACCTGGCAAGTGAACGTGCAGGCCGATGCGCGCTACCGGATGCAGCCAGAAGATCTCAAGCGTCTCTATGTGCCGGGCCCCGGCGGCAAGATGATCCCGTTCTCGGCGTTCACGACGATCAAAGAAGTGACCGGCCCGGTGATGTTGCTCAGGTACAACCTCTATTCGGCGTCGATGATCAATGCCGACTCAGCCCCCGGCGCCAGCAGCGGTGAGGCGATTGCGAAATTGGCTGAGATCTCCGAAGAGAATCTCGGACCGTCAATGCGCGCCGAATGGACCGAGCTAGCGCTGTTGCAACAGCGCGTTGGCAACACGGCAATGTTGGCGTTCATTCTGGCCGTGGTCCTCGTCTTTTTGGTGCTGGCCGCGCAGTACGAAAGTTGGGCGCTGCCGCTGGCGGTGATTCTGGTCGTGCCGATGTGCTTGCTCTGTTCGGTGGTCGGGGTGATCGCCGCGCAAATGGATATCAACATCTTCACGCAAATTGGGTTTGTCGTGCTCGTGGGTCTGGCCTGCAAGAACGCGATCTTAATTGTCGAGTACGCCCGGGCGCGTCACGAATCAGGGACTGATCTGCTCGAGGCCACGCTGGCCGCTTGCCAGTTGCGGCTCCGGCCGATCGTGATGACCTCGCTGGCGTTCATCTTCGGCGTAGCCCCCCTGGTGGTCAGCGAAGGCGCCGGCGCCGAAATGCGCCGCACCCTGGGTGTGGCCGTCTTCGCCGGGATGTTGGGCGTGACCCTCTTCGGCGTCTTCCTGACGCCGGTCTTCTTCTACGTCATTCAGAAGCTGTCTGACCTGCGCAAGTAGTGCTGGCTGCTCCCAGCGCAGGCAATTTGTGAGCCGCCGGAAATCCGCGGGCCGAACTCGACGCGGCCGCCGCGAAGGGTGATAATATCGGCCGGCCCCGCAGTGCGCTTGCTGGCGATCTGGGCGACTCATTACGCTAGGAGTGCGCCACGGCCTCGGAGAAGCGCCGGAGGAGTTTGTATAGCCCGTTCGATTGCCGATTTTGGGATGCGTGCATGCGACAGGTTGTAATGCAAAACGCTGAGAAGTCCCCTCGCTGCCGCCAAGCGTGGCGATGGATTGCCCGCTCGTTGATTTGTATTTGCGGCGTTGTCGCGGCGCAGCCAGTGCTATCGGCAGAGACCAGCGTGCCGACGTTCTCTACCGCGGATCGTGACTATTGGCTGTGGCAGCCCATCAAGCGCCCGCAGGTTCCAGAAGCTACTTCCACTGCGACGCCGATCGGCGCCCATCCGGTCGACGCGTTCTTGTTGACACCAGCGGCCGGGGCAGAGGGCGCTCGTCGCGCGGAAGCCGATCGCCGCACGCTGATTCGCCGCGCAACGTTCGATCTGCATGGACTGCCGCCCTCGCAGCAAGAAGTTGACGACTTCGTCGCCGATCAGTCGCCGCAGGCCTTCGAGCGGGTGATCGATCGGCTGCTGGCCTCGCCGCGATATGGCGAGCACTGGGCCCGGCATTGGTTGGACCTGGTCCGCTATGCCGAGAGCGACGGCTTCAAGTCCGACGACCTGCGGCCGAACGCCTGGCGCTATCGCGATTACGTGATCCGCGCGTTCAACGAAGACAAACCGTACGATCGTTTTGTGGCCGAGCAACTGGCCGGCGACGAGTTGGCGCCGGACGATCTCGACGCCCGCGTGGCGACCGGATTCTTGCGTCTCGGCCCCTACGAAGAAAACGCCCGCGACGTGCTCGATCAGCGCAGCAACGTGCTCAACGATATTACCGACGTGACCGGGCAGGTCTTTCTCGGGCTTACGTTTGCCTGCGCTCGTTGTCATGACCACAAGTACGATCCGATTCTGCAAGCGGACTATTTTCGCTTGCAGGCGTTTTTTGCGGCGCTCTCGCAGGAAGACGAACAACCGCTGGCGACGGCCGCGGCCCAGAGTGTTTACGCCGAGCGTCTACGACAATGGGAAGAGGCCACGAGCGAGTCGCGCGCCCGGCTGGCCGAGATCGAAGCCCCATACCGGGCGAAAATGCGGGCCGAAAAACGCTCGGTCTTTCCGGACTACGTGCAGACCATGCTCGACACGCCGGCCGGGCAGCGCACGCCGCTTGAGCGCCAAATGGCCGAACTAGCCGAGCGGCAACTGACGCTCGCGCCGGAAGACGTTCTGAAGAAGATGAAGCCGGCCGATCGCGACTTTGCGATGGAGCTGAATCAGGCGATAGCGCAGTGCGGCGTTGCGCGGCCAGAGGCGCTGCCGACTGGCATGATTGCCCGCGACGCAGGGCCGATTGCGCCGGAAACGCGAATTCCCAACGAAGAGTCGCCCATCGCGCCGGGCCACCTGAGCATTCTCGATCCGCGCCCCGCGACCGTAGAGGCAAAAATCGAGACCAGCAGTGGTCGACGATTGGCGCTCGCGCGCTGGATCGCCAGCGCCGAGAACCCGATCGCGTCGCGAGTGATGGTCAATCGCGTCTTTCAGCAACATTTTGGGCGCGGGATCGTGGCGACATCGGAAGATTTCGGCCGCCTGGGCGCCACTCCCAGCGACGCCAAGTTGCTGGATTACCTGTCGTCGGAGTTCATCGCCGGTGGATTCCGGTTGAAGGCGCTCCATCGGCTGTTGATGAAGTCGGCCGCCTATCGCCAATCTTCGCGCGCAGGGGATATTGGCGCAGGCACGGCGCCGCAAAACGTTCCTGCAAAAAAACTGTGGTGGCAGATCTCAAAGCGCCGGCTCACCGCTGAGCAATTGCGAGACGCCATGCTGGCGGCAAGTGGCGAGTTGAACCTCGAGATGGGCGGGCCGAGCGTCCGTGGCGAGTTGCCCAAGGGAATCAGCGAGGCCTACGCCTGGAAGCCTGATCCCGACGAGGCGAAGCGCAATCGCCGGTCGATTTACATGCTCTCGCGTCGCAACCTGAGCGATCCGCTGGTCAACGCGTTTGATCTGCCCGACAGTCACGAGTCGTGTTCGCGCCGGCAGGAGACCACGACGGCCCCGCAGGCGTTGATGTTGCTCAACGGACGGTGGTCGCTCGATCGGGCCCGTGCGCTGGCTGGCCGCGTACTGCAAAGCTCTGCTAGGGACC
>Ga0070665_100000884_pt1 | contig 38426 bp, 42 predicted proteins | sample KBSS13metaG_FD_65862 | JGI IMG/M metagenome (GOLD analysis project Ga0070665, IMG submission 65862) | Switchgrass rhizosphere microbial communities from Kellogg Biological Station, Michigan, USA - KBS S1-3 metaG | ecosystem: Host-associated > Plants > Roots > Rhizosphere > Soil ... | reverse complement strand
CGGCCGACGACGGCGTCCTGGGCGTCGATCACGATCCACTTCTTCTCGACCTCGGCGGGCTTCAGCGAAGCCGTGGTCTTCATCATGGGTTCGATCCGTTAGCTTGCCGGGACCGAATACGCGCCCCGAGATTGAGGCGCGCATATGCCCAGGCCCCGCACGGAAGTCAAGGCCGTCCAAAATCGAGCAGCGCCGGAAAACCCTGTAAAGTCAAATCTATATGGGTAGCGGTAATATCATACCGCGCAATTTCGCTATATGCGCCGCGCCCGCCACGCAAAAGCGACCGCCAGACAGAGCGTCAGGGCCGCCATCACCTGATGGGCGATCCCAAGGCCGATGGGCACCGCCAGCATCAGGGTGGCGACGCCCAGCATCGCCTGCAGCAGGATCGCGACGCTCACCGACAGAGCCAGCAGCTTGGCGTCCTGCGCCAGGTAGCTGGAGCGCCAGGCGGCCACGCCGAAGACGATCGCCACGAGCAACAGCAGGTAGGCGACCAGCCGGTGATGCAGCTGCACCGCGGCCTGGCTGTGGGCGAACGTCGCCCAGAACCCCGGCCCGGCGTAGTCGGCGGGCCAGAACCGGCCGGCCATCAGCGGCCAGTCGTTGTAGATCAGGCCGGCGTGGTTGCCCGCGACCAGCGCCCCCAGCAGCACCTGCACGAACACCAGGCCGACCAGCCAGAGCGCGCGCCGGCCCCACGGGCTGGGAAGCGTCTGGCGCGCCCAGCCCGCCCAGGCGTCCAGCGCGGTCCAGACCAGCGCGCCCAGCAGGGCGAAGGCGAGCCCCAGGTGGATCATCAGCCGCTCGGGGGCGACGTAGAGGCGCTGCGAAAGGCCGCTCGCCACCATCCACCAGCCGACCACCCCCTGCAGCCCGCCCAGGACGAACAGCCCGCCCAGCCGGATCAGCAGCCGCTGCGGGATCATGCGGCGCACGAGGAAGACTAGGAAGGGGAGGAAGAAGACCACCCCCACCAGCCGGCCGAGCAGCCGGTGCGTCCACTCCCACCAGTAGATCGACTTGAACGCCGAAAGCGTCATGCCCTGGTTGATCTGCTGGTACTGGGGGATGGCCTGGTAGCGGGCGAACTCCGCCTGCCAGTCGGCCTGGCTCATCGGCGGGATGACGCCGCGGACCGGCTTCCACTCGGTGATCGACAGGCCCGAGCCGGTCAGCCGCGTCGAGCCGCCGACCACCACCATGGCCAGGACCAGCGCCGCCACCACGAACAGCCAGATGGCGACGGGCCGGGAGCGATCGGAACGCAGGAACGAAGTCATGGGGCGAAGGCCGCGCCCTTTCCCTGGATGCAGCGCGCTGGCTACCCAAAAATCGTCCGCACGTCCACGCTTCCTCCGCGGGGCGCGGGAGGATAAGAGCGCGCCATGTCCGCGCGTCTCCGCAAGCTGATCGGCCTTTTCGGCATAGTCGCCTTCGTCGTCGCCTACGCCCTAATCGCCTCGAAGATCGCCGACCACCTGCCGGACAACTTCGCCGTCCAGACGATCTTCTATGTCGTCGCAGGCCTCGCCTGGGGCGTGCCCATCCTGCCGCTGATCAGCTGGATGAACCGCGGGCGCTGACCCAAACGCCCCCTTTGTCTCCTGCCTGCGGCGGGATCCGCCTTCCCCGCTGCGCAGTTTGCGCTTGCCCTCCCCCGCCGCTTCGTTAGAAGAACCGCCTCGCCGCGAGGCGTCGGAGCGTAGCGCAGTCTGGTAGCGCACTTGACTGGGGGTCAAGGGGTCGTGGGTTCGAATCCCGCCGCTCCGACCATCGCGAAATCAAGCACTTGGTGAGCTTGTTGGCGGCGGTTGGAGAGCTCATCCAACTCCAGAGCGGATCAAGTCGCGAGCGACGCCTGGTGGAGGGTTCGGCCCTGGGCGTCTCGGAACTCCAGCTCGAGGCCCGAGCCGCCCAGGCGGAACAGGGCGAAGCCCGGCGTGGCGGCGCAGAACCGCGATCCCGCGATCTCCATGGCGGCGCCTGCGGAGGAGCCTGCGCCCGAGCAGATGTGGTGCGTTCCGCCGACCTGGATGTGCTGAAGCGCGTGATCGTGGCCGCAGACATAGGCCTGCACGCCATGGGCCTGCAGGAGCGGCTCGATGTTTTGCGCCAGCGCCGGTTCGCCGCCATGCCGGCCGCCGGAATGGATCGGATGATGCCCGACCACGACCTTCCAGCTCGCGCGGGAGCTCGCCAGCTGAGATTTGAACCAGCGCAGCTGCTGTTCCGGGTTCGGCGTCGTCGCATGCCCATGGCAGAGGCGCAGCAGCGCCTCGCCGTAGTCTGCGACCAGGGGCGTGGTGTCGAGGACGAAGATCTCGAGGTCGGCGCTGCTCGCCGCCTCGACGACATAGTGGCGGTCGGGCATCCGCCAGCGTCCGGCGAGGCGGCCGTAGTCGAGCTGCGCCTCCGGCTCGCCGCGGTAGTCGTGGTTGCCGAGGGCGGCGTACCAGGGCGTCTGCAAGGACGCATCGGCGTAGACGTCCTCGAACGAGGTCCGCCATTGCGGGTCACGGGAAGACGTCACCCCGCCCGGATAGAAGTTGTCGCCGACGGAGAGGACGAACTGGCTGCCGGTTTCGCGAGCGGCCTGGGCCATGGCCTGGGCGACGGCGGACTGGCTGCGGCCGCCTTCGCGCCCCCAGTCGCCGACCGCCAGGAAGGCAAGGGCGGCCGCCTGGGCCCGCGCCGGCGCAGCGGCGGCGAGCGCCGCGGCGGCCATCCCCTGCAGAACGGTGCGGCGATCGAGGCGTGGGCGCACAGCTATCCCGGGTCTGGCGGCTCTCGATAGCTAGACGCCGCGGGACGGCCCGCGCCTCAAAGCGCGCCTGCAGTGTCGGACCGATCGGCCGAGCGCCGCGCCGATCGGCCACCTTGGTTCCTGACGATGGTGTCGAGACGATCGAGCACCGCGGTCCCCGCCTCGTGGAACGCCTCGGCGCTGAACCGGGCGAGCGCCCAGGTCCGGGCGGTGCGGCCCATGCCGGCGAGTAGATCCGGCCGCGAGAGCAGGGCCGCGAGCGCGTCGGCCAGGGGACCCGCCGCGCCTGGCGGGACGACCCCGCCGACCTGCGGCGTGACGCTGAACGCGAGCTCGCCCGCGCTGGAGGCGATCACCGGAAGCGCCGCCTGCATCGCCTGATGTGCGGCGATGCAGAGCCCTTCCGAGCGGGATGGCTGGAGGTAGAGATGAAGGCCGGCCAGGAAGTCGAGCGGCCGCTCGGTGAAGCCGGCGAGGACGACGTTGTCGAGGCCGGCCTCACGGATCTGCGCCTCGAGCGCGGGACGCTGGTCGCCCTCGCCGGCGATCGCGACCTGGAACGGACAGGCGGGGCGGAAGCCCTCGGCCTGCAGGCGCGCGAGTGCGGCGACGAGCACGTCGTACCCTTTCACCGAATGCAGGCGGCCGAGCGAACCCAGCCTGAGCCTCTCTCCCGGGCGCCAGGCGGCGGCCACGGGCGCAGCCGGATCGGCGGCGAACAGGGACCAGAGGAGGAGACGGTCGGGCGGCGGGCGCAACCGTTCGGCCGTGAGCTGAAGCACGCAGCGCGAGTCGGCGACCCAGAGCGCGCTGTTGTGGCGGGCGGCGCGAAGCAGGGCGAGATTGGCGGGCTTCAGGTAGGCGGCGTGCTGCCAGCTGACCACGGGGATATGCCGGCGGCGGCCCACCGCCTGGCCGAGCAGGGTGGCGCGCGTCAGCGAGGTCCAGATCACGTCCGGGCGGAAGTCGGCGAGCTGGCGGTCGAGCCACAGCAGAGCCGCCAGATGATCGCGTTCCCCGCCGCCGCGCACCGCGCTCGCCAGGCCGGCCGCCTCGAACGCCGGCAGGGCGCGGCCGTCGCGCTCGGTCAGGGCGAAGACCCTCAGGTTCGCCCCATGCGCGCGCATGACGCCGGCCACCGCCGGAACCGGAAGGGCGGCGCCGCCGCCCTCGACCGAGTTGATGAGGTAGGCGATGCGCATCAGGCGCGCGATCTCCAGGCGCGCTCGGCGATCTGTCCCGAGAGCCCGAGCGCCAGCAGCCAGACCGCGCAAATCGCCTGCAGCAGGGCGTGCGCGCCGGCGCCGGCGAGACCTAGCCCGTCGAGCATCGGGGGCAGAAGGAGCAGCAGGCCCACGCCGCTCGCCAGGTTGGCCAGCATGGATCGGCTGGGGCGGCCGAGCGCCGTCAACGCCGCCGTCATGGGCGGGGCGGCCAACTGGATCGACCGGGCCACGGCCAGCCAGAGCATCAGGCCCGCCGCCGCGCCAAATCCGCCGCCGGCCACCGCCTGGGCGATCTGGTGGCCGAACAGGGCGACGCAGACGCACACGGGCGCCGCCGCCAGCCAGGCGATCTCGGTCGCGCGCCGCACGGTGTCGCGAATGCGGGCGCCGCTCGCGCCCGCGGCCGCCAGGCGCGCAAGCTCCACATAGGCCGACTGGCCGAGGATCAATGCGGGCTGGGCGAGCACGGAGCTGATCCTCTGGGCGAGGGCGTAGAGGCCCGCCGCCTCCGCGCCGAGCATCCATCCGATCACCAGCGGCGGCGCGCGCGCCGCGAGTTCGGTGACCGTGACGTCGGCGTTGGCGCCCAGCATGAACCGCCAGACGCCCGGGTTCTCGTGGACGACCCCTTTGAGCCCGCCGGCGAAGTCGCGGCGCGACAGTCGGCCGCGCGCGACGTAGAGGCCCAGCAGCCACATGATCGCCCACTCCGCCAGAGCCGCGGTGAGCCAGGTCGCCAGGAACCCCTTGAGCCCGGCGTGCGAAAGCATGGCCACGATCGCGCCGAGGAGCCGGATCGTGGGCGCGACCAGGCTGTGGGCGGCCAGCAGGTCGAAGCGCCCGCGCAGCTGCAGCCAGCCCGCGGGCGTGGAGCGGATCGAGGCCAGTACGGCGAAGCTGTACGGCAGGGCGAACGAGACCGCCGTCGGCGACCACCCGAGCCTCGGCCCCAGGATCGGCGCCAGCAGGGCCGCCACCACCACGGCCGCGACGCCGCCCAGGGTCTCGACGACGCCTGCGAAGGCGATCAGCCGCGCGAGCCGCGGCCGGTCCCCGGCCGCCTCGGCCTGGCTGCCGTAGCGGACGATGGCGTGCCAGCCGGGAAATTCGATCAGGCCGCCGACGGTCATCGCATAGGCGTGGACCAGAACCAGGACACCGTAGTCGGCCGGCCCCAGCGTGCGGGTGGCGATCGCCAGATAGGCGAGGCTGATCAGGCCTGCGCCGGCCTTGCCGCCGAGAAGGCGGCCGAGATTGCCGTAGATCCGCGCGACGGCGGCGCGATCAGCCACGGGCTTCCAGAGCTGCGCGCGCCGCGACGGGCGCGAGGCTCGGCGCAGCCAGCCCGGCGAATTCCGCCACTGCGCGCGCGGCGCGCAGCGAAGACGGTTCGTGGGTGAGGTCGAAGCTTTCGTCGAACATCACCCGCTGGATCGCGGCGTAGCGGCGGGCGTGCTCGGCGGTCGCCCTGGCCAGCGCCGGCCCAAGGTCGGCGACGGTCTCGATCACCGGTCCGGCGCGCCAGTGGGCGAAGTTCGGATCGTTTTCCCAGGCGACGCCGTGGGCGTTGAGGAAGAGGCACGGACGCGGCCGCAGCAGGAACTCGTACACCTGGCTGCTCACGTCGCCGATGTAGAGGTCCGCGCGCCGGGTGTAGGCCATGGTCGTGGAGGCGCGGCTGCCCAGGTCGATGTGGATGTTCGGCGCCCGCAGGTAGCGCTCGTCGATCCGCCCCGCCCGATCGACCCGCAGCCGGTCGATGGTCAGCACGAACGGCCGCTCGAACAGCATGACGTGGGGCGCGAAGATCAGGTGGTGGTCGTCGTGCTCCACGAACCAGTCCAGCACCTCGCGCCCCATCGTGTACCAGGACGACAGGTGCGGGGAGACGTGCGGGTTGTAGAGCGCCACCGGCCGCCCGTCTTCGATCAGCGGGTGAACCTGCGCCGGCGGCAGGAGGTCGAACTTGGGATAGCCCACCATCGAGATCTTCGCGGCGGGAACGTGCGCCTCGGCGATCAGGCGGTCGCGGATCTTGCGGCCCGAGACCAGCACATGGTCGAAATCGGCGCTCGCGGCGTCGAAGCCGATGGCGCGGTCGCCGGCGCCGTGCCGCGTGTGCACGATCTTCAGGTCCTTGAGCCCGTAGGTCGTCTTGAGGATCAGTGACGTCTTCTCGGCGACCACCAGGACGTCGAGCGAGCGGAAGAAATCGAGATTGTCGCTGTAGACCATCAGCTTCGCGGCGGGCGCGACGTGCTCCAGGAGGTCGGCGGCGATTCGCGTCGACCGGCGCTTGAGGCTCAGCTCCACGAGGCGGATCTTCGGGCCGATTAGCCCGCCGCCGAGCCGGATCACCTCGGCGGTCAGCCGCCTGTTGGTGGTGGCGACGATGATCTCGGCGTCCACGTCCTCCCGCGCCAGCGCCAAGGCGATGGGCAGACTGTGGGCGACCTGATGGACCTGATCATGGTTGAAGAGGAAGCCGATCCGCATACCCCTTCGACGCCGCCGCGCGCCGAACGCCTCAGTCGGTGGGTTCAGGGCGCCTTCCGGACGAGGAGGCCGTGGCCGGTGCGCTCCACCTTGACCGGCGCAAAGGCTTCCAGCCGCCGCGCCAGGGCGGCGCGGTCGTCCAGGCTGAGCACGCCGGTGAACCGCAACCGTGCGGTGGCGGCGTCGGCGACGCGCACCGGCACGCCCAGGCTGCGCGTCAGGTCCGCCGCGACCTCGCTCATCGGCGCATCGCGATAGATCAGTTGGCCCTCGGTCCAGGCGAAGGCGCCGTGCGGCTCGACCTTGGAGACGCTCATGCCCGGCAGCCCGTCGCGATGGGTGAGCCGCTCGCCCGCCTGCACCCGGGTCGGCGGCGCGCCGCCGTCGGCAGGACGCACCTCCACCACGCCGCGGCGAACCGTCAGCGCCATTTCGCCCTCGCGGCGGCGCACGTTGAACTCAGTGCCGACGACGCGGATTTCACGGTCGCCGGCGGCGATGAGGAAGGGGCGCGCGGGATCGTGCGTGACGTCGAAGGCGGCTTCGCCTTCCTGCATCTCGACCCGCCGGGCGCGCCGCTGCAGCCGCACCGACACCTGGGTGGCGGCGTTGAGCCGCATCGTCGTCCCGTCGGCCAGCTTGACGGTGCGCGTCTCGCCGGGAGCCGCGGCATAGACCAGCGCCTCGGCGCCGCGCGGGATGGAGAGACCGACGACGGCGGCGGTGACGCCGGCCGCCGCCGCGCCCCCGGCGATCAGCCAGCCGCGGCGCGTCAGGCCGGAACGGCGGCCCCGCAGCGCGCCGCGCGCCGCCACCGACGCGTCGTCCAGCTCGACCCAGATCGCCTCGAGGCGCTCATAGGCGGCGGCGTGCGCCGGCGAGGCGGAAAGCCAGGTCTCGAACGCCTGCCACTCGTCGGGGCCGGCGGCGTCGTCCTGGAGGCGCGAAAACCAGCGGGCGGCGGTCTCCGCCACCTCGCCGTTCGCATCCATGTCGCCTCTGCCGCTCATCGGTCAGCCGCCCATATCCATAGAGATGACGCCGCGGCGGCGCCTGCGCCTCTCGCCAAGGCCCGTCTTCCGTTCATGGCAGGCTCGTCTCCAAGCGCCGCAGTACCTGCATGACGTGTTTCTCGACCGCGCTGCGGGAAATCGACAGGGCCTTGGCGACCTCCGCATGGCTCATGCCGTCGAACTTGTGCATGCGAAACACCGTCTGGGTCAGCGGCGGAAGCTGTTCCAGGGTCTCCACGATCATCCGTAGGCGCTGGCGGGCGGCGACCGCTGCGTCGGCCGTGGGGTCTTCGGAGACCTCGTCCGCGCCCAGCATGGTCCGATGGGTGTCGCGCCACTCGCGGTCCCGCGCCGCAGCCCGCCGCTCGCCGCGCAGGCGGTCCAGCATGAGATTGGAGCCCAGCCTGTAGAGATATCCGCCCGGATTGCGCACGTCGGCGTCGGGCGGCAGGGCGGAGATGCGCAGATAGATGTCCTGGACGAGATCTTCCGCCGCCGACGCCGATCGCAGCCGCAGCGTGAAGAAACGCAGCAGGTCCCCTCGCCGCTCGAGGTAAGCCGCAAGCAGGGCCGCGTGCGCCTCCGTCATCGCTGCCGTTCAATTAGAAGCTTCGACGAATGGCAAGGCCGAAGGTTCGCGGCGGCAGCGGCGTGGCCTGGCGCGATCGTGCGCGGCTGAAAGGATTGCCGAAGGCGAAGGTGTCGCCGGCCTCGTCGGTGAGATTGTCCACGTAGGCGTCGAGCCGCCAGTCGGCGGACTGCAGCGACCCCGCCAGCCGCGCCTGGGCGTAACCGCCCATCTCGCTCGCCGAATCGCCGTCGAAGGTCAGGAAGGAGCGGCCGATGTAGGCGGCCTGGAGCCCAAGTTCGGCCCGCCAGCCCGGGCCGACGTTCCAACCGTAAGCGACATCGAAGGCGCCCGTGTGCTTGGCGACCCCTGGAAGCCCGATGTCCACCTTGGCCAGGAAGGCGCCCGTCGCACGCGTCAGCTCGGGATCATTGACGAGGCCGCTGATGCGGACACGCCAGTGGGTGTCCGGGAGCCAGTCAGCCTCGAACTCGACGCCCGAGTTGCGGCCGTCGCCGATGTTGAGCGTGACGGGCATTCCAGACGCCCGGAACTGATCGGTCTGAACATCGCGCCAATCGGCCAGATAAGCCGCAAGGCGGACCCTGAGCGTTCGGTGGAGCAGCGACGCCTCGCCGCCGGCTTCGAAGCTGCGCAGCCGATCGGGCCGATAGGCGGCGACGTCAGGGCCCCCCGGCTGTCCATCGGCCTGCGCAGGCGCATTGAAGCCCCCGGTGCGGAATCCGTCCTGCGCCTGCAGGTAGATCACCCTGTCGGGCCTGAACGCATAGCTCAGCCGGATCTTCGGATTGAACCCGGTGTCGGTGAGACGCCCGTCGACCTGCGGAACGGGCGTCGGCGAAATCCCGAAGTCGCCGACCATGGTCCTGACGCGTGTCGCAAACAGGCGCCCGCCAAGTGTCGCGGTCACCCGTGCGGCGAGGTCGTAGGTCAGTTCGCCATAGACCGCCGCCTCCTCGAGATGGTCGCTTCGATCGTAGACGGGGCGGGATGGTCCGCCCCAGGCGCTCGCGTCCAGGCGCGTGCGCGTGCTCTCGCGGCTCCGCGACGCAAAGGCGCCGGCCAGCCAGCGGAGCTTGGTTTCGCTCGTCGAGGTGGCGATGAGCTCGGCGACGAGCAGCTCGACCCGCTTGTTCTCGTCGAAGGCCGCGATCTGCGACGGCGCGAGGTCGAAGGCGCCGGTGGCGTCGTAGCGCGTGCCGAGGTCGTGGTCGATGTAGGCGGCCGCGAGTCGGACGTCCGCCTCCGAGCCGTGATGCTCCAGCCGTCCGCCGATCATGGCGAAATCGTTGTCGTGCGGCTCGGCGATATGGGCGTCGCGCTGCAATCGGCCGCCCCCCTGAACGTACTGGCTGTCGTCGGACTTGATGGACTGGCGTGCGAGCCCGGCCTGCGCCTCCCAGTCGCCCGGCAGCTCGACCAGGGCGGAAAGCCGCTGGCCCGACCGATGGCCGCGGTTCACGTCCTCCCGACCCAGCACCGGATTGTCGAGATAGCCGGGGAGCTGGTCGATGTAGGCGACGCCGCGGACGGCGGCGCGACCCTGCAGGAGCGGCAGATTTACCATCGCCTCGCCGCCGAACGAGCGGTCATGGTGTTCGTTGAGCCCGCCTTCGATGGCGGCGGCGCCCGCGACGCGCGCCGGCTCCGGTGGGTTGGTCACGATGCGGACGATGCCGCCGATCGACCCGGCGCCATAGAGCGTTCCTTGCGGCCCGCGCAGCACCTCCACGCGCTCGACGTCGGTCAACCGAAGGTCCGGGTCCGGCGCATTGTAGGTGATCGGCACCTCGTCCAGGTAGAGGCCGACGGTGGACTGGGTGCGCCCGGTGAACGCCCCGTCCGAGAGGCCGCGGATGAAGATCTTGTTGCGGCCCGGCCCGAGGTTGGTCTCGGCCACGCCGGCGATCTGTGAAGCGACGTCGGAAAGGCTCGATGCGCCCAGCCGTACGATCTCCCGTTCATCCAGCGCGCTCACGGCGAACGGACTGCCGCGCAACGGCTCGTGGCGCTTCTCCGCGGTGACCATCAGTTCGGCGAGTTCGACCGGCCCGGCGGGCGCGCTCGCCTGCGGCGGAAGCGGCGCCTGAAGTTTCTGAGCCGGCTCCAGGGCCACGATCCGGTAGGCGCGCGCATCGACGCGCTCGAAGCCGCAGCCGGCGGGAAGCAGCCGCTGGAGCGCGGCGGAGGGCTTGAAAACACCTAGCACCGGCCGGCTGTCGCCCGAGCAGCCCGCGGCGGGGAAGCCGCCCACCGAGACGGCGGCCTGGATCGCGAAGCGCAGCAGCGCCGATTCCAGCGGCTCCGCCGGCAGCCGGAAGATGCGCGCCGGCTCGGCCCTGGCGGCCGACCCGTAAAGCGCCGCCAGGGCGCAGGCGGCGATCGCTCTACGACGAAAGCGGGGACGCATGCCGACAGCCCAGTGACATCCGGAACGCCAAGCTCGCGATGGTGGACCTCACCAAGCCTCCGCGAATCACGATCGCCGGCCCTTGGATGTCATGCTCCGCCGCAGATGTTGAGCGCGCAACCTATCGATCCGCGCAGGCCGCGCGTCGCTGGTTCCCTGGGCGAGGCGCAGCCTGCACGATTGGCCTTTCCGCCATGGCGAGGGATTAGAAGGGTTCGACCCGCCGCATTCAGGGAAATGCACATGTCCGCATCCCTTGCGCCCGAGACGATCGCGGCTGGCGACGCCTCCGGCCCGCCGACCCTGATCGACGAGGCGGCGGCGCGGAAAGCGCTCGCGCAGCGGCGCGCATTGGCCAACCTGCTTCTGCTCGGCATGGCGGCGATCTTCGCCGCCACCTTCCTGGACCCCGAACCAGGCTATCTCGTCGGCCTGATCCGCGCAGCCTCGGAGGCTGGGATCGTCGGCGGGCTGGCCGACTGGTTCGCCGTCACCGCCCTGTTCCGCCGCCCGCTCGGCCTGCCCATTCCGCACACCGCCATCCTTCCCCGCAGCAAGGAGCGCATCGGCCTGGCCCTCGCCGGCTTCATCGAGCAGAGCTTCCTGACCGAGGCTGTCCTGACGCCGCGGCTTCGGGAGATCCGGCCCGCGCACCGCGCGGCCCAATGGCTCGCCGAGGAGGCCAATGCGCGGATCATCGTCGATCCGGTCCTGCGCCTCGTCCCCGACCTGCTGCGCGCCCTCGACGACGTCGAGCTTCGCGCCTTCCTGAACCGGACCGTCCGCGAGGAGCTCATGGACGTCGACATGGCGCCGCTGGCCGGCCACGTCCTGCAACTCGTGACCCAGAGCGGCGAAGCCGACGTCCTGTTCGAGCGGGCGATCGAAGGCGCGCTCCAATGGGGGGAGGAGCACGGCGAGGAGATCGAGCGGCTGGTCCAGGAGCGCAGCCGCTGGTGGGTCCCCCGCGCCATCAACCGGCAGATCGCGCGCCGCCTGATGAAGGAAGCCAGCGCGGTCCTGGCCGAACTGCGCGATCCGCAGAGCGAGACGCGCGCGAAGTTCCAGGCCGCCATCGCCGAGCAGATCGAACGGCTCCTCCGCTCGGAGAGCCAGGCCGCCGAGTGGAATGCCGCGCGCGACCGCCTGCTGGAGCATCCCGAGCTCCAGGCCTGGGTCAACGCCGTGTGGGCGCAGGTCTCCGCCGCGCTCGCCCGCGACCTGGCAGAGCCCGACCCCAGCACGCGCCAGGTGCTGGAGCGCGCCATCGCCACCTTCGGCCGCGCGCTGGCGAGCGACGATCACATGCAGGCCAAGATCGACGAGGGGCTGGAGCGCGTGCTGCTGCAGGCCCTCTCCTACCGGGAAAAGGCCAGCGCCTTCATGGTCGACATCGTGCGCGGCTGGGACGCCAAGACCATCACCGAACGCTTCGAGCTCGTGATCGGCGGCGACCTTCAGTTCATCCGCATGAACGGCACGGTCGTCGGAGCCGTCGTCGGATCGGGATTGTACCTCGCCACGCATTGGCGCGGCTGATCGGGCGGGTCCTTAGCGTTTCAGAAGGCCGTCCAGCCTAGCCTTGGCCGTCTCGAGATCGGCCAGCGCCTCGCCCAGGCGGCCCCGCGCGGCGGGGTCGAGATCGCCGCCGAGCAGTTCGGTGAACCGCGTCTCCGGCGGCGGCGCCTCGCCCTGGCCGGCCGCCACGAGGCGGCCGACGCCCTGCTCGCGATGCAGCCGCTGGACGCCTTTGATGGTGTAGCCCTCGTCGTGCAGCAGGCGGCGGACGCCGCGCAGGACGGCGATGTCCTGCGGCCGGTAGAACCGCCGGCCGCCGGCCCGCTTCATCGGCCGAATGAAGGCGAATTTGGTTTCCCAGAACCGCAGTACGTGCTGCGGCACGCTCAGCTCGTCGGCTGCTTCCGAGATCGTCCGAAAGGCTTCGGGGCCCTTCGACACGGGGCTTAGCCTAGCCTCACCGCGAGAGGGCGCGGTCGACCCGCGCCTTCATCACCTGGGACGCGCGGAAGCCGATCACCCGCCTGGGCTCGATCGCCGCCGGTTCCCCGGTCTTGGGGTTGCGCCCCATCCGCGCGTTCTTGGCGCGGACCTGGAAGACGCCGAAACCGGAGAGCTTCACCTGCTCGCCGTCCTCCAGCGCCTGGGCCATCAGCTCCAGAACACGCTCCACCAGTTCGCCGCAATCCTGGCGGGTGAGGCCCACTTCCTCGTGGACCGCCTCGCACAGGTCGGCTCGGGTGACGGTCGCGCCCTTCATCCTCTGCTCGTTTTCTGCGGCGATGCTGTTCATGTCCCTTGATTGTCCTATCAGGTCAAAGACTTCAAGGGCCTGATTGGCGCTCGCCCTTAACGCGGCCCCTAATAGCGGACGACGCAGGCGCCCCATGTCAGTCCGCCGCCCATCGCTTCCATCAGCAGAAGGTCGCCCTTTTTCACCCGTCCGTCGCGAACCGCCTCGTCCAGAGCGAGCGGAATGGAGGCGGCGGAGGTGTTGGCGTGCTCGGCCACGGTGGTGATCACCTTGGATTCGTCGATGCCCAGCCGGCGTGCGACGCCTTCCAGGATGCGCAGGTTGGCCTGGTGCGGAATGAACCAGTCGACCTCGGCCAGCTCCACGCCCGCATCGGCCGCCGCGGCGGTGATGGCCTCGGAGATGTTGACCACCGCGTGGCGGAACACCTGGTTGCCCTGCATCCGCAGGTGACCCACCTGCCCGTTCGTCGAGACCCCGCCGTCGACATAGAGCAGGTCCTGCTTGGTCCCGTCGGCCATCAGGGCGAAGCCCAGGATGCCGCGGTCGTACTTGGTTCCTTCGCCCTGACCCGTCTCCAGCACCACCGCACCCGCCCCGTCGCCGAACAGCACGCAGGTGCTGCGGTCGGTCCAGTCCATCAGCCGGGTCATCTCCTCAGCGCCGATGACCAGGGCGCACCTGGCCCGGCCGCGGGCGACGAAGCCGTCGGCCACGGAAAGGGCGTAGATGAAGCCGGAACAGACCGCCTGCACGTCGAAGGCCGGCGCGATCGGACAGCCCAGCTTGCGTTGCACGATGGTGGCGGTCGCCGGGAAGGTCAGGTCGCCGGTGGTGGTCGCCACCACGATGAGGTCCACCTGGTCCGGCGTGCGCCCCGCGGCCTCCAGCGCCCGGCGGGCGGCCGCCACGGCGAGGTCGGAGACCGGCTGGTCGTCGGCCGCACGGTGGCGCTTGCGGATGCCCGAGCGCTCGCGGATCCACTCGTCGGAGGTGTCGACGATCTTGGCCAGGTCGTCGTTGGTGACCACCCGCTCCGGCAGGTAGCCGCCTACACCGGTGACGACGCTACGCAGCACTATGGACACCTAACCCCCTCCTTCGGCGGGCCGGAGAACCTGCCCGGCCAGGGCCGACGGCAAACGCCGCATATTGGTCTCGATCTCGCCCGTGAAGTCGCTGCGGGCCAGCTCCACGGCCACCAGGACCGCGTGCGCGTAGTCGTCCTCGCCGGCCCCGCCATGGCATTTCAGGACCATGCCGTTCAGGCCCAGCAGCGGGGCCGCCGGCGGCGGGCTCAGCCGGTCGCGGAACCGGCGCAGCGACGACCGCGCGAGCGCCGCGCCGAGCGTCCCGGTCAGGCTCGACGTCAGGGCGCTCTTCAGCTCGTTGGTGACGAAGCGCGCCGCCCCCTCCATCGCCTTCAGCGCCACATTGCCCGTGAAGCCGTCGGTGACGACCACGTCGACCGCGCCGCCCGTCAGGTCGTCTCCCTCGACGAAGCCCTGGTAGTTCAGGTCGAAGCCGCCCTCGCGCAGCAGCCGGTGCGCCTCGCGAACCTCCTCGTGCCCCTTCATGTCCTCGGAGCCCACGTTGAGCAGGCCGACGCTGGGGCGCAGGGTCCCGTGCGCGGCGCGGTGGAAGGCCTCGCCCATCACCGCGAACTCGATCAGCCGCTCGGCGTCGCAATCGACGTTGGCGCCGACGTCCAGGAAGGTGGTGAAGCCGCGCGGCGTCGGCAGGCTGGCCACCAGGGCGGGCCGCTCCAGGTCGGCGCTCATCCTAAGGATCAGCTTGGACATGGCCATCAGGGCGCCGGTGTTGCCGGCGGACAGCGCCGCGGTGGCCTTGCCGTCGCGCAGCGCCTCGACGGTGTTCCACATCGAGGTGCCCTTGCCGCGGCGGAGCGCCTGGGCCGGCTTCTCGTCCATGCCCACGACCCGCTCGGCGTGGCGCACCTCCACCCGTTCCGCGAGGTCGCGGCAGCGGGCGATCTGCGCGTTCAGCGTGGCTTCGTCGCCGTGCAGCAGCGCGCGGACGCCCTGCGGCAGCGTCGAGAGCGCCTTGGCGACGGCAGGAATGACGACGGACGGTCCATGGTCACCGCCCATGGCGTCGATCGAGATAACCAGATGTTCGGTCAAGTCGGCCTTTTTGGTCCTTCGAGGCCCAGCGCGCCCGGCCCGCGGCCGATAGCGTCCGTCCCCGCTGTTAATCCGCGATCGAGGCGCGCCGCAAGAATCGAGGGCGACGATACGCCGGCCTCGTTGCGATGGAAACTCCGCCGTCTCACGGCTTTGGCGTCTTCAGGTTCTTCAACACCGAGAACGGCGACTCCTCCTTCGTCGGAGCCTCATAGTCGAACGCCGCCCCCGGCTTGCGCGGGAAAGGATCGATCTCGAGCGCGAGGTGCTCCACCACATAGGCCGAGACGTCGATCGCGTCTCCCTCCAGCACGTCCGGCGGATCGGGCGCGTCGGGGTCGAGCTCGATCTCGCCGCCGCCGCCCGCCTCGGCCGGCGCGCTCGGGCTGCCGGCGGGGGCGAGGCGCACCTCGAGGGTTCCGTCGAGCGGCTGCTCGAACGGCTCCAGGCTGAGCGAGCATAGCTGCTCCACGACCGCCTTGAACCGGCCGACGATCTCGGCGCCGTCCAGCCAGGGGCGCACGGTCACCTCGGCGGTCAGGGCGGGCAGGCTCTGCAGGCCGAGGTCGTGGGCGATCTTGGCGCGGTCCGCCGCATCGGGCGCGAGCTTGAGGGTCACCGCGCCCCGCCCGAGCTCGTGCAGGCGCACGACCTGGCCCCAGGCGGCGCTCACGGCGTCCTCCAGTCGACGCGGCCCTGCAGCAGCGCCTCCAGCGGTTGGGCCGCCAGGTGGGCGCGCTGAGATGTCACATACCCGGCGAGCGCCTCGACCGGCGCGTCCTCCGCGCTCGCATAGACGGTGCGGGCCAGGAACTCCCGCAGCGGCCCGGCGTCCGGCAGGGCGGCGAACGCCGTCTGCGAGGACTTCACCCGTCCGAAAAAGGCCTCGCCCAGCTTGCGCATCTTCTTCCCGACCGAGAGGTCGCCCACCCCCATCTCGCGCAGGGCGTGGTCGAGCGCCTTCACATAGGTGTCGAACAGGGCCTGCGAGACGTCTTTCGCCGGCTCGCCTGCGGCGGCGAACCGGTCCAGCAGGAGGATCACGTGCAGGCTGTAGATCTCGAAACGGCCCTCCACCGTGTCCGGCGCGCCCAAGGCGCGATAGAGCTCCGGCCGGCGCGACTGATCGACCGCCGAGGCGTAGAGCGTGCGGCCGAGATCGCGGAGCGGGTTGGCTCGGAACAGGCGTTTCAGCATCGGAGCCTCGATTTCGCCCGATCGGCGGGCTAAAGGCGGCATTGAACTAAGGGGCGACGAGCGATAGTCAAAGCCCCCAGAACAAGCAACGAGCCCTAATCGCACATGTTTCGCCGCGTCCTGATCGCCGCCTGCGCCGCGGGCTCGCTTGCCGCGGGCGCCTGCGCGCCCATCACCAGCTATTCCGGCTTCCAGAAGGTCGACGCCGACCCGGCCAAGGACGTGGCGCTGGGAACTGACACCAAGTCCACCGTGCGGGCCAAGCTCGGCACCCCGTCGGCCACCTCCACCTTCGATCCGAACGTCTGGTTCTACATGAACCAGGTCAAGGAGCGTGTCGCCTTCCGCCGCCCGCGGATCGTGGAGCGGCAGGTCACTGCGATCGCCTTCGACAAGGAGAGCGAGCAGGTCACGGCGGTGAACAACTACACCCTCAAGGACGGCCGCGTGATCGCCTACAACGAGCACGAGACGCCCACCCGCGGCCGTCAGCTGAGCATCATGGAGCAGATCCTGGGCACCGTCGGCCGGGGCACAATACTGCCCAACAGCGACGAAGGCCTCCCCGGCACCCGCCCGGGCGACCGGCGGTAAGCCAGCTCTCGCTCCCAAGCAAAGCGAGAGCGGACAAGAAAAACGCCCCGGAGATCGCTCTCCGGGGCGTGTTGCGTTTCAGCCGCGCCGGATGATCAGCCGACCACGCCGTGGGCCAGGACCGCGAGCAGCAGCAGGGCCACGATGTTGGTGATCTTGATCATCGGGTTCACGGCCGGGCCGGCCGTGTCCTTGTAGGGGTCGCCGACGGTGTCGCCGGTCACCGCCGCCTTGTGCGCGTCGGAGCCCTTGCCGCCGAAGTGGCCTTCCTCGATCAGCTTCTTGGCGTTGTCCCAGGCGCCGCCGCCCGAGGTCATCGAGATGGCGACGAACAGGCCGGTGACGATCACCCCCATCAGCATGGCGCCCAGGCAGGCGAAGGCGTTGGCCTTGCCGGCGATCGCGTTCATCACGAAGAACAGCACGACCGGCGACAGCACCGGCAACAGGCTCGGCACGATCATCTCGCGGATCGCCGCCTTGGTGAGGATGTCCACGGCGCGGCCGTATTCCGGCTTGACCTCGCCGGTCATGATGCCGGGGTTCTCCTTGAACTGGCGCCGCACCTCGGCGACCACGGCTTCCGCCGCCCGGCCCACCGCGGTCATCGAGAGACCGCCGAACAGGAAGGGCAAGAGGCCGCCGAACAACAGGCCCACCACGACGTAGGGGTTGGAGAGGTCGAAGGCGATCTCGCCCAGTCCATCGAAGAAGCTGCCCGGCGCGGCGTTGACCGAGAAGAACTTCAGGTCCTCGGTGTAGGCCGCGAACAGCACCAGGGCGCCCAAGCCCGCCGAACCGATCGCATAGCCCTTGGTCACCGCCTTGGTGGTGTTGCCGACCGCGTCGAGCGCGTCGGTGGAGACGCGGACCTCCGGCGGCAGGCCGGCCATTTCGGCGATGCCGCCGGCGTTGTCGGTGACCGGGCCAAAGGCGTCGAGCGCGACGATGAAGCCTGCGAGCGACAGCATGGCGGTGGTGGCGATGGCGATGCCGAACAGGCCCGCCAGATTATAGGCGACGATGATGCCGATGATGATCGTCAGCGCCGGAAGCGCCGTCGACTCCAGCGACATCGCCAGGCCCTGGATGACGTTGGTGCCGTGGCCGGACACCGAGGCCTTGGCCACCGACTTCACCGGCCGGAAGCCCGTGCCGGTGTAGAACTCGGTGATCACCACGATCGCCGCGGTGACGGCCAGGCCGACCACGCCGCACCAGAACAGCGCCATGCCGTCGAAGCTGACGCCCCCGGCGGTGGTGACGACGCCCGGGACCATCTTGCTGGTGACCCACCAGATGGCGATGAGCGAGAGCACCCCGGTGACGATCAGGCCCTGGTAGAGCGCGCCCATGATGTTGCGGCTCTTGCCCAGGCGCACGAAGAAGGTGCCGATGATCGAGGTGATGATGCAGACGCCGCAGATGGCGAGCGGCAGCAGCATCATGGTTCCGACCTCCGCCATGCCGCGGAAGAAGATCGCCGCCAGCACCATGGTGGCGACCGTGGTCACCGCATAGGTCTCGAACAGGTCGGCGGCCATGCCGGCGCAGTCGCCGACGTTGTCGCCCACGTTGTCGGCGATGGTGGCGGCGTTGCGGGGGTCGTCCTCGGGAATGCCGGCTTCGACCTTGCCCACCATGTCGCCGCCCACGTCGGCCCCCTTGGTGAAGATGCCGCCGCCGAGACGGGCGAAGATGGAGATCAGCGAGGCGCCGAAGCCCAGCGCCACCAGGCTGTCCACGACGTCGCGGCTGGTCGGGTCGAGCGCCAGCGGCCCGGTCAGGATCCAGTAGTAGACGGAGACGCCCAAGAGGGCGAAGCCGGCCACGAGCATGCCGGTGACCGCGCCCGAGCGGAACGCCAGCGAGAGGCCCTTCTCCAGGCTTTCGGACGCCGCCTGGGCGGTGCGCACGTTGGCGCGCACCGAGATCAACATGCCGGCGAAACCCGCCAGGCCCGAGAGAACCGCGCCGATGGCGAAGCCGACCGCCGACAGCGGGCCGATCAGCAAAGCGACGATGATCAGGATGACGACGCCGACGATGGCGATGGTGGTGTACTGCCGGCGAAGGTAGGCCTGCGCCCCTTCCTGGATGGCCGCAGCGATCTCCTGCATGCGCGCGCTGCCGGCCGAAGCCTTCAACAGCGTGCTCGACTGCACGGCGCCGTAGAGCACGGCCAACAGGCCGGCTACGATCACCAGCAACAGCGTAAGACTCATAAAAGCGCCCCTTTGCGTTTGCGCCAGGGCAGGTTCCTCAACGGCGACAGCCGAGTTTTGAAGTTTCCCGCCCTGGTATCCCTCTGCCGGGAGCGTTTCTCTTCGGCGCTCCCGCTTATAATGGGCGCGAAGGTGCCAAGGATCGTCGGGCCGCGCAATGGGCGGTTGATATACCTCGGCCCGAGCCTGGATTCGCGCGATCAGGCCCGCGGCGTGCGCGCCCGGCGGCTCGGCTTCTGCGAGGTGACGGCCACCGAGCGGACCACATTGGGGCCGGTGATCGCCGTGGCCGCCTTCATCAGGGCGGCGCTGACGCGGGCCGCGTCGATCTTGTCCGGCTCGTTCGGCACGGTGAACGGCGAGGCATGGGCGGCGCGGACCAGGGCGTCGCGGAAATACGGCTCCTTGGCCCGCCAGCGCGAGGTGTCGGCGTTCGCCGCCAGGTTCAGCCGGACCGTGACGAAGATGTAGTTGACCAGCCGCCCGTCGACCACGACCGGCAGGGCCATGGGTTGCAGGTCGACGTACTGGCCGACCTGCTTGCCGCCATTCTCGCCGGAAGGCTTGTCGCTGGCCGCGGCCGGCCTTGCCGCCAGGGCGGCGGCGAGGAAGGCGCAGGCGATCAGGCGGCGGCGAAGCATGACGGCTAAATCTAGAGCGCCAGAGGTTTCCGCGCGGTTGAAGCGCAGCGTCTCCGGCTGGGCCGTGATATGATCCCCGCCGGAGGAAACGGCGCATGCAGACGACGCGCCGGCGCGTGCTCGAGGCGCTCTGCGCGACCGGAGCGGCGGGGCTCCTGGCCCACCGCGCGGCTGCGGCGCCCTGGAGCTATGGCCAGTTGCCGGACATCGAGCGGCCGCCGCCGGCCCGCCCGCTCGCCGTCCCGACCGGCGCGGAGGATGGGGCGCCCGGCGCCGTCACCGGCGCGCGCGATCGCTTCGATCACCTGACGGCGCCGGTCACGCTGAACGGCAGCGGCCCCTACGCCTTCATCGTCGACACCGGGGCCAGCATTTCCTGCGTCTCCCAGTCGCTCGCCGCGACCTTGAACCTTCCGCTGCAGCCCGCGCGCCCGGTGCACACCATCGTCGGCGTCAAGCCGCAGCCCCTGGCGATCGTCGACGACCTGCGGATCGGTCTTCGCAGGCAACGGCGCATGCCGGCGCTAGCACTTCGCCTGGACGAGCCCGGCGTCCACGGCGTGCTGGCGGTGGACTGGCTGAAGGGCCAGCGGCTGACCATGAACTTCGTCACTAACCGGCTGGAGTTCGAGCGCTCGCGCGCCGAGTCCAGCGCGCCCGGCGTCGTCGTGGTGCCGGCGCGCCGCCGCCACGGCCAGCTGACCATCGTCGACGCCGAGCTCGGAGACCGGCCGATCAACGCGATGATCGACTCCGGCTCCGAGCTCAGCCTCTGCAACTCGCATCTCCTCGCCCTGCTCGACCGCAAGGCGACGCGCCCGCCCGAGCGGCGCCGGATCCAGATGGTCACCATCATCGGCGAGCCCTTCTCCGGCGAACTGGCGATGCTGCCGTTCCTGCGGCTGGGCGGCCTGCAGCTGGGCGAGGTCGCCGTCGTTCACGCCGACACCCACGTCTTCGAGATCTGGGGCCTGGCGGACAAGCCCGCAGTGCTGATCGGCATGGACCTGCTCAGGCAGTTCCGCGCTGTCTCCCTCGACTTCGGCCGCTCGCAAGTGCGCTTCGACCTGCCGGCCTGAACCTGAACGCCCCCTCCGTCTCGACGCCAACGCGCCGATCCACCTCCCCCGCTTCGCGGTGGAGGATCCGACGCCAGATGCTCCACCGCGGAGCGGGGGAGCTGTCGGCGAAGCCGACTGAGGGGGCGTTAAGGCGAACGCGAGGAAGCCAGCGCCGCGTTCTCCGCCCGGATGCGGATCCACAGCACGGCCGCGTTCAGCAGGCTGAACGCCAGCGCATAGAGGCCCATGCCGAACACCATCGGCAGGACCGCGATCTCCCCCGCCACCACCAGATAGTTCGGGTGCGAGAAAAACCGGTAGGGACCGCGCCGCACCAGCGGCTCGCCGGGCAGGATCAGGACCCGGGTCGTCCAGCGCTCCCCCAGGCTGGCCATGACCCAGACCCGCAGCACTTGCAGCCCGAGGTAGGCCGCCAGCCAGGCGAGGCTCGGCGGCCGGTCCCAGCCGAACGCCCACAGCCCAGCGATCCAGGCCGCGTGCAGCCCGACGATCAACGAGTAATGCCCGGACGCCACCTCGACAGCCCCGCGCGCCCGCAGGCGCGCCGTGTTGCGCCGCGCGATGGCAAGCTCGACAAGCCGCTGGGCGGTCACCGCGGCGAGGATCAGGACCGACGCGGTCACGCCACCAGGGTGGCCGTGCTGGCGGTGAAGCCTGGGCCGAGCGCGGTCAGGACCGAGCGCGCCGCCAGGCCCGCGCGCCGCGCGCGGTCGAGCACGAACAGCACCGTCGGGCCGGACATGTTGCCGTGGTCGGCCAGCACCGCCCGCTCGTGATCGAGCGCGCCCTGGCCCAGGTCGAGCGCGGTCTCCAGCGCCTCAACCACCTTGGTTCCGCCGGGATGGCAGAGGAAGCGGTCGACGTCCGCCAGGCCGAGGCCCTGGGCCTCCAGCATCCCCTCCATGGCGGGCCGCAGGCGTCGCCGCGCGAAGGGCGGGATCGCCTGGGCGAAGATCACGCCCAGGCCCTCGGGATCGACCCGCCAGCCCATGATGTCGAGGCTGTCGGGCCAGGTGTGCTCGGCGGCGCCGGTCAGCTGGGTGAAACCGCCCTCGCCTGCCTGGACGACGCAGGCGGCGGCGCCGTCGCCGAACAGGGCGGTGGCGACGATGTCGGCCTTCGAGGGACGCTCCAGCCGGAAGGAGAGCGTGCAGAGCTCCAGGCAGACCAGCAGCACGCGCGAGCCGGGCTCCGCAGCAGCGAGCCGCGCCGCCAAGGCCAGCCCCGTCACCCCGCCCGCGCAGCCCAGGCCGAACACCGGCGTGCGGCGGGCGTCGGTGCGGAACCCGAGGCGGCCCGCGCACCGTGCCTCCAGGCTGGGGGTGGAGATGCCGGTGGAGGAGACGGTGACCAGGCTGTCGATCTCGGCGCCGGTCAGCCCCGCCTCGTCCAGCGCCGCCGCCGCGGCGCGCGCATAGAGCTGCACCGCGCCGTCGAGATAGGCGGCGTTGCGCTCGGCCCAGTCCCGCGGCTCGAAGAACCATTCGATCGGCCGCACCGCCTGGCGCGCGACGATGCCGGTGTTCTCGAAGACCGGCGCCATGCGGTCGAACTGCTCGAACCGGTCACGGAACAGCTCACGCGCGGCGGCGATGACGTCGCTCTGGCGCAGTTCGTAGGGCGGCGAGGCGGTGACCAGGGACAGAAGCCCAACGGGCGGCGGCATGACCGATCTCCGGGCGCCTGGAACCCTGTCTGTTCCGAACGGCCTCGTCTAGGTTCACTCAGGCCGAAGTCTTCGCGTCGCTGCGAGCGCCAATGAACTCAAGCCTATGACGGTTCCTCCCGGGCCGCCATACGCTAGGCTCCACCGTCGGGAACGCGATTGTAAGGCGAAAGAACCGCGCTCATAGTCGCGCATGACTACCTTGCACAGATGGAATCTACCGCTCAGATGCGGGTGCGGCGCCCTTGGATCGATCCAAGTCTGCGAGGATGCTGGCCCGCCGTTCACGGAGGCCCCTCGCCGGGAGTTCAAGACGGCGGACCAACTGTTCCGCCTCGACCCCGATGAAGGCGAATTTGAGTGCCTGACTTGCGGAGCCAAGCTTCCGCTTCCCGTTTAATGCCCACGGTCCGTCGCGCGCCTTCGCGCCTGCGCACCGGCATTCCTGCTTGGCGCTTCGGGTGAGACCCGATGGTGATGCGGGGCTTCATACTTGACGGAATGGCGCCGCACATTTGGTCAGGGCCGACTGCGCCCGCCGACTGGTGCAAGGATGCGCTCGCAGAAGCAGACCATCTAGGAATCAGCGACTTCCACGTAACGCTCGGCGCGCCCTTTCACGATGCAGTCACTGGCGAGGCGGCCTACTTCGCTGCACCAGCGACAATGACTTTCAAAGCGCAGGGGTGGATGGTTACGCAGAGCGGCGCCATCCTTACTCTCGCGTTCGAGCGCGTAGAAAGTCGCTGGCTCATTGCTGCCTGGACATGGACAAAGGGAAGCGGCGGGGGCGTCGACGACGTGGCCCGCCCCACCTAGGTCCGCTAAGGGCCGCGAGTGCGTCTTTCCGCGCGGTGGATAAGCGGACGTTCCGACGGTCGCTTCAGGGTGGTTATGGGCCTTCCCATAGTCGGGAGTCGGGCCGCAAGCTGCTACGCGTTCGTGTAGAGGCTAGTAGCCATATTTCTCCCGATACGCGCACCTGACATGGCCTACCGCCATCGTGCATCTCGCGTGCACGCTTATGGGCAGACGCCCTTGCGACGTCCTTGTCGGCGCTATGACCGAAATAGCGGCCCTCCTCCTCTACTGCCCAGGAGCCATCGTGTCGGCAGACAGTGAGAAGCAGTCTTTGAGGTTCATTCTTCATCGGAGGGCTTTAACACCCTGGCGGCTTCTTTGGGGATTTTCGTGGCCTCATGAGCTGCAAGGCCGCGGGCCTGCCGGGCCAACTCGCGCCATTGGTGGGCGAGGTCCAGGAAGCTGCTGCGCAGCAAAGGGATGGCCTCAGCTTTCGCCTCAGCTTCGTACGCGCGGCGGAGGTATTCTTCTGCGCGATGCATTAGCGGTGGCTAGCACCCACAGCAGACTGAGGATAGTCGCCCTTCCGACATAGAGGCGGGATGTCAGGTGTGCATGTCGCGAGCAGGGCGGATATCAGCTTAGGTCTTCCGGACCCACGGCTGCCGCGTTGAGATTGCACGTTATCCGAACTCCCATGTCGGGCAGGAACGCTCTAAGGGTCGGTAGCGATCCACCCAACGTAGGGCAGTTCAGGGAACCCGAGCGGACATTTGGAACGACCTTAAAGGGGTCGTGAGCGGTCATTGGGCGCGACACCGCTTCCGGCCGTTCGGCGCGTAAGGTGGCGCTGGATGAGCGCGCGGAGACTGGAGGGAAAGGTTGCGGACCATCGGCGCCGGTGGCGTGCTACGACTGTGGAATGGAAAAAGAACTCGAACTGACGCGGCTGATCGCCGATCTCCAGGCTCGTGCGATCGTCCACCACCACATCCTGATGCAGTTGGTTCGTCGCGAGGCTCAGGCGTCCAAGGACGCGCGGAGCTATCTGTCGGTTCTAACAGACGATCTGACCAAGATCGCGGATCAGAGCCTGCCGCTGGAGGATACGCGCGCGGCGGCCATGAGCATGCGTCAGTATCTCGACGAATTCCTGGTCACGGCAGGGGCGGACATCACCGGGAGTGCTGTAAAATGACCGCTTCGGAATAGTCATAGCGAGCAAATGTTTTCCTTGCATTCGCTGGCCAGGCGTGGGAAATTTCGGTATCGAATGACGCTGTCGGTTCGGTTGCTCCACGCGTTTGATCTTCGGGTCGAGCCCCGGACTCGCCTAGGCCTTCTCCGAAAATTTGATCTCACGCTCCACGGGAGCGCGCGAAAACTCGCATCTAGAAAGATAATCCTATGACGACCGGTACTGTGAAGTGGTTCAACTCCACCAAGGGCTTTGGCTTCATCCAGCCCGACCAAGGCGGCGCGGACGTGTTCGTGCACATCAGCGCTGTCGAACGCGCGGGTCTGGGCTCCCTCCAGGAAGGCCAGAAGATCGCCTATGAGGTCGAGCGCGATCAGCGCAGCGGCAAGATGTCCGCCGGCCAACTCCAGTCGGCCTAAGGGCCAAGGCCGCCGGGGAGGGCTCTCCTTCCCGGCGGCCCCTCTCAGCGTTGACACTTTCCACCATTGAGCGGGCTTTTCAGCTCGCGCGCTCGGGCCAGGTCGCCGACTTGCCGAGTCTCAAGCGGCGCTTGAAATCCGACGGTTGCCGGGCGGTTGACGCCTTGCTCGCGCCACGGACGCTCAGCGGTCACCTGCAGGCGATCTGCACAGCCGCGTTCAAGCCAGCGGCGGTCCCTATTCACGACGAAATGGCGAGCGGGCGCTGAACAGCCCCTCCTCCGCCAGGAGCCCCATGTCCTTCACCAAAGTTATTCGGCCGCGCGGCCGGACGCCAGCCAAGACTGTCAGCAAGCCCCCCGCCGACGCCCGGCCCAGAGCGGCTCGCCCGATCCTTCACCTGAAGCCCGCGACGGACCACTAGGGCGCGTCCTCGTCAGCGAAGCCGCTTCCTCGGCTTTCAAGGCGATCGCACCTCCGAAAACACGAAAGTACGCGATGATCGAACTGCAACGCACCGGCTTTGCCGAACGCCTGACGACTGCGGCCGACGCCAAGCGCGCCATGCTGGCGAAATTCAAGCCCAGGCCTGCTGTCGCCGCGCCCCTCCCCATCGACCGCGCCGCCTTGCGGATGGCCGAGCTTGATCGGGTGCGGAGCGAGCGCGCGGCCGCGAAGACGGCGAAGCAGGAGGCGAGCGCGCAAGCCGCCGAGGCCGCGCGTCTGGCCGAAGAGGAGATCACCGCGGCCGCGCTTGAAGCCAAGCGCGGCGAACGGAAGGAGCGCAAGGCGCTCACCAAGGTGGAACAGAAAGCCAAGCGCGACGCGCGCTACGCGGCTCGGAAGGCCCGTCGATGATGCAGACCTTTAGAGCCTATCTGGAAGACGACACCGGCGCGCTTACCTGGGCTGCATGGATTGACGCTGCCGACCACAGCGAGGCGATGCAAAAGGCGCAGGATCTCTGCGGCCCGGCGACGCCGAGGGTTGAGGCGTGGTCCCTCACCGACCGGCGCCCGGGCCCAACCTGCATACTCGATCCAATCTGATCGAACCCACCCAATCTCGCGGATATAACGTGACGACCCATTACTGCTGAGGGCTCCAGACATGGACGAACTGTCCGAGGCCGATGTTCAGGCCCTGCAGATCCTGGCTGAGAAGAAGGCCGGCCACGCCGTTCCGTTCATCAACATCGCCGCGGCTCGCCGCTTGACGGACCTTGGGCTCGCCTCCCGCAGCCATGAGGGCTGGGACATAACCCCCGAAGGCGGCGCCGTGCTCGCACGGCGGGCGCCCCCTCCGGCCTGATCGCCGTCTCGCGCCGCCGCACGTCCATCACCGGGCGGCGGGACCCCATCCGATCAGCCGACCTTCCGAAGGTCTTCTTGGGCGGTTAGCGGCCCTTCGGTTCCTCGCGGAAACCAGCGTCCACGCCGATTTTGGACGTCAGCGCGTGTCTCTTGCAACGGACCAGGCCTTGGACGTTGGAACAACGACCGGCGCCGCGTCAGGAACCCGACGGACGCACCCTGATCCAAATGCTCAGCTTGGCGTTGGAGCATGCGTGAAGTGTGTACCGCGTGATCGCCGGAGATCGCCCGGCGCTCCGGAAACCTCGCATAGCGCCACCGCGGTCCGGTCGGGCCGGCATTTCGCAGGAAGGTTTGATGAGCGACGCCGATAGCGACGAGGGTCCGCGGATTTCGACCGGCAGCGCCGGCCTGGACGACGTGCTCTGCGGCGGCCTGGATCCCAATCGGGTCTATCTGTACGAAGGCCGCCCCGGCACGGGCAAGACCACCATCGCGCTGCAGTTCCTGCTGGAAGGGGCGCGGTTGGGCGAACCGGTGCTCTACGTCACCCTGTCCGAAACCCAGCGCGAACTGAAACTGGTCGCACAGCGGCACGGATGGTCGCTCGACGGCGTCACCATTTTCGAGCTCGTTCCGCCGGAAACCACGCTCGATCCGCAACACGAGGTGACGGTGTTTCACCCCGCCGAGGTGGAACTGGCGGAAACGACCCGGCTGATCTTCGACCAGGTAGTGGAGCTGAACGCGACACGGGTGGTCATCGACAGCCTCTCGGAACTGCGGCTTCTGGCGCAAAATCCGCTTCGCTACCGACGCCAGGTGTTGGCGCTCAAGCACTTCTTCGCCGAACGGGCGTGCACGGTGATCCTGCTGGACGACCTCACTGCGACCCAGGACGATCTGCAGCTGCACTCCATCGCCCACGGCGTGATCGCCCTCGAACAGGTCGCCCTCGATTACGGCGGCGAGCGCCGCCGCCTTCGCGTCGTGAAGATGCGCGGCATCGCCTTTCGCGGCGGCTATCACGACTTCATCATCGCCAAGGGCGGTTTGGAGATCTTCCCGCGGCTGGTCGCCGCCGAGCACCGTCGCACCTTCGTGGGCGAGTTCACCCCGAGCGGCGATGGAGAGCTCGACAAGATGCTCGGCGGCGGGCTGGAGCGGGGCACGAACGCGCTGTTCATCGGCGCCGCAGGGGTCGGCAAATCCTCGCTGGCTCTGACCTACGCGGTCGCGGCCGCCCAGCGGGGCGAACATGCGATGATCTTCGCGTTCGACGAGGGCCGCGGCACCATCGAGGCGCGGGCGCGCACCATCGGACTGCCTCTGGACGATTGCATCGCCTCCGGTTTTCTGGCGCTGCAGCAGATCGATCCCGCCGAAATGGCGCCGGGCCAATTTGCGGCCGCGGTGCGCGCCAGCGTCGAGACCGGCGGGGCTCGTGTCGTCGTGATCGACAGCCTCAACGGCTACCTCAACGCCATGCCCGACGAGCGCTTCCTCATTCTGCAGATGCACGAGCTGTTGAGCTATCTGGGCCAGCTCGGCGTGCTGACCATCCTGGTGCTGGCCCAGCACGGCCTGGTTGGTCCGATGGACACCCCCCTGGACATGAGCTACCTCAGCGACGCGGTGGTGATGCTTCGCTATTTCGAGGTGGCCGGAACGGTTCGCCGGGCCATGTCCGTCGTGAAAAAGCGCAGCGGCAACCATGAACACACCATCCGCGAGTTCAAGCTGACCTCGCAGGGGGTCAAGCTGGGCCCGCCCCTGACGCAATTCCGCGGCGTGCTCACCGGATCGCCCCTGTTCGAGGGAGATGCGACGCCGCTTTTCGATGGCGACGATGCAGACGTCACCTGAGGTCGACCGCCGCGTTCTGATCTTCACGCCCGTCGGCCGCGACGGGCCGGCCGCCGCCGAGTTCATCGCCCGCTCCGGCGTTCCGGCCGTGGTTTGCCCAAGCCTGGCCGAGCTGGAGCGCGAGATCGCGCGCGGGGCGGCCGTGGTCGTGCTGGCCGAAGAAGGCTTGTTCGGCAAGGACATCGCGGGCTTGGCGGGCCTGGTCGCGAACCAGCCGCCTTGGTCGGATCTGCCGTTCGTCGTCCTGACCAGCCGGCTCGACCAAGCTGCGGTGGCGGCCTGGCGCGTCAAGGTGGTGGCCGCCCTGCAAAACGTCGCCTTGCTCGAACGGCCGGTCCAGACGCTCGCCTTGACCAGCACGGTCCAGGCGGCGTGGCGGGCTCGGGCGCGCCAATACGAGGTGCGCGCGCTCTTGCGGGCGCGGGAAGAAGCGGCGCAGGCGCTGGAAGCCCAGGTCGAGAGCCGAACCGCCGAGCTCGCCGCCGCGAACGAAGCCCTGCGCGCGCAGATGGCCGAGCGGGCGCGTATGGAAGAGGCGCTGCGCCAGGCGCAGAAGATCGAGGCGATCGGCCAACTCACCGGCGGCGTCGCCCACGACTTCAACAACCTCTTGATGGTCATCGTCGGCGGGTTGGAGGCGCTCGAACGCCAGACCGATCCGGCCCGGCGCCGCAGCCTCATGGAGGGCATGCAGCAGGCCGCGCAAAGGGGCTCGGCCCTGACGCGCCAGCTGCTGGCGTTTTCGCGCCGCTCGGAACTCAAGCCCGAGCCGATCGACCTGACGGTGCGGATCGGCGAGATGCGGGAGCTGCTGGACCGCAGTCTGCGGGGCGACGTGCATGTCCGGCTCAGTTTCGCCGAGGGGCTGTGGCCCGTGGCGGTCGATCCGGGCGAGCTGGAGCTGGTGGTCCTGAACCTGGCGGTGAACGCGCGCGACGCCATGCCCAACGGTGGGACCATCGAGATCAGCGCCGCGAACCTCGCCGACCATGTGGAGGGCGACTTGCGGGGTGACTTCGTTCGCCTGGCCGTGACCGACGAGGGCGTCGGCATGTCCGACAAGGTCAAAGCCCACGTCTTCGAGCCCTTCTACACGACCAAGGACGTCGGCCGCGGGTCGGGCCTGGGGCTCGCCCAGGTCCACGGCTTCGTCACCCAGTCCGGCGGCGCCGTCCGGATCGACAGCGCCGTCGGCCGCGGCACCACGGTGACGCTGCTCCTGCCGCGCAGCCTGGACACGCCGATCCACCGTGACCGTCACCTGTTGCATGGCCACCTCTACCCCGAGCGGGCGAACCCATCCGGATGCGTTCTGCTGGTGGAAGACGACGACGAGGTCGCCGCCCTGGTGAAGGAGATGCTCGAACAACTCGGCTACGAGGTCACCCGAGCCGCCAGCGCCATCGCGGCGCTGGGCGCGCTCTCCAACGGGCGCAAGGTGGATCTCGTGTTCTCCGACGTCATGATGCCCGGCGGGATGAACGGCGTGGATCTGGTCCGGGAGATACGCCGCCGGCGAAGCGATCTGCCGGTGCTGCTGACCAGCGGGTATGCCGAAGCGGCGAGGGAAGATGCGGCGGCCGAAGGGATCAGCGTTCTGCCTAAGCCCTACCGGATCGGCGACCTTGCCGCGGCGCTGGACAGCGTCATGACCACGCACTGACCGCGGGTGAAACATGGAACGCTGGCCAGCAGCGACCCAACGTTCCCCGGCTGGCTTAGAGAATAGACCCAGTGCTCGAATAAACGCGCCGCGGCTTACGCTAAACTTAGCGACAAGCGCCGAGTCTCACGTGCGTACTGCCTCAGAGCAGATGGGGTGGATGGCTCCCGCTCCCGACCTCCAAGGGCCAATGTGGTTGCTGTCATGACAACCTGAGCATTGGGAGCCACCCGAGATGGAGATTACCACCCTCGGCCTCGACCTGGCCAAGAACGTCTTTCAGGTGCACGGGATCAGCAGCACGGGCGAGGTCGTCGTTCGTCGCGCGCTCAGGCGGGCGCAGGTGATCCCCTTCTTCAGCAAGCTTGCCCCCTGTCTCGTGGGCGTGGAGGCCTGCGGAACCAGTCATCATTGGGCGCGGGAGCTGACCGCCTTGGGCCACGAGGTCCGGCTGATGCCGCCGGCTTACGTCAAACCGTATGTGAAGCGCGGCAAGACCGACGCCAGCGACGCGGAGGCGATCTGCGAGGCCGTGCAGCGGCCCACCATGCGGTTCGTGCCCATCAAGTCGGTTGAGCAGCAGGCGGCGCTTGCGCTTCACCGGACCCGCGACCTGCTGGTGCGCCAGCGCACCCAACTGGTGAACATGATCCGCGGGGTGCTGGGCGAGTTCGGCATCGAACTTCCGAAGGGGATCACCTACGCCCTGGCTTTCGTCCGGCGGGTGGTCGCCGGCGAAGCCCCGGACATCCCTCAGCTCGCCGCGAAGGCGATCGGGGCGCTGGCCGAGCAGGCGCTGGAGACGCAGGCTCGCATCCGCCAGCTCGAGCGTGAGCTGCTGGCATGGCATCGCTCCAGCGAGCTTTCCCAGCGCATCGCGACCGTCCCCGGCGTGGGCCTGCTCGGCGCAACGGCGCTGGCGGCCACGGCCACCGATCCGACGCAGTTCCGCTCAGGCCGCCAGTTCGCCGCCTGGCTCGGATTGACACCGTTGCAGAACTGCAGCGGCGGGAAGGAACGGCTCGGGAGGATCTCCAAGATGGGCGACAAGTACCTGCGCAGGCTGCTGATCAACGGCATGACCTCGATCGTCGCCCGCAACGCGCATCGCCCTGGCGTGGCCGACGCGCGGGTCACTGCTCTGCTCGCGCGCAAGCCGCTCCGCGTCGCCACCGTGGCCATGGCCAATCACGCCGCCCGCGCGATCTGGGCGATCATGGCGCGTGGCGAGATCTATCGCGCGCCGGCGCCGCCGGAGCCCGTAGCCGCCTGAGCCCACGCGATCGGCCCACACGAGGAATGAGTTGCGAGGACGATGTGAACTGATGGCGAGCCGGTCAGACCGGAGGCGAGGACAACCCACGGAAGGTCCAGGGCGTCATGGCCCGCAAAGCAGATAGGGACCTCGTCTGCGGAAACCATCATGGCCAGCGGCCGAAGCGCCGCGCGAACAGGCCGAACACAAGACTGCATCCGACCACCGCCGAACATCACGTCTGCCCTTGCAATGCGGGAGCCATCCACACAAGACCTTCCCGATGTTAGAAATGGGATGGAAGTCAGACGATCTGGTTTCCACCTTCCAGCTCTAGCCTTTCGCTTCGTGCGCCATCGCGGCGCTCACCAGCGCGTCGGTCTCCGGTGTGCGTCCCACAGCCTTCCGCTCGCTATAGCGGTCGACGAGGTAGTCTGACCGGTCGCGCGTCAGCAGTGTGAACTTCACAAGTTCCTCCATCACGTCGACCACGCGCTCGTAGTAGGCGGACGGCTTCATGCGGCCGGCGTCGTCGAACTCTTGGAACGCCTTCGCCACCGAAGACTGGTTCGGGATGGTGATCATCCGCATCCAGCGACCGAGTAGGCGCAGCGCGTTGACCGCGTTGAACGACTGCGAGCCGCCGCTCACCTGCATGACCGCTAGGGTCCGCCCCTGCGTCGGGCGGACGCTTCCGACCTCCAGGGGAATCCAGTCGATTTGCGCCTTCATGACACCGGAGATGGCGCCATGCCGCTCCGGGCTGCACCAGACCTGGCCTTCGGACCACAGCGACAGGGACCGCAGCTCCTGCACCTTGGGATGGTCTGAGGCGACGGCGTCAGGCAGTGGAAGATCGCGCGGATCGAAGATGCGGGTCTCGGCCCCCAGCCGCTTCAAGATGCGCTCGGTCTCTTCGACGAGCAGCCGGCTGTAGGAACGTTCTCGGAGCGATCCGTACAGCAGCAGGATACGTGGCGGATGCGTGCTGATCCGCTCCGGCTCCAGCCGCGCTTGGCTCGGCGGCGCGAAAAATTCCGGCTGAAGCGCGGGCATGTCGGTCATCGGAACTCCGGGGCAAAAATGACTTAAATCCGTCGAACATTTCTGGCAATTTCGAAATATGGAAATGCAATCTGCAGTCTCAAGCCTGAGCGCACTGGCGCACGATGGACGGCTGTCCACGTTCCGCATGCTCGTCCAGGCCGGCGCTGAGGGGCTCGCGGCTGGTGAGATCGCCCGACGCCTCGGCGTTCTTCCGAACACGCTCTCATCGAGCCTCAACATCTTGAGCCATGCGGGACTGATCCGTTCGCGGCGGGACGGCCGCTCGATCATTTACACCGCCAACTACGACGCCATGCGTGAGCTGCTCGCTTTCCTCATGGAGGATTGCTGCGGCGGCTCACCTGAAATCTGCGCCCCCCTCGTCGCCATCGCCAGCCAGTGCTGCGAGGCCGAGGGAAGCTGCGCCTAGAGGGAGGAAGAGCAATGTCCGAGACCAAGCCTGGCAAGGTCTTCGCCGTCCTGTTTCTCTGCACCGGGAATTCGTGCCGCTCGATCATGGCGGAGGCGATCATGAACCGCGCGGGCCTCGGCCGTTTCCAGGCGTTTTCCGCTGGCTCGATGCCCACAGGCAAGGTCAACCCACACGCCCTCGACCTCCTGAAGCAAATGCACCACGACGTGAGCGGATTGAGGTCGAAGCCGTGGGAAGAATTCTCTCGCGACTCCAACCCGGACGCGCCAGACCTCGATTTCGTCTTCACCGTCTGTGACAACGCCGCCGGCGAAGTCTGCCCCTACTGGCCCGGTCAACCCATGACGGCGCACTGGGGCATGCCCGATCCGGCGCTGGCGACCGGATCCGACGCCGAGATCGCGTTGGCGTTCGCGGACACCTATCGGATGCTCAGCAACCGCATCAACCTGTTCATGAACCTCCCGATGTCGTCCCTCGACCGCCTGACGCTGCAAAAACGACTCGACGAAATCGGCGAGCGCACCGACGCGCCTTCCCCTGCCGCCGGATGAATCGCCCTGTAGAGTCGGGCCGGCTGGAACGGCCTCACGATGCGAGTCTAGAGCCGCCCCTTGAGGCGTTCGGGGCTGCGCAACGACTCTTCGCCGAAGCCCTGGGCACGGCTCTGCTGCTTGCGGTGGTGGTCGGCTCAGGGATCATGGGTCAGCGTCTTGCGGCGGGGAACGACGCCGTGGCGCTGCTCGGGAACACCTTGGCGACCGGCGCCGCGCTCGTGGTGCTGATCACCATTTTTGGCCCGATCTCCGGCGCGCACTTCAACCCCGTCGTGACCGCGATGTTCGCCGCCAAGCGCGAACTCGACTGGCGCCTGGCGGTCGGCTACGTGGCCGTTCAAGTGCTCGGCGCTATAGCCGGTGTCTGGGCGGCGCATTTGATGTTCGCCGAACCGGTGCTGCAGATTTCCGCCAAGGCTCGGGACGGCTTTCCGCAGGGGTTCGCCGAGGCGGTGGCGACCTTTGGGTTGATCGGGACTATCCTATGCTCGCTGCGGTTTAAGCCCGACGCCACGCCGACGCTCGTCGGCCTCTACATCACGGCGGCCTATTGGTTCACCGCCTCGACCTCGTTCGCCAACCCCGCCGTCACCCTCGCCCGTAGCCTTAGCAACACGTTTGCAGGTATCGCCCCAGCGTCAGTTCCACTGTTCATCGCTGGTCAGATTGTCGGGGGCCTGGTCGGCGTCGCCTCATTCGGCTGGCTTCTGGCGCGACGACCCGCACCGTTGCCGTCCACCGGACGAATGTCCGACTAGGCTCGCGAGCTGACATCAGTCCGACCTCCAGAAGCAGACATTCACGGTTAGGCGTCATCAGGCTAAGCCATTGAACCTAGTCGCGCCTCCGATGGCGATTAGGCGCAGCAAGGCTTTGAATTCATCAGGCTTGAATCTCGCCCTCCCGGCCTCAGATGTGCCGCCAGCCCCCCGGCCCCACGTCGACCAGCCGGCCCGCGGCGCGGACCTCGACGCCTTCGCCTTCGATGACTTCGCCGATCACGGCGAAACCGGCCGGCTTGGGCTCGTCCGGCGCGATGGTGCAGACCACCTCGTAGTCGTCGCCGCCGGTGCCCAGCCGGATCAGGGCGTCCTGCGGGTCGGGCTGCTGCTCGAGCCAGGTCGCCGCCGCGCCGGATAGCGGGATCTCGTCGAGGTCGACGATCAGCCCCACGCCGCTGGCCTTGGCGATGTGGCCCGCATCGGCCACCAGGCCGTCGGACACGTCCGCCGCCGCAGTCGCCCAGGCCCGCAGCGAGGCGCGCAGGTCGAGCCTGGGCTGCGGCAGCCGATAACGGAAGGCGAGGAAGCCGTCGGTGTCGGGAATCGCCCCCTGTGCGGCGGCCAGCCCCAGGGCGCCGTCGCCGATGGTGCCGCTGACCAGCAACCGGTCTCCCGGGCGGGCGCCGGAGCGGCGGACCATGCGACCCTTCGGCGCCCAGCCGAGCGCCGTCAGGCTGGTGGTGAACGGGCCTTCGGTGACCACGGTGTCGCCGCCCAGCAAGTGGACGTCGTAGCTCTCCAGGTCGGCCGCCAGGCCCATGGCGAAGCGCTCGCGGTAGCGGGCGTCGGCGTTGGCCGGCCAGGCCACCGCCAGCAGGCAGCCGAACGGCTCCGCCGCCTTGGCCGCGAGGTCGGAAAGGTTCACCCGCAGCAGCTTGCGCGCGACCAGGTCCGGCGCTTCGCCGCGCAGGAAGTGCACCCCCTCGACCAGCGCATCCTTGGTGATCACCAGGTCGTAGCCGGGCCGGGAGGGCACCACCGCGGCGTCGTCGAGCAGGTCCAGCGCCCCCGGCGCGCCTCGGGTCAGCGGCCGGAACAGACGTTCGATCTCGCCGAATTCGTCAGCCCCGGGCATCCTGAGCCACCCCGTCGAGCGCGCCGTTCACGAAGCCAGGTTCCGGGCCCTCGAAGAACGACTTGGCGAGTTCCACGTACTCGTCGATCACCACCTCGGTCGGAACGTCGGGGCGATGCGTCAGCTCATAGGCGCCGGCGCGCAGGATGGCGCGCACCGTGGCGTCGATGCGTTCCAGCCGCCAGTTCTGCGCCAGGCGGCGCGCCACCGCGGCGTCCACCTCCCGCTGATGGGCCACCACGCCGCGCACGAGGTCGGCGAAGAAGGGCTCGTCCGCGCCCGCCAGCGTCATGTCCTCGATGTCGCGATCGAAACGGTGGTCGCTGAACTCGCGGATGACCGCCTCGGCGCCGGCGGCCGAGACCTCCATCTGGTAGAGCGCCTGAACGGCCGCCAGCCGGGCGACCGATCGCGCCTGACGCCCGGGCGGGCTCATGCGCGCAGGCCCTGGAACTGCTGCTTGAGCGCGATCATGGTCAGCGCCGCATTGGCCGCGGCGCCGCCCTTGTCGCCCTCGCTGGCCCGTGCGCGGGCCCAGGCCTGGTCGTCGTCCTCCACGGTCAGCACGCCGTTGCCGATCGCCAGGCCGCCGCGGACGGTCAGGTCCATGATCCCGCGCGCCGACTCGTTGGAGACGATCTCGAAGTGGTAGGTCTCGCCGCGGATCACCGTGCCCAGCGCCACATAGCCGTCGAAGTGGGTTCCGCCGGTCGGGCGGTGCGCGCTCGCCTCGGCGAGCGCGATGGCGCCGGGGATCTCCAGCGCGCCCGGCACCGTCACCACCTCGTACTCGGCGCCGTGGGCGTCCAGCACCTGCGACGCGCCGCGCAGCAGCTCGTCGGCCAGGTCGGAATAGAATCTCGCCTCGACGATGAGGACGCGGATCTTGGTGTCGCTCATGGGGGACCAGTTCGGCTCGAAGCAGGAATCGTGACGACGCTTTAGGCCGTTTCGCGCCAACGGGCGAGATAGCGCGCGAGCATGTCGATTTCGAGGTTCACGCGCCCGCCCGCCGCCAGCTCGCCCAAGGTGGTCACCTCCCAGGTGTGGGGAATCAGGTTGACGCCAAAAACGTCGCCTTCGACCTCGTTCACCGTCAGCGACACGCCCTCGACCGCGATCGAGCCCTTCGGCGCGATATAGCGGTGCAGCGGCGCCGGCGCACGGAAACGCACCCGCCTCGAGCCGCCTTCCGGCGTCACCGACAGCACCTCGCCGACCCCGTCCACATGGCCGGAGACGATGTGCCCGCCGAGCTCGTCGCCGACCCGGGCGGCGCGCTCCAGATTGACGCGGCGGCCGGCCGTCCAGTCGCCCAGCGTCGTCCTCTCCAGCGTCTCGCCGGAGACCTCCACGGCGAACCAGCCGGGTCCCTTCTCGACGACGGTCAGGCAGCAGCCGGCGTGCGAGATCGACGCGCCAATCGCCACGCCCGCCACATCGTAAGCGGTCTCGATCTCGAACCGCCGGTCGCGGTCGGTGTCCCGGACCGCGCGAAGGCGGCCGACGTCGGTGACGATGCCGGTGAACATCAGATCCTTTCGTATCGCTCCCAGAGGTCGTCGCCCAGTTCGCAGACCGCGACGCGGCGGAAGTGCGGCGCGTCGGCCAAGCCCGCGATCGCCAGCGCCCCGACGGCGGGCCGCCCCTCGCCGCCGATCACGATCGGGGCTCGAAACCACTCCAGCGCGTCGACGAGCCCGCACCTGAGGAAGCTCGCCGCCACCTGCCCGCCTCCCTCGACGAACAGCCGCGTAAGCCCCTCGCCGGCCAGGGCCTGGACCACCGTCTTCAGCTCGGGCCGATCCTCGCCCACCGCCGGCGCACGCAGCACGCGGACGCCGGCGTCGGTCAGGCGCGGTTCCGGCGCGGTCGTGGCCACCACATAGGTGGGTATCTCGCGGGCGGTGGCGACCAGCTTGCAGCGCGATTCCAGCCGCTGGCGGCTGTCGAGCACGACCCGCGCCGGCTGCGGCCCGCTGTGGCCGGCCAGGCGCACCGTCAGCTCGGGATCGTCGGCGAGCGCGGTCTCGACCCCCACCACCACCGCATCGTGCTGCGCGCGCAGCGTATGCACCGCCTCGCGGGCGCGCTCGCCGGTGATCCAGCGGCTCTGGCCGGCGGCGGTGGCGATGCGGCCGTCCAGAGAGGTGGCGAGCTTGAGGGTGACCGGCAAGCCTAAAGACCCTAGTGTTCGGCGGCGGGCTCGGTCTCGCTCAGGCCTTCCTCGCCGAGGAACCGGGCGAAATCCTGGGTCTCGCGGAAGTCGCGGTAGACCGAGGCGTAGCGGACATAGGCCACGTCATCGAGCTGCTTGAGCTGCTTCATCACCAGCTCGCCCACGGCCGACGACGGCAGCTCCGTCTCGCCCATGCTTTCTAGCTGGCGCACGATGGTCGAGATCATGCGCTCGACGCGTTCGGGATCGACGGGCCGCTTGCGCAGCGCGATCGCGATCGAGCGCGCCAGCTTGTCCCGGTCGAAGGGCGTGCGCCGGCCGGACCGCTTGACGATGGTCAGCTCGCGCAGCTGAACCCGCTCGAAGGTCGTGAAACGGCCGCCGCATTCGGGGCACAGCCGGCGACGCCGGATCGCCGCCCCATCTTCCGAGGGGCGCGAGTCCTTCACCTGACTTTCTTCACTGCCGCAGAACGGGCAACGCATGATGTGGCCCCTTTGCGGTCCATCTACCCCTATTAATTGTAGATGGGGAACCGTTTCGTCAGCGCCAGCACCTCGGAACGCACCTTCTGCTCGACCGCGGTGTTGTCGCCGCCGCCGGCGACGCCGTCGAGCACCTCGCCGATCCACTTGCCGATCTGGCGGAACTCGCCCGGCCCAAAGCCACGCGTCGTTCCGGCGGGCGTGCCGACGCGAAGGCCGGACGTCTGCATGGGCGGCAGCGGGTCGAAGGGGATGCCGTTCTTGTTGGTGGTGATCCCGGCCCGTTCCAGCGCGACTTCCGCGTCGGCGCCGGTGACGCCCTTCGGCGTCAGGTCGACCAGCATCAGGTGGCTGTCGGTGCCGTTCGAGACGATCTTGAAGCCCGCCGCCTGCAGGCTGTCGGCCAGCGCCGCGGCGTTCTCCACCACCGCGCGGGCGTAGCCCTTGAACTCCGGCCGCAGCGCCTCGCCGAAGGCCGCGGCCTTGGCGGCGATGACATGCATCAGCGGCCCGCCCTGCAGGCCGGGGAAGACGGCGCTGTCGATCTTCTTGGCCAGCTTCTTGTCGTTGGTCATCACCATGCCGCCGCGCGGGCCGCGCAGGGTCTTGTGGGTGGTGGTGGTGACGATGTGCGCGTGCGGGAACGGATTGGGATATTCGCCGGCGACGATCAGGCCCGCGTAGTGGGCGACGTCGGCCATCAGGATCGCCTCGACCTTGTCGGCGATGGCGCGGAAGCGGGCGAAATCGATCCGCCGCGAATAGGCCGAGCCGCCGCAGATGATCACCTTGGGCCGCTCCGCCAGCGCGATCTCCTCGGCCTGTTCGTAGTCGATCAGGTGGTCCTGGGTCCGCACGCCGTAGTGCACCGGCCGGAACCACTTGCCCGACTGGTTGACGTTCTTGCCGTGGGTGAGGTGTCCGCCGGCCGCCAGATCCATCCCCATGAAGGTGTCGCCGGGGACCATGGTGGCCATGAACGCCGCCTGGTTGGCCTGGCTGCCGGAGTGCGGCTGGACGTTGGCGAA
>Ga0070665_100000883_pt1 | contig 38439 bp, 34 predicted proteins | sample KBSS13metaG_FD_65862 | JGI IMG/M metagenome (GOLD analysis project Ga0070665, IMG submission 65862) | Switchgrass rhizosphere microbial communities from Kellogg Biological Station, Michigan, USA - KBS S1-3 metaG | ecosystem: Host-associated > Plants > Roots > Rhizosphere > Soil ... | reverse complement strand
ATCGCACCCAGCGCATAGAGCACCTGGCCGTCCTCCACCTCGAAGTCGGCCCCGGACCGGTTCACGTCGGGCGGCAGGATCGTGACCCCGGCGCGCTTGGCGTCCTGGTAGAAGACCGACAGCTTGTCGGTATTGGCGATGTCGAGGCTCATCGAGGCGGCGAAGAACTCGACGGGGGCGTTCGCCTTCAGCCAGGCGGTCTGGTAGCTGACCACGGCGTAGGCGGCGGCGTGGGACTTGTTGAAGCCGTAGCCGGCGAACTTGTCGACCAGGTCGAAGATCGCGCCGGACTGCTCGGCGGGGATGCCGTTCTGCTCCGCGCCGGAGACGAAGCGGGCGCGCTGCTGCTCCATCTCCTCTTTTTTCTTCTTGCCCATCGCGCGGCGCAGCAGGTCGGCTTCGCCCAGGCTGTAGCCCGCCAGGATCTGAGCGATCTGCATCACCTGTTCCTGGTAGACGATGATGCCGTAGGTCTCGTTGAGCACCGGGGCGAGCGTCGGGTGCAGGGTGTCGATCGGCTTGCGGCCGAACTTGCAGTCGATGAAGGCCGGGATATTGTCCATCGGCCCCGGCCGGTAGAGGGCACCGATGGCGGTCACATCCTCGATGCAGCTGGGCCGAAGCTGGCGCAGGGTGTCGCGCATGCCCTGGCCTTCGAACTGGAACACCCCCACCGTCTGGGCCGCGCCCATCAGCTCGTAGGTCCTGGCGTCGTCCAGCGGCAGCGAGGCCATGTCGACGCCGGCGCCGCGCTTTTCCAGGTGCTTGAGCGCCCGGTCGATGACCGTGAGGGTCTTCAGGCCGAGGAAGTCGAACTTCACCAGGCCGGCGCTCTCGACCCACTTCATGTTGAACTGGGTGGCCGGCAGTTCCGAGCGCGGATCGCGGTAGAGCGGGGTCAGCGCGGTGAGCTTGCGGTCGCCGATGACGACGCCGGCGGCGTGGGTGGAGGCGTTGCGATAGAGCCCCTCCAGCTGCAGGGCGACGTCCAGCAGCCGCGCCACCGCCTCGTCCTCGTCCCGCGCCTGGCGCAGCCTGGGCTCGATGTCGATCGCCTGGCCCAGCGTCACGGGATTGGCGGGGTTGGCCGGCACCATCTTGGCGAGCCGGTCCACCTGGCCGAGCGGCATCTGCATCACCCGGCCCACGTCGCGCAGCACGGCCCGCGCCTGCAGCGTGCCAAAGGTGATGATCTGCGCCACCCGCTCGCGACCGTAGCGCTGCTGGACATAGCTGATCACCTCCTCCCGCCGCTCCTGGCAGAAGTCGATGTCGAAGTCGGGCATGGAGACCCGCTCGGGATTGAGGAAGCGCTCGAACAGCAGCCCGTAGCGCAGCGGGTCGAGGTTAGTGATGGTGAGCGCGTAGGCGACCAGCGAGCCCGCGCCTGACCCCCGGCCGGGACCGACCGGGATGTCGTGCGCCTTGGCCCACTTGATGAAGTCCGAGACGATCAGGAAGTAGCCCGGGAACCCCATCTGGGTGATGATCCCGATCTCCCGCTCCAGCCGCGCCTCGTAATCCGCCGCCGGAAAGGCGTTGGCCTGGCCTAGGCTCATCCTGCGCTTCAGGCCCTCGCGCGCCTGGTGCGCCAGCTCCTCCGCCTCGGTGCGGTCGCCCTCGGTTGGAAACCGCGGCAGGAGCGGCGCGCGCTTGGACACCATGAAGGCGCAGCGGCGGGCGATGTCGATGGTGTTGTCACAGGCCTCGGGCAGGTCGGCGAACAGCGCCCGCATCTCGGCGGCGGGCTTGAACCAGTGCTCGGGCGTGACCCGCCTGCGGTCGTCCTGGCCGAGGAAGGAGCCGTCGGCGATACAGAGCAGCGCGTCGTGCGCCTCGTACATGGCCGACTTGGCGAAATAGACATCGTTGGTGGCGACGAGCGGAACATCGGCCTCGTAGGCCCAGCCGACAAGCTCGCCCTCCGCCGCGGCCTCCGCGGGCGTCCCATGGCGCTGCAGCTCCACATAGAAGCGGTCGCCGAAGACGCGATGCATCTCTTCGAGCGCCGCGCGGCCCTCCTTCACCTTGCCGGCGGCCAGCAAAGGATCCACCGGCCCGTCGGGCCCGCCGGACAGCAGGATCAGCCCCTCGGCGCGCTTGGCCACCTCGACCCACGGCGCGTGCGGCTCTTCGCTCGCATCGCAGTCGACGTAGGCGATCGACGAAAGCTCGGAGAGGTTCAGATAACCCTGCTCGCTCTGCGCCAGCAGAACCACGGTCGGGGTCCTCGCCCATCGCTCGGCGGGCCCCTCGCCGAGGCCCGTGACCGGCAGGGCGCAGCCGACGACCGGCTGCACGCCCGCCTCCTTGGTGGCGACGGAGAATTCCAGCGCGCCGAACAGATTGGCGCGGTCGGTGAGCGCCACGGCAGGCATTTCGCTGGCCTTGGCCAGTCCGCCGACTTTGTCGGCCTTGATGGCGCCTTCCAGAAGGGAGTAGGCGGAGCGCACCCGCAGATGGACGAACCCACCCGGCCCGGCGGCGCCTGAACCCTCGCCTTCCGCGCTCAAGCCAGCCGCCTCCCCCATTCGCATGACGATCAGCTCACCAGGCTGCTCACCACGCACACCATCCAGACAAAGCTGGCCACGGAGGCAAAGGCCAGCGATTCTCGCGCAAGACGAACCATATGTCGCAATCCCCTTGTGGGCGGCCTGTGGAGAACCCTCAGGCCCACTGTTCCTTATTTGTTCCTATTCTCTTTTTGTTCTCATCGTCAAGCCCCATCTAAGACTCGGGCGGGGCCTGGCGTCTACCGTGGAGACGAGATGCGCCCGTTGCAGCCGCTCCTGCGCCGTCACTACGCCTATCTGGCGAAGGACTTCCTCGCGCCGCTTCTCGACACGCTCAACGTAGGCCGTGCGACCTTCGACGGCGACCTCGACAAACTGCTGATCATGCTCGTCGTGGCGATGCGGACAGCGGAGGACAGGCGGGTCCTCGACATCGACCTGGACGACGTGCTCAGCGGCGCTGTCCAGGCCTACCCCAGCTTGACGACCAATGTCCGGTCGATCGCCGATTCCACCGGCATCCCGAAGGAGAGCGTTCGTCGCAAGGTGACGGCGCTCGCCGAGGCAGGCTGGATCCACCGTGACGGCCACAACCTCTCGCTGGCGCCCTACGCCAGCCGTCAGCTCACGGACTTCCGCGAGCAGCTCTTTCAGCTCGCGCTGCGCTACCACCAGATGATCGAGACCGTGCAGGCGCAAGAAGGGTGACACCGCCGCCCGCCAGGGGCAGAAGTGCGCCATGGGCGGCGTCCTATTCGTGCACAACAATTTCCCCGGCCAATTCCGGGACCTCGCCGCCGCGCTGACGGCGCGCGGCCAGCCTTGCTGCGCCATCGGCTATGAGCATGCGGCCGGGCTGGAAGGCGTGAACCTCGTGCGCTATCGCCTGCCCCGCGGCAGCGGAAAGGACGTCTTCCCGTTGGCGGTGCGCGCCGAAGCGGACCTCCTGCGCGGCCGCTCCGCCCTGGAGGCGGCGCGCTGGCTGAAGAACCAGGGCCATGAACCCGACATCATCGTGGGCCATCCGGGATGGGGCGAGACGTCCCTGATGCGGCACGTGTTTCCCGAGGTAAGACAAGTGCTTTTCTCGGAATTCTACTACCATGGGCGCGGCTCGGACATCGACTTCGACCCGGAATTCTGGTCCGGCGACGAGGAGGCCCTGATCCGCGGCGTCGCCAAGAACCCGGTCATGGCCATGGCGCTCGCCGAGGCGGACGCGATCGTGGCGCCCACCGAGTTTCAGGCCTCGCGCCTGCCCCCTGCCCTGCGCGCACGGACGCACGTCATTCACGAGGGCGTCGACGTCGATCAGATCCGGCCCGGGCCGCCGGAACCCTTCGCCCTGGACGACGGCCGCGTTGTGGCGCCAGGCGCACCGGTCATCACCCACGTCAACAATCAGATGGAGCCGATGCGCGGGCTGCACATCTTCGCCCGCGCGCTGCCCCGCCTGTTGTCGGAGGTTCCAGACGCCCAGGTGATCATCATCGGCGAGGAGAAGACGCGCGGGTATGGCGGCGAAGCGCCCGGCGGCCAGAGCTGGAAGCAGGCCATCTTCCGGCCGCTCGAGGCCCAGCTCGACCTCGGTCGGATCCACTTCCTGGGGCGCGTGCCGCACCCGCGCATGCTGGCGGCGCTGCGGCTCTCGACGGCGCACGTCTACTACACCTACCCCTTCGTGCTCTCGTGGTCGCTAGTCGAGGCCATGGCCAGCGGCTGCTACGTCATCGGGTCGGACACCCCGCCGATGCACGATGCGATCCAGGACGGCGTGAACGGCCGGCTGCTGCCCTTCTTCGACGTCGACGCCTTGTCGGGCGCCCTGATAGCCGCCTGCCGCAACCCGGCCGCGGCGGCCCCCCTCCGCGCCGCCGCGCGAGAGACCGCGGTCGCCAATTTCAGCCGAGTGAAGGGCCGCGAGGCCTGGATCTCGCTGCTGCGGGAGATGGGGCTGACGCTCCCAAGCGCTTGATCGGCCCACAGGACCTGTCTCAAAAGCCCGCTCTTCCCGAAGGCCGAGATGGAGTCGAGAAAATGACGCCTGATCCGCTCAGGCGGTCTTCTCCCAGCCGCGATCCCGCTGCTTCCAGTAGGAGACGGCGAGGCCCTTGGCCTTGGCGGCGGACCATTGCCGGCGTGCGCCAGTGAGTTGGTCTTCGTCCGCGCCGTCGAACAGCACCACGCAGCGGCTATAGGCGTCGAGGTCGCCGGGATCGGCGCCGTCGATCAGGAAGAGGACGTTCGCGCCGTTCGGATTGTCGAACCCCGTGGTCAGCACGATGGGTTGTCTGGCGGCGGCGGGCTCGGCGTCCAGGCCGTGCGGCAGGAAGCTCTCGTCGCGATAGCTCCAGAGCCAGCCGTCGAGATGCGGAATGCGCTCCGGCGCGGGCGACCGCACGATCGCCCGCCAGCCGCGCCCCAGCGTCTTTTCCAGCAGCTCCGGCAGGGCCTGGTCCACGCCAGTGCGCTCGAGGTGGTAGAACCAGACCTCGCATCCTTCCGCCATCGGCGCGCTCAAGCCTCGTACTTCTCCTGCACCATGCGGTTGAGCAGGCGTACGCCATAGCCGGTCGCCCCGTCCGGCGTGGTCGGCGCGCTGGAGGATTTCTTCCAGGCCGTGGAGGCGATGTCGAGGTGCGCCCAGGGCAGGCCGTTGACGAACTTCTGCAGGAACAGCGCCGCGGTGATCGAGCCGCCGGCCCGGCTGGCCGTGTTCTTCACGTCGGCGATCATGGAGTCGATCTGCTTGTTGTACTGGTCCGGCAGCGGCATGCGCCAAAGCAGCTCACCCTCCTTCTGGGAGGCGTCCAGCAGGTTGGCGGCGAGTTGGTCGTTGTTGGAGAACAGACCGGCGTAGTCGTTGCCGAGCGAGACGATGATGGCGCCCGTGAGCGTCGCCAGGTCGATCATGAACTTCGGCTTGAAGCGGTCCTGGCAGTACCAGAGCGCATCGGCGAGCACGAGGCGGCCTTCGGCGTCGGTGTTGATCACCTCGATCGTCTGGCCGGACATGGAGGTCACGACGTCGCCGGGCCGCTGGGCGTTGGCGTCCGGCATGTTCTCGACCAGGCCCAGGATCCCGACCGCGTTCACCTTGGCCTTGCGGCCTGCGAGCACGTGCATGAGGCCGGTCACCGCAGCGGCCCCGCCCATGTCCCACTTCATGTCCTCCATGCCGTCGGCCGGCTTGATGGAGATGCCGCCGGAATCGAAGCAGACGCCCTTGCCGACGAAGGCGACCGGCTGGGCGTCCGCCGCCCCTTTCCAGCGAATCACCACCAGCTGGCTCTCGCGGACGCTGCCCTGGCCGACGCCCAGCAGGCTGCCCATGCCGAGCTTGGTCATCTCCGGCTCGCCCAGCACCTCGACCTCAAGGCCGAGGCTCTCCAGCTCCTTCACCCGCCTCGCGAACTCCGCCGGGTAGAGGACGTTGGCGGGTTCCGAAACCAGATCGCGGGAGAAGCTCACCGCATCGGCCAACGCGGCGAGCGGCGGAAAGGCGGCCAGCGCCGCCTCCGGCTCCGAGGCCACGACCTGGGCGCGAACGATCGAGGGCTTTTTGTCGGGCGGCTCCTTCGTCCGGTACTTGTCGAACCGGTAAGCGGCGAGCCGCAGGCCGAGCGCGGCGTGGGCGCAGTGCTCCAGGCCCGCGCCGGGCAGTTCGATCCTCAGCGCCTCCAGCCCCGAGGTCTTCAGCGCGTTGAAGGCGGTTGCGGCGGCGTGTTCGGCGCCCAGAAGGTCGAACGCGTCGCGTTTGCCCGCCCCGACCAGCAGGAGACGCGACGCCTGCACGCCCGCCGGCGCGATCAGGTCCAGCGTCTGGCCCTTGCCGCCGGTGAATCGGCTGGCGGCCAACGCCGCGCCGAGCCTCTCCTTCGGCGCCTCCCCCTCGAAGACGATCTGGGCGACCGCGGTGTTCGGCTGCAGGCCCGCCTCGGCGGCGATGAACTCGATTTCCATGTGAAACTTTCTGCCTCCTCCTGCGACGCCTATGCAACGCGCGCCGCACGGTCGCCGCCCATTGCTCGCGTACTGTTGTGCGAGCAGGCGACGCGTGGTTTAGAACAGCTCCGCGGCTGCGGCGCGGAAAAACAGGGTATGCCGCGTTCTTAACCGATGCGCCTGATCGACCGCTACCTGCTGCGCCAACTGTTTGGGCCGACCCTGCTCGCCACCGCGGCGCTGACGGGCGTCGCCCTGCTGAGCCAGAGTCTCGCCGGCCTCGACCTGATCGTGAACCAGCGCCAGAGCGCGATGGTGTTCCTGAAGGTCACGCTGCTCTACATGCCGCAGCTGATCAACATGATCCTGCCGGTCGCCGTCTTCGTCGCCGCGCTCGTCGCCTTCAATCGTCTGCACACCGAGCAGGAGATCGTCGTCTGCTTCGCCGGGGGCATGTCGCGCTGGCGCGTGATCGCGCCCGGCATGCGGCTGGCGTCGATCATCGCCCTGCTCGCCTTGCTGCTGAACCTCTTCATCCAGCCGGCCGCATTCCGCGCGCTGCGGCAGGAGCTCTTCGCCGTCCGCACGGACCTGGCTTCCACCCTGGTCCGCGAGGGAGAGTTCAGCGAGCCCGCGCCGGGCCTTACGGTCTACGCACAAAGCGTTGATGCGCAGGGAAGACTTCGCAATCTCTTCATTCATCAGGCGAAGCCGACCGGCGAAGCCACCACCTACACCGCCGACCAGGGGCGGCTGGCCAAGCGGTCCGGACGCCCGGTGCTGATCATGCGCAACGGCTCGACCCAGCAATTCTCGAAGACCGGCGTGCTGAACTTCCTGACTTTCGACGAGTACGTCTACGACCTCTCGCCGCTGAACGAAGGCGCCGAGCTGGTCCATTACAAGCCCTCGGACCGATACCTCCACGAACTCTTCTTCCCCGACCTGACCCAGGCTTGGGAACAGCGCAACCGCAAGAGCCTGCTCGCCGAAGGCCACTCGCGCCTCGCCTCGCCCCTGTACAACATCGCCTTCATGGCCATGGCGATGGCCGCGATCATCGGCGGCGGCTTCTCGCGCCTCGGCTATGGGCGGCGGATCGCGGTGATGGCGGGTCTGGCGGCGCTGACGCGCATCGTCGGCTTCGTCGTCCAGGCGGCTTGTGACGACGCCGTCTGGGTCAATCTGCTGCAATATGCTGTGCCGATGACCGCCCTCGCCTTCGCCCTGCGGAGCATCTTCCGACAGGGAATGCCGCGCCGGCGTGTCGCCGCCCCCGCCCCCGCTGCGGTTCGGGGCCTCGCCGCATGATCGCCGGCCGAATCGAACGCTATATGCTGTGGCGGACCCTGAGCGGGGTGGGCTCGGCGCTGGCGGTGATCGGCGCCGTCATCGTCCTCGTCCAGTTCGTGGATCTCTCGCGCCAGGTGGGCGTCCGCGCCGACGTGGGCGCCGCGCAGCTGTTCGGCCTCACCCTGCTTCGCACCCCCTCCGTCGTTCAGATCCTGCTGCCGTTCGTCTTCCTGTTCGGCGTGATCGCCGCCTTTGTCGGCCTCAACCGCAAGAGCGAGCTGGTCGCCATGCGCGCCGCCGGCGTCTCGGCCTGGCGCTTCATCATGCCCTCAGCCCTCGCGGCCTTCGTGGCGGGCGTGCTGACGGTCACCGCGCTCAACCCCCTCGCGGCGACCCTCAACAGCCGATTCGAGCTCGAGCGCGCCCGGATGATGGAGGACTATCTACCCGGCGCGCCGCGGGACGTCTGGCTGCGCCAAGGTGACGAAGACAATCAGATCGTCATCCACGCCAAGGCGCGCGACATGCGCGCAGGCGTCGTCCGGCTGACCGGGGTGTCCCTCTTCGTCTACCAGAAGGACGAGCGCGGCCGGCCGATCTTCCGGCGCCGGCTCGAGGCTCGGGAGGCGCGCCTGATGCCCGGCTTCTGGCAGCTCAACGACGTCAGAGAAGCCACAGCCGGCGAGAATTCCGTCCACTCCGACAGCCTGTCGATTCGCTCGACGCTGGACGCGGAATCCGCGATGGAGCGGTTCGCCGCGCCGGACGCCATCGCCTTCTGGCGGTTGCCGGCGGCCATCCGGCTGACGGAGCAAGCCGGCTTCTCAGCCTCAAGCTATCGACTGCGCTTCCATCAGCTGCTCGCCACGCCGATCCTGTTCGCGGCGATGGCGACCTTGGCGGCGGCCTTCTCCCTGCGGCTGGCCCGGCTGGGCGGGCTGGCGGGGCTCGCCGGCGCCGGCGTCGCCCTGGGCTTCCTGGTCTTCTTCCTCAATCAGTTCGCGGGCGCCCTGGCCAAGGGCGACATCATCCCGCTCGCCGCCGCCGCCTGGTCGCCGCCGATCGTGGCGCTGCTGTCCGGTTTGACTCTGCTCTGCTACACCGAAGACGGTTGAATCGTTCGCCTGCGGGTCTATGCATCCGCCAGCGCCGCGGCCGAGCCGCCAGGGCGTCGAAGGGGATAAACATCAAGATGAGTCCGGGTCGGCTGACGCCCATCGCATTGAAGTGCGCCATGTTCGCCAGCGTCGCCCTGGGCGCCTTCGCGACGCAGTCGCCGGTCCTCGCCGCGCCCGCCGCTCAACCCGCGCCCGCAGCGCCCGTCGTGACCGCGGACGGGCTCGCCCCGGACGAAATGTACATGGAGGCCGACCTCCTCACGCGCGACGACAAGGCGAAGCGGACGACGGCCGAGGGATCGGTTGAGCTCCGCTACGAGGGCCGCACCCTGCGCGCCGACCGCGTCGTCTACCAGGAGGCCCCCGAGGGTCAGCCGGGCGTGATCCGCGCCTACGGCCACGTCCAGCTCATCAACAGCGACGGCTCGGTCGAGTTCGCCGACGAACTCACCCTCGACGACAAGATGAGCGCCGGCGTGGCCCGCGGCTTCTCCGCGCGGATGCCGGACAACGGCAAGATCGCGTCCGCCACCGCGGTGCGCCGCTCGTCGGAGATCCAGGAGCTCGGCCGAGCCATCTACACGCCCTGCGAGGTCTGCGCGAAGAGCGGCGCGGCGAAGAGGCCGACCTGGTCGATCCAGGCCGACCGCGTGGTTCAGGACAAGCGCCGGCGGCTGATCTTCTACCGCAACGCCCGCGTGCGCATCAAAGGCGTCAGCATCCTCTACCTGCCCGTCTTCTGGCACGCCGATCCGACGGCCGAGCGCGCTTCCGGCTTCCTGACGCCCAACCTTGGCGTGTCGGAGCGGCGGGGCTTCTCCTACGAGCAGCCCTATCTGTGGGTGACCTCGCCCTCTTCGGACATCGTCCTGAGCCCGCAGATCAATTCCAAGGTCAATCCGTTCCTGAACGGCGAGATCCGCAAGCGCTTCTACTCCGGCGACGTGGACATCCGCTTCGGCTACACCCACGAGCGCGACATCGACGGCAACGGCGACCGCTTCGGCGAGAACGAGAACCGCAGCTACGTCCTCGCCCGCGGCGCGTTCGCGCTGGACGAACACTGGCTGGCCGGTTTCACCGCCGAACGAACGTCGGACCGGCTGATCTTCGACAAGTATGACATACCGGGCGTCTACGAGAGCCGCGGCCCCTATGTCGCCGACGACCGGCGGCTGATTTCCCAGCTCTACGCCATCCGCCAGGACGACCGCTCCTACTTCTCGGTCGCGGCGATGAGCATCCAGGGGCTGCGCCCGAGCGGCGTGCCTGGCGAATTCGAGAAGAACGGGACCTTCCCGATCATCGCGCCGCTCATCGAGGAGCGGTATGCGCCCGACGCCGACATCCTGGGCGGCCGCCTGCGGCTGAGCGGCAGCGCCGTCGGCCTGACCCGCGACCAGTCGCCGACGGATCCGACGCTGCCCGGGATCGACAGCCGCCGGGTGACCGGGCAGGCCGACTGGAGGCGCACCTTCATCTCGGCGTCAGGCCTTCGGCTCGACCCGTTCGTCAGCGTCCGGGCCGATCTCTACAGCCTGTCGGACGTGCCGCGGGACTCCGGTGTCGGCTTCCACTCCAAGAGCGTGAGCCGCGCGCTCGCGACCGCCGGGGCCGACGTCTCCTATCCGCTCTATCGCCGCTGGCGAAAGTCCACGGTGGTGTTGGAGCCTCTGGTCCAGGTCGCCGCGTCGCCGAACGCCAAGCAGGTCGTCATCGGTCACGACGCGACCGGCGAGCCGATCTACCTCAACGAAGACAGCGCCACCTTCGAGTTCGACGAGACCAATCTCTTCCGCACCAACAAGTTTCCCGGCTACGACCTCTACGAGGACGGCGTCCGGCTGAACGTGGCCGGGCGGGCCTCCATCCTGTGGGACGACGGACGGCGGGGGAGCCTGCTGGTCGGCCGCAGTTTCCGCTCGCAGCCGAACAATGTCTTCCGCGAGGGCTCCGGCCTGCGCAGGACGGTTTCGGACTGGATCGTCGCGGCCGACGCCCAGCCTTTCCGCGGCGTCTCCATGTTCAGCCGCGCGCGGCTGGATTCCGACACCCTGCAGATCCACCGCATCGAGGCTGGCGCCAACGTCTACACGCGCTGGGCCAGCGGCTACATCCGCTACCTCAAGAACGACGCCCAGGTCACCGGCCTGCCCGCCAATGCGATCAACGGCGGCAAGCAGGAGAACCTGGACGTCGGGGGCGAGGTCTACTTCCGCAAGAACTGGGGCGCGTCGCTGGCCGGCAGCCGCGACATGGTGCAGGACGCCTGGGCCGTGCGCGACATGGGCGTCTTCTATCGCGACGAGTGCATTCGCGTGGACGTCATCTATCGCAAGGAAGACGCCGTGATCTTCCAGCGGGACAACGCCCAGCTTCGCCAGTTGGGCCGCAACGAGCAGATCATGGTGCGCCTAACGCTCGCCACATTGGGCGGGAAGTTCTAATGTCGCCGAAATTGCGTGGCCCAAGTCGGCCCCTTGAAGGAATGACTCCACTTATGATGCATGCTGGCGACGTCCCGGGCCGGTTGGCGCGCGGCGCAGTTCTGGCCGCGCTCGTCGCCATTTCCGTACCTCTCAGCGTGCATGCCGCACCCGCCCGCTCGACCAAGCCGGCAGCCCCGCCCGCGGCGACGCCGGCGAACACGCCCGCGACCGCGCCCCCGGCGGCCGCGCCCAGGCCGCTCTCCGAGTCGGTGGCGGCCGTGGTCAACGACGAGATCATCTCCACCTACGACCTGGCGCAGCGGATGCGCCTGCTGATCGCCACCTCCGGCATCCAGCCCAACGAGCAGAACCTGCCGCAATTCCAGCGCCAGGCGCTGATTTCGCTGATCGACGAGCACCTGCAGCTCCACGAGCTTCGGCGGGTCGAAAAGCAGCAGAAAATCACCATCATCGCGACCGACGACGAGGTTCGCGAGGAAGTCGCGGCGATGGCCCGCGAGAACAATATGTCGGCCGACCAGTTCCTGGGCGCGCTGCAAGCGCAGGGGATCGGCCGCGAGACGCTTTACCAACAGTTCCGCGCGCAGATGAGCTGGCAGCGCTGGCTGCAGGGACGCTACGGCACCCGGCTGCGGATCGGCGACGACCAGGTCAAGGCCACCGAGGCGCGGCTCGCCGCGGCGGCCTCCAAGCCGCAGTACCAGGTCAGCGAGGTCTTCATCGACGCCAACCGCGCCGGCGGCATGGCTCAGGCGACCCAAGGGGCCCAGCAGCTGATCACCCAGCTGCAGCAGGGCGCTCCGTTCGGCGCGGTGGCCCGGCAGTTCTCCTCGGCGCCGACCGCGGCCTCCGGCGGGGACGCAGGCTGGATCAGCCCCGGCGAAATGCCGGCTGAGGTCGACGCGGCGCTCGATCAGCTGCGTCCGGGCCAGCTGTCGGCGCCGATCCCCGTGCGCGACGGCGTCTACATCATCTACCTGCGCGACAAGCGTGCCGGCGCGGGCGCGACCGTCGTCAACCTCAAGCAGGCGGCCGTTCAGCTTCCCACCACGGCGTCCGCGGCCGAAGTCGCGGCCGCGCGGGACAAGCTGATGAGCGTCCGCGCCGCGGCCACCAGCTGCGCCGATCTGCAGGCCGCAGCCGGCAAGCAGCCCGGTGTGATCGCCGGCGACCTCGGCGAGGCGGAGATCGCCGATCTCGCGCCCGAGTTCCGCCAGGCGGCGCAGACCCTCCAGGAAAACCAGATTTCCGAGCCGATCCGCACCCGGGTCGGGCTCCACCTGGTCGCGGTCTGCGGCAAGCGTGCGTCCAGCGGCGCTCAGCTGACCCGCGAGCAAATCGAAAGCCGGTTGTTCGGCCAGCAGTTGGCCATGATCGCCCGGCGGTACATGCGCGACCTGCGCAACTCCGCCACCATCGAGACGCGGTGAAGCCCCTCCCCCTCGCGCTGACGCTCGGGGAGCCGGCCGGGGTTGGGCCGGAGATCGTGGTCAAGGCGTGGCAAGCGCTGCGCGGCGGCGGCCCCGTCTTCCTGGCGATCGGCGACTATGCGGCCCTGGCCGGCGCGCCGGGATCGAGCGGCGTGCTTCTGAAGCGCGTGACTTCGCCTGCAGACGCGGCGGCCTGTTTCGCCGAGGCCCTTCCCGTGCTCGACCTGCCGCTCGGCGCGCCAGCCACACCGGGCATGCCGAGTGCGGAGGCCGCGCCGTCGGTCGTCCAATGGATCGAGACGGCGGTTCGCCTGACGCTCGGGGGGGAAGCCTCCGGAGTCGTGACCGCGCCCATCGCCAAGGCGCCGCTATACGAGGCGGGATTCAAATTCCCCGGCCATACCGAATTTCTCGGCGAACTCACCGCGGCTGCGCCCCACGCCGGCGAACGCGGTCCGATCATGATGCTGGCCGCGCAGGACCTGAAGGTCACGCTGGTCACCGTTCACGCGCCGCTCGCCCGCGTGCCCACTCTGCTCAGCCGCGAGGCCATCGTCCACGCCGCCCGCGTCACCGCCCAGGCGCTCCGCCGCGACTTCGGCGTGGCCAAGCCGCGCCTTGCGGTCGCCGGTCTAAATCCACACGCCGGCGAGTCCGGCGCGATCGGGCGCGAGGAGGTCGAGTTGGTCGCCCCCGCCATCGTCCAGCTGCGAGCGGAGGGTGTGGACGCGACCGGCCCCTACCCCGCCGACACCCTGTTTCCAGCCGAGATGCGCACCCGCTACGACGCCGCTGTCTGCCTCTACCACGACCAGGCTCTGATCCCCGTCAAGATGCTGGACTTCTGGGGCGGCGTGAACGTCACCCTGGGGCTGCCGATCGTGCGGACCTCGCCTGACCATGGCGCCGGCTTCGACATAGCCGGCAAGGGCGTCGCGCGGGCCGACAGCCTGATCGCGGCTATCCGGCTGGCCGAAGCGATCGCTCGCCGGCGCGCCGCCGGATGACCATCGCCTTGGCCGACCTGCCGCCGTTGCGGGACAGCCTCGCCGCGCACGGCCTCATGGCCAAGAAGGCGTTCGGCCAGCATTTCCTGCTGGACCTGAACATCACCCGCAAGATTGCGCGCCTCGCCGAGGTCGGGCCGAGCGACCATGTCGTCGAGGTGGGGCCGGGCCCCGGCGGGCTGACGCGCGCCCTCCTGGAAACCGGCGCCCGGGTCACGGCGGTCGAGAAGGACGAACGGTTCAGGCCCCTGCTGGAAGAACTCGCCGCGGCGGCCGCCCCGGCCCTCGCCCTGGTGTTCGGCGACGCGCTGCGTGCGGACGAGGCGGCGCTGACCGCCGGTGCGCCGGCGCACCTGGTCTCGAACCTGCCGTACAACGTCGGCACCCCGCTGCTGATCAAGTGGCTGACCGGACCTTGGACGCCGGCGTCGCTCACCTTGATGTTCCAGAAGGAGGTCGCCGACCGCATCGCCGCACGCCCCGGCGAGACGGCCTACGGACGGCTCTCGGTGATCGCTCAGGCCACCTGTGGCGTGCAGCGCGTGATGGACGTTCCGGCCCGCGCGTTCACCCCGCCGCCGAAGGTCGATTCGGCCGTGGTGCGGATGATTCCGCGTGGCGACCGCCCCGGTCCAGAGCCGCTCCGGACGCTCGAGCGGGTGACTGCAGCCGCCTTCGGTCAGAGACGCAAGATGCTGAGATCGAGCCTGAAGCCGCTCGGCGGGGAAGCACTGGTCCTGGCCGCCGGTCTGGATCCGCAGGCGCGCGCAGAAACGATCGACCTGGCGGGCTTCCTTGCGCTCGCCGAGCAACTTTCGAAGCGCGAGGTCGGCTGAGCGGGATCAGGCCGCCGCGAGCAGGGCCTGAGCCTTCAGGCTGAGGGCCCAGCGGCTAAGACAGCTTGCGCCGGCGGCGGGCCGGCCTTCCCAGCCGATGAAATCGAGCCATCCGCGTTCGCCGAGCGCGAAACAGCGGCGCTCGCGGGCGAAGCCGCGTTCGTCGCGCGCGCCGTGATCGTAAAGAATATTGACCAGCCGCCCGTCGGGCAGCGCCTGCATCAGGAGCTCACGATTCGGGGGAGAAAGGCTGTCGAGGTTCATGCAACCACTCCGACTTGCCTCTCCAGCTAGCGACCGAGTCTCGGCAGGGCGCAACCATTCGCCGCACACGCCTGTGGACCGCTTGCGTCAGGGCTGGGGATCATCCGTGCGCAGAATTGCGACGCTTGATTCGCGAGCTTCCCGGGTCACTTCTTTTCAAGCAGGACCTGACCTTCCTTGCGCAACCGGCCTTTCACCTTGTCCGCCATCACCGCCAGCAGATTGGGCAGCAACACCTCCAGCCGAATGGCGTGGTCCTCGACGTCGATCGTACCGCTGATCTTCTGTCCGAGCGCGGCGAAGGCGAAACTCAACCGGTCGCCGGACCAGCTCTTCGTGAGGGCCCCGGATACCGCACCCATGTGTTGCGAGAAGCTGGCGAAGCCCTCGTCGACGCGCCGGCGCGCCTCACTACGGCCAAGCTCGTGCGGAATCGAAAGGGTGATGGCCTTGCTCATGTGCAATAGAACGGTCCGCCTGGGCCTTGGGGTTCCGGGAGCGCGCGCTTCGGATCGCGCTCTAGCCGAGGTTGGCCGATGATCGAGGATCGCACTCTGTTCGGCGCCGGCGCCTATCCGGTCGCGGGGCCCATGGCCATCTTCGCCCGCCTCGCCTTTCTGGGCGCCGCCGTGGCGATCGCCATCGCGGTGTTTCTGCCGCCCTGGATGGTCCCCAATTTCGTCCGGTCGAAGTACCTCCAGCACTTCGCCGCCTATTACGTCCTGATGTTGGCGGCGCTGGCCGCCATGCCTCGGCGACGGCTGCGGCGGGTGACCTTGTATGTCGCCGGCTTCGCGACCGTCCTTGAGGCGACGCACCTGTTCGGCGGCGCGGCCCTCCACCCCCTCATGCGCAACTGGGTCGCCGACCTGGGCGGCGTCGCGGCGGCCATGGGGCCGGTAGTGATCGAGCGCTTCCGCCGCCGCTTTCCGCCCCGGACCGGGCGCTGACGCGTCAGAACCAGCGACGGCCGGACTCGCGCACGCGCAGATTGTTCTGAACGTTGCGGACGCCCTGGATGTCGGCGATGTCCTCGATGCGGCGCTTGTCGTCCTTGCGCCGCACGGTGCCGTTGAGGGTCACCTCGCCGTCGTCGACCATGACCTCGACATCACGAAGATCGAGGCCACGCTCGTCTTCGAGCCGCTCCACGATCACCGCCCAGAGGACCCGATCCGAAGGGCCGCGCCGGCGGACGGGCTGAGCCTCATCGCGGCCGGTGAAGAAGGCGCCGGCGCGATCCTTCCAGGAGCGGCCACGTTCTCCGACCCTGTCGTCGCTGTCCGACCCAGCGCGCCCATGCGCATCGCGGTCCATGCGACGCCCATGCTCGCGATCGGCGTTCGGCCCGTGGACGGGATCATCCTCGGAAAACCGGCGGTACGCCCGGCCCTGCTCGGGGTCGTAGGCATAGTCGGTGGAGTAATCCCCCTGTCCATAGTCCTCGTCGCGACGCGCGGCCTCGTCGACCACGCGATAGCCGGTGCGGCGGTGCGGGTCGTAGGCGTAGTCCTCGGAGAAGTCCGTCTGGCCGAAATCCTCGCGCTCGGCGAAGCGCCGGTCGCGCGGTTCGTCCCAGCGGCCGCGCCGATCGTCGCGCGGGTCGCGGGTCCATTCCCGGGGCATGTGCATCTCCTTCCTTGACGGTCAGCCGCAGAAACCTCGACCGTGACCTTCGGTTCCGAACCGCACGTTCAGATCTGCAGGAGCCAGCTTTCGGGCAGATTGGCGTAGGTCACGCCGACCAGGATCATCTCTCCGGCGCCGCCGACGCGGACGACGGTGTCGCCACCGACCTGGGAGGCCTGGATCGGCGCCCCGCCGAACGCCAGCACGTGGTCTCCCTCGCCCGGCAGGAAGTCCAGGACGTAGTCGACGTGAGCGCCCGGCCTGGCGACGAAGGTGTCGGCTCCTGCGCCGCCGGTCAGCGAGTTGACCCCCATGTCGCCGGAGATCCAGTCCGCGCCGGCACCGCCGATGATCTCATCGTCGCCTTGACCGCCGCGCAGGACCGACGCGGCTGCGCCGCCCATGAGCGTGTCGTCGCCCTGGTTGCCGTTGAGGATGTCGTGACCCGTCGACTGGCGCGCGTCGATCTGGTCGTTCCCCTGGCCGCCCAGCAGCCAGTCGCCGACGGTGGACCGGCCGATTATGGTGTCCTGGCCCTGGTTGCCGTTCACGGCGTTGAATCCGGTCCCGCCGATAATGGAGTCGTTTCCGGGTCCGCCATGCAGGCTATCGGCCATCGAGGCTCCCATCAGGGTGTCGTCGCCCGGTCCACCGTTCACCGCGAGATTGCTCGCCGACGCCTGCAGCAGATCATCGCCGCTGGTCGGCTGGTTCGACGCCACGGCGTTCGCATCGACGAATACGCTGAACGGCGCAGACGGCGCGGACACGTTGCCGGCCCGATCGACCGCCACCGCCGTGAGCACGTGCTGGCCCGGCGACAGGCTGTCGGGCGTAATCGTCACCACGCCGTCGAAGCCGAGCGTTGTCTCGCCCACCAGATGGTCGCCGTCGTAGAGCTGCACCCGGCCGCCCAGCAAGGCCGGGCCGCCATAGGGGGCGTGGCCCGGAGAGCTCTGAGGGGTCGGCGGCAGGCCTTGCTCAAAGATACTGAACGTCGGCGTCGCATCGTCGGTGTGCTCGCCGTCGACCAGCTCGCCGACGACGGGACCCGCGTCATCCCGCGCGCCGGTGATGCTGGGCGTGACCGGGACCGCGGTGGCCACGCCGAGCGCGAAGGCGGCGACGCTCATCAGGGCCGAGCCGTCCGATCTTTGCAGATTTGCAGTGAGGAGGCTGAAGCCCTCCGGCAGGCCGGAGACGGGGACGTCGGCGTAGCCCTGCACGACCTGCTGGGCCGTGAGCGTCACGGGCGCGCTGGTCAATTCGCGGTCGCTGGTGACGGTCAGGGTCTGGCCGATCGAGGCCTGGTCTCCCAACTGCACCCGGAGCACCGGCGCGCTGTCGTTGGTATAGTCGCCGTACTGAACCGCGCCCATTCGCGGCGCGACGTCGTCGAATACAGAAACGACCTGTGGAGCAGTCGCCATGCTGGAACCCCCGATACAAAACAATGACTTCGCGGCCATTGCGTCCGCGGACCGCCCTCCGTCCCGAAACGGGACGAGCTCCGCCTTCGATCCAGCTCGGCTGTAAAAAATTGTGCGCGTCCGATCCCTCGATCGGCGGAAACACGGCGTCAGGCGGCGGTGGAACCGGACCGCGACTCGGGTGAGATCCAGGCTGTGCTGAATGTATCCGACCCGCCCGGCAAGCTCGCAGGCCGCTCCGCTCCGGCGGAGCCGGGCCTGGAAGCGCCAGCTGCGGACGGCGGCGGCCGCCGCGTCCGGCGCTGGGTCTTGCGTCTGGTGCCCTTGGTGCTGCTCATCGCGGCCGGCTGGGTGCTCTGGCGCGAGTTCCGCCATCTCAGCCTTGCCGACGTCGGCACGGCGATCGCCGCCTGGGGATACGGCCGCATCGTCGCCGTGATGGGGCTGGCGGCCTTCAGCTTCTTCCTGATGGGCGTGGTCGAATGGCTGGGCGTGCGTTGGGCAGGCGCTCGAGTCCCCTGGTGGCCTGTGATCGGCGTTTCCTTCCTCGCCAACGCCATAGCGCACGCGGTGGGCGCCAACCTGCTCGTCTCAGGCGCGTTGAGGGCCAGGCTCTACGACCGGTACGGCGTCAACCTCGCCCAGGTGGCGGCCATGACCTTGTTTGGCGGCATGTCCTTCGCCGTGGGCCTGGGCATGTTGGGCGGCTGCGGCCTGGCCCTGTCGCCGGCTCGTCAGATCGCCGCCACGGCCATCCCGCTCGTCCTGGCCCGCGGCGTGGGCTGGGCGCTGATCGCCGCGGTGCTCGGCTATGTGCTCCTGTGCGCGCTCAGACGGGCGCCGGTGCACGCCTTCGGCCGCAGCCTCGCCCTGCCCTCCGCCGGCGATGCGGCGGCGCAGATCGTGGTCGGCGTCGTCGACAACGGCGTCGCGGCGGCCATCATCTGGCTGCTGTTGCCGCCGGGCGAGGTTCCGTATCAGACCTTCGTCGGAGCCTATGCGGTCGCGGCCGTGGCGGGGCTGGTGTCGACCGTACCGGGCGGCGCCGGCGTGTTCGAGGGATCGATCTCCGCCCTGCTGCCGCAAGCGGACTTCGCCGCCCTGGCGGCCGCCTTTCTCGGCTACCGACTGTCCTACTATCTGCTCCCGCTCATCGTCGCGGGCCTGGCGCTCGCCGTGCACACGGTGCGCACCCGCGGACGCTAGGCGCTCAGGCCTTCGGCTGCTCCTCGAGCCGCCCATCCTTGAGCGCGAACACCCGATCCATGTGCCGGGCGAGCTCGAGGTTGTGGGTGGCGATCAGCGCGGCCACCTTCTGCCGGCGAACGAGCTTGTAGAGGGCTTCGAACACCGTCCCCGACGTGCCCGGATCGAGGTTGCCGGTCGGCTCGTCGGCCAGGATCAGCTTGGGCGAGTTGGCGAGCGCCCGGGCGATCGCCACGCGCTGCTGCTCGCCGCCCGACATCTGCGCCGGCTGATGGTGGACCCGCTCGGCGAGGCCCAGCGCCTCCAGCAACAGCCGGCCGTGCTTCCACGCTGCGCGCCGCGACACGCCCGCGATCATCTGCGGCAGGGCGACGTTGTCGAGCGCCGAGAACTCTGGCAGCAGGTGGTGGAACTGGTAGACGAAGCCGATGGAGGCCAGTCGGACCCGCGTACGCGCCCGCTCGCCGAGATCGGAGCAGTCGCGGCCGAGTACGGTGATCCGCCCCGCGTCCGGATGCTCCAGCAGGCCGGCGGCGTGGAGCAGCGACGACTTGCCAGAGCCCGAGGGCCCGATCAGGCCCACCACCTCGCCCGGCATGACGTCGATGTCCACGCCGCGCAGCACCGGCAGCGGCCCCGCCGCGGTGACGTAGCGGCGCTCCAGCCCGCGGATGGTCAGGACCGACGGGCTATTCATAGCGAAGTGCCTCCACGGGATCGAGGCGCGAGGCGCGCCAGGCCGGCGGCAGGGTGGCCAGGAACGACATGGCCAGCGCCCAGAAGGTGATCAGGCTGACTTCCGCCCAGTCCACCCGCGCCGGCAGGCGCGAAAGGAAATAGACGTCGGATGAGAAGACCGCCTGGCCGGTCGCCCACTCCACGAAGGATTGGATCTGGTCGATATAGACGGAGAACAAGACGCCCAGCAGCAGGCCGGCGGCCGTTCCGAGCACGCCCACCATCGCCCCGGCCATGAAGAAGATGCGCAGGATCGAGCCGCCGCTGGCGCCTATCGTCCTAAGGATGGCGATGTCCCGGCCCTTGTTCTTCACCAACATCACCAGGCCCGAGATGATGTTCATGGCCGCGATCGCGACCAACAGCATCAGGATCAGGCGCATGACGTTGCGCTCGACCTTCAGCGCGCCCCAGAAGGAGGTGTCGCGCTGCGTCCAGTCGTTGACCAGCGCGCCCGGCCCGGCGGCCTTGGCGACAGCCGGCTTGGCCGCGATGGCCGCGTCCGGATTCTTCACCTTGATCTCGATGGCGTCGACGCTGGTCTCGCGGCCGAAGAAGAGCTGAGCCTGCTCAAGGGGCATGTAGATGTAGGCTTGGTCGTACTGGCTCATGCCGACGGTGAAGGTCGCCGCCACCGTATAGGTCTTCTGCAAGGGCGTGCCGCCGAAGGCGGTGGCCCCGCCGGAGGGCGAAATCAAGGTCAGCGGATCGCCCGGCTTCACCCCCAGGGACTGGGCCAGCCGCTCGCCGACGACGATTTGGTCGCCGCCGAACTCGCCCTGCCCAAAGCCCTTCAGGCCGCCTTGTGTGAGGTTGCCGGCGACCAGCGGCGTCGCCGCGAGGTCCTGGCCCCGGATGCCGCGCACGATGGCGCCCGAGATCTGGCTCGGCCCCATGGCGATGGCCTGGGCCTCGATGATCGGCGTCGCCTGGACCACGCCCGGCACCCTGAGGATCCGGGCGATCACCTGGTCGCGGTCCGGCCGGTCCAGCACCGGGCCGGTGGCGAAGAGGTGGCCGTTGAACCCCAGGATCCGGCTCAGCAACTCGGTGCGGAAGCCGTTCATCACCGACATGACGATGATCAGGGTGGCGACTGCCAGCATGATGCCGACGAACGAGATGATCGAGATCAGCGCGACGCCGCCCTGGCTGCGTTTGGCCCGCAGATAGCGCCCGGCGAGCATTCGCTCCCAATAGCCGAAGGGCGGCGCCCGGCCGCCGATGGTCTGCTGCGGCAGAGCGCGTTGCGCAAAAGTGGATACCGGTTTTGCGATCACAACGCGCTCAAATTTTTGATTCTAGAGCACGATTCAACGATCGGGCGGTCCTGCCCGATCGCATCGTGCTCTAGGTCGGCGGGCGCTCCGTTCACGCGGTGATGGCCTTGAGCGCGGCCTCGAGCGGCAGGGTCTGACGCTCGCCCGTCGCGCGGCGCTTGATCTCCACCACGCCCTCGGCGACGCCCTTGGGCCCGACGATCAGCTGCCAGGGCACGCCCACCAGGTCGAGCGACGCGAACTTCGCGCCCGGCCGCTCGTCGCGGTCGTCGAGCAGCGGCTCCTTGCCCGCCGCGGCGAGCGCCCGGTAGGCCTGCTCGGCCACGGCGTCGACCGCCGCCTCGCCGACCCGCAGGTTGACCACAGCCGCGCCGAACGGCGCCACGCTGTCGGGCCAGATGATCCCGGCCTCGTCGTGGCTGGCCTCGATGATGGCGCCCACCAGCCGCGAGACGCCGACGCCGTAGGAGCCCATGTGCACCGGCCGCTCCTGGCCGTCGGGGCCGGCCACGAGCGCCTTCATGGGCTTGGAGTACTTCTCGCCGAAATAGAAGATATGGCCGACCTCGATGCCGCGCGCCGACATGCGCTTTTCCGGCGCCGCCTCGGCCTCGAAGCGGGCCTGGTCGTGCATCTCATCGCTCGCCGCATAGAGGCCGGTGCGCTGGCGCACAAGCGGCTCGAGGTCGCCATCCCAGTCGATATCGGGCCCTGGCGCGCCCATCTCGACAAGATCGCGGTGGGCGAAAACCTCGCTCTCGCCGGTGTCCGCCAGGATGATGAACTCGTGGGACAGATCGCCGCCGATCGGCCCGGTGTCGGCCCGCACGGGAATCGCCTTCAGGCCAAGCCGGGCGTAGACGTTGAGATAGGCCAGGAACATGCGGTTGTAGGCGCGCCTGGCCGCCGCCTCGTCGACGTCGAAGGAATAGGCGTCCTTCATCAGGAATTCGCGCCCGCGCATCACCCCGAACCGGGGGCGGCGCTCGTCGCGGAACTTCCACTGGATGTTGTAGAGGTTCTTCGGCAGGTCACGGTACGATTTCACATAAGCGCGGAAGATGTCGGTGATGACCTCCTCGGCGGTCGGGCCGTACAGCAGGTCGCGCTCGTGGCGGTCCTTGATGCGCAGCATCTCCTCGCCGTAGTCGTCGTAGCGCCCGCTCTCACGCCACAGGTCGGCAAGCTGCAGGGTCGGCATCAGGACCTCAACCGCGCCGGCGCGATCCATCTCCTCGCGGACGATCTGCTCGATCCGCTTCAGCACCTTCAGGCCGAGGGGAAGCCAGGCGTAGATGCCCGCGGCCTCCTGGCGGATCATCCCCGCCCGCAGCATCAGTTGATGCGAGACGATCTGGGCGTCCGACGGCGCCTCCCGAAGCGTCGGCATGAAGTAACGCGAAAGGCGCATGTGCGGAGGCGTCCCTGGAAACTGCGAAAGCCGGTCAGATAGCCCCGTCGCCGCGGGCTTGGCAACGAGAGGGCCGGCCTCGCCGCCTCACGCCGTGCGCCAGGGGATCCGGTTCAGGTCGATGAGGTGGAAGTGGATGACGCCCAGGAGCACCAGCAGCACCAGGGCCGAGATCCAGGTGGTGGTGAAGAACTTGCGCTTCAGATTCGGGTTGACCGGCGCGCTGGGATCGCCGCCCTCCGGATCGATGCCCAGCTCGGCGTAGCTCTTGGTCCCCAGCGGCAGGACCGCGAAGAGCACCGTCCACCAGATGGTGAGGTAGACGGCGATGATCGTTACGATGCCCATCAGTGCGCGCCTTTCGGGGTCTCCATCAGCTCGACCAGCACCCCGCCCATGTTCTTCGGATGGACGAAGATCACCGGCACGCCATGGGCGCCGATGCGCGGCTTGCCGTCGTTGAGCACGGTTGCGCCCTTCGCGACCATGTCGTCGCGGGCGACGATGATGTCGTCCACCTCGAAGCAGACATGGTGCTGGCCGCCCTTGGGGTTCTTTTCCAGGAAGCTGCGCACCGGCGACTTGTCGCCCCAGGGCTCGAGCAGTTCGATCTGGCTGTTGGGCAGGTTGACGAAGCAGACCTTCACCCCCTGCTCCTCCATGACGAAGGGCGTGGTGATGTCGGTGGCGCCGAGCATGTCGCGATAAAGCGCGATCGAGTCGTCGAGGGAGGGCGTCGCAACGCCGACGTGATTAAGCTTGCCGATCATGCGGCCGCTATAGCGCTTTGCCGGAGAGAGCGCGAGGGGTGGGGTGAGCCGCGGATACGGAAACGGCTCGACCCGACCGGCGCCGCCGCACCGGACGGCGACCCAGCCTCTTTTTCGTTCTGCGACGCCGTCGCTGCGGTTACAGAGGACGCTCCGCCGTGACAGGCGACCGAGTCAGCGCCGCGCGCCGGAATTCAACAGGAATGGACGAGTACGACCGTCGATGAGCGGCGACACTGTGAAGAACCGCGGAATCATCACCGCCGCCATGGTTACGGCGACGATGATGATCACCCTCGACTCCACGATCGCCAACGTCGCCCTGCCCCACATCCAAGGCTCGCTCTCGGCGGCGCCCGATCAGATCACCTGGGTGCTCACGGCCTATATCGTGGCCTCGGCGATGATGACGCCGGTTTCCGGTTGGATCGCCAATCGGGTCGGGACCAAGACCGTGCTGTTGGCGACGGTGACAGGCTTCACCGTCAGCTCGATGCTGTGCGGGGTGGCCACGTCCCTGCCCGAGCTCGTCGTCTTCCGGCTGGCCCAGGGCGCGTTTGGGGCCTTCACCGTTCCATTGTCCCAGGCGGTGCTGCTCAACATCTATCCGCCGGAGCAGCAATCCCGCGCCATGTCGCTGTGGGCCATGGGCACTCTGATCGGCCCGATCATCGGCCCGATTGTCGGAGGATACCTCACCGAGCAGATCAGCTGGCGATGGTGCTTCTTCATCAACCTGCCGATCGGCGCGCTCGCCGTGGCCAGCCTGTGGCTGTTCATGCCCTCGACCCGTTCGCTGCAGGCGCGGCGGTTCGACTTTCTAGGCTTCGGCGCCCTGATCGTCGCCGTCGGGGCCTTCCAGCTGATGCTCGACCGCGGGCCGGGACAGGACTGGTTCAACGCGTCGGAAATCTGGACGGAGGCGCTGATCGCCCTGATTTCGTTCTGGATCTTCCTCAGCCACACCGTGACCACGGCTCACCCGTTCGTGGACAAGACCCTATTGCGCGACCGCAACCTGGTGACCGCGTCGCTATTCGGTTTCGTCGTGCAGGGGGTGATGTTCGGCACCTTGGCGCTGCTGCCGCTGCTCATGCAGACCCTGATGGGCTACCCTGTGCTGACCTCCGGCGTCATCAACATACCGCGCAGCCTCGGCATGGGCGCGACGATGTGGATGGGGCCGATGATCATGCGGTGGATCGGCGCGCGAGCGACGATACTGCTGGGCATCGCGGTCAGCGCGGTGTGCTACGCGCAAATGTCGCGGTTCGACCTTTCGATGGGCTCGGAGCCGCTTCTGCTGACCAATCTGCTCAGCGGCATGGCCCAGGGCCTGATCTTCCTGCCGCTCACCTCGCTGGCGTTCGCGACGATCCGTCCGGAGATGCGCAATGAAGGCGCCGCGCTCTTCAATCTGATGCGCAACATCGGGGCCAGCGTCGGAATCTCCGTCATGGTGGCTCTGGCCACCAACAACACCCAGGCGATGCACGCCTCGCTCGCGGCCAAGGCGACCCCGGACGATCCGGTCTTCCGCTGGGGGCTGGACAAGGCTTTCTCACCAGACACCATCGCGGGCGCGACCGCGTTGGACGCCCAGATCAACCGGCAGGCCACTATGGTCGCCTATGTCGACGACTTCCGCCTGATGTTCGTGCTGACGCTGCTCACCGTTCCGCTCGTGCTGTTTTTGCGCGGCACGCGCGCCAAGCCCGACCCGACGCACGCGGCGATGGAATAGGCTTGGCGCTCAGGCCCGCAGCACCGTCGTCTCCACGACCGGACGACGACCCCAGATCCTCTGGCTGGCCTTCTTGACCGCGCGGGAGAGCGCCGTCTCGACGGCGTCGTCGAGATCGCGGTCGTCGCCGGAGAGCCGCTTCAGCGCCTCTTCGGCGGCTTCCGCGAGATCGTCCTGCACCTCGTCGATCGGATAGTCGTCGTCGGTCGGCAGCCCCAGCGCCCGAACCTGCGGACCGGCGAGGATGCGCCCGCGCTTGTCGAGCACCAGAGAGACCGCGACCATCCCGTTGTGGGCCGCATGGCGGCGCTCGCGCAGGGCCTCGCCGTTCTCCGGCGTCAGCACGCCTGCGTCGACGAACAGTCGCCCGGCAGGCACCTCGTCGACGATCTCAGCCCGCCCGGGCGCCAGTCGGACCATGTCGCCGTTGCGGGGGGCCACTTGCTGCGGCACCTGCAGGTCGCGGGCGAAGGCGACATGCTCCAGCAGGTGGCGCCGCTCGCCGTGTGTCGGCACCGCGATCTGCGGCCGCGCCCAGCGGTACATCTCCGCCAGTTCGTCCCGGCAAGGATGGCCGGAGACGTGGATGCCCGGGTGGTCGCGCTCGGTGTAGAGGCGCACACCGCGGTCGGCGAGCTTGTTCTGCAGGTTGCGGATCGGCACCTCGTTTCCGGGGATCACCCGCGAGGAGAAGATGCAGGAATCCCCTGCGCCCAAGCTGACATGCAGATGAGTGCCATCGGCGATGCGGGCGAGAGCCGCACGGGGCTCGCCCTGGCTGCCTGTGCAGAGGTAGAGCACCCCGTTGGACGGGAAGGAACCCGCGTCCTGCTCCGTGATAAACGGCTGCAGGCCCTCCATCAGGCCGACCGAGCGGGCGGCCGCGGCCATGCGGTGCATCGAGCGGCCGACCAGGCAGACGCGCCGGCCGTTCGCCTCCGCGGCGCGGGCCACGGAATCCATTCGCGCTACGTTGGAGGCGAAGCAGGCGACCGCGACCTTGCCGGTGAGCTGGCCGATGAGCGGCGTGAGGGCGTCGCGAACCGAGGCCTCGGAGCCGGCGACGCCTTCGACGAAGACGTTGGTGGAGTCGCACACCATGGCGAGCACGCCTTGGTCCCCGAGCCGACGGATCGCGTCCTGGTCGGTGACGGCGCCCAGCAGCGGGTCTGGATCGATCTTCCAGTCGCCGGTGTGCAGCACCGTTCCGAGCGGAGTCTTGATCGCCAGGCCGTTCGGCTCCGGGATCGAGTGGGTCAGTGTGATGAGCTCGAGCTGAAATGGGCCGAGCTCGATCTTGCCGCCGAGCGGAACCTCATGGATCTCGACCTCGTCCAGCAGATCGGCTTCGCGGAGCTTCTCGCGCAGGAGGAAGGCGGTGAACGGCGTGGCGTAGACGGGCGCCTTGAGGCGCGGCCACAGCCAGGCGACGGCGCCCAGGTGATCCTCGTGGGCGTGGGTCAGCACGATCCCCAGGATGCGATCGGCGTAATCCTCGATGAAGGTGGGATCCGGCAGGATGATGTCGACGCCGGGCGTCGACTGGTCGCCGAAGGTGACGCCCAGGTCGACCACGATCCAGCGCCGGTCGTGCGACGGGCCGAAACCGTAGAGATTGAAGTTCATGCCGATCTCGTTCGACCCGCCGAGCGGCAGGAAGACGAGCTCGTCTGATTTTGACGCCATGCTGACTACTGGACTTTCGAATTGCGGCGCCAGATTTCCAGCATGCCGCGGATGGTCAGGTCGTGGTCGAAGTGGTCGATCGTCTTGGTGGCGCCGTGGAACAGCGAGGCCACGCCGCCGGTGGCGATGACGGTGAGCTTGCCGCCCCGCTCGGCCTTGATGCGCGCGACGAGGCCCTCGATCAGGCCGATATAGCCCCAGAACACGCCCGACTGCATCGCGCCCACGGTGTCGGCGCCCACGACACGTTTCGGCTTCTGGATCGCCACCCGGGGCAATTTCGCCGCGGCGTTGTGCAGGGCCTCCATCGACAGGTTGATCCCCGGCGCGATCACCCCGCCCTCGAACCCCCCGTCCGCGGCGATGACGTCGAAGGTCGTGGCGGTGCCGCTGTCGATGATGATCAGGTCGCCGCCGTAGGCGACATAGGCGCCGATGGCGTTGACCAGGCGGTCCGCCCCCGCCTCGGAGGGCTTGTCGATACGCACCTGGATGCCGAGCTCGGCGTTCTCACCCACCACCAGCGGCTCGACGTGCAGATAGCGCCGCGCCAGGTTGCGCAGATTGAAGATCGACTGCGGGACCACGCTGGAAATGATGCAGCCGTCGAAGACGCCGAGCTGAAGCCCCGCCATCGCGAGCAGCTGGGAGAGCCAAACGGCGTATTCGTCGGCGGTGCGGGTGCTCTCCGTGGCGGCTCGCCACTGGGCCGCCCAGCGCTCGCCATCGTGAACGGCGAACATGGTGTTGGTGTTGCCCTGCTCGATCGCCAGCAGCATGGCTCTCACCCTCCCCCGAAAAAGACGTCGCCGGCGGTGATCCGTTCCACCGCGCCATCGGCGGTGCGCAATCGAAGCGCGCCGTCCGGCTCGAGCCCCTCGGCGACGCCCGCGAGGGTCCGGTCGCCGAGTCTCGCCTCGCACGGCTCGCCCAGGCCGTAGGCGCGCGCGGTCCAGGCCGCGGCGATCGGGACGAAACCCTCCGCAGCCCAGACGCCATGCCAACGCTCGAAAGCCGCTGCGAGAATCTCCAGCGCCGCCGAGGGCGCGGGCGCCGGGCTCGCCATATGTTCGGCGAAGCTCGTCGCGGGGCGCTCGACCTCGACCGGGTGGCGCGCCAGGTTCACGCCGATCCCGACCGCCAGCCACAGTCGCCCGTCCGGCCGCGCGCCGGATTCCACCAGCACGCCTGCAGCCTTGCGGCCGTGGATCATGACGTCGTTGGGCCATTTCAGCCGCGCCGCGCCCTCGCCGAGGCAGGTGTCGGCGAGGTCGGCGACCGCCAGGGCGGCGAGAAACGAGACCTGGGCCGCTTCGACGGGCGGGACGTCGGTCGTCGTCAGCAGGCTGGCGGCGAGGTTTCCTTCGCCGGTGGACCAGCTGCGCCCGCGCCGGCCGCGTCCCGCCGTCTGCACCGCCGCGGCGATCCAGACCGGACCGCCCTCGCCCGCATCGGCCCTGCGGCGCGCCTCGGCGTTGGTCGAGTCGAGCGCCTCATAGGTTTCGATCGGCGGGTGAGCTGCCAAATCAGGCGAGACCGAAGGCGGCTGCGGCGGCGTGGGCCCAGGGATCGATCCAGGTGAGCGCCAGCAGCACCACGGGGAAGGAGAACAGGGCCAGCACCACGCCGATGGCGCGCGCCTCCAGCGGCGGACGGTCGGTCGCCCCCTCGCTGGCGTCGAACCACATCACCTTGACCAGGCGCAGGTAGTAGAAGGCGGCGACGACCGAGCCCACCAGGCCCGCCACGGCGAACGGTCCGAGCCCGCCGCCGATGGCCGCCTTGAACACATAGTACTTGCCCCAGAAGCCGGAGAACGGCGGCAGGCCGAGCGCCGAAAGCGAGAAGGCCGTCATGGCGAGCGCGATGCCCGGCTGTTCCTTGATCAGTCCGGCCATGTCGTCGATCGTCTCCATCGGCCGGCCGCTGCGGGAAAGCGCCGCGAGGCAGGCGAAGAAGCCGGTCACGTCGATCATGTAGAGCACCATGAAGACCAGCATGGCCTGGACGCCCTGGGCGTCGCCGGCCGCCAGGCCCAGCAGGGCGTAGCCGATGTTGGCGATCGAGGAATAGGCCCACAGGCGCTTCAGATTGCGCTGCACCAGGCCCCAGAAAGCGCCCACCGCGATCGAAATCAGGGCGATCGCCACCAGCACCTGCTGCCACTGCTCGGCCGCGCCCGCGAAGCCCTGGCCCAGCGCCCGGGCGAACAGCACCATGGCCGCCAGCTTGGGGGCCGCGGCGAAGAAAGCCACGACCGGCGTCGGCGCGCCCTCGTAGACGTCCGGCGTCCACATGTGGAAGGGCGCGGCGGAGACCTTGAAGGCCAGGCCGCAGATCAGGAAGACGAGCCCGAAGAGCACGCCGGTCCCGGCCCCGCTCTTCACCACGACGGCGATGTCGCTGAACAGCGTCGAGCCGGCGAAACCGTAGATCAGGCTCGCGCCGTAGAGCAGCAGACCCGAGGAGAGCGCGCCCAGCACAAAGTACTTCAGGCCGGCCTCGGACGCCTTGGCGTCGTCCCGATGCATGGCCGCGAGCACATAGAGCGCGAGCGAGTGCAACTCCACCCCGACATAGAGCGAGATGAGGTCGCCGGAGGCCGCCATCATGCCCATGCCGAGCGCCGCCAGCAGGATCAGCACCGGGAACTCGAAGTTCCGCACGCCGCGCCGCTCGAACCAGGGTTGGCCCAGCGGAATGGCGATGGCGCAGGCCACGTAGATGGCGACCTGGGCGAAGGCGGAGGCTGCGTCGCTGATCAGCCCGCCCCCGAAAGCGCGCCCGGCCGGAGAGGTCGCCGCCGCCACGGCCGCGCCCAGCAGGGCGACCACGGCCGCACCGCAAATCATGGTGGTGGCGCGCGGCGCGAACGCGCCCCAGACGAGCAGCAGCAACGCGGCGGCGCCCAGGATCAACTGCGGAAAGGCGAGCGCCATGTCGGCGGAGACGTTCATCTGAAGATCAGCCCCTCACCCGCCGATGGCCGCACGGTAGACCGTCACGAGGTGGTCGACCGAGGCGCTGGTCAGGTTGAACACGTAATTCGGATAGACGCCGAGGATCAGGGTGCCGATCACCAGCGGCGCGAAGATCGCCACCTCGCGCCAATCCAGGTCGGTGATGCCCGCGAGCTTGGGATTGACCAACTCGCCGAAGACGACCCGGCGATAGAGCGTTAGCGCATAGACCGCCGACAGGATCACACCGGTGGCCGCGATCAGGGCCGTCCAGGTCGAAGCGCCGTACGCCCCGGTCATGGTCAGGATCTCGCCGACGAAGCCGGAGGTCCCAGGAAGGCCAACGTTGCCCATGGTGAACAGCATGAAGACCGCCGCGTACCAGGGCATGCGGTTCACCAGGCCGCCGTAGAAGGCGATCTCGCGGGTGTGCATGCGGTCGTAGACGACGCCGACGCAGAGGAAGAGCGCGCCCGAGATCAGGCCGTGGCTGAGCATCTGGAAGATGGCGCCCTGCTCGCCCTGCACGTTGCCGGAGAAGATACCCATGGTGACGAAGCCCATGTGGGCGACCGACGAGTAGGCGATCAGCTTCTTGATGTCGTCCTGCCGGAAGGCGACCAGCGAGGTGTAGACGATCGCGATCACCGAGAGCGCGAACACCAGCGGCGCGAACAGCTCCGAAGCCTGCGGGAACATCGGCAGGCTGAAGCGCATGAAGCCGTAGCCGCCCATCTTCAGGAGGATGCCCGCCAGGATCACCGAGCCGGCGGTCGGCGCCTCGACGTGGGCGTCCGGAAGCCAGGTGTGGACCGGCCACATCGGCATCTTCACCGCGAACGAGGCGAAGAAGGCCAGCCACAGCCAGGTCTGCAGCGCCGGGCTGAACTTGTAGGTCATCAGCTCGGGGATGGAGCTGGTGCCTGCGATGTTGATCATGGCCAGAGCCGCGGCGAGCAGCAGCACCGAGCCCAGCAGGGTGTAGAGGAAGAACTTGAAGGCCGCATAGACGCGGCGCTTTCCGCCCCAGATGCCGATGATCAGGAACATCGGAATCAGGCCGAACTCGAAGAAGACGTAGAACAGCACCAGGTCGAGCGCGCAGAAGACGCCGATGACCAGGGTCTCAAGCACCAGGAAGGCGATGAGGTACTCGAGGACGCGGTTCTCGATCGACCGCCAGGACGCCGCGATGCAGAGCGGCATGAGGAAGGCGGTCAGGAGGACGAACAGCACGGAAATGCCGTCGACGCCCATCCGGTAGTGCAGGCCGGCGAACCAGGCGCTGTCCTCGACGAACTGGAAGCCGGCGTCAGCGGGATCGAACTGGACGACCATCAGCAGCGAGAGCGCGAAGGTCGCAAGCGTGGTGACCAGCGCGATCCACTTGGCGGTGGAGACGGTCTTGGCGTCCTCCGGCTTGCCCAGGAGCCGCAGCGCCAGGATCGCGGCGACGCCGACGATCGGGGCGTAGGTGATGAGGGAGAGAAGCGGCATCGGTCAGTTCCCCCTCAGCGGTTCCAGGCCCAGAGGGCGTAGGTCAGAAGCCCTGCCACCCCCAGCAGCATGACGAAGGCGTAGTGATAGACGTAGCCGGTCTGCAGGCGGCTGCCGCGGGCGCCCAGCGCCATCGACACCGCCGAGACCCCGTCGGGCCCCAGGCCGTCGATCACCTTCTGGTCGCCGCCCTTCCAGAACAGGTCGCCCAGAGCCTTCGCGCCCTTCACGAAGATCGCGTCGTAGATCTCGTCGAAGAACCACTTGTTGTAGAAGAAGAGGTAGAGCGGCCCACGGCGGGCGGCGAGCCGCGCGCCCAGGCCTTCGCGAGCGATGTAGACGTAGGCCGCCACGAGGAGCCCGACGATCGAGACGATCAGCGGCGCCTGGGCCACCAGCATCGGGAAATGATGTTCGCCCAGCACATGGTTGTTGGCCGCGGTGAAGATCGCGCCGCGCCAGAACTCGTGCTGGTGCTCGCCGATGAAGTCATGCTCGAAGGCGAAGCCCGCGGCGATGGCGCCGATCGAGAGCAGGATCAGCGGCAGGCGCATGGTCCAGGGGCTCTCGTGCGGCAGCGCCGGACCGTGCCCGTGGCCATGAGCATGATCGCCATGCGCGGCGAGCGGCTCGTCGTGGGTTTCGATCTGGGCGGCCGAAGCGTGGTCGTCATGGCCGTGGCCGTGATCGTGATCGCGGTTGTGCCAGTGGTGCTCGAGGTCCTCGCTCGTCCAGCGGGCGTGGCCGTTGAAGGTGAAGAAGGCCAGCCGCCAGGAATAGAAGGCCGTCAGCCCCGCCACGAACACGCCGATCACGAAGGCGAAGTAGCCCATCGGGTCGCCGGCCGCGCCGGCGCTGTAGGCCGCGTGGATGATCGAGTCCTTCGAGTAGAAGCCGGCGAAGCCCAGTTCCACGCCCGGGATGCCGAGGCCGGTGATGGCGATGGTGCCGATGGTCATGACGGCGAAGGTCACCGGCAGGTATTTCGCCAGCCCGCCGTAGCGGCGCATGTCCTGCTCGTGGGCCATGGCGTGGATCACCGAGCCCGCGCCCAGGAACAGCAGCGCCTTGAAGAAGGCGTGGGTGAAGAGGTGGAACATCCCCGACTGGTAGGCGCCCACCCCGGCGGCCATGAACATGTAGCCGAGCTGCGAGCAGGTCGAATAGGCGATCACCCGCTTGATGTCGTTCTGGGTCATGCCGACGGTGGCGGCGAACAGGGCGGTGATGGCGCCGGTGAAGACGACGATGTGCTTGGCGACCGGCGCGAACTCGAACATCGGCGACAGCAGGCAGACCATGTAGACGCCGGCGGTGACCATGGTCGCCGCGTGGATCAGGGCCGAGACGGGCGTTGGGCCTTCCATGGCGTCGGGCAGCCAGGTGTGCAGGAAGAATTGGGCGGACTTACCCATGGCGCCCACGAACAGCAGGGCGCAGGCCAGGTCCATCAGCCGGAAGCTATGCCCCGCGAACGCCCAGCTCTTGTCCGCGTGGGCCGCGACCTGCGGGAAGATCTCGGCGAACTGGATCGAGCCGAAGGCCCAGAACACCGTCATGATGCCGAGCGCGAAGCCAAAGTCGCCGACCCGGTTGACCACGAAGGCCTTGATCGAGGCGGCGTTGGCGGTCGGCTTCTTGAACCAGAAGCCGATCAGCAGATAGCTCGCCAGCCCCACCCCTTCCCAGCCGAAGAACAGCTGCATGAAGTCGGCCGCGCTGATCAGCGCCAGCATGGCGAAGGTGAACAGCGACAGGTAGGCGAAGAACCGTGGCTTGCTGTCGTCCTCGGCCATGTAGCCCCAGGAATAGAGGTGCACGAGGCTGGAGACCGAGGTCACCACCACCAGCATCACCGCCGACAGGCCATCGAGCCGGAACGACCAGTTGGAGACGAACTGGTCCACGTGGATGAACGGCAGATAGGTGACAGTGAAGGGTTCCAGGCCGCCCCAGGTCCACTTGGCGAAAACCGTCCAGGACAGGATGGCGGCGAGGAACAGCAGGCCGGTGGTCAGGGCCATGGAGACGGTGTCGCCGAGCCGGCGGCCGAACAGGCCGGCGGTGCCCGCGCCGATCAGGGGCGCGAAGAGGATGACCGTGACGAGGGACTTCGGATCCATGTGCGCGTCCTCAGCCCTTCATCATCGAGGCGTCGTCGACGGAGATGTCGCCGCGGTTGCGGAAGAAGGTCACCAGGATCGCCAGCCCAACCGCCGCCTCGGCCGCGGCGACCGTCAGCACGAACATCGCGAAGATCTGGCCCACCACGTTGTGCAGATAGACCGAGAAGGCCACCAGGTTGATGTTCACGGCGAGCAGGATCAGCTCGACCGACATCAGGATGACGATGATGTTCTTGCGGTTCACGAAGATGCCGAAGACGCCGATGGTGAACAGGATCGCGGCGACGGCGAGGTAGTGGGGAAGCCCGATGGTCATCCTCCTACGCTCCTTTCGAGCTTCGGAGGATTGATCCTCCACGAGATCCTGCTGGTGCTCGCAGGATGCACCCTCCGAAGCCTTGGCGAAGGAGGATCATTGCTCGATCCCCTGGCCGGGCTTGAGGCTGACGACGCGCATGCCGGTCCTGGGCGTGCGCAGCACCTGGTCGGCGATCACCTGGCGCTTGACGCCCGGCTTGTGACGCAGCGTGAGCACGATGGCGCCGATCATCGCCACCAGCAGCACCAGGCCCGCGGCCTGGAAGAAGTAGATGTAGTCGGTGTAGAGCACGCGCCCGATCGCCTCGGCGTTGGTCACCGACGCCGCGCCGCCGTTCGCCGCCGGCGCATCGTTCAGCCGCGCCGCGCCGCGTTCGGCCACCGTGTAGGAGACGAAGACCATCTCCGCCGCCAGACCGGCGGCGATCAGCCCGCCGAGCGGCAGGTACTGCGCGAAGCCCTGGCGCAAGGCCGCGAAGTCGACGTCCAGCATCATGACGACGAACAGGAAGAGCACCGCGACCGCGCCGACGTAGACGACGACCAGCAGCATGGCCAGGAACTCCGCCCCCATCAGCACGAACAGGCCGGCCGCGGAGAAGAAGGCCAGGATCAGGAACAGCACCGAGTGGACGGGATTGCGCGCCGAGACCACGGCGAACCCGGCCATGACGGTGATTGCCGCCATCAGGTAGAATGCGATCGCCTGCAGGGCCATCTCGGCTCTTCTCAACCCCTCAGTTTCATTTGCATCGCCATCGCCCGGCTTTGTCCGAGCGCCCAGCCCAATATCGATCCGCCTCAACTGAAGAACGGCTCTGGGATGGGTGGCCCCAAGCACGCGGGCCATGACGGAGTTCGTTCAGCAGCGCTCTGAATCGCGCCCGTCTCTTATCGATAGGGCGCGTCCAGTTCCAGGTTCTTCGCGATCTCGCGCTCCCAGCGGTCGCCGTTATCCAGCAGGCGCTCCTTGTCGTAGTAGAGCTCCTCGCGAGTCTCGACGGCGAACTCCAGGTTCGGCCCCTCGACGATGGCGTCCACCGGGCAGGCCTCCTGGCACAGGCCGCAGTAGATGCATTTCACCATATCGATGTCGTAGCGGGTCGTGCGGCGGCTGCCGTCGGCCCGCGGCTCGGCCTCGATGGTGATGGCCTGGGCCGGGCAGACCGCCTCGCATAGCTTGCAGGCGATGCAGCGCTCCTCGCCGTTGGGATAACGGCGCAGCGCGTGCTCGCCGCGGAAGCGCGGGCTCTGCGGGTTGCGCTCGTGCGGGTATTGCACGGTCATCTTCGGCTTGATCATGTACTTCATGGCCAAGCCGAAGGCGCCGGCGAAGTCCATCAGGGCGGCGCCCTTAACGGCCTGTCCGATGCGGTTGAACATCCTATTTCCTCACACAGGCGTAGGCGTCGATTCGCTGGGGATCGCCCTGCGACTTGAGCTGCATCGTCATGCCCCTGGCGGCGCAGGCCGCCTGCAGGTTGCGCAGGGCGTCCAGGTTGGCGACGCCGCCCGACGGCGCGGCCCCGCCAGCGCAGGCGGCCAGGGTGATGGTCGCAAGCATCATGGCAGCGCTGCGCATCACGCGAAGACCCGCCAAGCGGCGACCGCTACCACGGCCACCAGCGAGGTCGGCAGGAACACCTTCCAGCCCAGCCGCATCAGCTGGTCGTAGCGGTAGCGGGGGACGATCGCCTTGGCCATGGCGAACAGGAAGAAGAAGAAGATGACCTTCAGGAAGAACCAGCCGAAGCCGAAGAAGCTCGCCGCCGTCGGGTTCCAGCTCGCCGTGAAGGGCGTCGGGAACGGCGCCGTCCAGCCGCCGAAGAAGAGCACGCTGATCATCGCGCACATCAGGACGATGTTGGAATACTCGCCGATCATGAAGAGCAGGTAGGGGGTCGAGGAGTACTCGACCTGATAGCCGGCCACGAGCTCCGACTCCGCCTCCGGCAGGTCGAACGGCGGCCGGTTGGTCTCCGCCAGCGCCGAGATGAAGAACATCACCGTCATCGGGATCATGACGATCAGCATCGGCAGCTTCGCGAGCCCACCCGGGCCGCCGAAGACGTACCAGTTCCAAAAGCCGCCGGACTGGCTGGCGACGATCTGCTGCAGGTTCATGGTGCCGGCCAGCAGGATCACCGTAATGATGATGAAGCCGATCGAGACCTCGTAGGAGACCATCTGCGCGGCCGACCGGAGCGAACCCAGGAATGGGTACTTCGAGTTGGACGCCCAACCGCCCATGATGATCCCGTAGACGCCGAGCGACGAGATCGCGAGCAGGTAGAGGATGCCGACATTGACGTCGGCGACCACCCAGCCCGGAGCCAGCGGCACCACGGCCCAGGCGCCGAACGCCAGGGTGAAGCTGATCAGCGGCGCCAGCAGGAACACCGCCTTGTCCGCGCCGGCGGGGACGACGATCTCCTTAAGCACGAACTTCAGAAAGTCGGCGAAGGATTGCAGCAGACCGAAGGCGCCGACCACGTTCGGCCCCTTGCGCATCTGCACGCCCGCCCAGATCTTGCGGTCGGCCAGCAGCAGGAAGGCCAGCGACAGCAGGATCCAGATCATCACCGCCAGGACCTGGCCGACGGTGATCAGGGTCCACCCGCCCGGCGTCGCCCAGAACGATTCGGTCACAGCAGGCTGCATCCCCTACTCCGCGGCGATCGAGGCCGGCCCGGAGACCAGGGCGGCGCATTCGGCCATCGTGACGCTGGCGCGCGCGATGGGGTTGGTGAGATAGAAGTTCCGGATGGGGCTTACGAACGGCGCGTCCGAAAGCTCGCCCGCCGCGCCGAGCGCGCCCAGGTCTAGGTTGAGGCTCGCCGGGTCGGCGACATAGTCGATGCGCCCGAAGGTCGGGTGGTCCGCGAACAGCTTGGCGCGGAGCTGGTCCAGGCTGTCATACGGCAGCTTGGCGCCCAGCCGCTCGGAGAGCGCGCGCAGGATCGCCCAGTCTTCCTTCGCCTCGCCTTTCGGGAACACCGCCCGCGCACCGAGCTGCACGCGGCCCTCGGTGTTGACGTAGAGGCCGTTCTTCTCGGTGTAGGCGGCGCCCGGCAGGATAACATCGGCGCGGTGCGCGCCCGCGTCCCCATGGGTGCCCAAGTAGACCACGAAGGCGCCGGTCTGGGCGAGGTCGAGCTCGTCGGCCCCGAGCAGGAAGAGCAGGTCCGCCCCGCCCATCTGCACCAGTTCGCCGGCCGTCTTGCCGCCTTCCGCCGGGACGAAGCCGAGATCGAGGCCGCCGACCCGGCTCGCCGCAGAGTGCAGCACGTTCCAGCGCAGCCCGAAGCTCTTGGCGACGCCGGCCGCGGCCTTCAGCACCGCGCCGCCATCAGTCCGCGAGAGCGCGCCCGCGCCGACGATGATGGCCGGGGCCTTGGCCTCCTTCAGCGCGTTGACGAAGTCGTTGCGCTGGCGGCTCAGGCCGGTGAGGGTCTGCGCGCCCGCGCCCAGGTAGTCGTAGCCGTAGGTCAGGTCCGTCTGCTCGCCGACGACGCCGACGCGCAGCGCACCCGCCAACCAGCGCTTGCGCAGGCGCTGGTTCAGAACCGGCGCCTCGAGGCGCGGATTGACGCCCACCAGGAGGATCGCGTCCGCGTCCTCGATCCCGGCCAGGGTGGAGTTGAACAGCCAGCTCTCGCGCGGACCCGCGCCCAGCGCCATGCCGTCCTGGCGGCAATCGAGGGAGGTCACGCCGAGGCCCCCGAAGAGGTCGAGCGCCGCCTTCATGGACTCCGCGTCCTGCAGGTCGCCGGCGATCACGCCCATGCGGTCGGGCGCGGTCGCCTTGATCTTCGCCGCCACGAGGTCCAGAGCCTCCGTCCAGCTCGCGGGACGCAACTTGCCGTTCTCCCGCACATAGGGCCGGTCGAGCCGCTGGCGCGAGAGGCCGTCGACGACGTAGCGGGTCTTGTCGCTGATCCACTCCTCGTTGATGTCGTCGTTGGTGCGCGGGAGGATCCGCAGCGCCGCGGGGCCGCGGCTGTCGATGCGGATCGAAGAGCCCAGCGCGTCCATGACATCGACGCTCTCGGTCTTCTTCAGCTCCCAGGGACGGTAGTTGAACGCCCAAGGCTTGTGGGTCAGCGCGCCCACCGGGCAGAGGTCGATCACGTTGGCGGACAGCTCCGAACTCACGGCTTTGTCGAGATAGGTCGTGATTTCAACGTCTTCGCCGCGGGAGATGAGACCGATGTCAGGAACGCCGGCGACTTCGGTGATGAACCGCACGCAGCGGGTGCACTGGATGCACCGCGTCATCACCGTCTTGATGAGCGGGCCCATGTACTTTTCTTCGACCGCCCGCTTGTTCTCCTGGTAGCGGCTGTCGTCTCGGCCATAGCCCATGGCCTGGTCCTGCAGGTCGCACTCGCCGCCCTGGTCGCAGATCGGGCAGTCCAGCGGGTGGTTGATGAGCAGGAACTCCATCACCCCGTGACGCGCCTTCTTCACCATCGGCGTGTCGGTGAAGATCTCCATGTTCTCCGCCGCCGGCAGGGCGCAGGAGGCCTGCGGCTTGGGCGGGCCGGGCTTCACCTCGACCAGGCACATGCGGCAGTTGCCGGCGATGGAGAGCCGCTCGTGATAGCAGAAGCGCGGGATCTCCTTGCCCGCGAGCTCGGCCACCTGCAGCACGTTCATGCCGGGCTCGAACTCGACCTCGACCCCGTCGACCTTGGCGATAGGCATGGACTACTCCGCCGCGACGGCGGCGCCGGCGTAGACGCCGGGACGCGCGCGGTATTGGGTGATGCGCTCCTCCACCTC
>Ga0070665_100000880_pt1 | contig 38536 bp, 30 predicted proteins | sample KBSS13metaG_FD_65862 | JGI IMG/M metagenome (GOLD analysis project Ga0070665, IMG submission 65862) | Switchgrass rhizosphere microbial communities from Kellogg Biological Station, Michigan, USA - KBS S1-3 metaG | ecosystem: Host-associated > Plants > Roots > Rhizosphere > Soil ... | reverse complement strand
ACCGAGCGGGTCACCAGCTCGACGACGCCTTCACGGTCTTCCTCATGGATGCCGCCCAGGAAGTCGGCGAGCGGCAGGCCACGCGCCGCATCGTGCGTAGGCACGCCGAACACCTCGGCCAGCGGCCCCTGGATCGAGAGCCTGTCGTTCTCGGCGTTCCACTCGAACACCGCGACCCGGCCGGTGGAGAGCGCCAGCGACAGCCGGTCCTGGGTCATCAGGTAGCGCTGCTCGCTCTGGAACACCGCGCGTGTGGCCTCGCGGCGGACCTCGGCCATCTGGATGTTGGCGCCGACGCGGGCCAGCAGCTCGCGCGCGGCGAACGGCTTGATCAAATAATCGTCGGCGCCCGCCTCCAGGCCCTCGACCTTGGCCTCCTCGCCGGCGCGCGCCGACAGCATCAATACGGGTACGCCGGCCAGCGCGGGGTCGCTGCGGATCGCTCGCAGCAGGCCGAAGCCGTCCAGCCTCGGCATCATCACGTCGGTGAGGATCAGGTCCGGCAAGGCGGCGCGGGCGGTCGCCAACGCAGCCTCGCCGTCACCAGCCTCCTGCACCAGATAGCCCTGCGCCTCGAGTAGGCGCACGACGTAGTGGCGCATGTCGGCGTTGTCGTCCGCCAGCAGTACGCGTTTGCCGGCGCCGGGCGTCGCTTCGGCGGCCGGAGTCATGCCGCCCAGCCCCGGAATGGATAGTTCGCCGCTGGCTTCCAGTTGCGGCGCTACGTCCGGTAACCAGCGCAACGCCTCTTCCAGGAAGTGTTGCGCCTGGGCGCCGGTGGGACGCAGGCCGGCGGTGTCTTCCCGCACCTGGTCGGCCGGCAGGTGGCGACGCCCGAACGGCAAGGAAATGACGAAGTCGCTGCCTTGGCCCGGCGTGCTCTCCACCGCGATCTCGCCGCCGTGCAGCTTCACCAGCTCATGCACCAGCGCCAGGCCGATGCCGCTGCCCTCGAAGCTGCGGCCCTGCGCCCCCTGCACGCGGTGGAAGCGCTCGAACAGCTTGGGGATCTCCTCCGCGGGGATGCCGATGCCGCTGTCGCGGACGGATATCTGCGCCGCTGCGCCGTCGGCGGAGGGCCGCGCCGAGATCTCGATCTCGCCGTCGAGCGTGAATTTGAAGGCGTTGGAGATGAGGTTGAGGAGCACCTTCTCCCACATCTCGCGGTCGACGTAGACGGGTCGGGGCAGGGGCTCGCAGTCCAGTCTCAGCGCCATGCCGGCCTTTTCCACCGTCGAGCGGAAGCTCGAGGCGATCTCGGCGCTGAACGCCGCCAGGTCGGTGGGCTCGAAAGTGGCCCGCACCCGGCCCGCCTCGATCCGCGAGAAGTCCAGCAGGCTGTTGACCAGTCGCAGCAGCCGCACGCCGTTGCGGTGAGCCAGCTCCACCTGGCTTCGCACCTGGCCCGGCTCGGCGTGGCCGGACAGGATTACCTCCAGCGGTCCCAGCATCAGCGTCAGCGGCGTGCGGAACTCGTGGCTGACATTCGAGAAGAAGGCAGTCTTGGCGCGATCCAGCTCGGCCAGCGCCTCGACCCGCCGACGCTCTTCCTCATAGGCGTCGGCGTTGGCCACCGCCGCGGCGATCTGGCCGGCCGCGAGGCCCAGGAAGCCGCGGTACTCGCTGTCGAACAGCCGATAGGGATTAAGCCCGACGACAAGCAGGCCTGAACGGCCGGTCTCGCCCGAAGGCGTGATCGCCAGCACCGCTGCCTGGCGGCTCGGGCGGCCCCAGGCGCTGACCCCCACACGCGTCCCGGCCAGCGAGGCCGCCTCGATCAGCCGCGGCTCGTGGTCGGAGATGACCGCGCTGATCGGCCAGGGTGCGCTGGACGTGGCGTCCAGGGTTTCAGGCGCGCCCGCCTGGCCCTCGTCCAGGCCCGCCGCGGCGGCGAGCCGCAGGGTGCTCGACTCCGGCTCGGCCATGTAGAGCAGGGCGAAGGTGAGGTCCTTCTGGTTGGTGGCGAGCGCCTCTGCGCTGCGCTGGCAGGCCTGCCTCCAGGTGCGCGCATCGACGGTCTCGGCGGCCAGTTCGCGCAGCAGCGCGAGCTGCCGCTCGCCGATCACCCGCTGGGTGTCGTCGGTGTTGGCGCAGATGATGCCTCCCGGCCGGCCTTGGTCGTCGGGAATCGGGCTGTAGGAAAAGGTGTAGTAGGTCTCCTCGGGATAGCCGTTGCGCTCCATAATCAGGAGCTGCTCTTCGACGTAAGTCCCCTCGACCCCGCCCATCGCGGTGGCCAGCATCGGGCCGATCTCGGCCCAGATCTCGCGCCAGACTTCCGAGGTCGCACGCCCCAGCGCCCACGGATGCTTGCCGCCGATGATCGACTGATAGGGGTCGTTGTAGAGATAGGTCAGCTCCTGGCCCCAGCCGATCCAGATCGGCTGGCGCGAGGTGAGCATGATGCGGACTGCAGTCTTCAGGCTCTGCGGCCAGCCCTCCGGCGGGCCGAGCGGGGTGCTTCGCCAGTCATAGGCGCGGATGCGCGCGCCCATCTCGCCGCCGCCGGCGAGAAAACTCAGTCCCGGCGTCACGCCTGACGGCGGTGCGTCGTCGACTCCTGACATTCCGGCGGAGGCCCCCCACGAGCGCAATTTGCGAGAGCGGCCGACCCCGCCCTTTCCCCGGCCGGCTGCTGCCGTTTTACAACCGCAGACGGTATGGGAGGCAGATGCTCAGTCGCGAGCGCATTTCAAACTCTCAAATGCAAAGGCCGTTCCCGGGGGGCTCAAGCCGCGGGGGTCGTTTCCAGCGGCGCACCGGGCGTGGCCGCCGAGCGGCTCGGCCTGGCTTCGCGGATCATGAGCGCGAGCAGCGTCGCGATCAGGCAGCCGCCCCCGAGCACAAAAAGCACCGGCCCATAGCCGCCCTGGATCTCCTGGGCCTTGGCCACGGCGAACCCGGCCAGCAGGCCGATGGGGCTGAACGCCGTCATCAGGCCGAAGGCGCGGCCGAAGTTCCTGGCGCCGAACTCGGCCGAGATCGCCGCGCCCAGCGGCGTCCAGACCCCGCCCAGCAGGCCGACGACGGCGAAGGCCACAGCGAGCGAGGTGAAGTTGGACGCCAGCGCCGCAATGGCCAAGCCCGCTGCGCCGATCAGGCCGAGCGCCGCCAGCGGCCGGCGGTTGCCGAACTTGTCGACCACCAGGCCCAGCCCGATGGTGGCGGCAAGGTGGGTCGAGCTGAGCACCGCCAGCAGGCCGCCGGCGGCTTGCGGTCCTAAACCGTGGCTGCGGACGATCGGCGCGAGGTTCAACAGCACGCCCTCCGTGGCGGAGAGCACCGGCAGGAAGGCCCCCAGCAAGAGCCAGAAGTTCCGGCGGCGGAAGATCTCGCGCGATGTGAGGTCGCCGCCATGGCCGTGCGCCGCGCCGGCGGCGGAGCCGGTGTTCACATAGCTCATGTCGTCGCGTTCGGGATCGGGGCGATCCCTGAAGACGGCGAGCATGACGGGCAAAGCGAGCACCAGGATGAAAAGGCCGGCCAGCCGCCACAACCAGCGCCAGCCGACCACCGGCAGCAGGGCGCCGATCAGCGGCGGCAGGACGACGCCGCCCAGGCCCAGGCCGAATGCGCTCAGGCCCAGCGCGAAGCCCAGGCGCCTTACGAACCAGCGGCTGATGACGGCGTTGGCCGGAACCGCGGCGCCGAAGTCCAGCGCAAGAGGCAGCAGTAGGACGTAAAGGGCGAAGATCTGCCACGTCGCCGTGACCGATCCCATCGCCACGCAAAAGAGGGCCATGCCGACCATCGCCCAGCCAAACAGCCTCCGCGCTGGAAACTTGTCGGCGCAGATGCCGACGAACGGATTGATGATGGCGATGACGAGGCCGAACGCCGGCTGCGCCAGCTGCAGCGTGCTGACCGGTGTTTTGAACGCCACCGACCAGTCGTGCAGGAAGAGCGAGAAGGCGTTGATCGGCATGCCCAGCGACGCCAGCTGGGCGAGCACGCAGGCCGCGACGATGTTCCAGCCGTGGTACCAGCGGCCCTGACGCATGCGAGTTTCCTCCTGCGACGTGTCTCCGCCGTCGCTCGTTGCGCCGGACTGTGCACGTGAATGAGGCGGGTGGCAAAGGGGTGCTGCGGCGACGCTCGGCGGAGCGGCCGATTCACGCGGTCAGGCCGTCTGGCGCGCCTGTTTCTCGGCGAATTCCGCCTTGGTCGCCCTTGCCAAGGCGGCGAAGTTCTTCAGCGGCTCGGACATCTCGTCGTTGAGCCAGGCGAGGCAGGTGAATTCGTTCCGCAGCGGCTCTTTGACCGGCCGAAAGACCACATCCGGATGCGCTCGCGACGCCGGAGAGTTGACCGGCGCTATGCCGAACTCGCTTGCGACGAGCTGCAGCGTGATTTCCGGCGAGGGGCTGATGCGATGGGCGGTGGCCTTGATGCCGATCATCCGCTTCAGGTGGCCGATCTCCGAGGGGTTGTGCACCGTCCAGATGATCGTCTCGTGATCCAGGTCATTGACCGATATGGCCTGCTTTTCGGCCAGCGGGTGCCCGCGATACACGGCGATGGCCAGGTGGATGGGCGAGCATTCGATCCAGTCGTATCGCGACGGATTGATGTAGGAGCTCAGCAGAAAGCCGATGTCGATCTCCCGATGATCCAGCGCCTCCACCTGCCGCTGCGAGTGCATCGGCAGAACGTCGAAGGTGATCATCGGGAACTCCGCCTTGAAGCGACGGATGATGTGGCTGGTGATCGTGCAGCCGACCCCGGCCTCGTTCATGCCGATGCGCAGGCGCCCGCGGATACCCTGCTGGACCTCGTGAGCGCGCAGCCGAACCCCGTCCAACTGGTCCAGTATGTTTCGAACGTCTTCGGCGACGGCGCGACCGGTATCGGTCAGTTTGACGCCCCGCGGCAGGCGCGCGAAGAGCTCGACGCCGAGCGAGGATTCCAGCTCGCGGATCTGCTTGGAAATTGCCGGCTGCGCGACGCCGAGATCTTCCGCTGCGCGGTGGAAGTTCTCGAACTTGGCCGCGGCGACGAAGAACCTCAGCTGCTGCAGATTCCAGCGCACTCAACTTGCCTCTGATCGAGTGAACGAGGGACTCCGACGTGGTCGTACGCCCCTCGGTCGGGCTCGGGCAAGAGCGCAGCGGCGGGTCGTGTCGCCACCGATCATCGGCGATGATCCTCCAGGATCAGTTCAGAGGCGCGCTGAGCCATAGCCATGGCCGGGGCGTTGGTGTTGCCCGATACGAGTTCGGGCATCACCGATATGTCGCACACTCGCAGCCCGGTGACGCCGCGGACGCGGAGGCGGGTGTCGACCACCGAGGTCTTGTCCTGGCCCATTCTGCAGGTGCCCGCCACATGCTGGCCCGAGCCGCTGGCCCGCTGCAGCAGATCGAGAATCTCGTCGTCGGTCTCGACCTCCGGGCCGGGATAGGCCTCTTGCGGCTGGTAGGACGCCAGCGGCGCCTGCGCGAACAGCTGCCGGATGTAGCGAATGATCTCGATGCTGGTTCGCCGGTCCTCCTCGTGGGTGAGGAAGTTGGGGTCGATCGCCGGAGGCGCGCTGGGATCGGCGGACGTGATCTGCAGGCGGCCAGTGCTCTTGGGCCGCATCGGGTAGCCGCCGCAGATCGCCATCTGGTCATGACTGATGGCCAGCCCGGTCGCCGACCGGTCCAGGCCGAACGGGCCGGCGATCAGCTGGGCGTTGGGATGGTGGAGGCTCGGCCGGGTCTTGACAAAGCCGCCGACCTCGAAGGCTGCGTGCGTCAGCACGCCGTTCTTCAGCAGCGCCCAGCGGGCGACGTTGAGCGCCAGGCGCCAGCCGTGGAACTGAGGGTTCTGGCTGCCGTGCGAGACGGCGAACTGCTGCAGGATCAGCCTGTGGTCGCGCAGGTTGCCGCCGACGTCGGGCGAGTCGCTCACCACTGGAATGCCGAAGCCCTGCAGGAGCTCGCTCGGTCCGACGCCCGACAGCTGCAGCAGTTTCGGCGAATGCAGCGCGCCGGCCGAGAGAACGATCTCGCGACCGCTCCGCATCTCGAAGCGCTGGCCATCCTTCTCGACCTCGACGCCCACGGCGCGGCCGCCCTCGAACAGCACCCGGCGGACGTCCATCCCGGTCATGACCCGGAGGTTCTTGCGCCCCAGGACCGGACGCAGGAAGGCCCGCGAGGCGCTTTCCCGGTCGCCGCGGTAGATGGTCCGCTGCAGATAGCCGATGCCTTCGCCGTCGCCCTCGTTGACATCGTGCTTCACGGTGACGCCGAGGTCTTTCGCCGAAGCGATCATCGCGTCGCATATCGGGATGCGGGTGGGATGGGGCGTGACATGCAGCGGCCCGCCGGCCCCACGCCACTCCGAGGCGCCCATCGCATGATCCTCGATGGTGCGGAACGCCCGGAGCATGTCGGGCCAGCGCCAGCCGTCGCAATTCCAACTGTCGTAGTCGCTCGGCAGGCCGCGCATGTAGACCATGCCGTTTATCGAGCTGGAGCCGCCGAGCGCCTTGCCGCGTACGTAGTATTCCAGCTCGTTGGTCCCCGCGCCTCGCTTGGCGGGGAAAAGGTAGGAGTAGGTCGGGTTCCCCATCAGCTTGGGGTAACCGCGGGGTATGCGGAAATAGCTGTGCGTGTCCGGCGGGCCGGCCTCCAGCAGCAGCACGCTGATCTTCGGGTCCGCAGAGAGACGGTTGGCGAGCACGCAGCCGGATGAACCTGCGCCGACGATTATGTAGTCGTAGACCTCCGGCATCGCGGGCCGTTTCCTTGCTGTTCTAGGGATTGTGCGGAGCGCCTTTGAGCCGGACTCATCGCCTCTCGGCGGAGGAATCCGTTGGATCTACTGTGGCGGTCAGACCTGTTCGGGGCGCAGGGTCGCTTCGGCCCCGCCGTCGCAGAACACCGTCTGTCCTACCATGAAGCTGTTGTCGGGGCTGGCCAGGAAGGCGAGCAGGCGCGCCAGTTCCGCCGGCTGCGCCCAGCGGCCGACCCGCATCGGCGTCGCCTTGCCGAGCATGTCGCGGCCCTCTTCGGTGTCGAGCAGTTGCTGGATCATCGGCGTGGCGACGACGCCGGGCGCCACGGCGTTCAGCAGGACGCCGCTGGCGGCCCACTCCGCCTTGACCGCTTCGCGTTTCACCCAGCGCGCGATCGCCATTTTGGACGTGTTGTAGGCCAGGTGGGGCTCCGCCGCCGAGGCGGCCGCTCGCGCCGCCGGTTCGTCCCCGTCCAGGCAGGCCTGGAGCGTCGCCGGGTCGTAACCCAGAAGCAGGGCCTCGGACGAAATGATCACCGCCCGCGGGTCCTCGCCGGCCTCCAGCAGCGGCCGCAGGGCCGCGACCAGCGCCGTCGACCCGAAGAAGTTGATGCTGACGGTGTTGGCTGGATCGCCCGAAGACACGCCTGCGCAGGCGATCACCGCGTCGATGCGGCCATCGGAGAGCTCGCTCACCGCGCGCGCCGCGCCGACGCGCCCATCCGGCGTCGACAGATCCGCGACGATCTCCGTTCCGGCGCGGTCGATCCCCAGGACCCGTCCGCCCGCGGCGGCGCAGGCCGCGGCGGTGGCGGCTCCAATGCCGGATGCGGCTCCGGTGACGACGGTGGTGCGCATTGCTGTGGCCTGCTTCAAATGATCGTTGAGGCATGGCGTGAGCGCGCGTCTGCATGAGCTGACCTTCGCAGCTCGCCTCCCGATGATCGTCATCCGGCGTCGGGTGACGGAGCTTTCTTCGCGCCCAGGCTCGCGCCTCTTGGGGGATGATTGCCCGGCCTCTGACGCGTTGTCTAGTAATCAAAGGTCCGGCGTAAGATAACGGAATGGAACCATGCTGAGCGGATGGGCTCTGTCCTGTTTGGTTCCGGCAAGGGATCGGTGGCGAGCGAACTGGTTATTAGACAGCGCGTGTGGCGCGCGGCAGGCTCGGGAAAGTAAAAAATGATGGCGCGGCGCCAAGGCTGCGCGCTGCGCGTGCGCCAGCGGGTGCGGTGATCCGCTCGTCGGCGCTTGCCGACGGGAGGCCCCACCGATGTCGATACGCGTGCTGCAATGGTCTTCGGGACGGGTCGGGCGGGCTTGCGCCGACGCCCTGCTGGCGCGCCCCGAGTTCGAGTTGGCCGGTCTTGGCGTCTACGATCCGGCCAAGGTCGGGCGCGACATCGGCGACATTCTCGGGCGCGCGCCGATCGGGCTTGCCGCCGTGGGCGTTCGTGAGCTCGTCGAGATGGAAGCGGATTGCGTTGTGCACACGCCGAAGGGGGAGTTCTCCCCCGACGCTACCGTGGACGACATCTGCGCACTCCTGGCGTCCGGCAAGAACGTCTGTTCGACCGCGCTCATGTCGCTGGTGCACCCGCGGACCATGACGCCCGAACACCGCGCGAAGATCGAAGCCGCGTGCGAGGCCGGCGGAAGCACCTTTCACGCGACGGGCATCAACCCCGGCTTCTTCGCCGATGTAATGACGATGACCTTGTCCGGCCTGTGCCGCGATGTCGCCCGTGTCCACGCCATCGAAATCTACGACTACAGCAAGCATACGTCGCACACGACCGTGGTGGAGCTGCTCAAGTTCGGCTGCCCGCCGGAGGCGTCCGCGCGCCCGCGGGCCTACCGGGTCGGTCCGGCGGACCCGGCCCTGCACGTGCTGGCCGACGCCATGGGCGCGGTCATCGACGAGGTGGAGCACGTGCGGGAAGACGTCGACGCCGAAGCGGCGTTCAATATCCGCACCACGCGCATCGAGGCAGGCACGCACGCGGCGCATCGAGTGATCGTCCGGGGGCTGGAGAAGGGGCGCGAGCGGATCCGGTTCGAATATATCGGACGGGCCGCGCCGCACGTCGCGCCGGCCTGGCCGGCGCCGGCGCGGGAGGGCGTCCACCGCTGGGAGAACCGCATCTACGGCGAACCGAACATCGTCTCGTCGATCGAGCTCGGCGTGGATGACGAGGCGGGGACCTCCGGCGCCGTCGCCACCGGCATGCGCGCGGTCAATGCGGTAGGGCCGGTGTGCGCCGCTGCGCCCGGGATCGCCACCATCCTTGATCTGGGGCTGCTTCGGGCGCCGTTCGCGCGCTGACTCTGGCCTCACGCGCCCTACCGCCGCACGACCGGCGCCGCCCGGCCGTCCAGCCACCAGTCTATGGTGCCCTGAGCGGCCAGCACCTTGCGAGTCTCGCCTTGGCGGCGCAGGATTCCTTCGGCGCCGATGATCTTCTCGCCGGCCCGGGGCGAACCGCGCTCGCCTTTGGGCTCGATCCGCCACTCCCAGGCCTGGCCCAGGAAGCGGTAGACGATCAGTTCGGGAAAGCCGTTGGGCCGCAGCTCCGATTCGATCGTAATGTCGGTGCTGACGTGCATTCGCCCATGCTCGTCCGAGAGCATCGCGAAGCCCCAGCCGTCCGGCCCGTAGGCGAGGCTCGCGTCGATCGTCGAGCCGTCCTCGAAGGCGGTGGCGAAGTGCCCCCAGTGGATCTCGCGTCCGCCCCAGCCGTAGGGCGAATTGAAGAAGTCGTGGCCGCGCGGGAAGTAGTGCGTTTCGTGGGCGAAGAACCCGTCCGACGCCTCGCCGAACACCAGCCCAGGCGCGCGAAATTTGGAGGTGACCGCCAGGCCGCCGCCACCGTTGCGCCAGGGATTGTACCATTGGGTGGCGCGCGCCGCGCGACGCCCGGTTACCGACAGCAGGCCCTCTTCCTCCCAGTGCGCGCTGTCGCCGTCGATAGTGTGCAGAAAGCCGCCCTGGCCGGCGGGGGCGAAGGTCACGCGATCACCGTCATATCGCGTGGCGATTCCGCCGCCGTAGGTCTTGGCCTCTTCGTCCGGGAGGCGATCCAGCTGCGCCGCGCCGCGCGTGCTGAAGACGTGACAGACGTCGGAGCGGTAGGGGTGAACCGACCTCAGGAAGCGGTGGATCGAGCCATCACGCGTCCTCCACGTGCCCAGCAGGTAGGAGGCGGACTTCACCAAACCCATGGCCTGGCCGTCTGGAAGGTAGAGGTAGGGATTGGCTGCGCACTCGCCGACCAGGCACGCTCCGCCGAAATCACCCCAGCTAAGCATCGTTCCTCCTTCCGGTGCGGCCGTGAGTGTTTTTGGTTCCAAAAACACATCACATCACGCCGATTCTGATTATTAGACAGAACCATCTTGGCGCCCCACCTTCCGTTGTAAAGACCTGCTTGCTCAGCACTCCGAAAGGAGCTGAGCCCGCGGCTTCAATGTTTCGGACGGACAATGCTCGAGCTCCACAAGAGGGCTGAGCGGGACCCAAGGGGAGGGAAGTCATGGGAAAGTTCAGCGCAAGGTTGCGCGTCGCGGCGCTATTTGGCTCGACGGCGCTCGCTTCCGTCGCCACGTCGGCCCACGCGGAGCAAGTCGCTCAAAACACGATCGAGGAAGTCGTCGTGACGGCGCAACGCTCGAGCCAGTCGGTCCAGAGCGTCCCAATAGCCGTGACTGCGATGAACTCGGAGATGATCGAGAACAAGGGCATCGCGACGGTTACGGATCTCCAGTATTCCGTCCCGAACATTCAGATGCGGGAAGAAGCCGGCGTGGGCGGCCTCACGGTCGCCATCCGGGGCATCAGCGTCACCGCGGACAATTTCTCCTTCGATAGCGCGGTCGGCGTCTATCAGAACGAGGTCTTCATCGCCCGCGCGAACGATTTCACGAGCACTTTCTACGACATGAACAGCATCCAGGTGCTGCGCGGTCCGCAGGGCACGCTGTTCGGCCGCAACACCGCCGTCGGCGCCGTGCTGCTGGAGACCGTGCGTCCCGGCTCCGAGTTGGGCGGCTACTTCAAGGCCACCATGGGCTGGGGCGGCGGAAGCGTCGGGAACGGCGCGGATCGGTTCCTTGGGCGCTACGAAGGCGCGATCAATGTCCCGGCCTCGGATCGCCTCGCGTTCCGGCTGGCCGGCTACTACGAGAACGACGGCGGTTATGGGCGCAGCCGTGTCACGGGCTACAACTATTACGGCAAGAACGACTTCGGGATCCGGGGTTCGGCGCGGTTGGACCTGACGGACAACTTCCGAGCCGATCTGATCCTGGAGCACAGCGAAACCGACCGCGGCGCGCCGCTCTACCTGCCGGTGCGGCGCATCGGGGTGATCTCGCCGCTGCAGGGCGGGACCGCGGCTCAGGCGGCCATCGATGCGATCATCGCCGCCGGCGACCGCTATCACACCGACAGCGAGCTGACGAACAAGTCGCACAACCGCGCCAGGACGAACTCGGCGACCCTGCTGATGTCGCTCAACCTGTCTTCGAGCTGGCAGCTGCGCTCGATCACCGGATGGCGGGATACGACGCACTCAACGCAGGCCGAAACCGATGCCACCCAGTTCTTCGTCGGGAGCACGCCAAGCCGCCTGGAGCAGGACCAGATCTCCCAGGAGCTCGTGCTGACGGGCGACTTCCTCGAACGCTTCCGTTTCGTCGGGGGGCTGTACTATTTCAAGGAAACGGGCCTCGACCAGAACCTTATCGCGACCAACGTCACCACCCTGCCGACCGGGGCGTTCTTCAATCCCCTGCTGCTCAAGGGGCAGGACTTCAACAACAAGGCGAAGGCCGTCTTCGGCAACCTGTCATTCAAGGTCACGCCGACCCTGACCCTCACCGGCGGCCTACGATACACCGAAGAAGACAAGCATGTGTTCGTGAACTCCTACCTCACGGGCACGGGCACGGTGCTGGCGCGAGGTCCGCAGGACTTCAAGGACGACGCGACGCTGTACGACGTGCGCATCGAATGGCAGGCGACGCCCGACCTTCTACTTTACGCCAAGCAGGGCACGGGCTATCGCGCCGGCGGCATTGGCTTCCGCGCGGCGGATGCGCAGTTCCTGCCGGAGACCGCGAAGACCACGGAAGCCGGTGTGAAATACGACTTCCATCTCGGAGGCGCGCCGGCGCGTCTGAACGCCGCGGTGTTCCATTCCAAGTACAAGGATTTCCAGATCTCGACCGTGTTGGCCAACCCGACGCGGCAGACCGTGGTGAACGCCGGCGCGGCCAAGATCAACGGCGCCGAGTTCGAGTTCACCTATCGCCCGACCGAGGCGCTGACGCTGACGAGCTACCTGGGCCTTCTCGACAGCAGTCGCGAGAACTTCGTGCTTAACGCCATTTCGCTTGGCGGCCTCGCGGTGCCGGGCGGGCGGATCGATCTGAGCGATACGAAGCTGCGCGGCGCCCCGGATGTGACCGCCGGCGGAACGCTTGCCTACACTGTCCCGTCGAATATCGGCGAGTGGCTCTTCCAGCTCGATGCCGCCTATTCGAGCAGCTACGAGGTCGACAGCGTCTTCCAGGAGGGTGGGCCCAGCATCACCAACACCAGCCTGTTCCACCAGAGTCCGACGTTCGTCCTGAATGGTCGGGTGCGGCTGGGGCAGGCTTTTGGATCGAAGCTCGACGTTTCGCTCTGGGGGCGCAATCTCACCGACGAAGTTCGCAAGTCCTACAGCTTGGCCTCCTCGCCGATCTGGACCGTCGTCTACGGCGAACCCCGCAGCGTCGGCGTCGAGCTCAGCGCCAGGTTCTAGGGCCGCCGCCTGGGCGCTGCGCCGCCGCCGCGGCGCCCGGAGGCTTTCGTCGATCGTGTGCTGGCCAAGCGGCTCACGGCTGCACCCTATCGCGTGGATTCCGGCATCCGAACCGGCAGGGGCCGCCGGTAATCGCCAAGCGCTTATCGGTTCCCATAACGAACCAATAATAGTCGTATTGATTATTTGACCAGCCCCCAATCGAGGGCCAAAATTTTGTCACTTCAGGAGGAGGGGGCGTCGTTCCCTGCGGCCGAGGCGGCGACGAGAGGTAGGGACGAGATGCCGGATTTGAATTCAGAGACATCGCGGAACGCCAAAGTTACGGTCGAATCCCTCGTCGCCGGGTCCGGCAAGGACTGGTGGTCATTCGACCCCGCGACCCGTGAAGCGTTCCAGCTGCGGATCGCCGCAGAACGCTTCTCGCAGCTCAAGGATCGGCTGGCGCAACTGGGCAAGCTCGCCAAGCTGCAGGGTGTCGAGCGGATCTCGACCTTCGACGACCTGGCGCCGCTGCTGTTCCAGCACACGGTCTACAAGTCCTATCCCATCGCCTTGCTGGAAAAGGGCCGGTTCGACCTGCTCACGAACTGGCTGGGCGGCCTGACGACGCACGACCTTTCTCAGGTTGAGGTCAAAGGCTGCACCACGATCGCCGGCTGGTTCGACGCCCTCGAAGCGCAGTCGCTGCTGCGGCCCAATCACACGTCGGGGACGTCCGGCAAGCTTTCGGTGATCCCGCGCGGCGTCGACGAGCTGGAGCTGTTCTACGACCTGTTCCCGCGCTCGGGCGATCCGGTCGACGGCGCGATCAATCCCCTGGTCGCTCTGCGCGACGAGGCGGAATCCGTGCCGGTGATCTTCCCGTCCTACCGATATGGCCGGGCGGCCCCCCAGCGGGCTCTGCAGGCCATGCAGCGCTTCTTCGGCAACAAGTGCGAACTCTACGCCCTCTACGACGATCACCTCAGTCCCGACGTCGCCGTGCTCGCCGGGCGCGTGCAGGCGGCGGAGCAGCGGGGAACGCTCAATCAGCTCGAGATCTCGCCCGAGCTCCTACGCCAGTTCAAGCAATCGCGGAGCGCGGGGGCGGGCGAGGCCGAAGCCAAGTTCATGGATCGGGTGCTCGAGAATTGCGTGGCCCGGCGCGTCTATCTGCTGGCTCCGGTTCCCATGCTCTATCGCTGGATGGACGCGGCGAAGGCGCGCGGCGTCGATCAACTGTTCGCGCCCGGGAGCTGGGTCAGCAGCGGGGGTGGGACCAAGGGCGCGGCCATTCCCGAGAACTGGAAGGCCGAGGCGGAGCGTTTCGTCGGCAGCCCGGTTCGCGAAGGCTACGGCATGTCTGAGCTCACCACCGGCTCGTCGCAGTGCGAGCACAACCGCTACCACTTCCTGCCGTTCACGGTGACGTTTCTGCTGGACGCCCAGACGGGCGCGCCGCTGCCGCGGGAAGGCAAGCAGACCGGTCGCCTAGCGGTATTCGACTTGCTGCCGTCCACATACTGGGGCGGCTTCGTCACCGGCGACCGCGTGACCATGGGCTACGACGACTGCCCCTGCGGACGCAAAGGCGCCTACGTCGAGCACGGCATCCAACGCTTCAGCGAAGTCGAGGGGGGTGACGACAAGATCAGCTGCGCCGGCTCCAGCGACGCCCACGAGGCGGCCCTCGAGTACCTGCTCGCCCGCGCGGCGCAAATCTAGGGGCCCCCGACCATGGACGACAGCTCCCCGATCAGCACGATCCAGTTCAACGTTCCGCTCATCATCCGTGGCAAGATCATCGAAGGTGTCGACGCCACCTTCTGGGGCCGCCACGGAACCATCAGGTTCACCTCGCCGGAAGCCACCAAGCATCTGCTGCAGCTGCCGACGACGGCGCAAGCGATGAACGATCTCTATGAGATCTCGATGGATGACATCATCGAGTTCATGCACGAGGTCGGCAAGGCGCTGGACTTCGAGAAGAACGTCTACCTGCATGAGGCCTTCCGCCTCAGCTGCCTGACGTCGGGCCTGCCGCGCTCGATCCTCGGGCAGGTCTACGAGAACCTGCACGAGACCTACAAGCGCGACGCGGTCGCCGACATGGTCGAGCGGCAGATCGGTCGCGCCCACCTGGAGGGGTGGGTCGAGACGCCGCTGCGCGACAACCGCACCCTGCAGGTCCGCGCGTTCGGCGCCCGCACGATCCACATCATCGCCGGCAATTCGCCGGGCATTGCGTTCCTCACCGTGCTGCGCAGCGCCATCACCCGATCCGACACGATCATCAAGCTGCCGTCCAACGATCCGCTCACCGCCGCGGCGGTGGTGCGGACGATGATCGACGTTGATGCGAACCATCCGATCACGCGGCATACCAGCGTCGCCTACTGGAAGGGCGGCGACGAGAAGGTGGAGACCGCGCTCTACACGCCGCGTAACGTCGAGAAGATCGTCGCCTGGGGCGGGTTCGACTCCGTCAAGCACATCACCAAGTACCTGCAGCCCGGCATCGACCTGATCACGCTCGATCCGAAGCACAGCGCCTCGATCATCGGCAAGGAAGCGCTGCAGGACGACATCTCGGTCATCGACGCGGCACGGCGGGCGGCCTGGGACATCGGCGGCATGAACCAGGAGCTGTGCGCCAACGCCCGCGTGATCTACGTGGAGTGCGACAGCAGCGATCCCGAGCAGCTCGAGCGCCTCAACGCCTTCGGCAAGCAGGTGCTCTACGAGATCGGCGACATGCCGACCGGCCTCAGCACCGACGTCAAATACCCCGACCAGCAATTGCAGGCGGAGCTGGCGGGGCTGGCGTTCCAGGACGACTTCTACCGCGTCTACCAGAACGATCCGCGCAAAGGCGCGGTGGTGGTCTCGCAGATCGACGAGCCGGTCGAGTTCGCCGGAATGCTCGCCAACCGGACGGCGAACCTGGTGCCGGTGGCGAACCTCGCGGACGCGGTCGCCCGGATCAACGCCTCCTCGCAGACGATCGGCGTCTATCCCGACGCGCTGGCCGACCGGCTGAAGGACGCATTGGCGATCCAGGGCGCGCAGCACCTGGTGTCGCTGGGCGAGGTGATGCGCACCGGCGTGAGCGGGCCGCAGGACGCGATCGAAATCGAACGGCGAATGCTCAAGTGGGTGCGGCGGATCAAGCCGCCGACGCCCGGCATACTTCACGAGGAAACGATGAAACGCGCGCTCAAGGTCCGTGAACACGGCGATTACGAGAACCAGGCCCTCATCGGCTTCTTCGAAGAGACGATGGACTCGTCCAACCCCGAGACGCGGAAGTTCGGCCTCAACGTGGACGCCGTGGCCCCGAACGTCATGGTCTACGACGAAGACGGGAATATGTGGAACCTGGTCCGCTATTGCGGCTACGGCGGCAGCCTGGGGCTTTCGATCAGCACCAACGCCGACGGCCGCAAGATGTACGATCGGCAGCACCCGCTCAGCGACCGCGCCTACGCCGGCCCGGTGCAGCACATCATCGAGGGCGATGCACACGTGATCCAGAACCTGGGCCTGACGGACAAGCGCCGGCAGCCCTTCTACTACCGGCGCACGACCAAAGAGATCGAATGGACGGAAGGCGATATCGTCCAGCTCACCGGCAAGCGGCTCGGTCCGGCCATCAGCTGGTACAGCTTCGACGAGGACGGCGGCTGGGGCTTCTCGGCCTATCTGTCGCGGGTGTCCGGGACCATCATGGGCAAGAAGGTCGAAGGCTTCTCGGAGTTCTCGACGGTCTGGACGCCGCCCGGCATTAGCTTCGGCCCGCTCTACTACGAGAAGGGCGCCTCCTGGCTGCTGGCCATCAACGAGTATGAGAACGGCGAGTACGAGTGCTGCCACCTCGGCCATCTGGCCGCCGGCGCGAAGTTCGCGATGATCGAGGACAATACAGGTCCGCGCGCCTGCACCACCGACGTCGACCTGGAGATCGCCCTCGACAAGATCGGCTATCCGGACGAGCTGAACTACACGATCGAGGGCGAACGGTGGGAATGGCGGCCGCGTCCGGGCGGCGACATGGGCGACCCCGCCAACCCGATCCACCGCGACCGTGAAGGCGTGCTGCGCCGCGTGGGCGACACCAGGACCCCGAAGCTTTCGATGGGGTGGGTCAATTTCTTCAGCGACGAACGGCTGGCCCCTTACCTGAAGCGCTGATCGAAGCGCGCCGGCCGCGCCGCGGCGGGCTGGCCGGCGGCATTGCGGGGAGGGACGAGATTGCCGACATCGGATGCAGGCGGCGCCCGCTTGGGGCGCGTTCTCGCTGTCCTGTTCGTCGCGGAAGTCGTCGCCTCGCTCGAGGCGAGCATGCTGTACAGCGCGCTCCCCACGATCGCGCGCGAACACGGCCTGACCGGCGCGACCTGGCTGATCACGGCTTACGCCCTGGTCTCGGCGGCGGCCGCTGTGCTGGGGAGCCGGCTCGGCGACATGTACGGGCGAAAGCGCGCACTGCTGGTGGTCCTGCTCGTGGGCCTGGCCGGGTCGGTCATCAGCGCGCTGGCCAGGGATCTCGCCTGGATCGTCGCCGGACGGATGTTGCAGGGGGCGACCGGGGCGATCCTTCCCCTCTCGTTCGGGATCGCGCGAGCGATCTCGCCGCCCGATCGGGTCCAGTTCAGCATCGGCACGCTCACCGGCGCCTGGGCTGGCAGCGCAGCGCTGGGCTACGTCCTGGGCGGCCTTTTCGCGGAGCACGGTCACTGGCAGCAGATGTTCTGGGTCACGGCGTCGCTGCCTGTCCTGGTCATGCTCGCCTGCGCGCGGATTGCGCCGGCGGATCATCTCTCGGCGCCGGGCGGGCGTGTGGACTGGCTGGGCGCGGCCCTGTTGGTGCCGGGGATCGTGCTCATTCAGCTCGGCATCGGCCGAGGGGCGGAGCGTGGATGGGATCTGTTCACACTGGGTGAGTTGTTCGCCGGCGCCCTGCTGCTGGCGATTTGGAGCCTGGTCGAGTTGCGGGTCAAAGCCCCTCTGGTGGACGTCAGGCAATTGGTGCGGCGCAAGTTCGCGGCGGCGAACGCCGCCAGCGCGCTGGTCGGCATGGGGGCGGCCCAGGCGGCGCTCGTCGTCATGATGCTGCTTCAGCAGCCGGTCGCCTCCGGCATCGGCTTCGGCCTCGGCGCGACCCTGGCAGGCCTTGTGAAATTGCCGTCCAACCTCCTTTCGCTCGGGGTCGGCCCGCTCACCGGACATTTCGCCGGCCGCCGGGGCGCGAAGACGCCGATCATCTTCTCGGGCGTGCTGATGACCATCGCTTGGATCGCGATGCTGCTCGCACACACTCAGATCTGGCAGGTCATTGTCGCCGCCCTTCTGAGCGCCGTCGGCAGCGCCATGGCGGTGGCGAGCATCGCAAACCTGGTCGTCGAGGTCGCCCCGAGCGAGGACACCAGCGCCGCGACCGCGGTCGTCGGCGTGGTCCGAGGCGTCTTCGCCGCTATAGGCGCGCAAATCCTCGGCCTGTTGCTCGCTGGCCAAGGTCACGGCGGGCGGCCGGACGAGGCGGCCTATATGCACGCCATGGGCTACGTCGCCGTCACTTCGATCGGCGTGCTGGCGATCGGGCTCCTGATCCCGGCCTCGCGGGCCGGACGGCCGGGCGTGGCAGGCGAGGCCCGGCGCGTCGGCGCGAAGCCGGCGTAGCCACAGCCTTTCTCGCAGCTTCAAGCGCTGGCGCTCTCCTTCGAAAGCCGGCCGCCCAGGGTGGTGTTGGCGATCCGCGACAGCACGTTCCAAGGGTAGCCCATCGAGATGCGGCTGAGCTCGTCCAACCGCCCGAGGTGCGCGGCGTCGAGCGCCACGTCGACCGCCGCCAGGTTGTCCTGCAGTTGCTGGACGGTGCGGACGCCGACGATGGGGATGTAGCTCTCATGCTGCGCCTTGACCCAGGCCAGCGCGACCTGGGACGGCGTGACGCCGAGCTCGGCGGCGATGTCCCGAACCGCTCTGGCGATCGCCTGGACGCCCGCGTCCTTGGCGGTGTTGGCCAGCGGCCAGTCGCGGCGGTTGATCCGGCCCTCGGCGTTCTCGGCGTCGTCGAGATACTTGCCGGTCAGCACGCCCGCGCCGAGACAGCCGAACGCGACGACGCCGAGGCCCAATCCCTGCGCCATCGGCAAGGCCTCCCGCTCGGGTGAACGCTCGATGAGGCTATAGGGTAGCTGAACGCCGGTGAAGCTGGACCAGCCGCGCAGCTCGGCGATGGCGTTCGAACGGGAGATGATCCAGGCCGGCGTGTCGGAGGCGCCGAAGTGCAAGATCTTGCCGGAGGCGGCGAGGTGCTCCAGCGCGCGCATCACCTCCTCGGCGCGGGTGACCTGATCCCAGGCGTGCATCCAGAGCAGGTCGATGTAGTCGGTCTTCAATCGGCGAAGGCTGTCCTCGATCGCGGTCACGAGGCTCTTCCGGTGGTTGCCCCCGGAGTTGGGATCGTTCGGATCCATTGTCAGGCTGTACTTCGTCGCCAGCACGACGCGGTTGCGCATGCCGGCCATGAACTCGCCGAGCAGCTCTTCGCTTCGGCCTTCCTGATAGCGGTTGGCCGTGTCGATGAAGTTGCCGCCGGCGTCGAGGAAGGCGTCGAAGATGGCCCGGCTGGCGTCGCGGTCGGCGCCCCAATCATAGGCGTCGCCGATGGTCATAGCGCCGAGGCACATTTCCGACACGCGCAGTCCGGAGGGGCCGAAGATCCTGTATTTCATCGCGCTCGTTCGAATGGGATCGGAGCTCGCAGCGTGCGACGGCAGGACGGCCGCGTCTAATAATCATTCCCGAGGTTTGCGATAACGGGAGCGCATCACTGCGCTGGACGCTGGATGCGAAAGGGGGCGCCCTCGCCATCGGAGAGGGCGCCCCAGTGGGTCAGCTGATCGCGCCAAGCGCGTCGCCGATTCGGCCCATTTGCTCCCCGCTCACAAGGCGGGTCAGGGCGGTGCGAAAGCGCGGATGCGAAGCGCCCGAGAAGATGTACTGCCAGCGGTACGCTCGCAGGAACTGTCGCTTCAGATCCTCGTGCTCCTCGGTCGCGACCATCCGGCCGCAGGTCTCGCAGAAATAGTCTGCGTCGGCGATGGCCTGGGTCTGCAAGATGCCGTCGACCGCGCCGACGAGGTCGATGAAGTCGTCCACGCCGCGATCGCGCGCTTCGTCGGTCAACGCCGCGTCATGGCGTGTGAGCTCCAGCTCGTCGAGGACGACGTGCTGGCATTCGTCCTTCCAGTGGAACAGGAACACGTCCCGGAAGAGCTCCGAAACGCTCTCGTCGGGCCCGATGCTCTCCCGATAGTGGTTCTGCACGAAGAGCTCGATGTGCAGGGTGAGGAGCAATACCGACCAGGTCGACTTGGCGAGCACCGCGCCGGCGACCGCGTCCGGGTCGATGTCGAAGCGGTAGCCGGCCGGCATCACCGCGCCGATCATCGCCTCGATGCGGCGGAACAGAGCCTGATGCTTCAGCTCCTCCTCGCTGAACCGCACGAGGGCCTCGAGCGCATTCTGGTCGCCCAGCCCATGGTCGCGGCCGACCTCCAGCAGCTTGGCGGTGATGAACCGCTCGACCACGCCGAAGATGCAGGCGTAGGTGCGGCCCTGGATCTGGCTGACGAGGCGCTTTTCTCGACGTGAGAGCGAGGTGAACGCCTCGGCCAACGAGAGGCCATCGGGCAGGAACTTTTGGTCAAGGTCGAACCACCTGCCGCGGATCACGTCGGCCTCGATATCCCAGCGAACCGCCTTCGAGGCGCGAACGGCGTGCTGATACCTATCGGTGTTCGGAAACTTCACGTGAGCGTTCATGGCGGCGTCCTTGAGGTTCGGGCGGGTTTCGATGCTGGGGTTTTAGGGGTCGCCGCCGCCCCATCGAATGACCGCTCCGCCGGAAGTCTTGACCGATCCTCCGGATCAACGGGGAAAGGGCGCCTTCGACGCGCCTGTCACGCTGCCGCGCGCACGAAAGCCGGCTGAAGCCACCAGCCTAACGCCGGGATTATCGGCCTATGGTCGGCGCCCCCTGCACCAGGCGGACCTGGATCGTCTCGCCGGTGACAGCTTTGGTCGACCACTGATCTTCCGACGGGATGGGCGTGCAGTAGTGGAAGAAGGGAGGTGTCACGGGCTTGACCTGCCGCAAGCAGAGCTTTGAGCCCCGGATCTTCCATTGCCCGCGAGAGTGATCGCCTGCCGGGCCCAAAGCCGTGTAGGAGCCCGTCGGGGCCAGCCAAAGCCTGGCCTCACGAGCGTCCGGGTAGGTTGAGACGATGGTGTTGCCGAAAGCTCTCGAGACGGATGTCGGCTCCCCTGCACCGCCGAGCATCAGGAACATTGGAACCAGGGCAAAGAGACCGAAGCGCGACATGTGGCCCTCGAGCGATCACGCATAGCCTGCCCGAGCCCAGTGAAACCTTCCCTCAGGCGCAATCAGGAGGCCGGCCCCCGCGCGCCCTCTACGAAGGAGCCGGCGAGGGTGGAGAGAAGGTTGCAAAAACCTCGGCTCTGGACGAGCCGGGCGGGGTGCGCGAGGGTGAGGCGCACCACATGAGGCGTGGTCGCGGGCGTTTGTTTAGGCAACCATCTTAGCGGCCGGGTTCGCTATGATTCACTGGCTCCATGCACTGCCCGACGGCGTGGTCTTTGCGGGCGCAATGGGGCTCGTTGGAACGGCGATGCTGGCAGCGCCCTGGTTCGGAGCGAGAGTCCTCCACGTCCGTCACGATCCGCGGCGCGAAGAGCTGTCTTTCGACGCGTTCAAGTCGGTCGCCGCGACCACCAGCATGATCCTCAGCTTCTCGCTGGTGCAGGTGGACGGCAACCTGCGCAATGAACAGGTCAGTGTCGGGCGCGAGGCCGCCATGGTCAGCGCCACCGACCGTGAGCTGTCCTATCTCGGCGATGCTCAGGTCCCGGAGCTCCGCAGATTGCTTCGCCTTTGCGCCGCGCGCATCGTCGCGGACGAGTGGCCAAAAATGCTCAATGGCGGGCGCAGTCAGGAAGTCGACGCTCTCTTCGAGGATCTGTCGGGCCGGCTGGCGGCGCTCGAGCCTGCCAATGAGCGCGAACAGGTCACGATCTCCCGCGCGATCAATGATTTGGAACAGTTGGAAGGCTTGCGCGAGGCGCGCCTTGCCGCCGCGAAACTGTATCTCCCTCAAGTCTACTGGTGTGTGATCGCCGTCTTGGTGAGCCTGATGCTTGCTCTTGCGACGCTCTCGGCGCCCTCGTCGCCGCGGAGTCTCGCAGCGGCGGTGATTGGCGCGGCGATCGGGCTGTTGATCGCTCTGGTGGCCGTTGTCGATGGGCCATTCGACGGCGCCGTCGGGGTCGGGCCACTGCCATTGCAGCAAGCGATGATCCGGAGCATTGACGGGCCGAACTCGAGACCCGCTGGCCCGCCGGCCCGGCCGTCAAATCTTGCGCCGACGCTTGACCGGGCGAGCGGCGGCTCCTGAATCCACCCGATGGAACGAGCTGCGGCCGGGAGCAATGCTCAAGTCGCGGGCTCGCGTGCACGTCGCCTGGCGCCAACCGTTCGCCGCTCATGGCGGAGGAGGGGCCCGGCAGGCAGCCCGACGGCCAATGCCGCCGGCTGGTCGCATCCCCGTGAGGTCCTGGTTTGAACGCAAGACGTGCAACGAAGGCTGGTCCTACGGCCACCGCCTCCCTGCTCCGACGGGTCACGCTGGCGCTATTGCTGACTTCCGGCGGCTGCAGCTCCATCCCAGCGCCACGGTTGCCGGCCTGCCATGAGACGCCGGCGCCGCCCATCTCGATTTCACCCGACGGGCAAACGGCGCGCCTGCGCCTCGACGTCCTGACCTACAACATCGAAGGCTTGGGCTGGCCGGCGCGACGTGGCCGCGCGAGCGACCTGAGCGAGATCGGCCGACGCCTCTCCGCCCTGCGAGAGGCGGGCAAGGGGCCGGACGTCGTCCTCTTCCAGGAGATGTTCAGCCGCGCCGCCGTAAGCGGCGTCGAGGGAGCTGGCTATCCGGCTTTGGTCGCCGGGCCGTCGCGCAAGAGCAGCCGCGCCCTGCCGGCCGAGGGGCGCACACCGGGCCGCCGCAAGTTGCAACACGGCGAGATTGGCCTGCGCTTCGCGAGCGGCGGGCTGGCCATAGCCAGCCGCTACCCCATCGCCCTCTACCAGGCCGAGCCCTTCAGCCACCGGGCCTGCGCGGGCATGGACTGCCTCAGCAACAAGGGCGCCGTCCACGCACGGATCGACATCCCCGGCGTTCCAGACCCGATCGAGCTGTTCAACAGCCACATGAACTCCAAGAAGGCTTCGCGGGCTTCGCCATCGCGCACGCTGGCCTCGCACCAGGTGCAATCGGCCGAGCTGGCCGCCTTCATCGGGGACCGACGCAATCCCGACTTCCCGACTGTGCTGGGCGGCGACTTCAACATGCGGGGGTCCGAGGAGCGGTTCGGCGTGTTCGAGCCTTTGCAGCCGCTGATCCTCGTTCACAGGTACTGCCTGGAGACGCCGAGCCGCTGCGCGGTGAAGATGTCCTGGGACGGCGACGCCCCCTGGATGGACACCCAGGACCTGCTGTTCTTCAAGCCGGGCGCACGGGTCGATATCCGCCCAATTGCGGTGGAGGCGATGTTCGACGGCCGCCCCGAAAGTCCAGTTCTCTCGGATCACGATGGCTTCCGGGTCGTTTATGAGCTGAGCTGGCCCGTCGCTGCGCAAGCGCACGGCGAAGGCTGCCACGCTTCACGTCCCCTGGGCTCTTGATCGCCCAAAGCGAGAGCACGCCAGCCTGAACAGCTCCCAACGGTTCGGGGCGATGGCTGTAAGGCGATCATATATTTTGCAAATCGACCGGTCTGCGGCATGGTCTAGGTATGCCGGAGACGCCCCAGACTCAGCCGATCAAAGTCGCTTATCGGCGCGGACCGATGTTGCTTGCCTTGCTTTGCAACCTGCTGGCGCTGCCCATCCTCATTGCGAACTTCGTCGGGCATGTGGGCGCGTTCTGGGTGGCGCTGTCCCTAGTCCTGTTGGGCGTCGGACTCTTCATAGTGCGGCGTGAGGGAAAGCGCGTACGGGAATCGTCGCAGCACAAGTAGCCGCCTAATCCTGCCCCGGAGATTTCTCAGGCTGCCTTTCTGCCACCCGCTTCACCGTCTCTTCGAACTTCGCTTCGTCCTCGTCGCATTCGAGCTCGCGGGCGAGGTCTTTGAACTTATCAAGCTGCGCCTTATCATTCATGCGATGCAGGGTACTCCTCGCAGTCCATATCTGCCAACGCTGTCATTCTTCGGGGATTCCAGCAGCAAGCACGCCACCTACATGGTGGCTGGCGGGTTTGCCGTAAGCGGCCTTCGCCTTCATGAAATCGAAGATCGAATTGCAACCCTGCGCGATGACGCCGGGATAACCTCAGAGTTTCATTGGGCTGACTATCGGGGCGGCAGGAAAAAGGCCGCCTACGAGTCGTTAATCAAGTACGCGTTTGAACTCGTCAATCGACGGCACGCTGCGTTGCACATCATCGTCGCGAAATTCGCGGACTATGACCATCGCGCGAAGGAAGGTGAGGACAAAGATACGAGCGTCAATCGCATGTACTATCAGTTATTCCTGCACAGACTTGCCCGATATTACGGCAAGAGCCGGGCGATCCATGTGCGCTTAGATGCCGGAAACGATTCCAGGGACATCTGCGCTCTGCGAAACCAACTTTGCGCTGACGCCTACAAGAACCTCGGCACCAAACCCAACTGCGTCCGCTCTATCGAGCCATTAGCCTCCCATCGGGCAGGCCTAATCCAAATGGCGGACGTAATTATGGGCGCCGTTGCAGCAAAGGTGAATGACGTTCAGCATACCTCACCGAAGGGTGCCTTGGCTGATTTCGTATTAAGAGCATCTGGCCGCCACTCTTGGGGCGTCAATACCCCGCCGAGCGCGCGATTTCTAACCGTCTGGCACTTCAACGGCCGGTAGGTCCCCCGCAGCCCTATCTTCTAGAAGCACGGCTGGGCTAGCCAGCGTATTCAGGCTGCGGAGGCCTACGCAATAGATATGCGATTCGGCCGAATCAGCAACGGCGCAAAGGCGCCTTTTCTCGTTCGAGTCAATTGGTCGCGGGTCATTTTCTGCGGGGCTTCGGACGCCACCTAGCGCGCCGCTTGGGCGCCTTCCGAGGCTTGGGGCCGCTCACCAGTTGTCTGATACGTCAGGCGCTTACCAACCACGCCTTCAAGGGCGAGAACGGCGCGCATCTGATCGTCCACGCCCAACGCCACTCGGTTCGAATAACGGAAGTCGAACTCCGCCAGATACCGGTGCAGGTGCTTCTCACCGCAGTGCTGGTAGACGCCGCGCATGCCGCGTTTGAAGATGCTGAAGAAGCCTTCGATCGTGTTCGTGTGGGCGTCGCCGCGCACGTACTCGTCCCGGCCGTGGTCAACGGCTTGGTGGTCGGCGAACTCCTTGCCGATCCGGCGGTAGTGCTGGGCTTGGTCAGTGTTGAGCACGCTGCGGCGGTCGGCCAGCTCCATCACGCGGACAACCTCGTCCTTGCGAAGGTTCTCGACATGGATGGACCGCGCCCGGCCGCCACGCTCCACCAGCGTCATGATGACCTGCATGTCCGCGGTGCCGCGCTTCGTCACCCAGCCCTTGCCGGTGACGAACTTGGTGGCGCGCTTGCCGATGAAGGTCTCGTCCACTTCGATGGTCATGCCTTCGCCGCCCATCATGCCGCCGGAGCCGGATGGGCCGGTCATGGCGAGGCGGATGCGGTGCGCCAGGAACCAGGCCGTCTTGTACGTCACCTCTAGCGTGCGATGCAGTTGGTGGGCGCTCACGCCCTTCTTGCTGGCGGTCATGAGGAAGATGGCTTGCAGCCACTTCGTCATCGGAAGCTTGGACTCTTCGAAGATCGTGCCCATGCGGACCGTGAACTGGCCCTTGCAGTCGCGGCACTTCTTGAGGCCGTAGCGGACGCGCTTCTCAGGGTTGGGCGTGATCGCCGTGATGTGATCCGAGCAGCCGCAGTGCGGGCAAACCGGGCCGGTCGGCCAGATGATCGCCTCAACGAAGGTGAAGGCGGCTTGCTCGTCGTGGAAGTAAGGGCGGCTGAGAACGGACATCGTTGAATCCTTTGACGATTCAACCTACCACGGCTCAGTCAGTTTGCAAAGTATATAATCGCCGGCTGTAAAGAACATCTTGCGAACACGGAACAAAGAGGGTACGAGTGAGTCCTGGCCGCGACGCGGCGTCCGGGCGTCGGCAAGAGCGCGCGGCGGGCCGGCGGAATCGTGGATATAAGGGGCTCTGGACATGACTCAGTCGGCGTTGAGGCTCGTGGCGAAAGAAGACGGAGATAAGCAGCGCGCGCTCGAAGCGGCGCTGTCGCAAATCGATCGGGCCTTCGGCAAAGGCTCGGTGATGAAGCTTGGCGACAAGGGCAGGGTGGTGGAGATCGAAGCGGTCTCCACAGGCTCGCTCGGTCTCGACCTGGCGCTCGGCATCGGCGGCCTGCCGAAGGGGCGCATCGTCGAGATCTACGGGCCGGAAAGCTCGGGCAAGACCACGCTCGCCCTGCACGTCGTGGCCGAGGTGCAGAAGGCGGGCGGCACCGCCGCCTTCGTCGACGCCGAACACGCGTTGGACCCGTCCTACGCCCATAAGCTGGGCGTCAATCTGGACGACCTGCTGGTCTCGCAGCCGGACACCGGCGAGCAGGCGCTGGAGATCACCGACACTCTGGTCCGCTCCGGCGCGGTCGACGTGATCGTCATCGACTCGGTGGCGGCGCTGACGCCCCGGGCCGAGATCGAAGGCGAGATGGGCGATCAGTTGCCGGGCCTGCAGGCCCGCCTGATGAGCCAGGCGCTGCGCAAGCTCACCGGCTCCATCTCCAAGGCCAAGACGCTGGTGATCTTCATCAACCAGATCCGCATGAAGATCGGGGTGATGTACGGCAGCCCCGAGACCACCACGGGCGGCAACGCGCTCAAATTCTACGCCTCGGTGCGCCTCGACATCCGCCGCACCGGCTCGGTCAAGCAGCGCGACGAGATCGTCGGCAACAACGTCCGGGTGAAGGTCGTCAAGAACAAGGTCGCCCCGCCGTTCCGCGAGGTCGAGTTCGACATCATGTACGGCGAGGGGATCTCCAAGCTGGGCGAGATCATCGACCTGGGCGTCAAGGCCGGCGTGATCGAGAAGGCCGGCTCCTGGTTCTCCTGGAACAGCCAGCGCATCGGCCAGGGCCGCGACAATGTCCGCGAGTTCCTCAAGGCTAATCCCGACATGGCCGCCGAGATCGAGGGCCAGGTGCGGGGCCGCAAGGAGACGATCGAGGAGGAGCTTCTGGTCGGCGGGCCGGAGGGCGACGAGGAGTAGGGCGCGCCACATCGCTGGAGGAATTGCGCCCAAGTCTCTCCATCAAATCGCCTTTTTCATAGTCGAGCTTGAACCTCAAGAACCTCTCGAGGTGGACCAGCGCGCTGAGCCGTCATTCCCGCCCCTGACCCCTGGGACTGACGCCTCTGCCCCGAATGCACGCTGTCGCCACATGAGGCGCTGAAGGACGTCTGGCCCACCCCCAGACGTCCTTTTTCTTTTCCGGGGCCCTTTCTTTTCAGTCCGAATTCTCGCCTGAGCAGGGAAGGGCGCGCCTGCGCCGCCGCTGCGCGCTTTCCCTTTGCGAAGGGGCGCCTTAAACGGCAGGCGTCCCCATATGCGGGGGCCGGCGACCCCTCGCCGTTCCTGATGATCCTGTGACGTGAAGCATCGATGGCGAGCCTGAACGAGATCCGCAGCCACTTCCTCGACTACTTCCGGCGCAAGGGCCACGCCGTAGCCGCTTCGGCTCCGCTGGTGCCGCAGAACGATCCCACCCTGCTGTTCGTCAACGCGGGCATGGTGCCGTTCAAGAACTACTTCACGGGCGCGGAAGCGGCGCCCTGGCCGCGCGCCGCCTCGTCGCAGAAGTGCGTGCGCGCCGGCGGCAAGCACAACGACCTCGACAACGTCGGCTACACCGCTCGCCACCACACCTTCTTCGAGATGCTGGGCAACTTCTCGTTCGGCGACTACTTCAAGGACGCCGCGATCGAGGCCGCCTGGACGCTGCTGACCAAGGAGTTCCAGCTTCCCGCCGAGAAGCTGCTGGTCACGGTCTACGCCGAGGACGACGAGGCGCACCGACTCTGGAAGAAGATCGCCGGCCTGCCCGACGAGAAGATCATCCGCATCGCCACCTCGGACAATTTCTGGTCCATGGGCGACACCGGCCCCTGCGGCCCGTGCTCGGAGATCTTCTACGACCACGGCGCGCACATCCCGGGCGGCCCGCCCGGCAGTCCGGACGAAGACGGCGACCGGTTCGTGGAGATCTGGAACCTGGTCTTCATGCAGTTCGAGCAGCACGCGAATGGCGACCGCATAAAGCTGCCCAAACCCTCGATCGACACCGGCATGGGGCTCGAGCGCGTCGCGGCGGTGCTGCAGGGCGTGCACGACAACTACGACGTCGACATCTTCCGCGACCTGATCGCCGCGGCCAAGCGCGAACTCCACGCCGAGGGCGCGGAGACCACGCCCTCGCACCGGGTGATCGCCGACCACCTGCGCTCCACCAGCTTTCTGATCGCCGACGGCGTGACGCCGTCGAACGAGGGGCGTGGCTACGTGCTGCGCCGGATCATGCGCCGGGCGATGCGTCACGCGCACCTGCTGGGCGCCGAGACGCCGTTGATGCACCGCGTCGCGCCGGATCTCGTGCGGCTGATGGGCGAGGCCTATCCGGAGTTGAAGCGCGCCGAGCCGGCCATCGTCGATACGCTGCGCCAGGAAGAAGAGCGGTTCCGCCGCACGCTCGGCCGCGGCATGAGTCTGCTCGACGAGGCGACGGCGGCGCTGAAGGAGGGCCAAGTGCTCTCCGGCGAGACCGCCTTCAAGCTCTACGACACCTACGGCTTCCCGCTCGACCTCACCCAGGACGCGGTTCGCGCCAAGGGCCTGACCGTCGACCTCGACGGCTTCGACGCGGCCATGGCGCGCCAACGCGAGCAGGCGCGCGAGAATTGGGCCGGCTCTGGCCAGGTCGCCGCCGCGGCTGAATGGTTCGCCATCCGCGACCGTCTCGGGCCGACCGACTTCCTGGGCTACGACACCACCGAAGCCACCGCCGAGCTGCTGGTGCTGGCGGCCGACGGCCGGGAGGTGGAGGGCGCGAGCGCCGGTCAGCGTGTCCAGGCGCTGTTCGACCGCACGCCCTTCTACGCCGAAAGCGGCGGCCAGGCCGGCGACCAGGGCGAGGTCGAGTGGCCCGGTGGTAAGGGCCGCGTCCGCGACGTGCAGAAGCAGGCTGGCGACCTCAACGTGCACGATCTCGAAATCATCGAGGGTGAGTTGGAGCCGGGCGCCCGGGTGCGCCTGGCGGTCGATCCCGAGCGACGCGCCACGACGCGCTCCAACCATTCGGCGACCCACCTGCTGCACGCTGCCCTGCGCAACGTGCTGGGGCCGCACGTCACCCAGAAGGGCCAGATGGTCGACGGGGAGCGGATCCGCTTCGACTTCAGCCATGGCCAGCCGCTGACGCCGGACGAGATCGACCGCATTGAGGCCGAGGTGAACGCCGTCGTTCGCCAGAACCTGGCCGCCGAGACCAAGCTGATGGCCCCGCAGGAGGCTATCGAGAAGGGCGCCATGGCGCTGTTCGGCGAGAAGTACGGCGAGAGCGTGCGGGTGCTGACGCTCGGCCGCGCGCTGGCCGGCGAGGGCGACTATTCCGTGGAGCTGTGCGGCGGAACGCACGTGTCACGCACTGGCGACATCGCCATCTTCAAGATCGTCTCCGAACAGGGCGTGGCGGCCGGCGTGCGCCGCATCGAGGCGCTGACCGGCGAGGCGGCGCGGCGCTTCCTGCTGGAGCAGGCCTCGGTCGCCAAGTCGCTGGCCGAACAGTTCAAGGTTCCGGTGGCCGAGGTCGGCGCGCGTGTGGACGCGCTCGAAGCCCAGCGCCGCAAGCTGGAGAAGGAGCTGGCCGAGGCCAGGCGCCAGCTCGCCATGGGCGGAGGCGGTGGCGGCGCGGCGGCCGGTCCCGAGGAGGTCGGCGGCGTCCAGCTGATGGCCCGCGTCATGGAGGGCGTCGGCGGAAAGGACCTGCGGCCGATCGCCGAGGAGTTCAAGAAACAGCTGCCCGACGGCGTCATCGCCCTGGTGGGCGTGGCCGACGGCAAGGCCGCCGTCACCGTCGCGGTCACCGGCCAGGCGCAGGGCCGCTTCAACGCCGCCGAGCTCGCCAAGGCGGCGGTGCTGGCGATGGGCGGTCAGGGCGCGGGCGGCCGGCCGGACTTCGCCCAAGGCGGGGCGCCGGACGGGTCGAAGGCCGCCGAGGGCTTGGCCGCGGTCAAGGCTGCGATCGTCGGATAAGGTCGGCACGGGTCAGCCGATAGGGAGAGCGGAATGAGAGCGCTGCTGTGTGAAAGCTTCGGACCGCCCGAGACGCTGCAACTGCGCGAGGTCCCGACGCCCGAGCCGGGCGAAGGAGAGCTGCTCATCCGCGCCCATTACGCTGGGGTGAACTTTCCCGACAGCCTGATCATCGACAACAAGTACCAGATCAAGCCGCCGCTGCCGTTCAGCCCGGGGGGCGAGCTGGCCGGCGTGGTCGCGGCGGTTGGCCCGGGCGTCACCGACTTCAAGGTGGGCGATCGGGTGGCCGCGCTCAGCACCTGGCGCGCCTTCGCCGACTATGTGGTGGTGCAGGCGCACAGGGTGATCCACGTCCCCGACACCGTGCCGCTGGACGTCGCCGGCGCCATCACCATGACCTATGGCACCTCGCACTACGCGCTGAAGGTGCGCGGCCAGCTGAAGGCCGGCGAGACGCTGCTGGTCCTGGGCGCGGCGGGCGGCGTCGGCCTGGCGGCGGTCGAGCTCGGCAAGGCGATGGGCGCGAAGGTGATCGCAGGCGCCTCGACGCCGGAGAAGCTGCAGATCGCCAAGGATTTCGGCGCGGACGAGCTGATTGACTACAGCACCCAGGACCTGAAGGCGACGCTGAAGGCGCTGACCGGCGGCAAGGGCGTGGACGTGATCTACGACCCCGTGGGCGACCGCTTGGCGGAGCCCGCCTTCCGCTCGGTCGCCTGGCAGGGCCGATATCTCGTGGTCGGCTTCGCCGGCGGCCAGATCCCGGCGATCCCGCTGAACCTGCCGCTGGTGAAGGGCGCTTCGATCGTCGGCGTGTTCTGGGGCGAGTCCACCGACCGCGCGCCCAAGGAGCACGCCGAGAACATGGCCGAGCTCTACGGCTGGCTCGTGCAGGGCAAGCTCAAGCCGCTGATCAGCAAGCGCTTCATGCTCGAGGACGCGGGCGCCGCGATCCGCTGGGTGATGGACCGCAAGGCCACGGGCAAGGTGGTCGTCGACATGGGCGCCAGCGGTTGAATGCTGGCCCGCGAACAGGAGGGAACGATGACGGACGAAACCGACAGGCGGAAGCGTGGCTTGCAGGTGCTGGCCGAGATGCTCGGCGAGGATTTCGCCAAGGCCACCGAGCAGCGGATCAACAGCGGCGGCTTCGGCTCGGCGCTCGCCGGCGTCGCCGCAGATCTCTCCTTTGCCGACGTCTGGGGGCGGGACGGCCTCGACCGGCGCGCCCGTAGCCTGGTCGTCATCGGCGTGCTGATCGCGCTGGAGTCCAAGAGCGAGCTGAAGCACCACTTCCATATCGGCATGAACCACGGCCTGACGCCGCAGGAACTGGAAGAAGTCGTGCTGCAGGCGCTGCCTTACGCCGGCGTCAGCAAGGCCGGACCGGCGCTTGGCGTGCTGCGGGAGGTGCTGGCGGAAGCCAAGAGCGGCGGCCACTAGCCAGCTGCCTTGAAACGAAAACGCCCGCCGCGGAGGCTCCGCGGCGGGCGTCTTGTTCTCGCTTTGAAGCGGATCAGGCCGCGGCCATCGCTTTTTCGAGATTTTCGGCGACCTTGTCGATGAAGCCCTCGGTGGTTAGCCAGCCCTGTTCGTCGCCGACCAGCAGCGCCAGGTCCTTGGTCATCTGGCCGCTCTCGACGGTGTCGACGCAGACCTTCTCCAGCGTGTGGGCGAACTTCGCCAGTTCCTCGTTGCCGTCGAGCTTGGCCCGGTGCTCCAAGCCACGGGTCCAGGCGAAGATCGAGGCGATCGAGTTGGTCGAGGTGCTCTCGCCGCGCTGATGCTGGCGGTAGTGGCGAGTGACGGTCCCGTGGGCGGCTTCGGCCTCCATGGTCTTGCCGTCCGGCGTGACCAGAACCGAGGTCATCAAGCCCAGAGAGCCGAAGCCCTGGGCGACCTGGTCGGACTGCACGTCCCCGTCGTAGTTCTTGCACGCCCAGATGAAGGAGCCGGACCACTTCAGCGCCGAGGCGACCATGTCGTCGATGAGGCGGTGCTCGTAGGTCAGGCCGAGCTCCTTGTACTTGGCGGCGAATTCGGCCTCGTAGACTTCCTGGAAGATGTCCTTAAAGCGGCCGTCATAGGCCTTGAGGATGGTGTTCTTGGTCGACAGGTAGACGGGGTAGTTGCGGGTGATGCCGTAGGCCAGCGAGGCGCGGGCGAACTCGCGGATCGACTCGTCGAGGTTGTACATGCCCATGGCGACGCCGCTGCCGGGGAAGTCGAACACCTCGTGCTCGATCTTCTCGCCGTTGTCGCCTTCCCAGCTGATCTTCAGCTTGCCCTTGGAGGGGACGACGAAGTCGGTGGCGCGGTATTGGTCGCCGAAAGCGTGGCGGCCGACGACGATCGGCTGGGTCCAGCCCGGGATCAACCGGGGGACGTTGCGGCAGATGATCGGTTCGCGGAAGACGACGCCGCCCAGGATGTTGCGGATCGTGCCGTTCGGCGACTTCCACATCTTCTTGAGCTTGAACTCCTCGACCCGCGCTTCGTCGGGGGTGATGGTCGCGCACTTCACGCCGACGCCGTACTTCTTTATCGCCTCAGCCGAGTCGACCGTCACCTTGTCGTCGGTGGCGTCGCGATGCTCGATGCCAAGGTCGTAGTAGTCGAGTTGAACGTCCAGGAACGGGAAGATCAACTTGTCCTTGATCAGCTTCCAGATGATGCGGGTCATCTCGTCGCCGTCGATGTCGACGACGGGGTTGGCGACTTTGATCTTGGACACGTAGCGCTCCCGGGACGTTGTTGGTGGTCGTTCTAGCCGTCACGTCGCGGGACGCAAGCGCACGGGGGGCTTTTCAGGCAGCTTAATTCAACTCAGCCCAGGCCACGGATGAAGGCGCGCGTCACCTGGGCGATCGCATCCTCGCAGGCCTCTGGTGAGAGCGGCGCGCGAGCAACAAAAACTTCCATGCAATACATACGCTTATCGGGCAAGGTGACGATCCCGGCGTCGTTGATCGCCGAGCTTACGCCGAGACGGGCCGGCCCAGTGCCTGTTTTGTGGGCGAGCGCGGAGCCTTTGGGAAGCCCGGCGAGAATGCGCCGCCCCCCGGTGAGGGCAGCGGACATCAGTGCCAGAAGCCGGCGCGTCGACGCCGGCGAGAGCAGGGCGCCGTCGAGAAGGGCGTCGAGGAAAGTCAGCATGCCCTCGGGCGTGGCGGTGTCGCGCGGATCGGCCTGATAGGCGGCCATCGCCCGCTGCAGATCGGCAGGCGAAACGGCGAGTTGAGCGGCGCCGAAGGCGGCCTCGCCCTTCCACTCTGGCCGGAACGGGCCTACGCCCAGGATCTCGGCCTGCACTTCGCGCTCGTAGCGGTCGACGCGGATTTCCTCGATGCGCTTTGAAACCAGCCAGGCGGTCACCGCGCCGGGACCGCCGATCCGCGCCATCAGCACATCGGCGGCGGTGTTGTCGCTGATCGCCACGGCGGCGTGCAGCAGATCGGCTGTCGTATAGTCCCGCCGGGCCGGCCAGGCGTCGGCGATCGGCGACCAAGGCGGCGAAAGGTCCATGTCTTTCAGCGTGAACCGCTCGTCGAGCGAAAGGCGGCCGGCGTCGATCTCGGCGAGCGCCGCCGCCGCCAGCGGCGCCTTGAAGACGCTCTGCAGCGGGAAGCGACGGTCGCCGCGCCAGGTGAAGACTTCGCTCGACTCCAGATTCATCAGCCCCGCGCCCAGCACCCCCGGCTCCAGGCGGCGAGCGATCGCACCGACCTCGCGATTGAGGCGCGCCATGTCGAAGGGCGGCGTAATAGACGGTGCGACGGTCGTGGAGCGAGCGCGGCGGCAGCCGATCAGCGCCAATGCGCCGCCCGAGATCAACAGAGCGCGGCGCGGAAGACTTGCCATGCGGGTCTGAGCCTCCTCTATACGCGACATGGCCGAAGCTTCGCCCCCGGCGCCTGTCGTGATCCTGAACGCGCCACAGCTCGCCGAGAACATCGGCGCGGTGGCGCGCGTGATGGCCAACTTCGGTCTCGCCGAGTTGCGCCTGGTCAACCCGCGTGACGGCTGGCCGCAGGAACGGGCCTGGGCCTCGGCCTCCGGCGCGAACTGGCCGCTCGACGAGGCCCGCGTCTTTCAGAGCGTGAGCGAGGCCCTGGCCGACCTGCAGCTCGTGTTTGCGACGACGGCGCGGCCGCGCGAGTTGCAGTTGCCGCTGCGTACCCCCCGGCAGAGCGCGGCGGAGCTTCGATGCGCGACCGCCGAAGGATTGCGCGCCGGCTTGCTGTTCGGCGGCGAGCGCGCAGGCCTGGAGACCGCCGACATCGCGCTCTGCCAAGCGGTGGTGACCATCCCCATCGATCCGAAGTTTCGCTCGCTGAACCTCGCCCAGGCCGTGGCGGTGAACGCTTACGAATGGCGCACCGCCGCGGAGGACGCGCCGCCGCCCGCCTTCCGCGAAGGCGCGCCGCCCGCATCCGGCCGCGAGTTGCTCGGCCTCTACGAGCATCTGGAGCGAGAGCTCGAGACCTCGGGCTTCTTCCACCCGCCGGAGAAAACGCCGTCGATGGTGCAGAACCTGCGCTCCGCGCTCGGCCGGGCGCGGTTCACCGAGCAGGAGGTGCGCACGTTGCGGGGCGTGGTCACGGCGCTCTCGCGCGGGCGTGGCAAGGTGCTCGAGAAGCTGGCCCGCAAGCGGGAAGGCGAGGAGGGCAGCGAATGACCACGCTCAAGGCGCTCCTCGACGGCCTGGAGATCCCGATCGTGCAGGCGCCGATGCTGGGCGCCTGCGACGCCGCCCTGGCCTTAGCGGCCAACCGCGCTGGCGGCCTGGGATCCCTTCCGGCCGCCGGTCTCTCACCCGCCGAGGTCGGTCCGGCGGTCGATGCGCTGCGCGAAGCGACGGATCGGCCGTTCGTCGTCAACCTGCTGATGGCCCCTAAGGCCGAGCCCGCCGCCGAGGACCTGGACGACGCCATCCAGACGCTTCGACCCTGGTACGCCGAACTCGGCGAGCCGCTGCCGGAAAGTCCCAATCAGTTCGCGCCGAACTTCGAGGCGCAGCTGGAGGCGTTGACCGTGGCGGCCCCGCCGATCGCCTCCTTCACCTTCGACATCCTGCGGCGAGAGCAGGTCGAGGCGTTGCAGAAGGCCGGCGTGTTGGTCGTCGGCACGGCGAACACCGTGGCGGAGGCGCGGGCCTGGGCGGACGTGGGGGCCGACGGGATCTGTGCGCAGGGCGCCGAGGCGGGCGGCCACCATGGCTACTTCCTGGCCGATATCGAAGACAGCCTGATCGGCACGCTGGCGCTGGTCGCCACCATTCGCGCCGCCGTCAACCTTCCGGTGATCGCCGCCGGCGGCATCATGGACGGGCGCGGCGTGGCCGCGGCGCTGGCGCTCGGCGCGGACGCCGCCCAGATGGGCACCGCCTTCCTGCTGTCCGACGAGGCCACCGTGTCGGCGCCGTGGAAAGACGCGCTGCAGTCGGCCGGCGACGACGCCACCCGACTCACCCGCGCCTTCACCGGCCGCTATGCGCGCGGGCTGGAGAACCGCTTCATGCGCGAGATGCGCGAGGGCGAGCGCGACGTTCCGGCCTATCCGGTGCAGAACCGGCTGACGCAGCCGTTGCGCGCAGCCGCGACCCGCGACGGCAAGGCGGAAATGATCTCGCTGTGGGCCGGTCAGGGCGCCAAGCTGATCGAGAGCGGGGGCGCCGAGACGCTGATGCGGCGCTGGTGGGATGAGGCGCGCGACGCGGCCCGGTCGCTGGCTCGCCGCACGAAGGTGTAGTCAGACTTCGCCGTCAGCCTCGCTCGGCAACATCACTTCGTATTCCCGCGCCAGGCGAGCCCATTCCTGGGCGGCTTCCGCCATCTCCCGCTGGAAGGTGGGAGACCCGCCTTCGCCCTGGCGGACGGCCATCTCGGCGCGGTGGCGACAACGCTCGATCTGCTGCATGCGGCGCCAGAGCTCGGACTTGGCTCCTGGCCCTGGAGTCACCTTTGCAGCGCGAGGCCCGGGCGCGCCTAACGCCGCCGCCCCCTTGGCCCCGGAGCCGAATTCCGGTCGTTGGAAAGCGCCTATGGCGTCGGCGACGTGACGGGTGATGATCCGCACCGCGTCCACCTCGTCCGTCGTCGGGCTGCGCGGCCGCAGGTGATAGATCGCGAAGGTGCCGAGCAGCCGATCGTCCGAACCATCGATGGGGGTCGACCAGCAGGCCCGCAGCCCGTGGGGCAATGCGAGGCCGCGGAAGTTCGTCCAAAGTGGGTCGGTCTCGATGTCGGTCACGTAGACGGGCCGCCGCAGGAAGGCCGAGGTCCCGCATGAGCCGACGTCCGGGCCGATCTCGACGCCGTGGATCGCCTCGCAGAACGCCTTGGGAAGGCTGGGGGCGGCGCCATGCAGCAGGCGGCGGGTCTGGGCGTCGAGCAACAGAATCGAGGTCAGCATGTTTCGGCCGGCCGCCGCCTCGATGACGCGCAGATGGCGTTCGAGGATAGCCTCCAGGCTGTCGCCCGCCGCCTGTTCGGCGATGGCTTCACGTTCGCGAAGAATGAGCGACCTCTGAACACGCGACGCGAAGTTCATCGGCGGACCCTAGATCGGTGGGGGCTGGAGGCGGTCCATCGGAAGGGTTCCACCGGCTAGAGATGAGCGCGCGCCGCCTGAACGGCCATGTCAGCAGTTGTCGGCGCCATGCGCTACCCGCGCCTCTCCAGGGCGGCCGTCCGTTCGTCGCCGGCTTGGAGTGCGGAACGGCGCTATGTTGTTGGCGTTCCATTGCGCTTCGCCTTCCAAGCGCCAGGCGCCCAGCCACTCCAGCCCAGAGTAGGCCGTGCCGCGGGCGATCGCGATGGCGATCACGTCCTCGCTAAGGACCTGCTTTGCGTCTGCAATGATCAGAGCGTCGGTCGGGTATTTGAAGACGTAGGTCGATCGTCCGCCGCTCGGCCGCGTCGTTACGAGCGTGTAGTGGGCCATGGCAAACAGCCTCCCGTCACGGCTGCTCGATCATCATAGCATACCACAAATGTTGCTGGGCCAGTAGTGTTAACGCAGAGGCGATCCGTCGCTCGGGCCTTGCGGCGCATCGCGCAGTCGGCGATCAATCGCCGGGCAGGAGTATTCGATGGCGTTTTCCACTCGCAGCCTGGCGACCGGCGCAGCTCTCTTGATGGTGTTCGGCTTCGGCCAGCAGGTGCTCGCGCCGCCGCGCTCGATCGCCGAGCGCGGCGTGCGGCTGGCGCTGATCCGACTGAACGGCCTGTTGAGCCGTCGCGACCTCTCGATCGTCGATGAGTTCGTCGACTGCGAGGACGCGCTGCTGATCGGCTCGGAAGTTGGTGAGCGGGCGCGGGGTCCGGCGCAGATCGAGGCTTTCTTCGAGGAGCTGTTCGCCAAGCCCGAGGCGCTGTCGTTCGCCTGGCGCGAGGTCGACGTTTCGGTGCACGGCGACGTCGCCTGGATCCACGCCGACGGCGAGGTGGTGTTCAAGGGCGACTCCAGCGAGGTGCGCAAGCCCTACAGGCTGGCCGGCGTGCTGGAGCCGCGCTACGGCGACTGGAAGTGGCGACTGTTCCAGGGCTCCCAGCCGGCTTGACACCCGCAAGGCCCCCGCGCATATACGCGCCCTTCCGCCGCCGGGCTCGCCCGCGTGGCCGGAAACCTATGACGGGTTGATGCGGAAGCCGCCGTTGCGATCGCCTACCTCTTAGTGAGGCTGGCCGGCCTGCGTCGAAGAAGAGACGATTGATGTCCAAGCGCCATAGCGCCAAGTACAAGCTCGACCGCCGGATGGGCGAAAACATCTGGGGTCGCCCGAAGTCCCCTATCAACGCCCGCGCCTACGGCCCCGGCCAGCACGGCCAGCGCCGCAAGTCCAAGGTGTCCGACTTCGGCCTGCAGCTGCGCGCCAAGCAGAAGCTGAAGGGTTACTACGGCAACCTGACCGAAAAGCAGTTCAGCCGGATCTACGAGGAAGCCGCCCGCCGCAAGGGCAACACCTCAGAGAACCTCATCGCGCTCCTGGAGTCGCGGCTGGACGCGGTGGTCTACCGCGCCAAGTTCGTGCCGACCCCGTTCGCGGCGCGCCAGTTCGTCAACCACGGCCATGTGCTGGTGAACGGCAAGCGGGTAAACATCCCGTCCTACCGCGTGAAGGCCGGCGACGTGGTGCAGGTGCGTGAGCGTTCGCGCAATATGGCGCTGGTGCTGGAAGCCCTGAGCTCCTCCGAGCGCGACACTCCCGACTACGTCACCGTGGACGCCAAGGCGATGAGCGCCACCTTCGTCCGCGCGCCGGAACTTGCCGAAGTGCCGTACCCGGTGAAGATGGAGCCGAACCTGGTGGTCGAGTTCTACGCGTCCTAAGCCGACGCCGGACACCGCCGAAATTGCCAAAGGCCCCGGAGCGATCCGGGGCCTTTTTCGTTTCGAGACTTCCGCTGTCCGCAAATGTGTCGAATTTCGCGCGATCAAATCATGAAAATCATGCGATAATCTAAATAACAACTCTTGATAAACAAGAAAAGGCCAAAATACATCACCGGTGAATGGCGGGTGAATGTTTTCTATATTGAACTTTATATTGTGAATCGCGGAACGAACGTTGGCGGCGGGT